>Ga0210092_1000030_pt1 | contig 13025 bp, 15 predicted proteins | sample WestPond_TuleB_D_FD_185585 | JGI IMG/M metagenome (GOLD analysis project Ga0210092, IMG submission 185585) | Wetland microbial communities from the San Francisco Bay, California, USA, that impact long-term carbon sequestration -... | ecosystem: Environmental > Aquatic > Marine > Wetlands ...
AAAGATAATCGCAGAACCATATTCAAACTGGTATAATAATATATGCTCTACATTGAAGCCCCCAATTATGTTGACACAGACAAACAGAGTCTGTTCTTAGCTGGGGGTATTTTCAACTGCCCCCCATGGCAAAACGAGATTCTTCCCAAACTTGAGACTCTTGATATTGCTGTCTTCAATCCGCGGAGAAATGTTTTTCCCACCGAAAAGAATGTAGCTATGGAACAAACTATGTGGGAGCATACTTATCTGCGTAAAGCCTCTGTCATCTCATTCTGGTTCTGCAAAGAAACACTTTGTCCGATCACACTTTATGAGCTTGGTGCCTGGACGATGACGAATAAGCCTCTAATTGTGGGAGTTGATCCAAAATACCAACGACGAACCGACGTGAAAATTCAGACCAGACTGACCAGGCCAGAAATACAGATTGTTTATAGCTTAAATGAACTGCTTCTTCAAATTTCTATGTATTTTCGTTGACAGGGTTCCTCGGAAAATGACGAGGGGTTTTTCCCGGGCTTCGTTGAGTTTTAAGCTTCTTCCACGAAAATCTTTCCCGTTCATTTCTTTCATGGCTTCGTCTGCATTATCCATTGTCACGAAACCGAATCCTTTAGATCTGCCAGTCTCGCGGTCTTTTATAATTTCAACCGAATGAACAGTTCCAAGGGGTGAAAAAAATTCCTTCAGTTCTTCAGGAGTGGCACGCCATTCCAGATTTCCAACATAAATCGTTTTCACATTTTCCTCCATAACACGATTTTTAAGAATCAAGTTAATGTTTTTAAGGCTTGGGGGCATAGAATCGACCAACCGAATCGGCCGGCATGATTTTTTTGATCATCTCAAGATAGGGGTCATCCTCATCGAAAAAGGTGTAAAGATATTCAACGGGTTCGTGGCATCCGTATCGGGCAATGTATTTAAAAATTATGTATTTCTCGTCCCAATCCGACCCATAATTGAATGCAGGATAGATCGGATGAATATCTTGTTTCGCCTTGTCATGCATCCGCCACATGTCTTTACGCCAGCCGGCTAAGTTCATGCATAAGTTCTGCAGATGCAAAACAGCAATGACCCTTTTTGGTTCCATTCGATCGTAATTTTTTATGTATTGATCAATTCTTTTGAGATCCTTTACGACTATTTTTATGTCGCCGATGATATGGTAAATTTCTCCCACTATCCGACTCGCAATTTTTTTCTGTTTGGAAAAAGCGATGTCTGGATCGAAGTCCAGGGGAATCTTGATGGGGCCTTTAATCCACCTGTTTTCTATGAGATCGTAAATGCCGTCCGAGCCAGGAAGATCTCTCTGTTCAAGCAGCATAAATGAATAGGTGATTTTGGTGCCCGGGATTGCTATACTTCGGTTCTTATCGAGTATGGTCTGAACGTGATTTTTTAATTCTTCGCCATCTTTTTTGGCCAAATTAGAATAGAGCTTCCGGATTTTATCAGAATCGTATTCTACATCAACATCAAAATCCCCATCCTCTTTGTAGTTGTAGCTGGTCGAAGACCCGGAAATGAAAAGCTTACCAATCCAGCGCATAGGATCGCTGAGCCCATTTTTCACGAGGGAGTTTTTGAGGGTTTCCAGGGTGTGTGCTTTGACACCGCTCTTGAGCATGGGAGGATCCTGCGAAAGATCCCATATCTCGGGAATCATCGTCGGCCGTACGTAATCGATTCCAGAAGCTATTCTCCGGAGATATTCACTGATACAGGCCTTCTTTTCACCTTTGGTTTTCAGCCACAGAAAACTTTTCCTGCCAGTCTTTATAAGGGCAAATTGTCCTTTAACCTTTTTCCCATGCATTGTAAATACATATTTTTTGTCGTATTCCAATCTATCTATGGTATAGGTACCGCGGTCGAAGATTTCGACAGTGCCGGCGCCGTACTGGCCCTCAGGAATTGTTTTATTAAATGAAGCATATTCCATCGCGTGGTTTTCAGTCTCGGTAGCAAGAAGAGGCTTATGTTCAGGGATTCGATGTTTGGGGACAGCCCAGCTTCGCAGAACATTTCCAGGTTTGTCTGGGGTTGAAGGCGTAGGCTCAACGCCCTTTTTTGGCCTTTTATCACTGTAGTCTGCCAAAGACTTTGCGATGGATTCTACTGGAAATTGCAGCCGGAGATCAAAATGCTCATTCCGAGAAAAATGATGCTGTATAACAAATTTCCCTGTATATCCAGGTTTTAATTTTTCCTTATCGTACATTTACCGCTCACCTGGTTTAATGATGTCAATTGACCAATCAGTTCTATCCAACTCCCGTAGGATCAGAAACCATTTCATGTTGTTTATATATTCCGGCCAGGTTTTTAGGCGGGATCCGAATTCTGCGATTCGATCTCCTTGTCTCATAACATCGATTTCGGCATAAAAATTTAAAGACATGTATTCGAGTAACTTGATTTTATTTTTTAGTTTCCAGGCCTCATTCGAAATATCTTGAAGGTTAATAGGATTTTCTTGATAATCTCTGTTGTCTTCATGCATCCACAATGAAAAATAAATTGGTGACTTTTCATCAGCCTTATAGACTGTGTAGGGATTATGGCCGTGGGCATCCTCACCTTTGACCAAATCCTGACCTAATAACTTTTTTTCATTTTCTGCTGTCAGTTCTACAACTCCGTCCTCAGTATAAGCCGAGAAAACGTGTTTCCTCGAGCAAATGAAAAACCCGCAGCCGGCCGGGGCTATTTTTCTGCTTTTACAGACTGGACAGGAGGCTTGAAAAAGATCTCCATCTCTGTTTATAGCATATGCTTTGCATTCTTTAGATAGGGTATCCAGAGCTTTTTTATAGTTTTGTTTCAGCTCTTCCCATTCCGCGGTTTGGGCTAAAATTCGAATATGATTTGTGATGGATTTCATTCGACACCCTCTTCAATAGGGGCATTATACATAATTTCACGAGCACCTTCATTGATGAAGGCGTTTATGACTGATGCAGCTCGTTCTTTTCCAAAATCGAACTCTTTCCCGGTCGCTTTTTTATAAATCTTGTCGATTGAAGCGTCTTCCCGTTTAAAAGAATCCAATTTTGCCCGGGGTACTTCAACACAGCATAGCCCAGAAACCCGGAGCGACCATAAAGCTACCTGACCCCCATTAACCTTCATGGGGCTCAATCCAAGGGCTCCCTTATCACCTACGGGGCTTTCCCCTATCACAACATCATCCCGGTCGCCAAAGGTCTCTTTAAGCCATTCCTTGAGGAAATCACGGGCATCATCAACATCCCGCGGTTTTTTCAACCATCCCAAGATGTGGAACCCCCGTTTCCCGGTATATCGTATTTCAACTTTTTTGACCTCGGCAAGTTTTTCCAGTTCATCGGCAATTTCTGCCGTTATCTTCTTGGTTTGTGAAAATTTTCCAGGGGCATCAAAATCAATGACATAGTATGGCGCCATCTGTGGCATAGTGACATGATATTCGACCGTTCGACCACTATGGTACTCTTCGAATTCATTCGTATTCCCAATACGGATGAACTCGGTATTCCCGTGATACGGGTGTCGGATATAAATTGGTTTTTGACTGGCCTGGTAGTTTTTTGGAACGACGGCAATGAAGAGATTCCGACCCTTCAGTTCCGGGAGCATTTTTTTCCCGACTCCGGAATAGTAGTTATAAACATCTATTTCTGTTACCGGTCGGAAACTCCATTCGCTTTTAGGCAGGACTCTGTCTTTCGGATGGTCGGGATAGTCCGCTTTTTTCGCGGTGAGGGTATCATCGAGGAAATTGTGAATCACTGTTGAGACATGCTTGGTTTGTTTCTCAATAGTTTCCAGGACTTTTGGGTCTATTGTTTTCAGTAGATCCGTAAAACCCGCACTGCAGTTACACTGGTACGTTTTGCCGTCAATTACTCCTACGTTTTTACAACTCCACCTTCCAAGCTCGTTCTCATCGGTCTCGTGACCTTTGGGGGGCATATGATTGGTGCCATAAGAGATGTGGTGTTTTTCAAGACAGCTTTCGCAAACTGTAACCCAATGATCCTTGGGCCAGCCTTCTGGTACAATTTTTTTCATCTTGATGTTAGAGTAATTCAGAGCATTTTTTGGTTGGGTCAATTCTTTGTCCCAGCCGGACTCAGAACCGGACAATTCTGCAATGATGCTCCTCGCAATTTTTGAGGCCATCTTTTTCCGGCGATCCCGCCATATATTAAGGCATTTAGGAATACTTTGCTCAGGAGACTTTTTCTCTACGGTCACATTCTGATGCATGCAATCATGCGTAAAGTTTTTTTGAATTTTATATCTTTTAGGACTTGGCATTTTGAACTAAACTCCTGATTAAATCGGAGAGCGAAAACCGTAGTGGTTGGGTTGTCTCATCCGCAATCGTATCGTACTCCCATCGATCATATTTCAATTTCTCATCCGGATCCTGCTTTTTGATACCGGTCTCGTGACTCGGCGCCAAAGCCTGCAGGAAATTTGAAGCAATCTTCGTAGCCATTTTATTTCGCTTGTTCCAATCAGGAATTTGTTCCAGTCGCAGATCGCTCGGAGTTGCCGACTTATCAGTTCTCCATCGGATGAACCTTGGTTTCACGATCGTACCAGACATCAGTTTGTTGACTTTTTCGTATTTGCCTTTAGAGTATTTATAGGCCGGCATTTCCTTTAAAGTTGTTCTCTCGTATTGTATTTCCATTATCTTTTGAGGTTTCACCCACACATAGGTATTATCCTCGTCAACCTTATTTTTTTGAGCCCAGGAGAACAATTTTTTGCTTTCCTGATCATTGAATCCTGAAGCCACATGACCGGCTGTACGGAAAACATGTTCTTTATCCATAAAGGCCATTAGAGTCATGCTGATCATTTTTTTTGGCCAATTTTTTCCTTTTTTCTTATCCCCCACGGCAAGGATCACTAAATCATAGGAAAATACAGGCTTGGCTTTATAAACTCGGTTGTTCGGTAATCTTACAACGAGACCTTCATTCTTATTCTTGAGCACCAGCTTATTCCAGGCTTTTTTGATATCAGCCGGCCCACCGGCATAGTCCTGGACGGCATGCACATATTTGGCGCCGCGGAAGAGCTTCTTCAGCTCGGGCCATGTCCTGGTATATTGTTCGAAACTTTTGGTATCATATTTCTCGTCATTCAATTCGATGATATGATAAATGAACCAGTGAACCTTAGTCTTATCTGCCTTGGAGTTTTTAATGATTGATTCAGTCTCGTTGAAGGGAATGATTTTACCGTTTTCGTAACCAGCCATTTCCCCTACGATCCGGGCGTGGGTGATATTTTTCGCCTTCAGGATCTTTTTTATTTCATCGAGAACTGGTAAATCCCAATAAAGCACTCCGCCCAATGTGGCAAATTTGGGGTCGTTCCCATCGTAACCCAGGAGCCCGGTTTGGCCATCAACTTTCTGCTCGATGATGCACTTCTTGCCCTTAGCCTCTTTGAGCATCTCTTCGATGGTCAGGGATATGATTGCCTGGTCTTTTTTCCATTGTTTTACTTGCTTGACCAAGGCATTGTTGGCATCGGTCTTGGTTTTCATTCTCCGTGCTCTTCCCACCATTTTATGAAACGCATAAATTTTTCGGGGTCTGCATACTCCCGGATATCAGGACACCATGAGCGGGCTCCTTTAATACTGGTTGCTCCTGATGTGCTCCCATAAACTGATTGGGCTTTGAACCATATGTGTGTCCTGCCATTTGGACTTATGGCGTGGGGAATATCAAGAGGTCTAAGGGTTCTCAAGTCTTTTTCCTGAATTTTCCATCCTTCGTTTCGTAATTTCTCGATAATTTTTGTTCGTGCTTCAGCAAAAGTGGCTGCGAAACGTATGATGTTTGAAATAGGCGTAATCATTCTGTTGTTTCTCCATCAAAATGCTCCTTATCCAATTCGGCCTCTTCTTTGGTCTTATGAATTGTTCCATCCTTGTGGTGCGGCGGGGAATAAATGGTGTAAATTTTTAAATTTTCTTTTCCGGTGTTGATAACATTGTGCTTGGCGCCTTGGGGAACCACCACAGCAAAGCCATCTTTGATTTTGGTTTCATTACCGTTAATTACCACTTTTCCCACCCCAGAATCCACCCGGAAAAATTGATCGGTATCATCGTGAACTTCTTCGCCGATTTCCTCTCCGGGTTTCAAGGACATGAGCACAAGCTGGCTATTCTTTCCGGTATAGAGCACTTTGCGAAAGTTACTGTTCCCAACCGTATCCTTTTCAATATCGGTTACGAAACCCTTCTTTTTTTTGGCTGCTAAAATGGATCTCAGTTTCTCGGAAATATTGATTTTCATAATACCCCTTTTTTAAATGACACCAGGAGCTGTCGGTGCCCCTTCTTCGGCCGGGGCGTTATAAGGCCACCAGACATAAACTTTTATGCCGGCTGAATGCCACACGATTTTATCGAGATTTTTTTCATTTCTCTTGATATTATCGATGATGGTTGAATCTATTTCTCCTTGTCGTCGAAGAAGAATGCAGTAATTGCTGTTTTTGGCCTGAGTTTTTCCAATCATCAATTCAGTTTTATTGGGGACTGTGATATTATGGAGTCTCATTTTAACTAGGAGGGGTCGCACTTGAGCGTATAATGCTATGGGGTCATCATTGGGATCCTGTGCTTGGATGATCCTTCCGATAAAAGCCTTTAAAACGTTTGTGAGAGGCTGCTTCTGTTTGGGAACCGGTCCGAGTCTCTTTAGTTTATCCTGGATCTGTTTTTCCTGGTTTTTCAGCTTTTCCAGCTGTTTCTGCTTCATTAATTCTGCAGGATTCGGCTTCTTTTCGGGAGCTCTGGATGGAGTAGAGGGGGCTCCTGGTTGAACGAACGTCATTGAAGCTTCCATTGGCTTAAATCCTTTTAAAAGTTAGGATTAAGCCAATGGTATTAAAAGATTATCGCTCAGATACTTTCAAAAGTTGTAACGGCCGGCCCCCTACCACATTTTCCTTCCTGTATCATATCATTGCTCGACAAATCCGTCAAAGGAGCGTTATTGTTGAAATTACAATTTTTTATTGCTTGTTGGGTCTTTTTATGAGATTCAATGGATGATATGAATAACTCATTGAAAAGAGTTGTGGTTACCTCACTCCATTCGAGTTTATTCTCAGACACCATTATTGAAAGAGATATGAAAATCTGTTCTGTAATGGCATTGGTAATCTCGGCTTGGGTAAATTCTCTGGAGAGGCATTCCTTCAAACAATTTTGATCAATGTCATCCATAGGGGGAATAAAAAACAGGTCATTAGGACAGTATTTCTTTTTCAATTTCTGAGCTTTCGAAATGATGACTTCATAAACCTCCCCTTCCGATCGAGGAGGTTTGATTTCAATTACTTTATCGAACCGGCCAGGACGGTTTATGATAGAGAAGTGAACACGGCTTGTGTCATTAATCGTGACCAGTATTACCATATTCAAGTCATTATTTACGTCATCAATTTCGTCTAGGAATATGCCGGCTTTTGAATTCTTCTCATGCAGGCCGCAGGAATCCAGATCTTCAATGAGGACGACACTTTTGTGTATTTTTTTGGCTATGGTAAATCGTTCACGAATTTTATCTCCTGAGTCGAAGTCATTAGGGGAAAGTTTAAAAAAGACGTAATCTTTCATAACTTCTTCAATTTTTCGAAGTATGGTCGACTTTCCAGTGCCCGGCCGGCTCACGAAAGCATATGCCCGTTTGCGCCCACAGTCCAGTACTTGTTTGATCTCCTTGATGAAATCATCAACTGGGAATTGATTAATATTCTCTTCGATTTTAATGCGAGGTTCGCACCTGATTGTGGACATTCCCTGAAAACAGAGGATGTTTTTTTCTGTGTTCAAACTACGTATGAATTCACAAAGGAATACTTCCCGCAATTCAAGCTCAAGGCTTTCGATGGCAGCTCTGATGTTTTCACGTTCATTTTTTAGTGCTATTATTGTTGGTACGGTTGTAACGAATTCTGACCTGTTCACAAACGAAACGTCATTCCATATTTTGAATCCTACCAATAGCAATAGCTTTTGACCATGATATTCAAAAAGAATTGCAATTTCCTGTTCTCCATCGCCGTTAAAACAGAGCTTATCCACTTCCTGGCAATTTTCTACGTTATAAAAGCTCAGTACGCGGATATCTTTGGTATCCGGTTTGGTCAGAAGCCATGTGATGACTTCCCCGCCTACGGAGGATGGAATGCTCTGCAGTTTGAGATAACTCTGATTGTTTTCTTTGATCCCAAGAATCCTGCATAATTTAGCCGACCATTTCTGGTGGGTCGGGGATTTTTCACTTTTTATCTCTCTGATATAATTTTTAAACTGCAACACCAGCTCTGACCCGTAGAGAAAAGCTGGTATTCCATACCGGGCTGCGTTAAGGGCAAGTTTAAGTTTTTTGTTTTTGACATACCGGGAAGTAAGCCCCAAAGCCATAAAACTATTGAGACTGGTTAATAATTTCCCGATGTCATTACCATAAGCTCTCTGAATAAATCGAAACAAATGATAAAACTTACTATTTTGATCGACAATCGGACTCAGAATAGCTGGTGATTCTGCTTTTGTGATTTCAGAGTTAAACATGCTCATAAAACTCCTTTATTCCATTTTATTTAATAAGGCTTTTTACCAACGATAATGAAAATCCTCTGAGCCGGATCGAATTTCGTGTACATCAATGTGAAACTCTTGCCCACATCCATTTTGACATCATTATAAAGCTGCTCTACGGCGTTGTTTCGATAGACAATAAAATAACCCCCCGGTCTGACAATGCCCTTGGCATTATTGTAAAGATTGATGTATTTCGGTTGCAGCTCATTAAAAAAAATGACAAAAGGGTGGGATTCCCGGGAAAAATTCATGTTGAGATCTTTGATATCAGGTTTCGTAAAAGGGCTGACATCGACCGTAAGCGTATTGGGGTGCCGAAAATATTTTGAAAAAAATGCCAATCCCTTATCGGCCGACAGCATGTACTTTTCAACCTCAGAGAGATCCGGTTCCTTCAGAAGAGGTATCATATACTTGAAATGCCGGCCGGTAAATTTCATTCGGAGATAGTCCGCGGCTTCAAGAACAGCTTCAATATTTAACTGGCTGAAACAGGGTGAGGGGTTCCCTTTGATGCAGCCTCTGAAATCGTGTTTATAGCAGGGACTGCAGACCACGCTCGGATCCAGTCCGATAGAGTTCTTAAAATATTTCATCCGGACTTCGCTCGGGAACGGCCCATAAATACCGACGCAGGGTTTATCTAGGGCGCCAGCCGCTTGAATCATGAAACTGTCCGGAGAAATCACCAGATCATACCGGTTCGTCAAAGTGATAGATTGACGAACGTTGAATTTTGTGGCCAGAATAATATTAGGACTATTTCCCCTGAAAAAATTCGCGATCAGATTATGCTGCTCAGTACCAATCAGAACCACTTTCGTGTTTTCTTCCTGAGCTATGATGTCGATGATAGCTTTCATTTTTTCTTTGGGGTAGTTTCTTATGGGTGCCGACGTCTCCATTTGAATGCCTATGACGTAATGGTTCTCCTGGATGCCCATGCTTTTCACAGTTTGGTCGAGCCAGCTCATTTCTTCTTTTGTGAAAAAGAGTCTGGGTACTTTATCTTCGGCTGGAAACTGTATACTGTCGATGCTGAAATAACTGAAAAACATATCGACAGCATGCGTTCGTTTTGACTGAGCGCTTTCACCTTCGATGATTCCTTGAAACATCAGATGATAGTCCACATCATTCAGATGTTTCGCATCGAAGGGCATGTCATAAATTTCGTTAATTTCAGGTACATTTTCGAGGGGTTGTTTGCAGCCCGATGCCACACGGAGAAAACAGGTAGGGTATTTCTTTTTCAGCCAACGAAGCACTGGATTAAGGAAAAAAATATCTCCAATACCCCCGGTTCTCCAGCACATGAGTCTTTTCCCCGAGAGATCTTCCCCTTTATATTGCCGATAAACACTCTCGATCGGATAGGACATTCCCAGACAATCCCCAGATACTGTCCGAAAATTGCCCTCTATATCTTCCGCCATAACGTATTTTTTGTTTGCCTCGAATTTTTTACCTTCATTAGTAAAATTCTTAGTTACTTCGACTACTCTCATTTGGATCTCTCCTTATAGTGATTTTGAATTGTACCAAGGCAAAAATTTACCCTCTCCTCAAGTATGGGAGTATTAATTTCAAGAAATTGTGTTGGTTTGAAAATAGTCATGACCGCTTTGATCAGGATATTTGACTGTTCTCTCCAAGAATCATCAAGTTGTTCGATTTTTCGAATCCCATCATCAACCGGTTTCAGGATCGGGTTGAGGTGGAAAATGATGTCGTATCTTGGAGTTGGATAATTGAGCTTGACCATTTCCTTAAAAATGTCATTAAAAAACATGGCTTCTTTTATGTTGGTTTTTGGTAATTCAATGCAATATAAAAACCCAAGAAATACCGGACTGTCTGTTATCATGATGTTCAATTTTTCATTGCAGACGCTATTCTCCCACTCCAATTGTTTTTGAAGAATACGATATTGTTCAAGAATACTATTGACCGAGCCATATTTGGAAATATATCGGCGGGCATACTCACTGACCAGTTCCACATGATTCAATTTATCAATGCCCCGGCATGCTACAGCTATGGCCCTGGACAGAGTGGTCTTTCCACTACCCGGAACTCCTACGAGTCCAATTTTAAGCATTGGGCTCTCCATATATCCGAATTTTAAGACTGCCCTCCATTATGCCGTCCGGTCCTAAAACCCCGACATTATTTTTGAGGTAGGTCGGCCATCTCTGGTCAAATTCCCCTGAAACAAGGATTCCTTTTTCTTCAAGTATCTTCGTGAGGAGTTGTTGACGGAGCTCAAGATTGTAAATATTGGCTCGATACTGTTCAAGAATGCTGGATATTTGTCCTACTTTCAAACTTAAAAGCTCAGGGCTGTCAGCCATGATGCCTCCTTCTCCATATTTAAAAGTTCTTGATAAAGGGATTTCTCTTTATCGGATAGTATTTTCGGAATTTCTATATTGACCAGGATTTTCAACAGTCCGGTTTTGTTTTTATACGAAATACCGCAATTTTCTTGTTCAATGACAGTCTGATTTGTAGTTCCGGGAGGAATATGCAGCATTATTTTCCGGTCGAAAACGTTCAATGAAATATCATCGCCTAGAATAGCTTGTGCCGGACTGATATTTATTACTGTCTCGATGTTCAAACCATGAGTTTTAAATGTCGGATCCTGGATAACTTCAAGATTAACTATGAGATTTCCTGGAGGGCCTTTTTTTAAAGGGTAATTGCCGGATGCAGGTACTATGATATAGTTGGACAGCGGGTCAAGAATTATTTCCCTTTTTATGGTCTCTAAAATCAGCTGCTCGCCCTTACAGTTCTCGCACTTTTCACCTTCGGGCATGGTTCCAACCCCACCACAATAGGTGCATCTTTTTTTCTGCCCCATAATCAACGCCAGCCCCTGTAGGCCAGTGCCATCGCAATAAATGCACTTTTTCGTCTTTTTTAAGGAGGAGCCGGTCCCCTCACAAACAGGGCAGGGGCATTTGCGCTTAATGACTACAATTTTTTTAACGGACTTGATCATTTCGAGAGTATGAACTCTAATGAAGATTTTAAGGTCTGTCCCAGAGAGGGCTATATCGGGGCGAGTATGGGTGTGTTTGGCTAAAATAGAATCATGTGTTTTTTTTCTTTCCTCATTGCAGAGAATTTCGTATGCTTCCGTAATCTCTCTGAATTTGTCGGAACTCCCGTTTTTATCGGGATGGTATTTCATAGCGAGGCGCCGAAATGCTTTTTTTATTTTATCTTCGTTGGCGTTTTCGGAAATACCCAATGTTTCATAGCAATTTTGAATCATTTCACACCCAGTTTTTTGCATTCGTATCTATTTAAAGATGTTTGTCCCTGTCTCTTGGTAGAAGATCCATCAGAGCAAAAACCATCAAAAAAAATCCTACGAATATATATGCCCATTGATCAGAGAAACTAATATGTTTAGTGAAATAGGTGACGAGAACTTTTAAAAAAAGCAAAATGCCGATGAACATGACTAAAAGATTATAATTCATAGACATCTGGTTTAGAAAATCTGTAGAAATCTAAGTTTCACACCAAATTTTCAAGGAGTCCTTTCAACTCCTGTAAGTTTATTTAACCTAACGGACCCGACCAGAAATAAAGTCCGATTACCACTGACCCTGGCCTGTTACCAGACCATGAATCAGCTTGTACCATAATTCCCCAATAATAGAGGACTAAGGCACGGAGCTGTGAGCTCTGGCGTTTCAATCTCCACCACTCTATAGAGGTGACAGAGATAGGAGTAAGCCTTCTTCGTTAAAGCAATAGACACACCTCTTCCTGCAAGGTTCAGCATGTCTTTCTTCAACGGCTCCAGCTTAACCCTTAAAGATTCATAGTTTCGCTTCAAAAGCACTAAAGTCCTCATCTGACGCAGCTTCCCAGGTAGCAAATTCCTCATTGAGCAGATATTCAGAGTGTGTTTCCATTATGCCCATACCGCGACGGCCTATCACTAACGCCGCTGCCGTATGTCTGTTAAGACTATATTGCTCCTGATATTTTAAAATCCCTACCTTAGAAGTAAAAGCCGGGTTGATCTTCTTAACTTCAACCCTGTACTTAATGGCCCTGCGTTCGATAGCCTGAAGCAATGAAGCATAAATAAATTTATGCCGCATCCGATTAAACTTTCGAGATTTTGCGGACTTCTTATTATTGAATTTCAGGTCCTCTATGATTATGCCTTTCTCCTTAGAGATGGCATAGTCCACGATTTTCACGGCCAAGGCTTCTATGTCATTCTTACGCTTTTCAAACCGTGCAAACTGAAGCCTGTCTGCATGGAGATAAAAGTGCTCCAGAAGGTTCCCATCAAACCCTATGTTTACCGTGGCCAGGCCATCAGGGTTCGTATCAATTCCAATAGCAC
>Ga0210092_1000031_pt1 | contig 12862 bp, 8 predicted proteins | sample WestPond_TuleB_D_FD_185585 | JGI IMG/M metagenome (GOLD analysis project Ga0210092, IMG submission 185585) | Wetland microbial communities from the San Francisco Bay, California, USA, that impact long-term carbon sequestration -... | ecosystem: Environmental > Aquatic > Marine > Wetlands ...
ACGGTACGGGCGGGCTTGTCCCCCTGGGCACGCTGACCAACCCGATCTCACTCGGCGGGCCTGGCACCGTTACGCTTGCCTTCGCACAGCTGGTGTCGCCCACGCACGTGACCTGCTCGCAGCCGGCTGAGATTGGCGGGGTTTCTGTGTTGCCCGGAGCAATGCTCAAGGCTTACGACGGCCAGCACGTCACCGAGGCGGCGTTCGCGCTGGGGCCAGAGGCCGTCGAGGCCGTCGAAAGCGCTATCGGCGCCACCTACTACGTGACGTCGGCAACGGGTGTGTTGTCGGCGTCGAAGCCGCGGTCAGACGGCTCTGATTTGTTGGCGTCCTTCAGCGGACCCGTTGCTGAGCTGCAATTCGAGACACCTGTCGGCGTCCCGGGCAAGGCCAGCTGGCCCGTCGGTACTGTGACGATGGACCTGTGGGTGCGCATCGTTGGCCCGACGTCGGGCTACAGCTACACGCTGTCTGGCGGGGCTGCAGAATCTGCTCTTGTGGCGACGTCGGAGACGTCCTTCACTTATCAGTCGAGCTGGCCGACTCCTGTCGCCCTGAACACTTCGGAGACGTGGCAGAACATTCGCATGGCCGTGACTGCGCCGGCTATCTCGGGCGCAACGGCGGCTGATCGGCTGATCTGGAAGATTCGCGCCAACAGCACCCTGCTCACCGGAGACACGGCGGAGCTTCACGTTGCCTTCGGTGGAGCGATGGCCACAAAAATCGAGACGCCGTTGCCGATTCTCGAGACGGGCACGCGCCAATACTGCGCCTGCGCCGTCTGGACGGACAGCAAGGGCCGCATCCAGCGATCGCAGGTGTGCCCCGTCGTCGCGCTGACCACGGTTGTGGGCCGGTCGACCAAGACCACGCTGCGAATGCTCCACCTGACCGAGCGAGATGGCGGTACCAACTTCGACGCCCAGATTCGCCCGGCCGAGATCGAGCTGTACCGGACGATGATCAACAGCCCCATCTTCTACCGGGTAGGCTCGGTGAAGAACGTCGCCAACGGTGACGACGTCGACTTCTACGATGCTACCCCCGACGCGGAGATCACCGCCAACGAGCAGCTCTACACGACCGGCGGAGTCGTGCAGAACTGGCCGCCGCGGGGCTGCCACCTCGTCTGCTCTCATCAGGGGCGTGTATTCGTGGCCACCGCCGACAACAAAGTGCTCTTCTCGGCCTATACGGCAGAGGGCGAGGGCTTGGCGTTCGCGTCCGAGTATCAGGTTGAGGTCTCCCACGTGCCCGGGCGCTTCACCGCCCTTCTGAGCCTCGACGACAAGCTGATCGTGGGAACCGCGACAGCGATGGCGCCTGTTGTGGGCATCGGTCCGGAGGCCATCGGCTCGCCCGCCTACGACACCCCGATGCTGATCGGGAGCGGCATCGGGCCAAGCTCGCAGCGGGCCTGCGCGCGTCTTCCTGACGGCTTCCTGATGATCACGGCCCACGGTGCCTACGTCGTGAATCGCGGCCTTGGCTTCGAGTGGTGCCCGCAAGTCGACGTCGACGTTCCCGGCTCGTCGGTCTGGTATGCCGCCGTCTACGAGCCGACGGGCGGGCAGGCCAGGCTATCCACCACGGGGCTCGTCGTCGTTTGCGATTTCACGGTGCAGCCGCCTCCGGGCCGCTCCTCGCAGTGGTTTCGCTGGACGTACGCGTCCGACGTTGTTGCGTACGCATCGATCGGCAGCACGCTCTATCAGCTCTGCGCGAACGGCACGGTCTATCAGGCCGACGTCGGCGCGGCCGGGGCATACGCCGATGGCGTGACCTCCTATCAGCAGTGGATTCAGTTCGCTGTACTGTCGCCCGCCGGGCGCAACGCTTGGTCGCGGGTCTATCAGTTGCGAGTGACGGGCGATCTCGTGCTGTCGGCAACACTTAAGATCGTGTTCACCGCTGAAGAGGGCAATCTGCTGAGCACTGCCGAGTCGGACACGCACACGGTTGCTGCCTCGAGCGTGGCACTTCGCCATGTCGTCGCCAAGCCTCGTTACGGCAAGTGCAGCTCAATCGTCATCTGGATGGGCGAGAGCGCTGCGAGCGCCGTTGCGGGATTCACTGCTGACTCAATTGGCCTGCTGGTGGGCGTGAAGGGCGGCATGGGGCAACCGCCACTGACCAACAGAATGGTGAGAGGGTAAACCAATGGGCTGGACAGATTTTCTAGGTGGTCTCAATACCAATCCGTGGGTGACGGGCGCGGCGAGTGGCGGAGTTGATTCGTTACTCGGTGGCACGTTCAGCAACCCGGGCTCCGACATTCCAGGCCTGCTTGGGTTTCAGAACCCCAACTCCTCCGGGGCGGGCAAAGCGCTGTCCGGAGACAAGGGCTTGTGGTCCGGCGTCTCTACTGACGCCAATCGCATTTTCGGCACCGACGTCACTGCGCCTCAGGCGCAAGCCCCTACGTGGCAAAAGTCGACGGTTACCGAGGCCGATCTCGCGCAGATGAAAGCCGCGCAGATGCAGGCCGCGCAGACGCAGGCGGCGCAGATGCAGGCCGCGAACATCAACACGGCGCAGTCAGATCAGTCGCGAGTCGGCCAAGAACAGCTGATCGGTGGGCTTCAGCAGACGGCGGCCGGGCAAGGGCCGTCGATTGCGCAAGAGCAGCTTCGCCAGTCGACGGCGGCTAACATCAACCAGCAGACGGCGATCGCGCAATCCGCCCATGGAGCCGGAAGGCTTGCGGCGCTTCGTAACGCCCAGATGACAGGGGCGGCTACGCAGCAGGGTGCCAATGCACAGGCATCCGCCCTGCGAGCACAAGAGATCGCCACGGCGCAGTCTCAGCTCGGCAATGCCCTGTCCACAGAACGCGGTCAGGATGTTACGGCGGCACAGGCGCAGGCGTCCCTGCAGCAGCAGGCAGCTCTTGCCAATAGCGGGTATGTACAGGGGGCGAATCAGTTGGACGCCCAGATGCAACAGCAGGCCGGGCTGAGCAACGCCACGTTTGGCCAGCAGGCGAATCTGGCCAACATGCAGGGGGCAAACACCCTCTCTCAGTACAATGCGGGCGCCGCAAATGAATCGTCACTGCAGTACGCGGGGGCGAAGAACACCGGGAATCTGGCGCTGGCTCAGGCCAACCTCGGCGCCAATCTGCAGACTAACGCCCTGAACACGCAGCGAGGGAACTACCTGCTCGGAGCCGAGCTGGGCGCAGCTGGAGGGCAAACCGGCATCGACACGACGATGTACCAGGGCGCTGCTGACTACAACAAGCAGAAGCAGCAGATGGTGGGGCAAGGGCTCAACTCTGTCGGGCAGGCGCTGCCGATGCTCGGCTCCCTTCTGTGAGGTGATCCATGGCTGGCGAAGAAAACGCAGGGACTCTCGGGATCGGAGCCAACGGGCTGCCGCTGGCGCCGAACGTCCAGACGTACAGCCCGGAGACGACGACCACCAGGGTGCAGGAAACGCCGGACTGGCAGCGAGCTGTTGGGCGCCAAGAACAAGCCTACACTGACTTGGCCACTGCCGCGGGCTCCGAAAACGCCGCGAAGGTGAACGTTGCCCAGCAGCAGGCAGACCTGTATGCGAAGCAGGCCGCAAAGGAAGCCACGTTCGCGCAAGAGCGTGAGGCGCGCCGGGCGGAGCTGAACCAGCGAATTCAGGAATCCCACAAGGTTCTCGGCGAGCGCATCGCCAAGGCCAGCGAAGAGCCCACACGCTATTGGGACGACAAGACCTCAGAACAGAAGTCCTATGTGCGGGTCGGGATCATTCTCTCCGCCCTCGGAGCTGGAGTTACCGGCGGGGAGAACAAGGCGATCTCGTACATCAACAACGAGATCGACCGCGACGCCAAGCTGAAGCAGGCCCGTGCAGAGCGCTTGATGAAGCTGGCGGAGCAGTCGCGCGGAATGCTCTCGGACGCCTACAGGCAGAGGGCCGACGAGCTTGCGGACATGGACGCGCAGAGGGCGGCGGGCTGGGATATCGTTGCTCGCCAGGCCGAGATCATGGCCAAGACCATGGTCCCTGTGCAGATGAAGGCGCAGGGCGAAGCCGCCGTTGCGACGATCAGGCAGGAGGCCGCGAAGGCGCGTCTTGCCGCCGAGGAGAACCGCAAGACCCAAGTGGTCTCGCAGTCGGCGCACACGACGACGACGGAGGGACTCGGCAAGGCGGCGGGCCGGGCCGCGCCGAGCGCCAACGACGTCGTCGAGTATTCGACCGCAGAGGAGCTGGAAAAGAAGGCTACGCGGCTCGAAGAACTCACCAAGAAAGGCGAAGTTCCGACGCCGGAACAGATGGCGCAGTACCTGGACAACACCAACGTGATTGTCGGAAGGCAGCTGCAGGAATCGCATGGCAACGGCGCCGTGCTTGTGGGCAAGATTGGACGGGCGCTCGATGCTCTGCCGAGCTCGTCGTATCCCCCCAGCATGACAGCGGGACAGCGCGAATGGATGCGGCTGCACACCGAGATGATCCACCAGATGGCGGTGAAGAAGTTCGGCCAGTCGGCAATGAGCAACCCAGAGAGCTACCACGAGTTCGTCGACCCGCTCATGTACAGTCGAGGCAACACGCGCGAGGAAGGGATCGAAAAGGCTCTCGCGGGCGCTCAGCAAATGCACACCACTTGGGGGAACCTCAGGACGCTGTCCAAGGCCGGCATGCAAGAGGACCGAGCGGAAGCCATGGGCAAGCCCGCGCCGGGCACGAAAACGGCGACCGCCAAGCCAACCGTCCAGCCCGCCGCGCCGGCGCAGCTCACCCCACGCCAAGCGCTCGAAATGGCGAAGGCCCGCCTACAGGCCGACCCGAACGACAAGGCCGCGCGCAAGGTGCTCGAAGCTCTCAAGGCGCAAGTTGGAGGTAGGCAATGAGCGATCCACTCGAGGATTTCCTGGCAACATATCAGCCTCCGGCGGCGAAGGCGCCCGCGGCGTCGCCCTCGGCCGCGCTTCCAGCGAAGCGCGATCCTATCTTTGACGAGATCGATGCGCTCGACGACGCCTTGGCATTGCAGGAGAGAGCGCAGGCGGCGCCATCCTCTGCGATGCCAGCAGGGTACGCCACGACGACGGCGACGACGCCGCGGGAGCTGCGCGCGGAGAACAAGCAGGCCGGGCGCGAGGCGATGCAGTCGGGGCTGTTCGAGGACGCCGCAAAGTCGGCCGCCTACGGCGTTGCCCGTGGGGGAACGCTGGGCTTTGTCGATCGGGCCGTGGGGCTCGGCACGGACATTGGCGAGCGCATGGGTGCGACCGATCAGAACCCCGCAGATCCGAACGCCTACAGGCAGGGGCGCCGCGAATACCTGCAGGGCGAGCGCGAGGCCGCAGCCAACCACCCTGGCCTGTATCTTGGTGGCGAGGTCGCAGGCGGCATGATCCCGGGCATCGCTGCCTCACCGTTGCGCTTCGCGGGCCGCTTTGGCAACCCGGCGCTGCTCGGAGCTGCGGCCGGAGTGGGCAACACGACCTCGGATGAGCCGCTGCGAATGATGTTGGGGGCTGGAGCTGGCGCCGCTGGAGGAGCCCTTGGCGAGGCCACGGTCGGCACGCTTCTGCGCAGGATGATACGTGGTGCGCCAGAGCGGCAGACGAATGCTGTGCTCCGTGATGCCGTCGAGTCGGATGCTGGCCGCGCGAACCCCACCGAGGTCAAGAGGTTGGTGCGCGACATTCACGATGTCCGCAACGTCGTCGAGACCGATGCGGATCTCGCTGCGGCCATGCGCCTGCCGGGTGCCGAGGCCGCTCCGATCATAGAGCAGCGTGCAGCGGCGGCGCGGGCAGGCCAGCCCCAGCGCTACGCAGAGGTGGATCGGGCGCTTGCCAAGGAACCCCTGACAGTCACGCAGCTCCTACAAAAGGTCGTTGACGCCGAGAAGCGGCTTCCGCGCAACTTCCTCACCCCGGGCAAGACGGCGCTGCTCAAGGTTCGCGATGCCTTGCGGGACGACCTCGTGCCGTACTGGACGGGGCAGAATTCTTGGAAAGGTGAGCACGTCGAGCTGTCTGCCGAGCAGCTCCGAGAGTGGGTGACCACGATTCAGGCCACGGCCGAGCAGGCGATGGGCTCGATCAACGGGACAAACGCCTACAAGGTCCCGCAAGCCGTCGCCAAGGTCTGCAACGACATCCTCGAAGAGAGGCTGGATAAGGCTGCGTCGAAGGGCGCTCAAGCCGCCGTCGAAGGCATTCGGGAATCAGATCGTCGGTTCTCGGCGATCCAACGCCTTGCCGAGGTCGTGGACACGCGCGCCTTCAAGGAATTGGGTCAGTCGATTGGGCTATCCAGGCGCATCTCGGATCAGAATACGCGACTGGCCATTCCCGCTCTTCTCGCATCCGGGCATTACCTGCCTGCCGCCGCCGTGGCTGCCCGTGGGCCTGCTATGCGGGCACTCGATCGCGGAGCGCGATTTGTGAACGATCGTGCACTGGCTCCCTTGCAGAATGCAGCAGTCGCTGGGAACCCGAACGCACAGCTCGTACGACAAGGGATCGAATCGTTCGCTCCGCAATCCATGTTGCGTGCTGGAGCGGATTCGTTATTGTCGTCTCCGCCGGCAATGCCGACGCTTCGCCAGCAGCTCACGGGGACACCGGTAGCGGCTCCGCAGCTGTCCGACTATCAGACCGGAACGGCGATCCAATGATCAACGCCACTCGCGCCAGCACAGGACAGTCACGATCACGCAAGAGGTCTCGAGCCAATGCAATTGTAGGAACTGAAATATGGTGCTTATCATTTTTCCGCAACCCGCTGGCTGGGCGTGCTCCCTGGATTCGTGATCTTCAGCGCCGAGTTGCGCTGCTGTGTTTGTGCCTGGCTGGCCTTCACTGCGCCTTCGATGTCGGCCAGCAGGGTGGGGCTCACCGGGGAAATTCCGAGCAGCGTGCAGATTTGTTTTTGCAGCCACCATGGCATTTGCCAATCCTTGTCCTTGGCGATGCGGTCAGACCTGATGTCGTCGATGGTCCCGCACAGCTCGGCGAAAAGCAGCGGGAACATCGCCCGCAGATGCGTGACCTCGTTACCGATGAGCAACCCTTCAGCCATCAGGTCGAGACAGAACAGCGGCTCGTTGGCGAGGCGCCAGGCCCATCCCCACTCGGCCCATTCTCCCGGGCTCGGGTCGAGGAGATGGATGCCCGACAGGTCCTGCTGCGACCGGCGCGGAAAGATGGACGAGAGATAGTTGAGGGCCCGAAGCCACACCTGCGTCGCCTGGAATCGCAGGGCTTCGTCAGGGATGGAAACAAGCTGCTCGGTCAGCACGTCGTGGTCGGCTCCGGCCACGAGCTTGTCGCTCATCTCGTGGTAGTCGGGCAGCTCCGGAGGCCCGGCTTGTTTCGACGCCTTGGAGGCGTCCAGCAGCTCACCCACGCGACGTTTGAGCACGTCGGGAAGCTTGGCCGCCCGAGAGATTTCCGCCTCCGTAATGGGGCGGGCTTTTGTTCTCAGAGCGAATTTCGCGCCGAGAAGCGCAACAAGACACTCTGCCTGCAGAGCCGGTTCCATGCGGGCAAGGATATCACGTTCGGAGGTCGAGCCATGCAACCAATAGTCCCCCCTGTCTACCGTACGGGAAACACGCTGATCGACCGCCAAATGGACGCGATTGCCCTGGCCTTCCGCCGTCTCGGCAATCTCGTGGGCGCTGTGGAAGCGTGGATCACAATCTACGTTGACCCGACGATCGCTCCGGGCGCCGTGCAAGGGCCACTCGATCCATCGCCGGGCTCGGCGTGGCCGGCGAAGACTGCGGCTGTCCAGGTCGACGCCAACGACCTTCCCGTGGGACTCTGGATCAACCTGGACGCCACCGCGACGGGATGGTCTCGCTGGTGGCCTGTCGACGAATTCCCGGGCTACTACGGCGGGTCCATGGCGATCGTGGGCTCAAACAGCCCCGGAACGTCGCCGCTCGTGGCGCGCGGAAACCACTCTCACCCGATGCCTTCGATTACGCCATTCCCGGGCTTTTATCCCGGGCCGATGGCGGCCGTCGGCGCCGACAATCCTGGCGACGTTGGCACTGCGGCCCGGGGCAACCATTCGCACCCCGCGGCCGATCCGATGGTCGAGGGCTCGTATCTCTACACGGCCCTTATCCCCGGGCAGGCATGGACGGCGTGTGCGACCGTTTTCGGTGGCTACATTCACCCCTGGAACAACGGCTGGACCGAAACCTCTCTGGGCTCCGGCGTGTGGAATCGGGACGCCGTCGGCGCGATCACCGAGAGTGGTATCGTCACCGCATTCTTTGACGGCGTGACGCCCACGCTGGGCATGCGGCTGTTTTCCACCTACTCGCCTTCGGCGCCGTGGCGGATGTTTGACGGCATCTACACCGTCACCGATCTGGGCTCGGACACCACGCATGCACAGGTGACGAGGGCAACCGATCTCGATGCGTCGGTTGAATTCGTCGTCGGGAAATACGTTCAGGTCACGGGCGGCGCCTCGAACACGGGGCACCTGTTCCGATACGACGGCCCGGCATCGCCGACGGTGGACACTGATGCGTTGACCTGGACCGACCTCGGCGTGATGGACCCGCCGGCCGGCGACCGCTTCGAACTCCTGACCGGTGCGCAACTCACTTCGGAGGGCGCCTCACTCGAGGAGTACGAGGAGGCTCTCAACATCGACGCCGCCGACGGAGAGACGTCGTTCACGACGACCTTTGCCACGCTCGACAACACCCCAGGCGTTGCAGAGTACGCGGCTGGGATGACGACTTTCCAGGCGATGGCCGTGGCCACCCCGGGCTCGGCAGGAAGCGAGACGACGCTGACGGCTCGGCTCTACAAGCAGCCCTTGGCCGGCTTGCCGACGCTGCTGCTCGAGGCGACGAGCCTCGATATCACGGGCGGAGCAACGGGGCTTGTGCAGTGGCAGAAGTACCTCGCCAGCCCCGCGGCGATGAACCCCACCGACAGGCTGCTGGTGATCTGGAATGCGACCACCACGAGCACGTCGACGGTGGCCGTGCATCTCGTGCTGAACAACTGGCAGCGCACGACCCGCATCCGCACCACGATTCAGATGGCCAGTCCTTCGGCGCCTTCGTGGGCGGACATCGTGCCGACAGGTTCAGCGACGTTTCCCCTGGCAAGCGCCACGCTGGCGGCGGGGGGGAAGTTCACGCTCGGTCCCGCCGACCGATACCTGGTGGACCCGTCGGGGTTCGACCTACGGCAGATCTCGACGCCGGCAGTGCCGACCGGGTGCGCGAAGGAGATCACCCTGGTATTCACGGGGACGACGAAGCTGCAGCACGCGGTTTCGCCAGACAGCGGCTTCTCGGCGCTTTACCTGCACCACGCCGGCTCGATCTACAACCCGCTGGTCTTCGGGTACGCGCAGTCGAGCGCCACTTTTCTGTGGCAGCCCGTCTTGGCAGCTTGGCTGTTGACCACCTATCGAGCGACGTAAGGAGCACGCCATGAGCAAGAACTGGCATCCAATTGCAATCCTCCTCGCAGGAATTGCAGTCTCTCAACTCTCTGTTGGCATTGCGACTGTCAGAGCTACCGACGGCGTAAACGGGACAGCCGGCCCGGCAATGATCGACATCGACACGGGTCAGCTTTTCGACAGCCAACACCCCGATCACGTGATCGTCGCCGGAGACCAGACCATGACCCTCACGGGGCACGGCACGGTCACACTGACGAACCTCGGCGGCGGCACGCTCTACGGGGCGAACGGCATTGGCTTCGCGAACACCAGCACGATGACGGTGACGGGAACGTACACCGACACCACGACGGCCACCATTCCGGTCACGCAGACCACAACGGCAAACGGGACAGGTGACATTACGGCGTCTACCAGCACAACGGGAACCGGCACCGCAACGCAATCGGTGACGGTGTTGTTTCCCAACCTGTTCACGGCGACGTATACCGGCACGCCGCCCACCACTACCGGGACGTCGACGAGAACGAACAGCAGGACCTACGCGACGACAGTAACCGTCACGTTGGCCTCAACGCTGACGACGACGGCGTCCGCGACGGCAACCGGAACCGGGACGGCAACCGGAACAGGAACCGGAACCGGGACAGTGTCGGGCTCTGCGACTGGCACCCAAACAGCCAGTGGAACGACGACGGTCTCGGTGACGGGCAGTGGTGCGACGACGGAAACTGTCAGCAACACGCAGACGGCTTTGGGGACGACCATGACCGTGACGGGAACGAAGACGTGGACAGCGTCACGGTCACAAGTTGCGACGGCGACTCAAAGTACGATCTCGACCACTGCTACGGGGACGGGAACAGGAACGTGGACAAATACCAACACCAACACCGCACATTATACTGACACGTACGTGAGTACCAACACGTTCACCGTCACAACGACAAGCAACTCCGCCTCGGTGGCAAGCAATCCGACGATCGTGCCGACGAATCGGGCTCCAGGCGGCGCCTACATGATCGACATCGACGGGTGCAAATGGGCATATGGAATCTGTCCAATTGGCAGCTGGCTGCATCCAAGCTCCAGCCCGGGGATGGTGCATGCATATGGGGTCACCAGTGCCGGCGGGATAGTCGCGATGGCCGATCAATTACACTATGAACCTGGCATCAATTTCTTGGTCAACTATTCCGATCGCAGGATTTGGCCGGCGGGAACGTGGACGATTCGCGTGCGCGCCGAGGCGTCGTCATTGCGATACCGGAGCTTCGTGCGAGTTGAAATTGTTGCGTACGGCAAGCATAAGCCAACTGGCACCTATCCCGATGGGCAGCAGTCGTGTACTGGGAATGTTGACAGCATCGTTCCTACCGGGTTGATTATGGATTTTCCTGTCACCATGGAGGGTACGGGCGCTCGTTTGTTTACGCTAGACGCCGTGATCGGTGGAACATCGTCAAGCATTGAACAGACCGTGACAAAAAACTTCCACTACGAGCCGGACTATCCTTCTGGTTGGAACACGCAGTGCACATCTTCCGGTAGCAGCGATCATCCGCCCGTGCATCTGGGCGTGAGCCTATCGGCATACACTGAGTCACCCGACCCTGTAGATATCTACTTCTACACTGCTGATCTCGATTCGCCCGTTCCGGCAATGCCCTAACGAAAGGATTCATCATGACTGCAACAACAGGAATTCTTGGAAGAAACCTGCTCATCTGGAAAGCCAATTCACTGGCATCCAACGACGAGACCTATTGGATGCGCATTCCCAAAGAATGCACAGCGATGTGTATCGGCGTCGGGTGGACCGCAACGGGCGCACCTATTGGAGCGTTGTCGATCGAGGTCTCGAACCATGGCGACGACGGCATGGCGGGTTCCGTTTACCCTGTCACGATTACCACGAACCCCGCGGGCTCCGCAGGTTCCGTCGTGCTGGACGGAATAGCAACATCGGCCGAGTACATCAAGATGCGCTACACGCGCTCGAGCGCTGGTACGGGCGCCGTCTTCACCGACGAAACGCAAGTGGCGGGAACCTTCCCCACAATCATCTTCAAGGGGTAAGCCATGACCGAGTATCAAGCAATGGGCTCGCAGCTGGACGCCCTATTATCCGACGTGACCGATCTGCACATCCTTGCCTGCGAAAATAGCGGGCGTAACCCATTCAAGTTTCCGTGCGCGCCAATCGTGAATTCGCTGTCAGATTTGTACTTGCCACTAGCCCAGGCTCCGGCGGAATTCTGGACGCGGGTGAGGTCAGACGGTGGCGACATTCGCGTCTACAAACAGGATGGAACCCAGGTCGCGCGCCAACTAGTGTCGTTCGACTCTGTTGCTAAAACAGGCTCCTTATTCATCAAAGCGAATTCCGGTATCAGCTTCTGGATTGAGTACGGCAACGCGAATTTGACCGAGCCCGCCGCGGGTTCGACGTACGGGTCGGCCTCGACTTGGGAAACCGCTCTCCCGTTTGTATTGCACGGCGATGGCCTGGTCGATTCGACGTCTGCAGCGCGGACCGCAACGGCGACAGCCGGGATCTCGGTTGTCACCGGGAAGCTATCCAAGGCGCTCGCCAGCGCGGCCGAAACCGAACTGGTGACCATTGCCCACGACGCCGGACTGGTAGTCACCAATTTAACGGCAATGGGCTGGTTTTATTTCGATCGGCTCAACACTGCAACGGCGACACTGGCCCGCAAGGGGGGATCCAGCGCCCCTTACGGGATGGCGTGGGCCGTGCATCACGATTTTTGGGCAACCCCAAATGACGTTGTTAATTCGATCAATGCGAATGGATACATAACCACACCGGCGCACGCCGTAATCACGGGAGCGTGGTACCATCTCGCCTACACGCAGGACAGCGCAAGTCCTGGCAATGGCATTATCTACGTCAATGGGGTTTCCGCTGCGACGGGGACCACGGAGGCACTGTCGAACGTGCCAGCGCAACCCCTGCAGCTGTTCAATCGCTTCTGGGACAAGGCGCAAGCATTGCTTGGCAAGCTCTGCGAATTCCGCTGGTATAATCGATTGATGGGACCGACGGAGATTGCGGAAGTGTATGCAAATCAGAACGCACCGGAATCATTCTGGACGGTCGGAGCCCAGCGGCTCACACGGTAAAAAAAACCAATGGACAAGACACTCGCAGCCCTGGTCGACACCGGAGAACACGATTCCGTCGAGGACGGATCTGACATCAGCCAAGAAACCCTCGAGAAAATGGCAGAGACGCCGGCCAGCCAGCTCTACACGGTCGCTGGGCTCCGGGCGCATGCCTCTCGCTGCTGGGCTCGCCGGCAGATGCGGCGCTGGATGTTGGGCCTTATGTTCCTCTGGGGCGCGACGACGGCGACGCAGGTATGGCTCGCGATCTCGGCTCGCACGATGCTCGAAAAAACCGTGCGCGACGTTCTCGGCCAGATCG
>Ga0210092_1000032_pt1 | contig 12846 bp, 11 predicted proteins | sample WestPond_TuleB_D_FD_185585 | JGI IMG/M metagenome (GOLD analysis project Ga0210092, IMG submission 185585) | Wetland microbial communities from the San Francisco Bay, California, USA, that impact long-term carbon sequestration -... | ecosystem: Environmental > Aquatic > Marine > Wetlands ...
CAAGCGAGGTCCCGTAAACGTCATCAGCATCCCAGATCAAAACACCGTCCGGGTCACGCAGCTCAACGTAGTAGCCTTGCGTTGGGTCGAGAAACACCTCGGGGAAGTACCCGTCTCCATCAGCTTCTACCGGGTTCTCGTTGACGACGGTCATGCCTGGGTCTGACCACGTGTCGGCCAAAAGCGTTGCCTGGCCGGCTACGTAGAAGGTCATCGTGGCGAGTGGCAGCACCGTGCCGTTGTTGTCCTGCGCTCGGTATTTGATGATCGGTAGGTTGCTCATTGGCGAGATCCTTGGCGAGTGTAAACGCGAGGAGGTTCTTGCATTGGTTGTTCTGGTTGTTGGGGTTGCGCTGTCGCGTCACCTACCTGCAAGCCTAGTGAATTGCTTAGTGCACCTATCGCGTTCAGGGTGTAGGTTGTCGGAGCCTTGCCGCTCAACTGCGCCTGTAGCGCCTGGTTGAACAGGTCGATGCTCTTGGGGTTCGAGTAGACCTCGTTGATAGCCTTGTCGTCTCCAAGAACGCCGATAATGAACTTGCCGACCTTGCGGATAGCCATGCCCGTAAGGCCACCGGCCCCGCTGTCGGCCTTCGCCAGAAGCTCGTTGCCCGTCTCCTGTAGCGCCTGGGCTAGTTGTGGTGCGGTTGTCGAGCCCTTGATGCCTGGGCCAAAGGACAGTCTCTTGAGGAGCTGCACCGAACGACGCAACGCAAATTGAGCCATTGGGTCACCCTCGAAGGCCGCATTAAGGCGTGCATCAAACCCGCTCTTGGGATTGGTCAACAGGTCCAGCGCTTGCGCTTGGCTGAACTTGATTACGCCCTCCTCCTCGGCCACCGAACCGCCACGCAGGGGCTTGGCTGCCCTGGTAAATAGATCATCGAGCATCTGTGCGCGTAGCTGACTGGCCTGCGCTGGGTCTGCCTTGTTGAGCACTCGGAAGACACCGCGAATCTGGTCTGTAGATGCGGCCAGAACCCGAGTTGTTATCGTATCGCCAGCGTCACCCGACACCTTGAGAAGTTTTTTTACGGTGGCGGTCGACGCCTCGTCAATTGGCTTCGAATAGTCCGACCACAGCTTATTGGCCAATTTGAGCGTATCGGCTACCTCCCCGCTCGCAATTCCTTTGGACGCCGTCTCAAGGTCTGAGTCAATCGCCGCCAGAACGTTATTGGCAATCCGAGCTTGATTCGCCTCGCTCAAGCCATCGATGATATTGATTTCTCCGCGTCTTACGCTGTTCCACAGCGCGCGAAGGTTCTGCATGTCTTCAATGCTGATTCGACCTGTCTTTGACGCCGCATCCTGTATCTTGAGCAGCGATTCTCTGACCTGAGACGTTATCTTGGCGGGGGCAAATTTGTTCTTGTCCAGTAGCTCCGACATCGCCAGTTGCGCGTTATCGGTTGGTATGATGCGCTTACCCCCAGATAGTTCTGACGCCTTCCGATATACAGGACCGGCCACAGACGTTCGCTCCTTTGCCAGTTCCATGATGTGGTTCTCAAGAGTGGCAACCAGGCCATTGCCCACGTCCGACCGACCCAGCGCCGCAGGGTACGCCGCCACCTTGTCGACGTACATGTCGAGCAACTTGGCTGACTGCAACGTTTGCTTGCGCTCCCCTAGCTGGGCGGCGGTCATCGTGCGAGGGAAGTTGGCTGCTTTCATTTCTGCTAGCGCTAGCTCGGGATTGGCCGTCGACTGCCCCGGGCGGAAGCGGAACGTCTCGCCCAACATCTTCGATGCCTCGTCTTGAAGCTGCATGCTTTGTTCGTAGAAGCTCTTCTGCGTCCCTGTTTGACTCACCGCCTCTAGTTCGTTGGCGCTCTGCGCCGCCTTGGCCGCCACGGAATTAGTAGCGGCTTGTTGCGGGCGGAAGCGATTGATGACGGCGCCAAGGACGCGACCGACCCCATAGGCGGCAGTGCCTCCAGCGGCACCAATAGCGCCACCGATCAGCGTGTCTTTTCCAACTTTGGCGACATCGCCATGTGTCAAATCGGCGCGCGATGAACCGAGAGCCGCCGTCCCTCCGATGGCCGCACCAGTGAGCGCCGCGCGCCCCACTGTGGCAGGTACGCCGCCTGGGGAAGCGGCAGCGACGAGGCCACCGGCAAGCTCACCGACCGCATACGAATTTGGGTTGGCCTTGCTCGCCATGTCGCTAACCGATCGCATCTCGTCGCGCCCATGGCGATACTCGTTGACGAGACTTCCTGGGTTGGTGAGTGCCGTGGCGGGGCTCATGTTGGCTATTCCAGACAGCTCATCTGAAAACCCCGCTGTGGCTCCGCTACCAGCACCCATCATCGCGGACATTAGCTTTGACGCGAACCCGGGTTTAGATAGGCGTTCAGCCAATATCTGCTTGCTCTCGTCGTCGGTGAGCTGGAGGGGCCGTCCCTCCGACTTGGCCCGCGAAAGTATTTGACTCTCAACCGACGGCTGCGGTTCTGACTGCTCTACGGATTGGCCAGCCTCCAATCGTCTATCGAGCTCGGCCCTAGCCTGCTCTGCGGTTATCTCAAGAGGACGCTGAAAATTGATTCCCTGTTGCTTCTGTACCGGCTCGATGGTCGGAGTCTTCTGCCTCGCATCCGACAGCATCTTGATGTACTTGTCAGGCTCCTGCGGATACTGCCGCATCTCGGCGCGCCGTGCGAGTTCCGCCCTGGCCTGTTCTGCCGTGTACCCTGCCATCACCGCACCCCTGCGGCACGACGCAAATCTTCGTCGCTTACCTTCTCAATACCCGGCGGGGGCGGATCCGGCTCTGCGGGCTTGGGTCTAGTGAACGTATCGAGCACGACGTCACCCGGGTTGATACCGGACTGCTGGGCGAGGCGACGATATTGGTTTGCAAGAGCGTCGTAGCGCTGCATCTGGGCTCCGTAGACCTTGCCTGCCTCGTTCTTGAACTGGGCCCGTAGCTCGGGGGCCAACTTCTCGCCGCTCAGTGTCCGATTGTAGAACGCAATCACGTTCTGTGGAAGGCTCCCCGCGTTCTGTGCCGTCGCGTACTCGCCTTCTCGTACCGTTGAGTTGGGGTCGAGCAACTTCATGTAGCCGAAGATAAGCGACATGTCGCCAGCGCCGGTTTCAGACGTTGACATGATCTTGTTGTATGCCGTGGCGATGGTCTGCGCGTCCTTTACCGGCTGGAGCCCCTGAAACTCCTGCCGCAGGTTGTTCGTGCGCATGTCGGGATTCTTGCCACGGGATTGCTCTGCAAGCATTTTCTGAACGCGCTCATCTGCAAGTCCCTGGGCTGGTATCATTCCGAATGCATTGGATGAATGTACGAGCTCTGGAGAGAAGTCCTTGCGCTGCAATTCTGCAGCCTTGATGGCAACTTCCGTGCTCTTCCTCTGCTCCTCGGCTATGGCCTGCTGAACCTTGCGCTGGTAGTCTTCCTCGCCGCGAACAACCTGCGGGGCTACGGTGCGAATTGTGCGAAGCATCTCGTTGTTGCCGGGAATCGTCGTATCCCCCTCGATGCCGCGCACGGTCTGCGGAGCCGCCGCCTGCATCGCCTCTGGCAACAATGACATAGCCTCTCGCTGGTCGCGTTCCCTTGCCTGCGCCTCGGCCTGCGCATCCATCTGTTGTTGCTGCATCTTGATTTGCTGCTGGCGCAACGCCTGCTCTTGTTGAGCCGCCTTTTGCTGCTGCGCGGCCATGAAGATTTGTGCGAGGTCAATGGGCTGTGCTTGGTACATGGCTAGCCTCGGTTTCCGTAGAGCGCCGCGAGGTACGCGGCGTTAGACCCTGCGTTCTGGATGGCCTGTCCGGACGCCGCAAGATCCTGGCCTGCGTACTGCGTCGGCGCTTGGTACATGGGAAGACTGGCCGCCGACAGTTGCGCGTTCTGCGCCTGCTGACCGGTGAGCAGGTTGGCCTGGCCGGCAGCGTTCGCAGAGTACAAGTTGGCAAGCTGCGTCCCCTGATTTCCGTAGATGGACGCCTGGGCATTAGCAGCGTTTCCGTAGGCGTTGGCCGCGTTCGCGCCGCCAGCCGTGTACAGGCCAGAGAGCTGCGATCCCAGACCTTGCTGGATGCTACCAGCCTGCTGGCCGGTCCCAGAGTACAGACTGCCTAGTTGGTTGCCGTACGATGATTGCAGGCCGGCCAGGCCGCTTGCCGTCTGCTGTCGTTGGTTGGCCAGTGATTGACCAGCCTGTGACTGGTATTGCGCTGCCTGCTGCGCGGCTGCGGTCTGCTGTGCGTCGAGGCTGCCGGCGATGCCCTGTTGCTGATTCGCCCAGTTGCCGTACTCGCTCGACGCAAGACCCTGGTTGAAGTCGGTCATCTGCTTGAGCGCAGCACCACCCGTGCGACCTCCGCGAGCCGAGTTCATTCGGTTGATCGCCTGCTCTCCCTGCTGCTGACGAAAGGAATAGTCCTGAGACGGCGTGAAGCTGGCTTGGTAGAGACCGGCTAGGCGGCTGTCACCTAGACCTTGGTTGAGTTCTCCCACGGCACCCTGCACACCCTGCATGGTCGACGCCTGCGCGCCGTAACCTGCACGGTTGAGAGCCGATGATCCACTGGCGAGACCTGACCCCAGGGCCCCTGCCGCAGCGTTCTGCCCCCCGTACAGCGAGGCTAGCGCATCGTTGGCCCCACCCGTTGCCGCGCTCACCCCCTGCTGCTGGCCGGAGTAGAGTGCGGCTAGGCTGTTATCGCGCGCCGAGCCAATCGTCCCGAGAGCTCCGGTGTTGTACTTCCTGAGCACATCCTCGCTTGCCGCCAGTTGCCCAGACAGAAGGCCTTGGGCTTGCTGTCCAGCGGATCTCCGCTGCTCCTCGATAGCGCGTTGCTCGGCGATCTGTGCCTGTAGCGCTTGGTCGGCGGCGGAGATCTGTGCCTTGTTCCCGGCGGCGGAGAAGATCGATCCGATGTTACCGGTACCAACGCCTAGAGCGATGTCCCCGAAGTCGAAGTTTCCCATCGTTCTACCTCTTCTGTGAGAAGTACGCGGCGATGGCCGCTCCCGCGTCTTTTTGCGCCTGGTTGACGGAATTGCCCACCGATGCCAATCCCTGGCCGGCATACTGCGTCGGGACGCCGTAGGCAGACATCAGCGCTTGGCTTAGCTGCGCATTCTGCGCTGCCTGACCCGTGAGCACGTTGCCCTGCGCTGCGGCGTTCTGCTGGTACAGGTTCGCGAGCTGCGTCCCGGTGTTTCCGTACTGCGAAGCCGCTTGTTGGCCGGCGTTGCCGATGACCCCGGCGCCCTGGATCCCGGTGTTCGCGTAGAGTGAGGCTAGGTCATTTCCGGTCTGCTGCTGCGCCGATGCGGCACCAGATCCGGCTCCGCGGTAGATGTCGGCGATGCTCGACGCCGAGTCACCCGATAGCTGAGCCAACTGCTGGCCGCCAGACATCCTTTGCCCTGCTATCGTGTTGCCGGTGTCTGCCTGTAGCCCTGCGAGGTTCGAGGCCGCGGCCATCCGCTGGGAATCGAGCTGCGAAGCAAGCCCGGTCTGCCTCGAGTCAAAAGCCCGTTGCTCACCAAGAGCTGTGTTGCGGTTGTAGTTGCCCAATGCCTTTGCCGTTCGAGCATCGACGCCGGGGACGCCGCTGGCGGCACCGGCCCCTTGCTGCTCACGGAACTGATAGCCGCGGTCAGAGGCCAGATCTTTGCCGTACAGTCCTGCCAGCTTGCTGTTGTCGAGAGCCCCGCGAATCGACGATGCGGCAGCCGCGTTACCCTGGCGCGTTGCCTGCTCGGCTCCCATCTGTCCCATGTTGATGGCCTGCGCCGCGTTGCCCGTTGCCCTGGAGATGGCTCCGGCTCCCTGGTTTGCTCCTCCGTATATCGACGACAGCGCCTGGTCTCGCTGTGACCCCAGCGCCCCGGCTGCGTTCTGCTGGCCGCCGTAGAGCGCGGCGAGCTGGCTGTTCATGCCTGATGAGATTGCGCCCTGTGCCTGCTCGTTGGCTTTGGTCAGCGCACCCTGGCCGGCCATCCCCTGGCCAGCGATAATCCCCTGCGCCTGCTGTGCGACCTGGGAGTTGGCCTCTCGCTGCCTCTGGGCCTCTGCGATTTGGGCCTGGAGAGCGGAGAGCGACTGTTGTGTCTGTGCCTCATTGGCGCGATAGTTCTGAATTCCGCCGCCAATCTCGCCCACACCCTGGGCTATTGCTGCAATCCATGGCATGGTCATGCCCTCCGCAGGTACATCGTTTCTTGAAGCTCAAATCCATCGGCGTCAGCTATGCGCTTGACGTGCTCCTCGCCAAATCCAAACGTCGCTCCGATACTCACGAGGTCGGCGCCGCACTCCTTGGCCCATCTTCGGAAATCAGAGCACAGAATCGAACCGATACCGTGGCCCCTAAACGGAGGGTCAACCCACAGCACCACCTCTCGGGCAACGAGGTGCTTGGCGTTGAACGGTACCGCACCGATGAACCCCAGTAGGCATCCCGCGGTTCTCCCCCCGTCCTCCTCGTAGGCCGCCGCGCAGTATCCGCATGCTCCCCGACACTCATGGATGAAGGCCATCACGTCCGATGCGTCAGCAGGACACCATTTGGAGCACCCGCTCTCATTCCATAGGCTGGTGATCATCCGATGGATATCCGCGATGCGCTCACCCCCGGCGTCTCGCTCAACGAGGATCATCGGGCCTCCGCACGAACGAATGCACCGGAGATAGCCACCTTCACCGGGTCGGTGATGGTAAGCCTGAAATGACGCTGAGCCGACATCCCAAGGCGATTCCACGCTAGCCGGTGGCCATACTCCCCACGCCTTCCCATCAGGGCTCGCACCGACGAACTCCACTGATGCCCCCCGTCCGAACTCCAGTCGAGCAGCGCAGCGGGAGACGATCCGTTTCCGTTGAGCGGCACACCTCCGGCCTCCATGTCGACGAACAGCTCGTGGTATGCCACCCGACCACCGGCTCCATGACTCGGAGGCGCAACAGCCTGGCGCGTGATGCTGTCGCCATCATCCGTGTACGTGTCGAGGTCGAGCTCATAGATGCGCCCATCGGCGCAGTCGCCCACAAGGTGCTTTCCCCACTGGGATGCGTAGCAGTTGGCGCGCCAGCGGCCCATTCCCGCAGACCGGCGCTCATGCCAAAGCCCCGTCGTCAGGTCGTAGCATAGAGTCATGTCAGGGAAGTTGAGCGCATAGAAGACGTGCTCTTCTTGCTTGTACGTGAACGCCCACGCGCTTGCCGGGTCTCTCCGCTCGGACACGATGCGGTGGATGGCCGGCGTCGAGATGGACTTCGCCCCGCCACCAGCGCCCATGTACACAGACAAGTCGTGCCCGAGCCAAAGGACATTGTGCTCGGTCTTGACTATCGACCCGCTGGCCGAGCAACCCTTCTCGATGAACCCGGACCCAGAGCGCGCGAAGGGAAACGTTGAGTCACCCGAGTTGTACCAGAGCTCAGTAGCGGCCTCGGTGAATAGCCAGAGCTGCTGATGGTCTGATACGCATCCCTTGATCTCTCCGGCCAGTGCATCCGCCGTGCTGTAGTCCAGGGCGTCGATGCTCTGCATGTTGTCGAGGCCCGTGATCCAGAACTTTTGCCCGCCTCGCTGCGTGAAAATGCCATAGCCGTCCTGATACGTGGCGCCGTTGAGCCCGGACTCTGGCAGTTCGACAATGCCGTCGATGTTCGCCGCGTAGGCCTTGGTGCTGGTGGCGATACCGATGTGCGTGGCGTTGGCGGTCAGGTAGACGTTGCCAGAGCCAGCGATGTCTCCGACCTCAACGCTAGACCCATCGTGGCTCACGGAAAACAGCTTTGGGCCAGACACCACGAACAGCCGCGGTCCCAACCCAATCGCCCCGCGCACGGGACCGCTGCCGACCGTCACCCATCGCTTGAGCCCAGGGGTACCATAGAGAGCGACGGCAGACTTTGCCCCCTGCGGGCTGGCCTCGAGGTAGAGGTTGACCAACCGCTCGGCGCTGACATTCGACGACCGAGCTTGGTAGCTCTGTGCCGCGAACTGGATTTGCTGCATCGCAGGCATCAGAAGTACTCCGCCCTGATGCGCACGGGTGGCTTGCGTACATCGAACTGACGATGCAATTCGCGCTCGGCTTGCGCCTGGGATGGCTTGAGCGAGTCACCTAGGCCGAAATATCGACCAACGTCACCGGCCACATAGTCACGGATTAGCGGTTGGGCCAATGGCGGGATTGCCGACAGCTCGAACGGGGCGATGCCGAACGTACGCAGGCGTGCATGTGCCGCGATGACCGCGGCATCGACAAGTGCAGCATCCTCGGCGCTCGCGGCCTGGCCAGCCGCCTTGGCCCCGACGTTCTCCAGTACCCGATCGCGGAGCTCGACGGCTGTCCAGTCTGCCATTGGTTACCCCGCGTCAACGCCCGCGGCTTTGAGCATTTCCAGAAGCTCGGCCTTGGTGGTTTTCTGCGTCGTCTCGATGCCGCGCTCCTTGGCCAGGCTCCTGAGCTCCGGCCACGACAAGCCGCCAGCGTCATCGACCGTTGGATCCTCCTCGGCGCGCTTCTTTGTGGTCGTGCCCGCGTCCACCTCCTCGAAACAGTCCATGCCGCGAAGCTTCAAAGCCAGGCCAGGGTCGCCGACGACGACAGGTTCTCCCCGAGGAAACGTGATGCCGCGGATGACGAATGTAGCGAGTGGCTTCTTAACGATCTTTGGGACGCCACCCATAATCACGCGGCCCTCATCGTCCGTTGCATGGCGACCAGCAGGTTTCATTACCTGTCGGCCAGCTGGGTCCAGGACCGGCATCCCGTTGGTATCGAGCAAGGGCTCATCCCTTCCGATGAGCAGCGGCGTCGGAATGGCGTCGGTGTCTACGGCGTTGCCACCATAGACGAACACTCCAGGGCCCTTTTTGAGCTGGGCGAGTCGGCCAGACCGGCGTCGACTATCTTCCTCGCGACTTCGAATGGATGGCATGGAAACTCCTAGTTGATGACAGGGGCCGCCCGGGAAGAGGGAGCCCGGACGGCCACCGTCAAGCTGTTGTTAGTCGCCCACAGCCGAGACGTAGCCAGTAACTAGCCCGTGCTGGAACGAATTGAAGGTTGCTTTGCGGCAGCCGCGGATCTCAGCGACCGCGACACCACGCTTGTTCTGGTAGTCCCAATCGTCCGTTTTGAAGCTCGTGCGAGCCGCCCACGCCATGAGCAGGGCTTGAGCTCCAACCAAGAAGATAGGCTCGACTTCGGTCGTCGCGCTGTCGCCGACGTTCTCGAGCAGGCACCCTCCATTGGCTGGCGTCCGATCCATCTCTGGGATCTCGATACAGATGACGTTACCCACCTTGATTGAGTCACCCGTGAAGATCTTGTTTTGATCACCTCGCACATCGGCGTTTGAGAGCACGGTCTCAAAGTTAGCCTGCAAATCACGATAGGGCAGAGACCCCATCAAGGCATAGTAGCGCTCGCCACCAACAGACTCGGAGCTGCTGGGAACCACCACAGGCCGGACGCTCGGAGAAGCCGCCTGTGCCAGGCGCTTGAGCAGCCGGATGATGCTTTGGTGCGCATCGTCAGCCGTGCCGTCGATCTTCAGAAGGTCGGCGGAGTGATCGCCAGAGTAGTTGGCCTTCGAAGCTCCGAACAAGATGCGCTCGTTACCGACGCTCGGGTTGTTGGCCGCGCACCATGCATCCTTCTGCACTTCGGTGGCCGCAGAATAGGTCGTCAGGCCATCCGTGCACGGAGACAGCAGGCGAGCGATGAACAGGTTGCGAAGCTTCTCCATGTTCCACAGCTTGAGCATGGTTTTGGCCGCGTTGAGCAGGTCGAGCTTGGTCTTGATCTTCTCAAACTGCCCAACCACAACGCCGTGACGGAGTTGGTTGACAGTGACTTTGCACCCGCTGTTGCCAAGAGCTTCCTCATTTCCGGCCAGCGCGTTGTCGCCCTCAACACCGTCACCGGTGAGGCGCGACACGAGCGAGAATGTCAGTTGGTCTCCAGCGTCCTTGGTAAGCTCTTCCTTGACCTGGATCACCGAGTTCTGGGTCGATCCCATGAGAAATGCGAACTGATTCGCGCGAACATATTCGTAGAACTCGTCGTCAGCCCACTGCTCAACGTTGAGGTCGCTGCTAACTGTCGTGTCTGCCATAATTCAAACTCCTGCCGGCGGCAGGCCTAGCCCACGATTTGTTCGATGGGGCTCGGCCCACTCCACACGGCTGGTTTGCCGGACCCGTTTCCACGGACTCCGGCGAGTGATTGTTGGGGTACGGGTGGTCTAGGTGCCTGATGCTGGGGCGCCACAGTCTGGATCTTGGCTGCATACTCGGCCTCGATCTTGGACCTTACATCGGCCTCGATCTTGGCACGGAACGCATCGACCGAGCCGACGCCGCTGAACTCACGGAACGCCTTTGCATACTCGTATAGGCGCTCTGCTGGATCAGGTGACGCCAGGATGTCCTGAGCCACGTACGGAGGCTCCTTGCCCTGGAACGACGCGGTCACTTCGTCATAGTCGCTATGACGCCGCCGTGCGCTCTCTCGGCTGATCTCGGTCCTGATTTCTTGCACCCGCCTGTCATACTCCGCCCGCGTTTCGTTGAGCCGACCTTCGAGGGCGCCGAACTTGTGCTCGACGTAGTCCTTGATGGTTTTCGGGCCCTTCAAATAGAAATCGTCGTCCGTGATGTCGGGCGGCGGGGCCTTTTCTTCCGGCTTGACTGGGGCTGGCGGTGGCGGTGATGCAACCTGTCGCTGCAACTGGGACTCGTAGGCCGTAATGCGGCCTTTGAGTTCTGCGAGCTGTGTCTCAACCTCTCGATAGGCTTTGCGAGCCTTGCGTTTGTCGCCTCGCGCGGCACCCAGGGCTTTCTTCAGACCATCGAGATTGTCGGGGACGTGCTCGTCCTCAGCATCTTCATGCGCGTCTACGGGATCCTTCTTGTCGGGTGCTGGCTTCGATTCGATGGTCGTGTTGGTCTTGGCGTCCGCTGGCTTCTCGCCTGCGTCGGCCTTCTCCGGGACCGTTGGTTCTAATGGTTCCGCTACCGCGGCGGCGACACCGCCTCCCGTGGCCTCGGTTTTGGCTGTAGCACTCGACAGGATTTCGTCCATCGACCGCATGCATTCTCCTCGGCATCACGCCGCTTTCCGCCACCGCCACATCACATGGCTTGTAGCGAGTCACTTTTCATGTTACCCCTATAACGCATAACGTTGCAAGCCTTTCCACAAAGGAGATCCCATCATGCGTCCGTTTCTATCGTTCGTTTTTGTTGCTTTGTTGGCAAATTTTGCCATTGCTGGCAATACCCAGGTCAGCCCGTCGACCTACGTTAAGGCTCCAGGCTACTACGGGCGCAGTGATGGCCTGTACCAGGAAGTAAACAGCAAGGGAATCGTAGTAATCAATAATGGAACATCGGGTGCCGTAATCGGGCCCAGCTACCGAGAAACGTTTGCCTACGGCTCGACCAAGGGCATGAGCCAGCTGGCATGGTCGACGGGGCTCACATCTGCTGGCTCGACGACCACCGTGCCCGTGCAAATGACCTTCGCCAGTGGCGTGCGCCTCATGTGGGCGAGCGTCGTCACCGAGACGTTGTTTCCTGTTACCTCGGCTACCGGCCTCAATATCGTTGGCGACCTAGTCCAGAATGACGGCCTCGAGATCTTCGGTGGCGTGCTCGGTGGTAGTGGTCGACCGTTCGTTGTCGGGACCGACCCCGCATTCTACTTCTGTTCGACGCTAGCCCAGAATGACGTGAGCGGTCAGACGATCTTGCGCGTGGGTTTCCGCAAGGTTGAGGCGATGAACGCGGTATTCGCCAACTATGACACCTATGCCACCATCGGCCCAGACGCCGGGACCATCAACATCTCTACTGAGCTAGCCGGCGCCGGCATCGTCACCACGGACACTACCGATGATGCGGCTGACGCATCAGTGCACAAGTACTGCGTCAACGTGAGCGCGGCGGGCGCGGTTACCTACACCATCGACGGCGCGGCACCCACGGTTACCGCTGCCGTAACGCTTACCTCCGGCATCTCGGTGATCCCCTTCGTTCACTTCGTTGAGTCCGGGGACGCGGCTACCGACACCATCGATATGCGACTATGGGAAGTCGGCTACCTGTAACCACAACAACAAGTCATCACATACGAGGTCGTCATGGCACAACTTAACTCGTCCCAGTACAAGAGTCTAAACAGCCCGCTGTATGGTGTGTCTTGTGGCTTTTACTTGGACTCAGTTGCCAGCCAGGTGGTGCTGGCTCTGAATGATGTGATCATTGCCAGATTCGATGCAGCCGGCATTGAGACCGACCTCGAGGTGACCAGCGAGGCCCGCGGTGATCTTCTTCGCCGCGGGGCCTCTGCCTGGGAGCGCGTGGCGGCCAAAGCTTCCGGACAGGTTCTCATGGGCGACGGCACCGACGTCGTGAGCCAGGCACTCACCGGTGACGTTACGTTAACCGGCGCTGGCGTCACGGCCATCGGAGCCAACAAGGTCCTCGCGTCGATGCTCGCTGCGAATGCGTTCCAGGTAGCCACAGGGTCCATTGCGTCTGCGGACATCACCGCGACCGGCGCCGGGAAGCTTGGCCATGCTGACGGGTACCCGTTGGTGGCACCTGTTGGCGCCCATAATGTCCCTGAGTTCGTTTCCGCCATGCTTGTCTATGACTTCGGCGTGGCCGGCTACGCGGCCGGTGGCAATGTCACCGTCAACCTGAGTGGCGGCGCCGCTCAATCAGACCTCGTTGCCGCTGCCGATTTCTGTGGGGCTGGTGCGGACAAGGCCGTTCTTCTGAGACCTCCAACTGCTTCCGCGGGCGTGGCGATGGTCGAAAATGCTGGCCTCAACCTCGTGG
>Ga0210092_1000033_pt1 | contig 12684 bp, 16 predicted proteins | sample WestPond_TuleB_D_FD_185585 | JGI IMG/M metagenome (GOLD analysis project Ga0210092, IMG submission 185585) | Wetland microbial communities from the San Francisco Bay, California, USA, that impact long-term carbon sequestration -... | ecosystem: Environmental > Aquatic > Marine > Wetlands ...
TATATAAAACAACGGTTTATAAGCTTGCCCGTATTTTGCCAGGAATTCCCGAGAGTTCGATCACAAAACCACCCTCGGCCGAGCTTAAACCGGATCAAAAGGATACCGACTCTCTGCCGCCGTATGACGTTCTGGATGGTATCCTGAAGCAGTATATTGAGCGAAAAAAATCATTCGATAGCATTCTGGATAAAGGATTCGACCCGACAATCGTCAGGAGAGTTATCCGGATGGTTGACCGGGCCGAATACAAGCGCCGGCAAGCGGCACCGGGATTGATCATTTCCGAGAGGGATCTGGCAGTAGGTCGCCGTATGCCCATCGCTAATAATTTTGAGTTTTTTGTACGGGAATTGAACATCGAGCGGCCGGTTGTCTCAAAATTCAGGTCTAAAACCGTATAATATTTTTGTCATGAATGATAAAAAAGACATAATCCTGAAGTTCATGGAAATCGCGATCGATCGCATTAACACTAACAGTGCGACGATCTACGCTCTCGGTCAGGCAATGCTTAAAAAAGGAGTCATAGCTCAAGATGAATTAGCCACCTTAATCAAAGACTCGAAAAAATTACCAGAGCAAAAAACTGGAGAAAAAGTTCTCAGAGAAATGATAGAACAATTCAGAAAGGAGCATGAATAATGGGACTTGCAAATTTATTTTTCAAAGTTATGCCTGATGAGGCGAAGTCTCCCGCTCCGGCCACGCCGGTAACGGCAAAAATTCAGGCTGCAATTCCGAGCCAATCAGTGTCGGTCGGTCAGGAGGATCAGAAGATTCGAGATCAACTGACTGGAGCTCTCGAACAGGCAAACGTCCCAGGATTTGATTACTTCGAATTCGCCCAAGCCTTGAGAGCTCAGGAAACGATGATTCCTGCAGAAGCCCAACGATTCCAGCTGGTGTTCACGACTGTCAAAACCATGGGTGTGACTGTCGACACTCTCATCAAAACGGCCACCACCTATCTCGACGTACTCAAGAAAAAGGAAACAGAATTCTTGGGTGCTCTGGAATCTCACATATCATCAGAGATCACCGGAAAAGAAGAAGCGATGGGAAATATCGACAAACAAATCGCCGAAAAAGCCGAGCTAATCCGGAAGCTCAATGATGAGATGAATGCCATGCAGCAGCAGAAAGTGGCGATGCAAAACGAGGTCAGTACTGCCCGGGCAGAAGTTGAAAAAATCAAAAACAACTTCTATGCCACACTGCAGGTCTTCACCGGCAAGATTTCGACGGACATACAGAAAATCAACCAGTATCTGAAAGGAGCATAAATCCTAATGGACATGTCAAGTCTCATTCCTAACGACGCGAAAAAAACCCTAAAAAGCTTTTGGGAGAAGCCCGAGGGCAAGATCGGGATGGTTCTCACCGCGGTATTCCTTTTCGCGGGATTTCTGGTAGGGTACAGCTATATCCTGCCGTGGCTTGCAACCGCGATCAGAAACACAATAACCCTCATCGTTTTTTTAGGAGCCATTGCCGCTGTGCTCATTCCTCTCTCGATGCCTGATATCCGCCTGAAATTGAGTATCGGATACAAACTCCTTCTGCGAAAATTGGCGGGATGCATTATCAAGGTCGACCCGATCGCAATCCTGAAGGAAACTATCCGGAAGGGTAAAGACCGACTTGAGACTTTCGAGGAGCAGGTTATCAAGCTCAAGCAAGTCATGGGATCAATCCGCAATAAGATCAACAGCTATTCGAAAGATGCTGAGGAGAGTATGCTCGCAGCCCAATCGGCTCAAAAGCAGAATGTCAAATCTGCCGTATTCCTCAACACACGGCAAGCCGGGCGTCTGAAGGGAGCCGTGACCGAACTTTCATCCGTCTATACCCGTCTTGAGGCGCTTTATCGGGTGCTTACGAAGATGTATGAAAACGCCGGAACCATTCTGAAAGACACCGAGCAGGAGGTCAGTCTCACGGAAGATAAGTGGAAGGCGATCCGAGCCAGTTATAGTGCAATGAACTCGGCCATGAAAGCCCTTCGCGGAGATAAAGATGAACGTGCCCTGTATGAAGAGACCATGGAATACATCAATGACGATCTCGGCGCCAAAATGGGCGAAATCGACTATATGCTCGATGCGTCCGAAACCATCATGGACAGCATTGATGTTCGGAACGGCATGTTCGAAGATAAGGGCATGAAAATGCTCGAGGATTTCGAAAAGAAAGCAGACACATGGCTTCTCGGAAACGAACAGCCTGCGGCGTCTCTCAGCACATTATCAACGAACAAGACTGGACAGGTCGTCAACACGGCCGATGCTGCACGGCCAAACCAGTTCAGCGATTTATTCGGCAAATAAATGAATCAATTCACCCAATCAAAACAGGAGGCCTTTTATGGCTAACAAAGTAGTGGTACAACCGGGAGTTTGGGTAGTTCTCATACTCCTCGCACTGGTCGGTGCTTTTTTTGGTATAAAAACCTTATCGAAAAGCGGTGCCCTGGACAAAATCGCGCCTAAAAGCACGGCCGGTTCAGTACAGGTCACCAAATTCGAGGGGAAAAAGCCCCTGGTCGTCGCCCTGAATACATGGGTCGGTTTTGCTCCGGGCGTGTACTTCAACAACGGTTTCAGTCCAACATCTTCATCCCGATATGTATCAGAACTGGGAACTCCAATACAGTTCGTAAAAATGGACAATTTTGACGAATCCCGCAGTTCCTGGAAATCTGGCGACGTTGACGTCATCTGTAATACAGCCGACGTGCTTCCCACGGAAATCCCGAACATGATGACCAACAAACCAAGAGTTTTTATTCAGATCGATTGGTCACGAGGTGGTGACAAAATTGTTGTTCGGCCGGGTATCAATAGTGTTGCAGATCTCAAGGGTAAAAAAATAGCAATCGCTATGGGAACTCCATCACAAAGTCTCATAATTCGAGCACTGGAAGCCGGAGGTCTGCAGTACAGCGATCTGGTTATCGTAAAAGTTGATGGAGCACCGCGTGCTGCCGAAGTGTTTAAAAACGGCGAAGTCGATGGCGCGGCTGTTTGGGCCCCGGATGATGAAGACTGTCTCAAAGCTATTCACGGCGCCAAAGTGCTGATAAGCACCAAAGAGGCCATGTTTGCAATTTCTGACATCTTCTATGCCAAAGAATCTGTAATCAATTCAAAGCGTGAAGCTTTGACTGCATTCGTCGAGGGCTGGTTAAGGGCTGCTGCTGAAATTAACAGCTCACCCGAAGCCAAAGCAAAAGCTCAAAAGTTAATGGCACAATATTTTCAGGTTCCCGAAGCTGTCATGAATCTTGATTTTGCCCGATTCACGACCTATGGAGACAACGTAAATTTCTTCAACATGTCTCCAACCGAATGTCGATGTGTAAAGGGTGAAGATCTTTATTCCAAGATGGCCCGTGCTTTCCATGAGATCGGACTTGCTCCGGCAAGCGTTCCGATGTGGCGAGACATCACCGATTTGAGTATCCTGCAGGCACTCGCGGGAAAATTCACAGGCCCGGAACATGCGGCAGAACAGTCAATGACCTTTACCAAGCCGACACCAGCAGCGAGAACCGCCCCGGCCGTATCAACGCTGCACATTACCATTACTTTTGCGACCAACGCCTACGAGCTGACCGACGAGCACAAATATCAGATCGATATGCAGTTCGGAAGCGTGGCATCAGGCATGGCCGGTTTTCGGATCCGTATTCAGGGTAATACCGACAACACCGGATCTGCTCAATTCAACCGTCAGCTTTCGCAAAAACGGGCCCAAGCCATGGCTGACTACCTGATTCAAAGGTATGACTTCGACCGGAATCGGTTCATCGTTATTGGCAATGGCCCGGATAAACCCATCGCCTCCAACGACACAGAAAATGGAAAAGCAGCAAATCGTCGCGCCGATTTTGAACTGGTAGAAACAAATTGAAAAAGGATTCCCATGAAAATCAAAGGACTCTTTGAATTACGTGGGACTTTAGATCACAAAACGGACCTGGCCATTAGCGTGGCCGGGTTCGTTGTTCTATTGTCCATATGGTCGATGACATGTCTTAATAAATGGGTTCCCGAAACAATCCTTCCGGCGCCATGGAAAGTTCTTACAGCATTCAAAGAACTCCATTTCAACGATGCCCTTATTCGGAACTCTTTTTTCTCCATCTATCTAAATCTTATGGGGTATGTGGAAGCAGTAGTTTTCTCACTGCTGGCTGGATTTATCATGGGCCTATTTCCGTTTTTCCGTAGCCTCTTCAGCCGGTATATCAATGCAATTCGATTTATTCCCTTAAATGCCGTTACAGGTATTTTTATTGCTTGGTTTGGCATCTACAACGGATTCAAGATTCATTTTCTTGCAGCCGGTATCATCGTCTATTTAATACCCGTCGTTATTCAAAGAATTGATGAAGTCGAAACCGTTTACGACCAGACCGCCATAACCCTCGGTGCCTCCATATGGCAACGAATATGGAAGGTATACCGTCCCCACGTCATGTCCAAAATATCCGATGACATTCGTGTTCTTACTGCAATCAGCTGGACTTACATTATCATCGCCGAAAACGTCAATGCCGTAGGTGGATTAGGGACACTGTCCTACCTAGCGGTGCGACAGAGCCGCATGGATAAGGCCATCGCTGTCCTACTCATTTACATCCTGATCGGAATACTTCAGGATCGGTTATTTCTCGGGCTGGATCATCTCTGTTTCAAGCACAAGAAAGTGAAGGCATAAAAATGTTTGAAGACAACGTATTATTCACTAATACAAATGCCCCAGATGTAATCGAGTTGAGAAACATCAGCCAAAGCTACGACGGTGGAAAAACTTGGATCATCAAAGATCTGAACCTGCTTATTGAGGATCAGACCACCTCGGGAAAATTTGTGGTGATTCTTGGCACAAGTGGCTGTGGAAAATCCACCCTGTTGCGTTACATTTCTGGATTGTCAAAACCAACCTCTGGGGAAGTTTTTATCAACGGGAAACCGATTACCGACAAAAACCTTACCGGAATGGTTTTTCAGAAATATTCCTCAATGCCGTGGCTTAACGTTCTCGACAATGTGGCATTCGGGTTGGAGCTCAAGGGGGTGTCTAAATATCAGCGTTACGAAAAAGCCATGGAAATGATCAAACTCGTAGGACTGGACGGCCAAGAAAAAAAGTTCGCTACCGAACTTTCGGGAGGTCAACAACAACGGGTGGCTATCGCCCGCAGCCTTCTAGCAGCTCCAGAAATCCTTTTAATGGATGAGCCCTTCGGGGCTTTGGATATTGGTACCCGACTTAAAATGCAGGATCTCCTCAGCGAGATATGGTCAAAAATCCACACGACTGTCATATTCGTGACGCACGACATCCCCGAAGCGGTTTATCTAGGAGACGAGATTTTCATCATGCGGTCGCGTCCCGGAAAGATCGTCGAAAAAATCCCTGTCAATCTGCCCTTTAATAGGGACCGGAGTCTTAAAAGGACTCAAAATTTCCTCGACACCGTCTATAAAGTCGAGGATTTCATGATGTCAATTCAGAGTCATGTTGACTCTGAAATACCTCAACCTCAACCTCAACCTCAACCATCAGGGAAGGACCGTATTATTTGGTTCCCCTGGCAAAAGTAAGGAGACTGGCATGTTCAAACAAATTCTCTCAGTTTTGTGCGTGGCTTTTTCCAGTGCTTTCCCCTATAGCTATACGGCCTATCCCCCAATCACCGGCAAGAGCATTTTTGCGGTGAATCCTGTTATTTTCGCGGAAGAAACGGGTAACATCGGAGGTATGGAATTGTGCCTTTATTATGGGCTGACGGAAAAATTCGATTTTGCATTCACCTATAATAATCTCTCCAATATGCCTTCGGTCATGCTCCGGTATGATGCCGGCAGATCAAATGTTTTTTCATTCAAAGCAAATACAGCGACAGTGATTCCCCAATACACACTGCAGCTGGAAAATGACAACTTCTATTTAACAGGAAGCGTGGCCTCACAAATCAGTTTTGATTATACGGAACGTCCTGCTTTTTTTGGAGTCGTCTGTCCGGGATACAAGCCGTTTAAATGGCTGGACATATTCTGTGAGGTTAATCCTGGGTATTATACGTACGCTGATGGCTCAAAAGGGCAGATCGAGTTCGCCAATAATGCCGTCAGGACAGATAAATTCGACCTTGATATTGTTCCGGGTGTCGGCCTTATTATAGGTGACTGCCTGTTCTCAATATCCACCCCTGTGTATAATATTATAAATGAATCCAGTACCACATTTGGGGCGTGGATTTACTATACGATAAAGGCGAGATAAGTGAAATCCAAAAAAACAGCGGAAGGCCATCTTTTAAAAGATGACCTTTCCAACTATGGTCATCAAATAATAACCTATTAATTTAATTGTGTTAATATGTACAAATTGTGGTCAAAAAAAGATGAGAAGAAATTAGTGAAAAGTTTAAATAAACATTTGACCATAATCCAAATTGCAAAAAAAGTAAAAAGAAGTTATGAGAGTGTAAAACAAAAAATAAATCATTTAGGATATGGATACTGGAATAAAAACTGGAGGAAAAGTTTAAAATACAACACTGTTTCTTATATTAAAAAATTTAAAAAAAGACATGGAAACAGATATGATTACTCTAAGTTTAATTATAAAGGAGCTGATAAGAAAAGTATTATAATTTGTAGAAAACATGGAAAATTCATTCAAACCTCAATTAACCATAGTCTAGGTAACGGCTGTCCTAAATGCAAATTAAATAAATTAACCACAAAACTATTTATTGATCGATCAAAAATAATTCATAAAAATAAATATGACTATTCAAAAACTATTTATAGCGGCAGAGGGAATTTTGTTATCATCAGATGTCCTGTCCATGGGTTTTTTAAACAAAAACCTGAAATTCATTTGAAGGGATCGGGGTGTGATCAATGTCGAAGAGACAAGCGACGGACCACAACAGATGAGTTTATAAGAAAAAGTAAAAAAATCCATAAAAACAAATATGATTACTCGAAAACTAAATACATTTCAAATAAACAGAAAGTTACCATAATTTGCAAAACTCACGGAAGATTTTATCAGTCTCCACAAAAACATTTGAATGGTCGGGGTTGTGATGCCTGCGGGGGGTCGTTAAATAAAACTCAGAGAGATTTCTTAAAAAAATGTGTGGAAGTACACGGGGGAAAATATGATTATAGTAAATCTGTGTATAAAAATAGCCACAAAAAATTAAAAATTATCTGTAGAAAACATGGTTCTTTCAATCAAACTCCTGCCAGTCATTGGTCAGGAAGAGGATGCCCATCCTGTTCATCATCTTACGGTGAATCATTAATTGAAAAATGGCTAATCAAACACAATATAAATTTTGTACATCAAAAAACCTTTAAAAATTGTTATGATAAACGTCAGCTACCTTTTGATTTTTTTCTTCCTGATTATAATACCTGTGTCGAGTATAATGGTCGACAACATTATCAGAGAATAAATTTTTTTGGTACACAATCCTATAACGATTATAAAAAACACGATAAAATTAAGAAAAAATTCTGTAAAAATCATGATTTAAAACTGATTGTTATAAAATATTCCGATAATATTTTTAAAAAATTAGAGCAGATAAAAAATGGATAAAATAGAAAAAGAATTTTTAAAAAATTACAATCCATACAAGTATGAAAACCCATCGGTCACGGTCGATATCTGTATCTGCTCAATCATTGAAGGAATTTTGAAAATACTTCTGATAAAACGGAAGCATCCTCCATTCAGAAGTTGTTGGGCCATTCCAGGTGGATTCTTGGACGTTCCGAGAAAAGAAACCCTCGATGAGACTGCTGCCCGGGAACTGCAAGAAGAGCTCTGTTTGCGCGACATTTATTTCGAACAATTGAAAACCTATGGTGATCCTAACCGGGATCCAAGGAAAAGGGTAGTCACGGTCGCTTATTTCGCCCTGGTACCATACGGAGAACTTCAGCAGCAGAAAATCGAGGCCCGGGACGATGCCAAAGAATATGGCTGGTTTCCTATCACAAATCTGCCGGATCTCGCATTCGACCATGCGAAAATCATCAAAGACCTCTTAGAACGCCTCAGGGGCAAGATAAGCTATGCTCCGATCGCGTTCAATCTCGTACCCAAACGTTTCACCTGGAATGAGCTACAGGCCGTCTACGAGGCTGTATTGGGGTATAGACTAGTTACGCCGAACTTCCGTCGAAAGATCAAATCGATGTACGTAATTCAGAAGTCCTCTATCAAAATGGAAAAGCGGCTCGGGCGCCCGTCTTGTTATCTAACGCTTATTCGAAAAAAACAAGATTTTTAAATCCACCTGCCTGATTCAAGAGTCTATCCCTTTGATTTTTTTAGGGATAGACTCTTTTAATTTCTTCTTTAATACCTTGCCAAAGTCATGTATCATTTTACAACAGAAGAAAGGGGGGGGGGGAACAGTCCAATGGAAAAAATAGCTCTACTATTGATTTTTTGTGGGTTCTGTCTCGGTCGGGACATCAATATCGACACTCGATATGCAGGCATTGTCACCGATCTGAAACTCACAGATGGGTTTATTTACATTAAAACCGACCGTAAAATCTATACTACCGACATAAACGTTAATTGCTATTTGAATATTGGCGACACGCTGTACGAATATTGGATCGAATATCAAAAAGATTATGTTGGAAATAAAAATTGTTTTTTGAAGTTAAAAAAATGAATAGATACTCAATAATTCTTAAAAAAACACCACCCCCGCCACCTCCTCCTTCACCAAGAGTGAGAACAACGTCGGAACCGGTAACAACAGGCCCAATGGGGTATAGAGCTCAAGAACTGACCGGCGTTCAAGGAATAAGATGGGGAGGAGAAACTGGGGTTCAGGGGATCACTGGGTTCCAGGGAACAACAGGTGTCCAAGGAATAACTGGAACTGTATTCCAGCCAACTCCCCGACCAGAAACTCGAGTCACTTTTACTGTCAATTCTAGTCAAGATAATATTTGGTACTATGATTCGACTGCTTTCATGAGAGTGATTCCATATTTGTCAGAAGAGTCCCAAACTACCACTAATTCTACCCGAACCTCATATAAAGTTACCCTAAAAGAAAAAGCATTGGCTTTTTTAAACCGTTATGGCCATCTTCCCACTCAATGGTGGATCAGTGATGATGGGGAACAATGGAAAAAAACCAGCTGGTGGAAAGTCATTACTCAACAGCATAAAACCGCCAAGTCGGTTAAACTGGGATTGAAATGATCTATGTCGATGATATCGCCGAGTACATTCCAAAAGATTCCCATACGAAACGATGGGGCCGGCAATGGTGCCACATGTGGACGGACGGAGATCTCAAAGAGCTTCATACAATGGCCAAGAAGCTCGGGTTAAAACGAGAGTATTTTCAAGACCACCGGACACTGCAACATTACGATCTGATACCTTCGAAACGAGAAAAAGCCCTGAAATTCGGGGCATCAGCCATATCACTCAGAACCTGGTTAAAAAGGAAAAAGTCATGCGTAGAACAATCATGATCGATTTCAATAGTGAAAGGAATCCGGATATGGTCGTCAGCCCAGTTCAAATTTATGAAAATGAAAAAATCGAGGCAGATCCTCTTCTGGACATTGACGTCCTGTGCGAATCGGTCACCACCCTGATTAAACTCTGCCATGAAGAAGGGATCCAGAAGGACAGTGTGAGTATCAAACACTGTATTGATAAACTAAAAGAAGGATTTATCAATACATCCTTCAAACCTGTAATGACCGCGGAAGCGAAAGCCGCGTTGGTCGATTCAACAACAGTATCAAAATAGAATGAGGAATAAATGCGCCGGACACTATCCAAACTTGAAACAGCTATTCTTAGCACTATAGACACCGGAAATAATAGGAAAGATGTCAAAAAAGAAGTAATAACTGAAACCGGTTTTTCTGTGAAAGAAGTAGACCAGACGATTAAGGGACTGCGAATAAAGGGTTTATTGCGCTATGAAGAACAAGGAACTTATTTGGTGGCTAATTTCGCCAAACATCACGGTAAAGATATAATATATGATCAAAAACTGGAAGTTTATACCTATGAGGATGATAAACCCGTATAATAAAAGGAAATATTATGAAAAAAGGTCTTTGCTACCGCTGTGAGTACCGAGCTCAATTTCTTGAGACAGAGCATGGCCCGAGGTCTGAGTGTGGAAATACAGGATCCGCGGTTGGAAGCTGCTACATGGTAGCTCCAGTAAAACCCTTAGTCCTCCTAAAAAATGCAAATTCGTTTAATCGCCCTCAATCTGCGGGCGCTGCTTCCAGAAGCCATTCTGAGACCCTGGCAGACTGCAGGCTTAACCTTGAGAGCCAGAGGAAGGGTTCAGTGCTTTACTGGACCCCCAAGAGTCTTGATGATCACCATTTGAAGGCTCGAGAGACTCTATGGTTCATGGACTGTCATCCAGCCCTGGGAAGCCCTATTTTTGATCTATTTTCCCTTCTCAATATTCAGATCAGCCAAGTCTGCAAAAGAGGCATGATCGAGCCTATAAAGGGAAATGTCGAGGTTTATTGGAACAGGGAAAATTACAAAAAATTCAAGGAAAAATTCGACCAGGAATTTAAACGGTGTGATGCTGACGAACTCAAACGGAAACCCCTTATTTCCATTGATGTCCCTTACAAAATTCTGTATGGAGAAGCATGGGCTCCGGATCATATCGAATATTGGGGAGACCTGTCATTTGTGGCTTTCACGGGAACCAAATTTAATGCAGAGGCAGACTTCTCCAAATGGCAGCGTCTATCTGGAATTGAGGCATCAGGCCGGTCTTTTGAAGACCTCATTGTTAAATCGGGGGAGAAGTTCAAAAAAATATTCGGGAACTTTTCTAAGGATGATTTTCATACTGCCCGGGAAATAAAAAACAATAAAAATTTGAGGCTTTTTATCTTTAAAGAAGAAACTAAAACCGGTAGCAGGGTCATGATCAGAAATCCCAAATATCTCCGTGTTAGTTCGGCTGAACTGAACCGCAGATGGTGGAAATGGTTCTCGAAAACTGCTTACTGCAAAAAGAACTGGTCTGAAACCGCCAAACTGATACTGGCTGGAAAAACCAACTGTTTTTAAAGGAGTTCCTAATGGATCAATTACATTTCTGTTACTCTGCTTAGGTGCTGTGTCAATAATAGTATCGTTCATATTACAAGATTGGCCAAATTCAAAAGGTCGTAAAATTCATTTTTGGACTTTAACAGTTGGGCTAGTTTTAATGATGATAAGCATTAAATGTTAAAAAGGAGAATTCTATGTCAATACCCAAAGAATTGGTGAGAATCACAAAAGGTGCCAAACCTCGATATCAGCTTTATCAGCCAGGATTCAATAACGGCAACGGCTGCTGGCTCGGTGGGGTTTGGATCACTCTGACGAAAGAGGACTGGGACAAGAAAAAGAGTGCTCATCAAAAACTGTATAAAGACATTTTCACTGACATGAAAAAGCAGAGCCATCATGACAAGGGTGTTCCGCTGAAGAAAATGACCCCGGCTCAGAAACAAGCCTGGCAGCATTGTTCAGGTACTACACATCTCGACTGCATGTGTAACGGGCATTATACTCCTATCGGAGTAAACATGGCCGGCGACTGCATTAATGAAAAAAGCCTCAAATGGATGAGGGCAAATAAATATATGGTTATTGAAAAAACGAAAGCCTACAACCGGAATAACAATCAGCTGAAGGGCCTTAAAGGCATTCCCGAGGATCTGATCTATCATACGGAAGAGCCTATCGATACGGTACGGATGACAATCGATCAGAATAAAGCCAGATCCCTGGCTATGTTTGAGGCTGGTCTCGAAAAAGTCGAGGGTGTTCCGACTGGGTTCTCAGCAATGTTCGCTTTTCAACATCTGATCGAGCTTGAGGAAGGAATCATCCGAGCAGAATGGGAAAAAACCAGGCCAAAACCGGATCCCTATGACGACACTGCCAGAGATACCGAGGAGTATATCAAGTGTCGGGCTGCAGCGAAAAAAACTTTTGAGGATAAATTCCAGGCAACGTACGAACAATACAGGGAGGGGCACAATTCCTGTGCCCGAATCAATGTAAAAAACGGCCTTTATTCATTTGTGCTCCCGATATTTCATGATGATGGCACACATGAGCCCTGGACACAAGAGGATGTTCCGGATCCCAATGAAAAATAAATATTGACTTTTAAATTTTTTTGCCGTATATTTAGAGCATATGAACACTACCACTATCAGGGTCATAGACCGGGAACGCGATTGGGAGGGACTCACATCCTGATAGGGTAAACCATTGTCCGAAATTCCAAGAGCCCTGTCAGGAGAACCTTGACGGGGCTCTTTCGTTTTTATGGCTCTTTGAAAAATTATGCTCGTGTCGTCCAGCGGCTAGGATTCCTGACTTTCGATCAGAGAACTGGGGTTCAACTCCCCACACGAGTACCATTTTTTACAGGGCTGGTAACTCAGATGGTTAGAGTAGCTGACTCATAATCAGCAGGCCAGGTGTTCAATTCACCTCCAGCCCATTTTCGGCCCCATCTTCTAGTGGCTAGGAAAGAGGCTTCTCAAGCCTACAACCGGGGTTCAATTCCCCGTGGGGCTATTTAAAAAGGTGACAAATGATCTTTGAAAATATGTC
>Ga0210092_1000034_pt1 | contig 12663 bp, 13 predicted proteins | sample WestPond_TuleB_D_FD_185585 | JGI IMG/M metagenome (GOLD analysis project Ga0210092, IMG submission 185585) | Wetland microbial communities from the San Francisco Bay, California, USA, that impact long-term carbon sequestration -... | ecosystem: Environmental > Aquatic > Marine > Wetlands ...
ACCTCTCCTTTCCTTGAAATCAGGCTCTCCGACTCAAATATATCTATCAGGAACCCATAATATCTTAATTAGAATCAGCTCTAAAAGGCAATAGCAAAATTCTGGTGATGTCACGGAAATGTGATTAAAGCGTCTGCGACGCTTCTTCCAGACGGATAATTTCCGTCAACTCGTCCAGATCGACATCATAAAACCGGGTATCGAAGATATCTTCATATACGGCCGACAGCGCTTCGGCAAATTCTTCAAGGCCGATTTTCTTCCCCAGTTCCTTCTCCGCCGAGGTCATCACCTCCGGCGGCAGGCCGCAGGGATTGATCATCGTAAATTTGCTCAGGTCGGTCGTCAGGTTGATGGCGGCGCCGTGATAGGAGATCCATTGTGTAACGGCAATCCCAATCGACGCGATCTTCCGATTTTCCACCCAGACACCGGTGTGACCCTCATTGCGGCGACATTTAAGACCGAATTTGTCGAACGTCTGAATAATTCCGACCTCAAGATTTTCGATAAACTCATGCAGGTCGCCGCCGCGCCGCCGCAGGTCGAAAATCGGATAGACCACCAACTGGCCAGGGCCATGATAGGTGATATTCCCGCCGCGATTGATATGGAAAAGTTCGATTCCCTTGATGCGCGAGGTATCGACATCGGGACTGTCGCGCCCTATTGTGAAAACATCGTGATGTTCCACATGGAAAAGGGTGTCACGGATACCGCCGTGGCGGCGGTACCGGACCATCCGCTTTTGCCATTCGTGCGTGGGGCCGAACTGACGCCGGCCCAGAAATATTTTCCAGCCGTTGAAACGACGGGGCATCAGCGCAATCTCAAAAGCAGAAGCTGCGGATCTTCCAGATAGCCGATCAGTCGATGCAGAAACTGCACGGCCGTATGGCCGTCGATCAGGCGATGATCGAACGACAGCCCGAAGGTCGACATGTGCCGGATGACAATCTGGCCGCCTTTCACCACCGGTTTTTCCGCAATCTTATGAATGCCCAGAATCGCCACCTGCGGTTGGTTGATGATCGGGGTCGAGGCGGTGGCGCCATACATCCCGGCGTTGGTCAGGGTAAATGTTCCCCCCTGAACTTCGTCGAGTTTGAGTTTGTCGGTGCGCGCCCGAAGTCCCAGGTCGTTCATCTCCAGCGCCATATCGATGATCGATTTCTTGTCGGCGTTGCGCACCACCGGGACGATCAAGCCGCTGTCACGACCGACCGCCATCCCGATATTGTAATATTTTTTGTAGATAATTTCGGTCTCGGTCAGCGATGCGTTCAGGGCCGGAAATTCCTTGAGCGCCTCCACGGCAGCTTTGGCGATAAACGGCATGTAGGTCAACGAAACGCCGTAGCTCTGCTGGAACTGATCTTTGATTTTTTTGCGGTACTCGACCAGCGTTGTGAAATCGCAGTCTTCGAAAGTCGTGACATGGGTGGCCGTACGGATGGATTTCACCATATGTTCCGCAATCATTTTGCGCGGGCCGGCCAGCGGCACCCGCTCTTCGGTCCGGTCATCGGCCGAAGCGGCGGACGGAGCATATTTGGGGAGGTCCGGGCTGGTCAGAGATGGTGCTTCGGCGCGGGCTGCAGTGGCAGCCGCTGTCGGGCGAGGGGCTGCGGCCGGAGCCGAGGCGGCACTGCTCACAGCCGAGCGGGCCAGTGCGGCTTTGCGGACGTCATCTTCGGTGATCCGTCCCTGGGGACCGGTGCCGTTGATGGTGCTGGGATCGAGGCCGTATTCACGGATTAATTTTCGCACTGCCGGGGCCATCATGACATTTTGTCCGCCTGATGCGGCAACCGGCGCGGCTGCCGTCTGTGGAGCTTTGGCGGCCATGGCCGCAGGTTTTTCCGGGGCCGATGCTTTCACTGCCGGAGCAGAGCCGTCGGCCGCGATCGTGCAGATCAATTTTCCCACCGGGATAACATCGCCCGGCTTCGCCAGAATCTTTTCGACGACACCGTCGACTTCCGCCGGAATCTCGATATTGATCTTGTCGGTCATGATCTCGACCAGAGGTTGGTTTATCTTGACTTTATCCCCTTCCTTGATCTTCCATTCGACAATAGTCCCTTCGAGAACCGATTCTCCCATCTGAGGAACGACAACCTCAAACGACATAAATCCTCCCATACTTTCCGTTGGAATGTTCCGTTGTCACCGGACTGCAGCGCATGTCACGTATGTGCGAACGACGATATTTCATATCCTTGCGACTCAAGCCCGCTTTATCTTTAATCTCAATAGACTTCCAGCATCCGATTCAGGGCCAGACGAGCGTCGGCTTTGATACCCTCCGGCACTGAGATCGTTTGATACGTTTCCAGATTCTCGGCCGTGAACGCCAGGTCGGCCAGCGTTGTCCGATACATATTGGCGCAGACCGGACAGGTCTGACCGGAAAGTTCGAATATCTTTTTATCGGGATGCGCATGGGCCATACGGTTAATCAGATTGATTTCGGTCCCAACCGCAATCTTGGCCCCGGCCGGCTGACGGCTGATATAGTCTACGATAAATTTGGTCGAGCCGACAGCATCCGCCTTGTCGACGACATCCCAAGTACATTCCGGGTGGACGACGACTTTGACATCGGGATAGGTGCGCCGGACTTCTGCCACATGGGCCGCTTTGAAATTGGTGTGGACGTGGCAGTGTCCTTTCCAGAGGATCAACTTCGCCCGACGGAGTTTTTCCGGGGAAATTCCGCCCAATTCCGAACGAAAATCCCAGACGACAATTTCATCGTCTGATAAGCCCATCCAACGGCCAACATTGTACCCCAGATTCTCGTCGGGGAAAAAGAACAGCCGCTCGGCCCGGTCATAGACATATTTATAGGCTGCTTTGGCGTTGGACGAAGTACAAATGAGTCCACCCTTTTTCCCGCAAAAGGCCTTAAGCACGGCCGCGGAATTCATATATGACAGAGGCAGCATCGACTTGGTCAGGCCGATTTCTTCAAGATGCTCCCAGGCGGAGAGGACGTCATCGATATCGGCCATGTCGGCCATCGGGCAACCGGCCAGCGGATTGGGCAAAAGAACCCTTTGATTGGGGGCGGACAAGATATCGGCTGACTCGGCCATAAAATGCACGCCGCAAAAAACGATGAACTCGGCATCCTTTTTCTGGGCGGCCGATTTCGATAATTCGTAGGAATCGCCGACGATATCACCGAGTTGGGCGACTTCCAGCCTCTGGTAATGATGAGCCAGAATGATCATACGGGTTCCGTAACGGGATTTGGCGTCCCGGACGGCCGTGATCAATTCGTCATCGGTGGCCTGTCTATATTTTTGCGGTACAGCGAAATACATTACTTTTCACCTGCCCTGTCATATTCAATATTATACGTTTCCAGGGGCGCGGCTGGTGGACAATTTCATCTGCAAATCACCTCTATGGTACGGCGATTTCGGCGTTCGGTCAAGGGAGAAATAGTCCTTTCATGGGCCGATATAGTCTCCGAACTTCAACCTATTTGCCGTCCGGCCGCTTGCTATGCGAGGAATGTCCCGGCTCCACCTCCCGATGCGGGTCAAGCAGATGAGCGGCGTTGTTGACGGCAATGGCCGCTTCGCCGGTTCCGGTCGAAATCAGTTTCAGCTTTCCGGGATGATGGATAATGTCGCCGGCCGCAAAGACGCCGGGGATATTGGTCTGCATCAGCTCGCCGACCTTAATGGCGTTCATGGTCAGTTCCAGGCCCCATTGTTTCAAAGGCTTCAGATTGGTCAAAAAGCCAAGGTTGAGAATGAGCGCGTCAATTTCAAAAGTCATCTCTTTGCCGTCAAAGGTATTGACCACTGTCACACCGCGCACCCAGTCATCGCCGTAGAGTTCTTTGACCTCCCAGAACGGATGGTGAAGCTCGACCGGCGATGCCGCAAGCTGCTTTAGGGAATCCTCATGGGCCCGGAAACGGTCGTTGCGGTGAATCATCGTAATTTTTTTGGCGACCGGGAGCAGCATAAGGGCGTTGTCCACGGCTGAATCACCGCCGCCGACAATCAAAATATTCTTATCCCCAAAAAGGGAGATGTCTTTGATATAGTAATAAACTCCGGCCCCTTCCAGCCGTTCGACGCTGGGGAGATCGAGCTTGCGGGGGATAAATGCACCCAGACCGGCGCAGATGACGACTTTCCTTGAATAATGAACGGCGGAGACCGTTTCGAGTTCGATTATGGAATCCTCGCGACGGCGGATATTGACCACCCGCTGACCCAAGACAATCGGAGCGTCGTAGGTGCGGGCCTGCTCGTCAAATTGCTTCACCAGCTCCTTGGCGATGATTTTGGGGTACCCGGCGACGTCGTAAATGTATTTTTCGGGATAGAGGACTTTAAGACCGCCGCCGGTTTCGTCGAGGGCTTCCAGAATCTTGGCTTTCAGACCGCGCAGACCGGCATAATACAGGGCATAAAGCCCCACCGGACCGGCGCCGATTATCGTGATGTCATAAATATCTTCTGTCAATATCTGCTCTTATTTACTGAGCCTCTTGATGGCATCCAACATGTTTTGATCGGCCGGCATTCCCTGTTCGGCGAAGACGATTTTGCCGTCCGGGCCGACCACATATACTGTCCGCTGGATCAGCAGGCCTCCCAGCTTCAGGGCCTCGTACGCTCGTGCTACTTTACGCTCCGGGTCGGAAAGGATCGAAAAGGAAAATCCCTTCTTCTCGCAATACGACTCATGGGACGCAGCCGAGGCCGGGTTGATCGCGATAACGTCCGCCTGCAATTTTTCAAACTGTTTCCGATCCGCCTCAAGGGCGGCCAGTTGGCGGTTTCACCCGGGCGTGTTATTTTTCGGGTAAAACACCAAAACCGCGAATTTGTTCTGTCTGGCCGATAAATGATATTTCTTTCCGTGGGAACCGTCCAACGCGAAGTCGGGGGCCACGTCGCCTATCTGGAGCATAGAACCTCCACGGACCGCCGCCGGCAGTCCTAAAAGCAATGTTCTTATTGATGCGACCGGATCGTAAAAGCGCTTGACCGATCTTATTTCAAATCCGCCAGCACCTTGAAGAGCACTTCGTTGTCCGGCGTTTCATCGATATCGTGATGATCGATATACCGGATAATACCCTGTCGGTCGATGACAAAAAGCGCCCGTTCGGTAAAGCCGTCCCCGGTCATAACCCCGTATTTCGCCGCCACAGCACCGTGCGGCCAGAAATCGGATAAAAGCGGATATTTGATACCGCCCAGTGTCTCGGCCCAAGCCTGATGGCTATATACGGAGTCGATGGAGATTCCCAGCACCTGGGTGCCCAGCGAGACAAAACGGTCCCTGGCTTTCTGGTATGATGGTATCTGGTCACTGCAAACCGGGGTCCAGGCCAACGGGAAGAAGGCCAGAACGACATTGGACCGGCCGCGATATTGTGACAGGGTAACAGTTTCCTCGGTATGCGCCGGAAGGGTAAAATCAGGCGCCATATCTCCTACTTTTAGCATCTCTCCTCCTCTCCCCTATATCCCTAATCCGCAGTCGGGCCGGTGAACTGACTGCCGGGCGCGCCGCACAAGGGGCAACTGCCCGGCGCTTTGTCGCCGTCATGCACAAACCCGCATTGAGAACAGGTCCACTGCTTCATATTTTTCACCTCTCGCACCATTCGACGTCAAGGTAGTTGGCAGGCGAAGACTATTCCTCCATCGGGGAGCTTTCGCCGTACCCGAACCAGAAGTAGTTGCCGCCCAGGGCCGATTTTTCGGCTTGAAGCGATTCGTAATGGCGGAACTCCTCGTCGGCCAGCTCCTGATACAGCTTTTTCACTTCCTGTTCCGAAGCCGTCTCCGCACCGTTCCGATAGAACTGAGTCGCCGCCAGTTCGGCCTCGATGGCCAGATCGATAAATTGCATTTCCGTGTGCTTGTCTTTGGCTTTGCTGCCGTCGAAAAATTTGGCCAGGGCATTGATCCCCTCTTTAGGAAGCTCGCCGACTTCTTCCTTGTATAACTGTTTGAACATATTTTCGAGGATCGCCACATGGCGCTTTTCGTCGGATGCCAGGCCGCTCAGTTTGTTTCTGGCGTCGGCGTTGACCGTTTTCTCGGTCAGATAGGTATAAAAGCGCAGGCCGTCGTATTCCCCCTTGATGGCCCGTTTCAACAATTCCTTGGCGGATGTAATATGTAACGACATCTGTATCTCTCCCACAGTCGAAGCGCGCTATTTGCCGGCCTCCAACTCCTTTAATTCTTTTCTCAATTTTTTGAGGCGCGCATATTCTTTTTCATTGCGGGCCTTGTCCACGACACTGCTGAAGTGATCGTGATTCATCAGCTGTTCGAGTTTGGCAATTTCCTCTTTCAGCTTGGCAATTTTGTCGCTGTCACTCATAATTCACCTCTTGGACGACCTAAGAGTTATTCACCGGATTCTATCTTCCATCTGATGTCGATTGGGCTTTCTCGATTTTGGCCCAGCTGTCCCGCAGCGAGACGGCGCGGTTGAAGACCGGCGCACCCGGGCGGGAATCGAGTGTATCGACGCAAAAATATCCCTGACGTTCGAATTGAAAACGCGCTCCCGGCGCGGCCTGAGCCAGGCCCGGTTCCAGCTTGCACCCGGTCAGCACCTCCAGCGATTTCGGATTCAAAAACTGCATATGATCGCTCCCTTCTTCCGCCTGACCCATCGGGTCGGGTACGGCAAAAAGATGATCATAGAGGCGCACTTCAGCCGAGACAGCATGAGCCGCCGAGACCCAGTGCATGGTCGCTTTGACGGTGCGACCATCGGGGGTGGAACCCCCTTTGGTGGCCGGGTCGTAGGTGCAATGAACTTCGACCACTTCACCCGTGGCCGGATCTTTCACGACACTGGTGCAGGTGATCAGATAGGCATACCGCAGCCGCACTTCGCGACCGGGGGACAGCCGGTAATATTTCTTGGGGGGATCTTCCTTGAAATCATCCTGTTCGATATAAATCACTTTCGAGAACGGCACTTTGCGCGTACCGGCCGACAGGTCTTCCGGATTGTTGATCGCATCCATCTCCTCGACCAAACCGTCTGGATAATTATCGATGACGACTTTTAACGGATGCAGGACCGCCATGGCGCGCGGGGCGCGCAAGTTCAGATCTTCACGAAGACAATGCTCAAGGAGAGCGATATCGACAATACTCTCCCGTTTGGCAATGCCGATTTTATCGCAGAAGGTCCTGATTGCTTCGGGGGTATATCCACGGCGGCGCAGGCCGGCCAGGGTAGGCATCCGGGGGTCATTCCAGCCGCTGACATGCCCTTCCGACACCAATCGCAGCAGATGTCGCTTGCTGAGGATCGTATAGGCGAGATTGAGACGGGCAAATTCGATTTGGCGGGGATGGTAAATACCCAGATTATCGCAGAACCAGTCATAGAGCGGGCGATGATCTTCATAAGCCAGGTCGCAAAGCGAATGGGTGATCCGCTCGATCGAATCGCTCTGACCATGCGCGAAATCATACATCGGATAGATGCACCATTTGTTTCCGGTCCGGTGATGCTCGGCGTGAAGGATGCGGTACATGACCGGGTCGCGCATGTTCAGATTGGGCGAGGCCATGTCGATTTTGGCCCGCAGGACCCGAGCGCCATCGGGGAATTCCCCGGCTTTCATTCGCGCCAACAGGTCGAGATTCTCCTCCACCGACCGGTTGCGATGGGGGCTGTTTTTGCCCGGTTCGGTCAGGGTGCCGCGGTGTTCGCGAATCTGATCGGCGCTGAGATCATCGACATACGCTTTTCCCGCTTTGACCAGCTGCACCGCATAATCGTAGAGGGTATCGAAATATCCCGAGGCATAAAAGAGACGATCCTCCCAGTCGAAGCCGAGCCAGTGGATATCATCCATGATGGCGTCAACGTATTCGACATCCTCCTTGACCGGATTGGTGTCGTCGAAACGGAGGTTGCACTTGCCGCCGAAATCGCGGGCCATGCCGAAATCGATGCAGATCGCTTTGGCGTGCCCGATATGGAGATAGCCGTTCGGCTCCGGCGGGAAACGGGTCTGAATCCGTCCCTCGAAGCGGTTGGAAGTCATATCGGCCTTGATTATTTCGCGCAGAAAATCTGTTCCGGGGACAGCGTCATTGATGGCCATACTATATTACCTTACATGTCCTTTCCGACTTTTTCCTGAATATAACGCACGGCGGTGCGCATCCGTTCGACCGTTTCTTTCTGACCCAAAAGCTCCAGCATTTCATACAGACCCGGACCGCCGGTTAGTCCCGATACCGCCAGACGTGTGGGATGGATCAAATCACCAAGGCCCAAACCCTTTTCGGTCGCCAGCGTTTTAAGGCAATCTTCGATTTTGGCGTGTGAGAATTCAGTCAAGCGCTCAAAAGCGGCGGCCAATGATTCGAGATGCAGCGCGGCATCATCGGTGAAGTTTTTGGCTACTCCCTTGGGATCGTAGCTGATCGGCGGCTGAAAGAAATATCCCCCTTTTTCGACAAACTCGTTGACCGTCGTGCAGCGATCTTTGAGAAGCCCGATAACATCCATCAGATACCGCCAGCGGGTTTCCAGACCATATTTGGTGCACAAATTGGTGGAGATGAAAAGGGGCGCGGTCAATTCAGCCAGCTGATGATTGGTTTTCCGCCGTAGATGCTCGGCGTTGATATGGCGCATCTTCACGGAATCAAAGATAGCGTTGGATTTGTTGACGCCATGAATATCGAAGGCAGCGATCAGCTCATCCATCGTCATCACTTCCCGATCATCTTTGGGCGACCAACCCAGAAGCGATAGATAATTGACCACGGCCTCGGGTAGATACCCCTCGCGGCCGTAATCTGACGCGTTGGCGGCTTTATCCCGCTTGGAAATTTTCTTCCGTTGATTGTCAAAAATCAGCGGCAGATGGGCAAATTGCGGCACGGGCAGGCCCATCGCTTGATAGAGAAGCACCTGCTTGAAGGTATTGGTCTGATGATCGTTGCCGCGGATAATATGGGTGATTCCCATCTCATGATCATCGACAACGACAGCAAAATTGTAGATGGGACGGCCGTCGCTGCGACAGACCACCATATCATCGATATCTTTGTTTTGCCGCACCATCTCGCCGTAGACCAGATCGTTGAAACGAGTTTCCCCTTCCGGGACTTTCAGCCGCAGGACATAGGGCATCCTGGCGTCAAGCTTCTGCTGAATCTCTTCAGGGGACAGCTTAAGACAGACGCGGTCATACAAAAAGGTTGTCTTATTTTTTTCCGCCTCTTTGCGCCTGACATCCAGTTCAGCCGGAGTGCAGAAGCATTTATAGGCATATGAAGAAGAAGCGAATTTCTCCAGATACTTCTTGTAGATGTCGGCCCGATCGGATTGATGGATCGGTCCTTCGTCCCAGTCGAGTCCCAGCCATTTGAGCGAGCTGATGATGGCATCAACCATAGAGGCAGACGACCGGTCGGTGTCGGTATCCTCGATCCGGAGGATGAATTTCCCGCCGTGATGCCGGGCGAACAGCCAGTTGACGATGGCGGTCCGGGCGGTGCCGACATGTAGAAATCCAGAGGGGGAGGGCGCTATGCGAACTCTGACTTCCGACATATTCTCAGCTATTTCGTTTCGTTCTTTTTCAAAATGAAACGGGCGTCAACCGCTTTGCAGTTTTTCTTGTTGCCCGATACAATAAAGGGATTGATATCAATCTCGGCGAACTGATCGAAGTCGGTAACCAACTGCGATACCCGCAGCAGCGCCTCTTTCAAAATCTCCAGATCGACTTTATCGGTGCCGCGGAAGCCGGTGAGAAGCGGGTATGACTTCAGTTCTTTGATCATGTCGTCCACCCGGTCACGGGTAATCGGCGGAATTTTGAAGGAGACATCCTTCATGATCTCAACATAAATACCGCCGAGACCGAACATGATCAGCGGTCCGAATGCCGGGTCGTAGGTCATCCCGATAACAGTTTCGACCCCCTTGGGCACCATCTCCTGAATCGCGACGGAGAATTCCTCTCCCTTTTTCAACGTGCCGACATGCTTTTTGAGGTCGTTGTACTGCGCGCGAAGTTCCTTTTCGCTGCGAATATCGACTCGAACCGCTTTGGCTTCGGTCTTATGCAATATCTGCGGCGTGTTCAGTTTCATGACCACGGGGTAGCCGGCTTTTTCGGCGGCCAGGGCAGCATCGGCCGGGGACGACGCGATGATATAGGTAGCGGCGGGAATGCCATAGGCGGTTAGAATATCCACCGCATCCTGACCGACGATGGAGCCTTCATTTGATGCAACGTACCGAGCGACAATTTTTTCGACCCGCGTTTTATCGACTTTGAAAGTCGGCGTCTTGGTTTCTTTGCGCTGGAGATACTGCCGGTAGCCGTCGATGGTCTTGAGTGCCTTGGCGATCGCTTCGGGGAAAATGTAGACCGGGATGCCGTTTTGCATCAGCATATCCATGCCGCGGGAGCGGAAGCCAACCCCCATGAAGCAGCAGAGAAACGGTTTGTCGGTCTTTTTCTTGGCGTCGATGATCGCCTGGGCAACGTCGATCTCATCGATGGTGATCGGCTGTACAAAAATGGGAATCACGGTATCGTAATAGTCGCCTTTGGATACAGCTTCGAGCGCCAGACCGAACTCCTTGCCCCGCGCTCCCGCCACCAGATCAATCGGGTTGTGAAGCGAAACTTCGGGCGAAAGGAAGGAATGAATTTCCTTTTTTATCTTTTCCGGCAGCGGCGCCACATCCATGCCGAGCGAGACCAAAGCGTCAGTGGCCAAAATGCCGGGGCCGCCGGCGTTGGAGACGATCACGACCCGGTTCCCTTTGGGGACCGGCTGGGTGTTGAGCGCCATGGCGACGTCGTACAGCTCTTCGGTCGAGGTGGTGCGCATGACACCGCACTGGGCGAAAAGAGCATCGGCGCCGACATCGGCGCCGGCCAGAGAGCCGGTATGTGATGACGCGGCCCGCGCGCCCTGGGTGGTTCTGCCCGACTTGACGGCGATGACCGGTTTCAGCCGGGTCACCTCGCGGGCGATTTTGGTGAATTTGACAGGGTTACCGAAGTTTTCCAGATATGCCAGGACAATTTTGGTTTTGTCGTCATGCTCCCAATACGACAAGAGGTCGTTACTGGAAATGTCGGCTTTGTTGCCGATGGAACAGAACATTGAAAATCCGAGGGTGAGTTGGTCGGCAAAGTTCAAAATTGCCTCACCAAGGGCGCCGGATTGGGAGATGAAGGAAATATTGCCGGGTTTGGGACGGGCTTTGCCGAAAGTGCCGTTGAGCCGGATATCCGGGTCGGTGTTGACGACTCCAAAGCAGTTCGGGCCGACCATCCGCATGCCATGCTTTTTGACAACTCTCAGGAGCTCTTCTTCGAGTTTTATCCCCTCCCCGCCGACTTCACGGAATCCGGCGGAAATGACCACGAGTCCTTTGACTCCCTTTTCGCCGCACTGTTCGGCGACTTCTGCCACCGAATGCTTGGGGACGGCGATAATCGCCATATCGACGGCGTCGGGGACGTCGAGGATGGTCGAATAGGCTTTGATGGAATGGATGACGCCGGCTTTGGGATTGACCGGAAAGATTTTGCCGTTGAACTCATAATCTATCAAATTATGCAGGATTTCCCGTCCAATAGTCTGCCGCCGGGAGGAGGCTCCGATGACAGCGATGGAATGTGGCCTGAAAATACAATCCAAACTATTCATGTATCAATACCTTTTCGCAAAGACCCGTTCACTATGCCGGATATCAGTTTATAGCCGAATAGTATACCCCAAAAACATCTCAAAGTCAACCGGGTTGAATTAAAATAAAATGGTTGTATTAGGCCCATATTTTGGTAACTTTCGCGGTTAAATGCTGTATATTAGGGACAATCAAGTAGTTTGACACAAATCTTATAGAGGAAGAAAACATGAAGTTTAATCATTATGAAAAAGATGGCGTCGATGTTATAGAAGTCAAAGGAAAGATCATGGGCGGCGATGATTTCGCACCCCTGGATGACCAGCTATACGCCCTGATCGGCAAAGGCCGGACCAAGGCGATTGTCGATCTTTCGGGCTGTGACTGGATCAATTCCACCGGCCTGGGACGGCTGATTCATCACTCGACGACATTCAAGAATATGAAGGGGGAATTGAAGCTGGCTCGTTTGACCGAGAAGATTGACAAGATCATCACGATCACCCGGCTGACCCAGGTTTTCGATGTGACCGATACGGTTGAGGACGCAATAAGTCGCTTTAAATAAGCGACGTCCGGGGCAAGTTTTTTAAGAATGATACCCCGCCTTTTGGCGGGGTATTTTTTTGGTCAAAAATGTGCGTGACAGGCACATGGCAGACATCACCGGGAATAATACCATACTAATATGACCCCGGATTCCATGCCAAATTTGGGGGCCCTCTTGACAGGGCCGGGGAAGGGCTTATATTAAATTCGTTCACAATTCCGCTTTGCGCCTGTTTTCAACACTAGAGCACCGGGTAAGTTTTATTTTTCTTTAATGGGCGATACTGTCCGCCGTTGGACAGGTCTGTCATGTCGCCTGGCGCATCCATGTCAGGCAGTGACCGGACGATGTATCGGGAAAGGATGATGTATGGAAGCGCGCGTGCTCACGATCGATCCCAAAGCCATCACACTCGAAAT
>Ga0210092_1000035_pt1 | contig 12599 bp, 10 predicted proteins | sample WestPond_TuleB_D_FD_185585 | JGI IMG/M metagenome (GOLD analysis project Ga0210092, IMG submission 185585) | Wetland microbial communities from the San Francisco Bay, California, USA, that impact long-term carbon sequestration -... | ecosystem: Environmental > Aquatic > Marine > Wetlands ...
CGGATCCCGGCGGTATATCCGCCCGGCCCGCCGCCGATGATGGCTATCTGATATTTATTGATGACTGACTCCTTTATTATCAAATTCTCAGAGATTAACGGACAAATCTACGCAAAGTGCCCAGGATTCTCAAGCGAAATTGTCGGAACCGGGCTGGGGAGCTATTTCACCCTCAAACAAGTTTGAGGGTGCCATCCGGCAGATAAAAATGGGTTCGTTTTGTTGAATTTAAGAAATTTTCCCATCTTTGAGCCCGCTTTCGGAGCACTTGTATATCGGATTGCATTTATCCTCTTACACAAAAATGGCTTTGAAGCGTCATTTTCGGGGGACCCATTTTTGAAATCTTCCTCCTCGCGAGGCCCGAAATGGTCATGCCGGACTTGATCCGGCATCCAGTATTTTGTTTTAAGACTCTACGGTCCATACATAAGGGGGCGCTTTCACGTTTAACCCCAAGGTTGTAGTGAAATTGCAGGAGGATGGAGCATTTTATGATGCGGGTCAATAACTTGCAAGTGGATTTGATTTGCACCAGCGTTTTCATTGATCAAAAATGGCCTTGATTGCGTCCCGGTAGTAGCTATATTATTGTCAGGCGGGGCAATATCGCTTTCATCTGCCCGACTCCTGTGATTTGATTGCCCACTCGCAAGCTATTGACTTGATGCGTTGGTTCTTGAGGCTGGCTCGCATTAAGTGCAAAATCCCATTTTCGATCTCCCGCACCGCTTCCAGCCGGGCTGTACGGATGGGGAGGAGTTATGCTGAAAATATCAATTGTCTGTTTCATCGCACTATTATTGGCCGGCTGTCAGGATAGTTCCTATGCGCCATCGGCGTCGGCACCAGAAAAGTTTCGCCAGGGAACCTACACCGGCCTGTATATCCGGACACGGGGAGGCAGCACCGATACCGGCAAGGTTGAATTCACCTTCAATGGCACGATCTATACGTGCACGCCGATCAGTCACGCGCCTATGTTGTACGGAGAAGGGCATTACACGATCGACAGCAGTACCATTGACCTGCGCGATTATCTGGCGCGCCCGGCCATCTATACCCCGGAAGTGATTATCTTCGGGGAGTTTTCCTATGAGGTTGCCGGGCATCGGCTGGTCATGACGCAGGAGCTTAAGTTGGGCCAGCCGCCGAATCAAAGCATCATGATCAGACGCTTCGAACTCGCTGGAAGACATTAGCATAAGCTTCATGGCCGGGGCTGAGAATCCGAGCAAAAGGAAAAGGTAAAATTGGGGCTTGACATATTTGGCTATTTGACGATATTACCAAATAGTTGGTTTAACCTGGAGATGCCATGGACGTCAAAGCCAAAAAACGATTCGAAGCCCGCGCCACAATCCTCAAAGCCCTGGCCCATCCCACCCGCCTTTTCATTGTCGATCAACTCTCCCAACAGAGCCGCTGTGTCTGCGAACTGACCGACATGATCGGCGCGGATACATCAACGGTTTCCAAACACCTCTCCATCCTGAAAGCGGCCGGCATAGTGCAGGACGACAAACGGGGCCTGCAGGTTTGGTATACCCTCAAAGTCCCCTGCATCCTCAATTTCTTCGGCTGCGTGGAGCAGGTGATAAAATCATCGGCCAGAGATCATCAGGCGGCGGTCGGCATCAAATGACAAGTATCAAGGGCTTGATATTCGGTGAGATCATGAGAATAACGGATTAGGTAATGACACAGCTATGCTGAAACAGTTCGCCGATTATATTGTCTATTCCCTCTTCGGCCTGCAGGCGGGGACACATCTGGCCGACGCCCTCGACTTTTTCATTTATGACACCATCAAAATTTTCATCCTTCTGACAACGATCATCTTTGTCGTCGCCGTGATCCGTTCGCGGTTCTCCCCCGAACAGACAAGGCGGGTTTTGGCGCATAAGCGGCTTTATATCGGAAATGTGCTGGCCGCACTTTTGGGCATAGTCACGCCGTTTTGTTCCTGCTCGGCGGTGCCCCTTTTCATCGGCTTCGTGGAAGCGGGCGTTCCGCTGGGTGTGACCTTCTCGTTTCTGATTTCATCACCCATGGTCAACGAGGTGGCTCTTATTCTGCTCTGGGGTCTGTTCGGCTGGAAAATCGCCCTTATTTATATTGCGACCGGCGTTTTGGTGGCGATTGTCGCCGGCATTGTTATCGGCCACCTCAAGCTGGAACGGTTCGTGCAGGAGTATGTCTATTCGATGCAGGTCGGCGCCGGAAGCACATACACTATGCAGTGGCGCGAAAGAGTGACATATGCACGCGGCTATACCGGCGATCTGCTTAAGAAGATCTGGCCCTATGTTCTGGTCGGTATCGGGATCGGGGGATTTATCCATGGGTACGCTCCCGAGGGGTTTCTTTTGAAATACGCCGGACCCGGAAATCTTTTCGCCGTGCCGATAGCGGTCCTGATCGGAGTGCCGCTCTACAGCAATGCTGCGGGCGTGATCCCGATTGTGCAGGCGCTCATGGAAAAAGGGATGGCTATGGGGACCGTGCTGGCTTTCATGATGGCGGTCACGGCGCTGTCGCTTCCCGAGGCGATCATCCTCAAAAATGTTTTGAAAATGCGGCTGCTGGTGATATTTTTTGGAATCGTGGCAGTCGCCATTATCGGAGTCGGATATTTATTCAACGCGATTCTGTAAGGATTGCGAAGGAGAACGGTATATGAAAATTCAAGTGCTGGGTCCGGGCTGCGCCAACTGCAAGCAGCTCTATAAAAACACCATGACCGCCCTTGCCGAGGCCGATCTTGAGGCCGACATTGAAAAGGTCGAGGATATTTCGGCGATCATGAAATTCGGCATCATGTCGACGCCCGCGCTGGTCGTTGACGGGATCGTCAAATCGAGCGGCAAAGTGTTGTCGGCCGGTGAAATCAAGAAGCTGATCAAGCAGGATTAACAGGCGAAGGAGGTCATAACATGAAATCAGTATTATGTGTGCTATGCACTGCGCTGGTACTTATGCTGGGGGCTGCCATCATGGCATCAGCCGATGACATTACGTCTCAAAAAACGGCTGAACAAACCATCGCGAAATCTACTCCTGCCGGAGCGCAGAGCGGACAAGCAGTCGATTCGTCGGAGGTCCTGGTCGCAGGCAACGACACCCTGGTCGTGTATTACTTCCACAGCACCAAGCGTTGCGCGAACTGCCTCAAGATTGAAGCATATACGAAGGGTGCGCTCGACAGCAACTTCGCCTCTCCCCTCAAGGACGGCCTGATCGTCTGGCGGATGATCAATACCGACGAGGATGCCAACAAGCATTATCGCGACGATTACCAGCTCTACACCAAATCGGTGATATTGAGCGCGGTTCGGGGCGGCAAAGAGGTGCGCTGGAAAAACCTCGACAAGGTGTGGGATTTTCTGGGTGACGAGGCGGCGTTCAAAAAGTATATCAGTGACGAAGTAATCGCGTTCATGAAAGCCCGCTGATGGATGGTCTTCTTGTCAGCATCGGAACCGCTTTCTGGCTGGGGATTCTGACCTCAATTTCCCCCTGTCCTCTGGCAACCAATATCGCTGCGGTATCATATATAGCCCGTCAGATCGGCAGTACGAGGCGTGCCCTGACCTCCGCCCTGCTCTATTCGTTGGGACGCATACTCGCTTATGTCGGTCTGGGGGCGATAGTCGTGGCCGGGTTGCTGTCCATCCCCGCTGTCTCCAATTTCCTGCAGGATTACATGGACAAAATCCTGGGGCCGCTTCTGGTCCTGACCGGGATTTTTCTGCTGAACATGATTCATCTGAATATTCCCGGGTTTAAGGGGAGCGGCTGGACCCGGACACTGGCGGAGAAAAGCGGGTTGTGGGGCGCCCTGTTTCTGGGCTTTATCTTCGCTTTATCCCTCTGCCCGGTTTCGGCTGCCCTCTTTTTCGGCAGTCTGATTCCTCTGGCGCTGCAGCACAAATCATATCTGCTGTTACCGTCGATCTACGGCGCCGGCACGGGGCTGCCGGTCGTGGCCTGCGGCCTGGTGATAGCATTCGGGGCCGGGTCATTGGGACGGTTTTACGCGCGTCTCACCGCCATTGAAAAATGGGTGCGGCTGGCCACGGCCCTCGTCATTATCGCCATCGGGATTCATTTTATTCTGAGATATAACTTCGACCTCTATTGATTGCTTGATAGTATCCTGCATCGGCTGATGAGCCAATATACGCAATAATGCATAACCGGGTATGTGAATTTGGGCAAGAAGGTCGGCTTCCTGAAGCGATACGCCTTATTCTCGTTCGGAGCCGGCCGGTCAACAGCTTCCCGCACATTAAAAGCAGAAGCCGGTGCCCAGTCCGAACATCCAATAGTTGATGGACAGCTTTTGGGCCGGTACCACCAGCACCGTTTGGCCATTGTCGTCCAACGCATCAAATGACCCCAATGGCGTTTTGGGCGAATAGTAGAAGCGGGCGTTGAGATCTATATGGAAACGCCAGACAATCGGCACTTTCACACCTGATTCGAACAGATATTGCAGTCCGGTGCCGCGATCGACAGCGCCATCATCATAGCCGTACGGTCCGGTATGCGCTTCTGTCGTTACCCAAACCAGCCCCACCCCTGCCCCCATATAGCCCCGGAGCTTCCATACAGGCCGAAATTCAAATCCGGCCATGCCTGCGATGGTCGATAGATGCATAGCAATTGTCAGTCGTGTCCGATATTCATTGCTAAGCGCGGAGACACTTCCCATGTCCTGGCGAAAAGTGTATAATAGTTTACCGTAAAGCGCTCTGCTTTTTCTGAACGTGATGGCGATTGACGGTCTTTTGTTATGGCGGTTGAGACGGGTTGCCGGAAAATACTCCCCCATTGGCTCCCCTAAAATATAATAATAGTGCGAATACAATCCGGCGCCCGACAAGTCGCGCCCCAGGGCGCTGCCCCAGCCCGGCGATACGGCCCCTATTCCCTCCGACAAGGAAATCTCGAAGCGCCGAAAATCCTGTGAATGGGCCCCGTCGTACAGCATGATGCCAATCATGATACACAAAGATACATGAAGTATTCGTATCATACTACCCCTGCCATACCCCCGGGCGAAATGACCACTGCCCGGCGTCGTATCCTATTTACCCTCAATGTAATAAAGCGGACAGATTTGTCAATGGCAATTCCCGTTGGCCGCAGTGGATTCGGCAATGGATCCCATCCGGGCCGATTTCTGCCCCATAACCCCCCGTCAAGTAAGTCCATATTGGGGGAATACCGCGTGCGAAATAAGTGATGCTGTCAGCCGCAAAACAGGTCATCAATTTCATGATACATGCCGATAAATTGTAATGCGATCTGAACATCAACAATTTATCATATATGATACAGATAATCATATTTGAGTGTGACTAACACTGGGAGAGGACATGTCATGATGACACCATTTCTAATGCCACGGAAATCGCACGCTGCGGCCATCCTCTGGATTGCCGGGCTTTGTATGGCGCTGTGCTGGTCCGGGACGACCGCCTACGCCCACACCAGTCGTATCATCTTCGCTGTCAACGGCGACACCACCGAGACCACCATGGTGCAGGGGGATAACCTGTCCTGGGGGGCCGATTGCGGTGTCGGCGCGACCATGTTATGGGAGATCTGGTATGATATCAACGGTAACTCCGTAATCAATGATCCCGGCGACAAGCTGGTAAACTCGTATACGATCATCGATGGCGACACCAACCCGGACGGGCCGCCGCCCGACAACGACTCGATTCCCGACGGCTCGTATATGACGCCGGCGATGCTACTGGGCATCGCGCCGGGGATATATGTGTTTCGGGTGACCGATCAGTCCGACAATTCGATCGCTTTCAAAGCGATCACCGTGACTGCTCTGCCATCACCCCCCAATACCTTTGCCGGACGGTTGGTCGTCCCGGGACATCCGGCTCCCGACGCCGCCGTGCTGGCCAACCAGTGGATAGAGGCAAGTCTTGAACACGCCAATGAGATGTGGAGCGCCTTATCTGATGATTCCGGAAAATTTACCATCAATGTGGGCCCTTCCGGCACCGACGTAACGTTTCGGATAAACCCGCCCGACATTCCCGGCTATGTCACACCGGCACGGCAGGAAGTCGTCGCCAGCGGACAGAAGACGCTGCCGAACTTCGTGTATGTCGAGCCTACCGACAGCATTTACGGCACCGTGAAGGATGAAGACGATCAGGACCTGACCGTCCAACCGTACGTCTACGCCAATCCGCAATTCGGCGGCAGTCAAAAAGAAATGCAAGTCTCGGGCGGCGGCTATAAGCTGTATTTTGGACCGAGCGAACGGGGCATCTGGTGGGTCGGCGTCAGCGAAGATCAACTGATCCCCTTCTATATGGTGCCGATCAGCGAGGCGGTCGATAATTCGACGATCCATAGCATCCAGCACGATATCGTCTGTCTCAAAGCCGATACGACCATTTTCGTGAAAGTGACCGAGAACAGCGGTCAGCCGGCACATCCGTACCGGGTACAGGTCACGCAGACGATCAACGGCAATTTCACGTCCGCCGTGACCGGAACCGGCGCCTCCAATATCGCGCCGCTCCATGTGTCGCATCTGTACGACACCGGCTGGTATGCCATGGTGGTCACCTGGGATTCGGCGTATCAAATTCCGCCCGGTCTGGTGCTTGATGGTGTCGGCATGCATGCCTACGACCTCGGAGATACCATCACTCTGAATTTTGTTTCAGGCAAAAAAGTCAGCGATACGTTGAAAGTCGACGCAGGCGATCCGATTCCCAATTTGGACAGTGTCTGGGTCGGCCTCTGCAACATCGATGGTTGTAACAAAGCCGCCATTGATCAAAACGGCATCTATACCGTCTATGGGGACACGGGTGAATATTCTCTAAACGCTTTCTGCACCGGATATCTGACCACGCCGCTGCAAAGGCCGCTCCATCTGCTCGATGATACCACCGGGGCGATGGGCTTTACGCTGAATCAGGCGCATTGCCGGATTCATGGAACCCTGACCAACATTCCGCTGCCGCTGTCGTCATTGACGATCGTCAATGCCAGCACGGGCCCGAACGACTATACGACCACGGCCCAGGTCGATTGGGCAACCGGCGCCTATAACCTCTACCTCTGTGACGGCGACTGGACAATTACGCCCCCCTTCATCACCGATCGCAACGCTCCGGTCGCGACGAATCTGACAATCGGCGAGGCGCCCGACACGGTCCACACCCTGAATTTTGCGTATACGCTTATTTCCGACGTTGGCGACAATGGCACTATGCTGCCCAAGTCGTTTGCGCTTCGGCAAAATGTGCCCAATCCGTTCAACCCCTCCACCACGATCAGTTTCGACCTGCCGCGGCAGAGCGGGGTGGAACTGGCCGTATATAATGTGCTGGGGCAGAAAATCGCGACCCTGGCGCAGGGGGACTACGCTCCCGGAACGTATACAGTCAACTGGGATGGGAAAGACGAGCGCGGCAGCGCCGTGGCCACCGGCATTTATTTCTATCGCATCGTAGCCGACAACTACCGGATGGTAAAAAAGATGCTGCTTATGCGATAAGCACGAACGTAATAGTTTAATACCAAAGAGGCCGATATCCATATCGGCCTCTTTTCATTTCTATTATCAAACCGAGATCAGCGCTTGACCAGATCGGCAGCCCAGTTCTCCACCACCACAAAACCGACCTGAGTTGTCGCGCCCAATTGCCGGTTGACGAGAAATTTTTGTCCGTCGGGAGTGACATCAAAGCGCCGACTGCGGAAGCCTGATGTTTCAAACCGCGCATCAAAGAGTTTTTCCGGTTTGCCGGCCTCGAAGGTCGCTCCGGTCTTAACTGGAACAGCATCAATCGCCCCCCGATCGACAAAATACAGCTCAGTACCATCGGCTTTCCATATTGGAAACCGGCCAAAGGTGCTGGAAATCTGCCATTTCCCCCCCGAACTGGCCAGATCCAGAACATATATCTGAGGAATGCCGGTTTCATCGCATTCGTACGCCAGATAACGGCCATCGGGTGAAAGCGCCGGAGACTGTTCATTAAACTGCGATGTCGCGACCCAGTTGGTCTTGTGCGACGCAACATCAAAAACCCCGACATCCCACTGTCCCTGAGTCACCCGTTCCAGTGTAATAGATTTGCCGTCACGGGAAAAGCCGTACGGTCCCAGGTGTGTGGATGATTCCTTGTAGAGAAGCTCATCGGCGCCCGTGCCGTTGGATATTTTCCACATCAGGGAAAAGGACAAGCTGCGGTTCGATGCGAAAGCGATATGCGTGCCGTCCGGCGACCAGACCGGCCAGATATCATCTTTCGGATCGAACGTCAGGCGCGAGGAGACATTACGGGTCAAATCCCGCACCCAGATATCATCGGAGTTGAGCTGGGGATCGAGATAGCCATAGGCGAGCCGTTTCCCATCAGGTGACAGCGCGATATCATGATACGGCGCCGGATCACCCACTCTCCCGATCTCTTTCCCCGTCCGGTCCAGCCAGACCAATTCCGATGCGGCCGATCCTCCCAGCGGCTGATACACCAGCATGCCGCCGTCGGACACGCTGAAACCGGACCCGCCGTTGGCGGTCGCGATATGCTCGGCCACCGGCGACGGATCTCCGATGACTTTGAGACTCCCCACGTCGAATTTTCGCGCCATGAGAATACCGTTGAGCACATAGAGCAGATACCCGGCACGGTCATACTCCACCTTGGAATCAGTCTGAAACAGCGTTTTCACATCTTTCGAATCCAACGCGCCGACTTTGGCGACGAACGATTGACTGCCGACCCCCAAGGTCGTGTCGGTCGAGGCCAGGAAAATGAAATGGTTGCCGTCGGGCAAAAATGTCGGCCAGCAGTGGTACTGCTCGTGATCGGTATGATTGATAGCTGTCTTGGCGGTCACCGGCCCACCGGCCACAGGGATCCCCCGGACGGAATCCTGACTGGCGCCGTCGAAAAGGATGATGTCTCGTGAGCCCCAGGAACCATCAAACCCCCCTTTGGTCTCCCCCACCAATTGGACCGGCCCCCCGGCCGCGGCAACTTTTTTTAACTGACCACCCGCGGTGTACGCCAGATAACGACTGTCCGGCGACCAAAACGGCCGCCACGCCCCCTCGGTCCCCGCCAGCGGATAGGCTGTGAGCGAATTGATGGGGCGTATCCAGATCATCCCCTTGCCGGTGGTGTCGGACGCCAGAAATGCCACCGTTTTTCCATCGGGCGAAATCTTGGGCCAGCGCATCGAACGCATATCCGGGCCGGGCGGAATATTAAACCGCGCCACTTCCGGGGTAGGCGTATGGCGAAAAAACATCATGCCGGCCAGAACCAATGTGGTGACAATTCCGACAGCAGCGACAATTGTGCTGGCCTGAAGACGGTGTCTTCGTCTTGATGCTACCACCGCGGGGATGCCGAGTTGCGACCCGCCCCGGACAATCCAGTCCAGCTCCCGTTTCAGGTCGCCGGCTGTCTGCCAGCGGTCGTCCGGCTCTTTGGCCAGACATTGCTTGACGACCCGTTCCAGAGCCGGAGGCGTCATCGGCTGAAGGGCTGAAATCGGCCGCGGTTCCTCTTTCATGATCGAGGCTATCAGGCTGGCTTGGCTTCTGGCGTCGAACGGCTTTTTGCCGGTCGCCATTTCATATAAAACGACCCCCAGCGAAAACAGGTCGCTGCGGGCGTCGGCCTCTCTTCCCTCCAGTTGCTCGGGGGACATATATTGCAGCGTCCCGACAATCGTCCCCTCCCCTGTCAATGGCGATGACGTCCGGGTCATGGAGGCCAGGCCGCTGACCGGCGTATTGGCCTGCCATTTGGCGAGGCCGAAATCGAGCAGCTTGGCGCCGTTTTTGGTGATGATGATATTTCCCGGCTTCAGGTCGCGATGGACCAGCCCCTCTTTGTGCGCTTTATCGAGGGCGTCGGCGATCTGGATAGTAACTTTCAGGATGTCCGCGGTCGGCATCGCCCCTTTTTCCAGAATGGTCGAAAGCGAGTCCCCCTCTAGATATTCCATGACCAGAAAATCGACCCCATCCTGCTGGCCGATATCGTAGAGGGCGCAGATATTGGGATGATTGAGGCTGGAAATCGCCCGCGCCTCCCGGTCGAACCGCTGTCTCAGGTCGGGATTGGACGCCAGGTGGGACGGCAGGGTTTTGATGGCAATAGTCCGGTCGATCCGGGTATCTTTGCCCCGGTAGACTTCGCCCATCCCTCCGGCGCCGAGCGCGGATTGAATTTCATACGGCCCCAGCTTCGTTCCCAGTGCAATAGCCATGAGTGTCCTCTCTGCCTGATGTCCCTATCGGGGGACGGCGGTTCGCTTTCAATGTCAACGGGTATACGGGTATACGGCGTCGTATCGGCCCAATAATAGATTAATCTTGTCTATGTTATACGCGTGTAACGCCGTTATTGCGCACCAAGTTCCCGGCAAGAGCGCCAGCAGGTCGATTTTATGGGCTAATCACCTAATTAGGAACGGATTAAGTCCTTGAGTGAGTATTTAAAACAGGGGCGGGTGCCCCGCAGCTCTGCTGTGGGTTAGTATGATTGAATCCTTATTATCCCGTTCGGTATTGGTAGGCCAAAACCCCTGCCGTAGGCCCTGAGCGAAGCGAAGGCGGTTTCGACAATTTGGCTTATTATGATTTTTTCAAGCAGTACACCGTGCCGTCGGTGCTGGTCACGATGATATACTTGTCGGTCAGGGCCGGAGTCGAAAAGAACGCGCCGACCTCGAACTCCACTCCCACAAACGCCTCATTGGAGGGAACGATGTCGAAAATATCGTCGCGGAAAGAATCATCCTCTTTGAAATATTTCAGCCGGTTTTTCTTGTACCCGTCAGTCGAGAACGCCCACAGCTCTGTCCCGCTCTTCAGGTCGACCGCGTACAGCTTGCCGAGGAGTGTTCCCACATATCCGACATCGCCGGCAGTGGCCAGCCCGCCGAAAATATTGAAATGCATTTTGGCGCGCCACTTCTCGACCCCGTCCTCGAGCCGGGCCGCGATCAATACCCGGTCATCGGAGGTGCCGGTGTAGAGGATCGTATCGATCACCCGGTTGACCAGCGCCCAGCCGCGGGTGAACTGCTTGTTCCAATGGCAGTACCCCTTCTCCTGGTCGACGGCATAGAGGTTGAAATCGCGGCTGCCGATAAAAACCAGTCCGCCACCGACTGCGGGCGATCCCTGGAATTCCCCTTTGGGAAACCAGCGCTGCCCGACCGCTTTGAATTTCCAGAGGAGCGCACCGGTAGTAACGTCGAGGGCATAGAGGTAGCCATCGAACGACCCCACAAAGAGACGGTTGCCGTCGACGGCAGGGGTTCCATGCACCACATCGCCGGTGGTGAATTTCCAAGCGAGGGAACCATCGGAGGTATTTATGGCGTAGATGTTGCCGTCACCGGAGCCGAAATAGAGGCGATCATTATAGAGAATGGGCGACGATTGATGGTAGTCGGCGAAATCATGTTTCTTTTCACCCTGAGTGCGAAAAAACCAAACCTCTTTCCCGGATGTCAGGTCGAGACAATAGAGGTTGCCGTCACCGCTGACAAAATAGAGTTTTTCCCCGCCGACTGCGGCGGTCGACCGGATTTCTCCGTGGGCCGCGAATTTCCACTTCGGTGCCCCGCTCCGGATATCGAGCGCATAAAACTGACTGTCGAGTCCGCCGAAATAGACGCTTTGATTGCTGACGACCGGCGATGATATGATGGGCGCGTTGACAACATATTGCCAGGCCGGTGTTGGCGGGGCTGTTTTTGATTCAGGCGAATCGACCTGCGCGCCGCATGGCAGGTACAGAAACAGAGCCAGGACTACGGCGGTCCGAACCGGGCGCAGCGTGATAGATGATGTCATACGAGGTTTCCTTTCAACCAGCCTGATCAGGGTCAGGGCAGAGTATCGTGGCGGCGCGAGGATTACAAATAAAGACGAAGTCGGTCTATTAATGTTGCATCAAACGATAAAAAAAGCCCCGCAATCTGCAGGGCTTTTGAAAGTTCTATTATTTGAGGGCTGCCAATAGAATCAACCCCCGGTGAGGGTGACGATCACAACCAGCGAATCGATCTCGATCTTGAGGCTGTCGCGCTTGACCTCGGAATCGCCTTCATAAAAAATGGCCGGATAGAGGCTGAAATGCCCCGTCTGAAGCGCCGTTTTGACCTCTTCGAGCCCGCTCATATACTGTAGGGAGCTGTTCCAATCGACCGTTGTCGTGGGGACATCCCCCACGGTCGGCCGGGCCGGAAGCGAAAGGCCGGTGAAAACAAGATAGGCTCCGGAGGCAAACGATGCCACCGAGTCGATATTGGGGAAATTGCGGGCGGTGTCCGGCATCAAAAAGAGCTGGAAGGTCACCGGGACAGTCGCGTTGTTTTTGACCCAGAGTAAAAAGCCGAGGTTGTCGATGCTGGCGATCTTGTCCTTGTTGTCCGCGAAATCGGGATAGTCTTCGAGGTTGACGACGATCTTGCCGGTCGTCGCGCTGTTATAATTGGCATTGGTGATAATCCGTGTCGGCGGCGCCACTTTGGCGGAGATGACAAAGGTGCTGGTTGACAGGCATCCGGCC
>Ga0210092_1000036_pt1 | contig 12152 bp, 8 predicted proteins | sample WestPond_TuleB_D_FD_185585 | JGI IMG/M metagenome (GOLD analysis project Ga0210092, IMG submission 185585) | Wetland microbial communities from the San Francisco Bay, California, USA, that impact long-term carbon sequestration -... | ecosystem: Environmental > Aquatic > Marine > Wetlands ...
CCGCTCTGTACTGACCGGCTGCGCCAGGGCACCGACGATCTCCGTTGACAGATGATTCAGATCAATCGGACCTTCGGCAACAACCGCTGCCCGCTCCATTTCATTCTCCAGCTGACGGACATTGCCGGGCCAACCGTAACGGTTCAGCGCCTCCATGGCGTCGGCAGTGATCGAAAGACGGTCATTGCCCAGCTTGATCTTGAGTCGATTGAGAAAATGATGCACCAGAAGAGGGATATCATCGCGGCGCTGACAGAGGGCCGGCAGATCAATGATAAAAGTATTGAGCCGGTAGAACAGATCTTCTCGAAAAGTGCCGTTGTCCATGGCCTGGCGCAAATCGCGATTGGTGGCGGAGATAATTCTGACATTGACAAATTCCGGTTTATTGGCACCGACAGCACGAATCTCTCCCGTCTCAAGCACCCGCAATATGGCAATCTGCGTGGACATCGGCGCGTCGGCGATTTCATCCAAAAAAATCGTGCCGCCATCGGCTTCCTTGAAAAGACCCGGTTTGTTGCGGTCGGCGCCGGTGAAGGCTCCTTTCAGATGGCCAAACAGTTCCGATTCCAGAAGCGTCTCGGTCTTGACGCCGCAGTTTTTGACCACGAACGGAGCGTTTCGGCGGTCCGAATTGTAGTGAACCGCCCGGGCTATCAGCTCCTTGCCGGTCCCGGTCGGGCCGGTGATCAAAAGTGCGGCATCATTGGCGCAGACCTTGGCCGCCAGTGTCAGCACCCGCCGCATCGGTTCTGATTTGCCGACAATATTTTCGAAAGCAAAACCGGCGGTTATCTCGGAGGTCAGGCGCAGGTTTTCCTCCCGCAGTTTGCGGCGGGAAACCTCCAGCAGTTCATTTTTGCGGGCGAGTTCCTGAAGCAAGAGCGCGTTGCTGAGAATCTGCGCCGATTGCGAGACAATTATGCCGACGACCCGACACTGGTTGTCGTCAAACGGCCCGCAATTGCCGTCGCGTACCAGGGTCGTCAACCCGATAACATTTCCCCGCGCGATCATGGGACAGCATATAATGGCTTTGGACCGTCCGTCCTGCGACGACAGCCCGGCGAAACGGCTGTCGCGATCCAGATCATCGATCTTCAATATCTGTTTATGTCGCAGCACATGCCCGGCAATCAGATCAGGCACCCGGAACGGCGCGCTTTTATTGTCGGCATGGCCGTCGCGCGCCACTGTCTCCAGAATATTGTCATATTCCTGATGTAGCAGGTTGATCACCCCCTGGGAGGCTTTGGCAAAGGCGATCAGCTCATTCATGATAATGGACATGATGTGATTGGTCTCGCTTGCCCGGCAAACGCGGTCTATGACTCTGTTGATTGTGGCCAGTTCCTGCAGAGCACCTTGAAGATCGCCCGGCTCGTTTTCGTTTCCCACTTGTAACCTCCCGTGGAGAAAAGATCCTCCACATTCAAGATACCGTGCAAGTCACAGGGAGTCAATTCCAATCCAATAAGGCCGGCGGGGGAATTCCAGCGTCTCTTTCATCGGCAATAGGCAAACGGGACGAGGAATCGCATATCGCCCGTAAAGCGTTCACATGCTGCATCTTAGGAGAAAGAAAGTATTTCTAAAGTCCGGTTGGTTGCGAACCGACACAATATAGAGTGATTTAGTACACAAATACCTTCATGGTGATTTTCGGGACATTTCGTTTTGCGGATGACGATCTGGACGCATCTGCCGCGGGAAGGAGACAAATCATGAAAAATGCGGTTATTGTCTTGCTGTTTTTCTGGATTTTTGCATCCGGAAACCTTACAGCGGGTGATCTTTCGCCCGTTTCCCATCAATCGATGCAGGGGCGACATATTTTTTCAGGAGAGGTGCTGTTGGGATATTATGATGGTGTCGGTCTGCATGTCAGCGGCACCCTGGCCGATTTCGCACAGGATTTTCCATTCAAAGTCCGTCTTGGTCTCGGTTATGCCTGGGCGGCGCCGGGAGACGCCCTCTTGGCGCGGAAAGTCTTCATTAATAACGCCACCAACGGAACGCCGAAAAAATCGGCCAAAATCTGGGACGCCCGTTTCGATGTCCTCTATCCAATCAAGTTTTTCAGCCTGAAGCGAACCATGCTCTTTGCCGGCCCCCGGCATAGCAACTATACGGCCCATTTTGAATATATCGGAGGAGCGGAGGTGTTTGATGTCAACTCCAATCAATGGGGGCTGGGAGGGGGTATTGAGACCGCGTTTGCGTTAAGTCCCCGGGTCGACATGATAGTCACCGCCGGTGCGGATTATTATTTCCGCAGCACTTTGTCCGGACATGATACCTATTACCGGCCCAATGGCGATGATTTACACCCCATTGATAATTACACCTACAAGGATGCCGACGCCGCCATTAATCAACCGCAGACCGAGATCAGACTCATGTATGGTCTTGTCTACAGATTCTAAATCCGCCCAACATGAAACATCTGAGATTATGGAACGGTGAGCACATTATGACAATTCGAGTACAATGGCTTATTCGGATCGCAATGCTTCTGGCCGTCGGAGTCGGCATAGTTGGATGCGCGGGAGCAGGTCCGCGGGTTTGCACTATGGCGGAGCAGCCGCATGTTACCATCGGTTTTCAGGGCAGCGACAAAGCGGTTGATGACCATATCTATTTCAGCAAAGAGGCGTCCAGCGGCGGCGGGGGTATCAGCAGCGGTGGGTGCGGGTGCAACTGAACGGTCACCGAAATATTCGCACGGCCGTTTACACGCTGACCGCCGCCCTATTGGGATCGTCGGTCTCCGCTAAGAGCGGCCATGGTCGATCGGAGACCACACTCTTGGTCTATTCCGAAAAAAATGGCACGCGGGCGACCGAATGCAATTTCAACCTCGCCAGACAGATAGGGCACAAGCTGTCAATGGGTCTGGGATTTACCTATGACGGGCTGACCGGCGCCACTCCGACCGGCGGCTCACCATCACGAAAAGCGCAGACCCTCACCCGGGCGTCCGGGGGTGCCACAATTTTTGCCCCTGCGGGGGAGTTGCCCCGTGACTCCCATTTCGGCGATACCAGATTCGCCTTTGAGTCGCAATTGACCGGGCAGATCGGGGCCAATGCAACCGCATTGGTCGGCGCTCATGCCTCCAGCGAGCATGATTACACGTCGGTGGGCCTCAGCGCCGGAACGACCCGATCGATTACTGCCTGGAATGCCATCATCGGCTTTCAATTATCATACTCGCATGATGTCAGTTCGCCGGTGGGTGGGATTCCTTTGCCCTATGCAGCGCTTGATGCTCCGGTCGAAACCGACCAGTACGGCCGTAAACGTGAGGGTATACCGAAAGATGTCTATGACCTGGTAGCAGGCATCGATAAGTCGGTCAGCCCGACATCGCATCTGCGCCTGAATTATGTCTTTGGCCAGGCGAACGGCTACCAGACCGATCCCTATAAAATCATCGATTTGGTGCAAGCGCCCGATTCGGCCGAGCCGGGGGAACCGTTGTCGGTCATTCATGAAAATCGCCCGGACTATCGGCGCAAAAATGCTCTGTTTGGTGAGTGGCAGCAGGAAATAATCGGCTCTCCCCTGACGCTGTCGGGTCGCTATTTCTGGGACAGCTGGGGAATAAAATCATATACTTTCGCTATTCAGGCAATATTCAACGTCGGGAAATCGCGATCAGTCACACCGCATGCGCGTTGGTATCGCCAGACGCCGGCGAATTTTTATCATCCCTTTCTCACTCAGGGAACGGCATTGCCTGACTTCGCATCCGCCGACAGCCGCCTGGGGCGGTTTCATGCCCTGACGTATGGCTTGACATATGGATGGGCTGCCGGCACAAGCTCAATGCTCAATGTGACGGTTGAATACTATCTGCAACGGGGCGACGGCAGCCCGCCGGGAGCCTACGGAACTCTGAGTGACTACAACCTATTCCCGAATCTTAACGCATTCATGCTGCGCCTGCAACTGGTTCATGACTTTTAATAAATGCCGCAGTGGAAATGGGGATATATAACAAGCGGGTGAGATGCTGAACGGCATCTCACCCGCATTGAAATGTTCTATGAGTTCGGTGTACCCGGTCGGCCGATCAGGTATGTTGAATCGGGTCCAGGTTCACACCCCGGGTCAACCAGCGTTTGAATATAAACGCCATTGCCAATCCCAAAAGGGCGAACGAGCCAAGGATCGTCCAAAGCGCCTCAGGCGAATGCCAGAAGGTAAGTGTTCCAGCGATAATCTGCGGCTGAATTCCCTCCGGGCAGAAATGCAGGAGCATATAGCCGGACATAAGCGAAATAAAAGTTTTCGCGACGAAATAAGGCAGGAGTGACATCCCCAGATAGGACCCTTCCTGCCCGGCCGGGGCCACAGCGGCCGTATACTCCTGGAGTTTGGGCGACCAGATGATCTCCCCGACCGACAGGATAATAAGCTGAATCGCGGTCATGGTTGTGTATGCGGTCACGACATTACTGCTGAGCCAGCGCCAGGGGAGCGCCAGGGCAAAGACTGATATTGAAGATATGACACCGCCGAAGACCAGCATCTTATAAATATTGAACTTGTTGGCAATAGGAATAAAAAGTATAAGCCCCACGACAATCAGGATGGGATTAATTGCCTGGAAAAAGCCTATGGGGGCATCCGGGCCAATTACCCGGAGCCAGTATTTGGGTGAAAGAAGAGCCAGGTAGAGATAGACGGCCCGCACCCCAATCAGGCAGCTGACCAGGACGATAAAGCGCCAGAAGGCGCTCTGGCTGACCACTTCACGCAAAATCTGCCACGGCAATTTCCGCTCTTTTGGCTTTTCATCGGCCTCCGCCTCCCCGGCGGCATGCACCTGAAGTTCATTGCGGATGAAAAGCAGGGTCATTATTGTGCAGACCACGGCCGCCATGACGCCGATGTTGATAATCCAGGTATTGTCCACCTTCAGGGTCAGGCGGACAAAGTCGATGGCGAAACCAGCGAGCATCGCGCCGACGTTCATGATCAGGTACCACATGCTGAAACCGGCGCTTCGAGCCCGATTACTGGTATACCTCCGAATGGCCGCTTGAAAGACCGTTTGCACCATGGCGGTACCGGGCGCCAAAAGGAAGAACAGGGGCCAGATCAGTACACTGCGATATGGCACACCTGGGAAAAAGCCGAGAATGGCAATTCCTCCACGGGAGATGAGCAGCAAGGCCATAGCCAGGTAGAGAGCCTTTTTAATCCCCAGCGAATCGGTGATAAACCCCGAAAAGAACAGCATCAGGGTCACGGTCAGAGTGAAGGAAGAAAAGACAAACCCGGCGCGAACGTCGGACAGCCCGATGTTCTCCGATAGAAACACCACGGCGATATTAAGAAAGGCAAAGTACGACAGGGAGTCGAAAAGGTTGATGATCTGGATAGTCCAATACTCCAGGGGACAGTCCTTGAGAACCTTGAAATCAAGAAAATACCCCTTCATCGCGTCCAGAGCGGACGTCTGCTTTGCGGTTGTTGCTGTTGCCATGACCCTCTCCAGTAGGTGGTCCGAAAGTTCGGATACAATTTGCTCCAATTTAAGCGTTCGGGGATTCTAAGGCAACCCCTTTTCTGGGCCCCGGCAATTTCCCACAGATCTTTTTTGCTGTTTTCCTCGAAAGTAGATCGGGCCTGCAGCACTACGGCATTGCCCGACCGGGTCGGTTTACATGCCTCCGTATTGACATTTCGGACTGATGTATCCGGACGCTCTAATGGTTCATCTTAAGTTTTTTCAGACGACTTTGAGCGTCTGCTACCTCAGTAATCGGCTCATTGGCCTGTCCCCAAAACGCCAGAAAGGCCTCATATTGCCGGCAGGCCCGGTCGTTCCATCGTGATTTTTCGTACGCCAGCCCCAGGTAATAATGCAACAATATGCGCCAGATCGGCAGGCTCATTCTGCCGTCATCAGCCACAACGCCGACTTGTTGCTCTAAAATCCGCACGGCGGCGCTCAGATTATCCTGCCCCAGATAACTCCGGGCCAGCATATACGTCGTCGGGAATTCGCCTCCCTGGCCTTTGGCCGCTTGGAAACAGGCAACGGCGGAATCAAAATCATTTTGGGCAAACGCCAGAGCGCCGAGCGCATACCAATAGTTGTAAGTATTGAGTCCGCCGCCCGGCACTGAATCCTTGAGAAACCGGCATATTTTTTCCGCCTTGGCGATCTCGCCCGAGGAAGCCAGCATTTGAACTAGAAATTCCTTTTCATCCGGACTTTTGGGACTCAGCACTGCCAAGATGGACACGCTCCGATTCATTTCCGTCAGAGCGGCAGCATTATCTCCGAGGAGCCATAGGATCATGGCCCGGTCCCGGTGAACGGCAGGCGCCAGATTTGAAGGTCTGGTCGAGGTATCCGGGGGCAGACAGCTATCGAGCGCGGCCAAAGCCTCCTTAAAGCGACCTGAATAGGCCGGCAAAAGCGCTCGAAAATAGCGGGCCAGCTTCTTTTCCGAATCATTTCCGGTTTGAATCACCAGAGTATAAATACTGTCGGCGGAGCGGTAGTCGCGCAAGGCCAAAGACATATGGCCGAGTTTGGTAAGCGACGCATAAAATGTGGGCTGTTTGGCCAGGGCCATCCGGTACGACTCTATGGCATGAACCGTATCGCCATGCAGGGCAAAAAGGTCACCTCGGGAGTCATAAGGATTGGCCTCATGGGGAGCGTGGGCGATATACGAATTGATGGCGAGAATCGATTTTTCGAAATCACCGATTTTGTCGTAGCCGTAGGCCAGGAGATTATACGCGGCCACAAAGTGCGAATCGATGGCCAGGACGCGGTTGAAATATGATATCGCCTCCGGGAATCGTCGCTGGGCATATTTATATCGCCCGATCATAAAAAGCGCCTCCCGTTCGTCCGGGCATTTCTTCACGATTTTCTCCAGCTCGGCAACGGCGCTGTCAATATTCCCTGACAGGTACTGCCGCAGTGCGCCAATGTAATTTTGCTCCTGTTCACTGGCGCCGGATGCGTACTTCACGGCCTTTTCGATATAGGTCGTATCCACCACCAACGTCAGCCAGTAATACGCGGAGGCAAAGGTCGAGTCGCAGGCCACCGCCGAATCGAATTGGGCAGCCGCCTGCGTGAAAGTGTATTTATAGTAATCCTCAACGCCGGCCAGGAAATGACGATACGCCTCCGGAGAGTGCGTGGTAATCTCCGCAACCTGAACCGGCACGTCGTGCGCGGAATCAGCCGGAAGCGCCAGCGACGATTTCACCGCAGCAGCGGCATTATCCGCCGCCGCAAAGATCGAATCGCCGGGGACGGCCGAAAGCCTTTGTGCCATGCCGGTCAGTCCGGTTTCGGCGTTAATCACCTCAATGACCGCCACGAGTTGCGGAGATTGTCGGATTATCTGACCTGTGACGACCCATTTGGCCCCCACCTGCTTACCCAGAGCCACCGCCTCCAGTCCCAGGGTATCATGCTGTCTGCCGCTTTGAGTATTGCCGGCCAAGCTGAAAACCCGCTGCTGGGAAACAACCTCCAGGTAATGAGACTGCGATAAAGAAGTGGCAATCAGGCTGGCCAGGATAGTTCCGAGATTTTGCGGGTCTTTGGGCTGCGCTAGATTGGCAAATGGCAGGACTGCCAGTCGTCCGATTCCGGCCTCAGCCTCTTTCGTGGGAGAAATCTCAAGCTGCCAGGGCTTGAGAATCAGGATTACGGCCGCCAGAACGACGATTACCATCGATGGTATAATCGCCGGACGACGCAGCTGCCAAAACCATCGGAAGCGGACGGTTGTGTCCGGCGCATTTGCCTGGTCCGCAGCCCGGCTGATCTCTTCGATGCTCTGTCGGACCTGGGGATCATGGCGAAGCGACAACGTCGCCTCGCTGAAACGCCGCATCTTTTCCAGACAGATGTCGCAACTGTAAAGATGAAGCTCGAACGCCTGCCGGTCGTCATCGTTCAGCAGGTTCAATTCGTAAGCGTGCATCATGGACTCGTATCTTTTGTCGATGCATTCGCTCATGATCCGACCTTTCCGGTTTCCAGACACAAATCCAGTTGGGAGCGGGCGCGGCTGAGAATAACATACAAGTTGCCCGTGCTCACCTGGAGACGATTGCACATCTCCGCCGCCTCGAATCCCTGATAGGTCAAATTCAATATCCGCGCATAGCGCGGGTTGATACCGGCGATTTTGTGGAGGCAGTCCGTAAGCCGCCGCCGGAATTCCGGATGCGGCATCCAGGCACCTTCCGTTTCAGGGGCCGCGCTCATAAACAGCCCGTCATGATACACCCGGCTTCTATAATATTTGAGAATTTCATTCTGAATAACGCCGTGCGCCCACGCTGCAAAACCGGTGGTGATTTCGACACTCCCATATTTTTGCGCTATAACCGTCAGGGCCGTCTGAACAACATCATGGGCATCCGGGCGGCTCCGAATCTTAAGCTCCGCGAACAGCCGGAATCTTACAGTCAACTGCCGGAATAATTCATTTTCCGCGGTCCTATCCCCCCCGCGGCATTGGGCATAGAGAGTATCAATATCCGAAATATTTTTGCGCGCCTCTGCCACCTCGGTATAATACGCATTTATAAATCCGATCGCAATATGCATTCTACGTGCACCAGCGCCCGATATCCCGCGCGGCTCGCATTGCCCGGATTTTGAGCGAACCGTCTCTTTCTCCAAAATATTTTCGCGGCGGCTGTAAGGAAAGGACCTTTCATGGAGCCATATCCATGACGCACTTATCATGAACACAGGAGAGAGGAGGAGCAATGAAAGCCCCTATACTGGTATGTCTTGTGCTCGTCGCTGCTTCGACGACGATAGTCTCCGCCCAAAATCTTATCTTTAATCCGGAAAACGTCGCGTTCGACCCGATCGGCAATCGCTATTTTGTTGCCAACGCCCCGCGGGGGGAGATTGTCGAAATCGATTCGCTCGGCAATCAAAGCTATTACAAACAGGGATTGGGAATTTGTGAGGGGAATCTGGTCAAGGATAATATTCTCTATCAAATGACCGAGACCGGTATCCTTGGGTTTGATCTGGCCACCGGCAATAATGTATTGACCCACCTGTCCGGCATGCCGTCGGCCAGCGGCAGTGGCTTCGGCGGAGTGACGGCGGATACTTCAGATAATCTTTATTTCATAGATCATACAGGCTTTCTCTATAAAATCGACCTGAGCACGCAAGCATGCTCGAGAATTATCAGTTCCGGTTTTGCCGCCGGGCTGCAGACAATTGCTTTCGATCCCACCAATAACCGGCTGCTGGCGGTTTCCTATTCGAACGCGTCACCGATCCAGGCCGTTCAACTTCCGGCCGGCACTCTATCAACCGTGGTCATCACTCCCTGGGGATACCTGGATGGCATCACTGTGGACGAATATGGCAATGTGTACGTTTCGCAATCGACCGGAGGAAAAGTATATCGATATGACTGGGGGTTCAGATCCGCTCCACGATTGGTATCCCAGGGGCATTTTGAGCCGTCCGGGTTGGTTTACAATCAGCGCGACGACATCCTGGCCATCCCGAATTATACCGGTGACAGGGTCGATTTCGTCCCCACCCTTCTTGATCCATCCATCAGGCAGATAAGTTTCTCCGACGCCGCTGGGGGAAATGGCAACGGGGTCCTGGAGGCCGGTGAAGCGATCGATCTGATAGTATCGGTGCTCAATCCCTGTCATGTCCCAGCCGAAAATGTCACCCTCTCGCTTGCCATTAATGACCCGGCGGTGCCGGTAGACATCGCCAGTACTCAATGGGCCTCCATCCCGGCGCGCGACTCTATCTCCACCGCCGCCTCGCCTCTGCGGTTTCACATCCCGTCGCCTTTCCTGGCGCGATTGGACTCATTTTTTCTGGTGCTGACCTACGACAACGGCGCCGTCGCCGATACTACGGAAATGCTGCATGCCGTCGGTGCGCCGCGACTCCTTTTGGTCGATGACGACAACCACAGCTCTTTGGAATCATATTATGCGCAATCGCTGACCGATTTGAAGATCGCGTATGATATCAAAGATGCGTACAGCGGCATCAGCGGGGCCACGCTGGCAGCGTACGACGCTGTTATCTGGTTTACCGGCAATTATCGCGGCTCATTGTTGGAAAATAGTGATGTCAGCGCCATCCAAATTTACCTTGACGGAGGCGGCAATTTATTTCTGACCGGGCAGGGGATCGCCGAACAACTGGATATTTCCGGCCGGACGGATTTTCTCAACGGTTATCTTCGGTGCAGTTATAGCGGCACGACGCCAGCCGTGGCCCTGCTCTCCGGGTTCCCAACTGCGTCGTTATTCGCCATAGGCGACACCGTACGGATCAGCGGTGTTGCCGGTGCCAATAATCAAACCAGCCCGGATTATATCGCTGCCATGAACGGCGCCGGCGGTGAACTCGGCTATATCACCACGACTGATCTGGGCGCCGTGTCGTACGCCGGCTCATATAAACTGGTCTTTTTCTCATTCGGCTTTGAAGCGATTTATAACGACCTCAATCGCTGGACAAAACGTGATATCGTCATGGCCCGAGTGCTCGATTTCCTCGGCCTGCAGAGGCTGAAATCATCGATGACATTTTCCGTGACGCCGGGTGAGATGATGCATGTCACCAACCTGACCCCCACTATCGCGTGGACATATTCAGCACCGGGATTTGCACAGCAGGGATTTCAACTGGAAGTCGGGATCGATAACGACTGGACCACCGCCGAGATGTGGCAGACCGGCCAGGTGAGCAGCCCGCAAGTGAGTGTGGTCTATTCCGGTGCCGCTCTGTCAGTCGGAACCACTTATGATTACCGCATACGCCTAAGCGACGGCAGCGACTGGACAGACTGGTACTACGGAGCTCTACATACTAATACGGCGCCGGGCACGCCGTCTGATCTAACGCCGCGCAACCGCAATCTGGTTCCGGCAGCTCCGGTACTGCTTTCCTTCGCCAACACGTCCGATGCAGAAAAAGATAAGCTCAGCTATACCTATGAGCTTTATACGGACACCCTGCTCACGAACCGGCTGGCGCAGGTATCTGGTGTTGCAGAGGATGGATCAGGCAGGACCAGTTGGCAGATTCCGATCACTCTGACTTCCGGTTATATATACTATTGGCGGGCACGGGCATATGACGGCTTTGCCTATGGCTCATGGACAGCGCCGGTCGCTTTCGCCTATGGTCAATTGTTCATGCCGGGTGATGCCAACGGTGACCACCACGTCAATGTTGGCGATCCGGTCTTTTTGATCAACTATATCTTCAAGGCCGGTACCCCACCCAGTCCGCTCAAAGCTGGCGACAGTAACTGCGACAACAAAGTCAATGTGGCCGATGTCGTCTATCTCATAAACTATGTATTCAAAAGCGGGGTTCCGCCCTGCTAATTATAGTCATGCCCTCCTTCCTGCCCGATGCCAAGGGGCCGCCTTCCGGCGGCCCTTTGCGCTTTCTGCAAGAGGTGCAGAGACAACGGCAACTGCCGGCACATCCCGTATCCGCATGGTTGTACTATATTATCATTTAGTTACTTAGAGGGACAGCATTCGCCCAGAACCCTATCCGCATTTTGGTTTCAGCTTGGATTTTATGGCCTCCTCTACAGATAGCAGGATAGTAAAGTAATTTTTGAAAAAGGTCGATTGAGATAAAGAACCCTATGGCCGCTTGATTGGGATGGGAACAAGGAGACTATAAGATGTCAAAAGGATTTACTCTGATTGAACTGGTCATCATCATTGTCGTGCTTGGCATCCTCGCTGCCGTGGCAATACCCAAGTACTTCGAAATGCAATCCTCTGCCATGCAATCAACTATCCGGGGTTTTGGCGCCTCCCTGAAAGAAGCCTCGTCTCTCTACCTGTCGCGGGCTGTTGTGGAAGGGACTGTCCGCAAACCACCGGTACAGAGTTTTTGGGATTTTGTGGCCCTGAATGAGGGGGCCTCGGATCGCAATACGATTACCATCAACAACAGCATCAGGCATCTGCTAAGTGACGCCAATGCCAACGTATTATCCGACGACGGCTTGACGATTACCCTCAATCTGCGAGGCGGCGCCGTGGCCACCTACAGGTTCAACCGGACCAGCGGCGCGGTCACCGACAATTATACGGGATTTTAGCCTCAATGGCGG
>Ga0210092_1000037_pt1 | contig 12017 bp, 24 predicted proteins | sample WestPond_TuleB_D_FD_185585 | JGI IMG/M metagenome (GOLD analysis project Ga0210092, IMG submission 185585) | Wetland microbial communities from the San Francisco Bay, California, USA, that impact long-term carbon sequestration -... | ecosystem: Environmental > Aquatic > Marine > Wetlands ...
CCCCGGGCGAGCCCGCCTACGACGAGTTCCTCCGCCGCCTCACCCGGATTTGGATCGAAGCTGCGGGCCTCTACGGAATCGTCCAGGCCCAGCACACCGCGAAGGCCGAATTCAAGGACGACCTACGCAAGCGTGGGAGCTTCGCGGCCACGTCCGTCGTGGGACTGCTCGCTGTCGCGGGCGTAGCATATCTCGGAACCAAGTGGATCTCCGGAAGCTCCAAGAAAGAGATCAAGGTCGCGGTCCCGGACGCCTATCCCCAACCTGATGAAAGTGAACAGTCATGACAAAATGGATTTCGGTATCTGCATTCGGTAGTTGGCATCCCAGTGTGCCAAAGGGAATGGTAGGACTGGTCTGCAAACCCAACGGAGACCGAAACACCAACGCCCCTGAGAGGTCCTTCCTGGTACCGTTGGAAGACTACAAAAACCCCAGCTTAAAAACACCACTCGGATTCTGCTGCGACCCTCCCCCAGATCCAAGTCATCCCTATGAAGAGATCGAAGCTCTCGGCTTCGCATCTCGCGACGAGCCGCATCTCCCCACCGAGATCGAAAAACACTACCAAGCCTACTGGCATCGTGGGACCCAGGAAGCCCTGGCCGAGGTCATCCTAGGAAGCGACGTGTACACCCGACGTTTCCGCATGCCCAAGCGGAACATCACCGTCAACATGCTCATGGAGCCGAAGGTCGCCATCAAGTACTGGCACGTCCTCGACCTCCCGACCTCCAAGTCCGCCCACGCCCAACGCAGCGAATACTTCAAGGGAGTCGCCGACGTCCTCCACACAGCCTACGTGGAACACATCCGACGATGCGAGGCCTCCTACGGCGACCACGGACCTCTCGTGTCGGGGGTCGTGAGATCACACTTCCCTCCCGAGGCAAAGGGAAGACTGCGATTCCTCAAGGACGCCTACCAGATGGCGTCCGACGCCTCGAAGCTCCACGAAGCTCTCACCAAAACCCGCTCGCCCGTTTTCACCTGGTAAACCTCCGGAGCCTCCATGGCCATAGACCTGCTGCTCGGAAAAAGTAGACGTGACTGGTCGGCCGGCATGTCCCGTGAGGAGAGCCGCCTCGCCTACCAGGACGCCCTCGCCTACCGGGACGTCCCCGGGCTGGCCAAAGCCGTCGAGGCCGAGACCCGGAGCAACTTCCAGGAGGCCCTGCGGCTCGACTCTCTCAAGAAGCTCCCCGTCGCCGACCGCCGGGCCTTCGGACAGACGCTACGCCGGTGGCACTCCCTGCGAGACTCCAGGCATGGCAAGTACACCGGCGAGGACTTCGTCGCCCTGACCAACATCCGCGACGAGAACCGCAGGCACACCAGGAGGTTCGCCGAGCTCGCCGCCTCCCCGCCCCAGGCAGCCTCCCAACCGTCGCCTCCCCCCGCCCCGCGCGACCCTCCCGGGATGGCCTGGCTCGGCGTCCTGCCGCTCGCCGCCGGCGCCGCCTCGCTCCTCCTCCTCCGCCGAATTTCCCAAAAACTTGACACTTAGTTCAGGCTCGGATAGGATGGTCCCACCATCACGAAAGGTAGCCTGATGAAACTTTCCGAGCTCGCCCGACAGGTCACCCTCCGCGCCGTTCCTGGCACACGAATACCATTTGAAAAACTAGACAGGTGGCAAAAACAGTCCTCCCCCTGGACCTGCACTCTCACCTTCCAGGGCCGGCGCCTCACGGTCGACTACTTCCAAGGCCACGCCGTCACCGAGAAGCCTGACTCCCCCAACGTCCTCTCCAGCCTGCTCAGCGACGCATCCTTCGCGCAGCTGAGCTTCGAGGAATTCTGCGGGGAGCTCGGCTACGAGACCTCGAAGGAGGCTCGAAAGACCTACCGGGCCTGCCTGGCCATGGCCACCAAGCTCGAGAAGCTGCTCGGCAACGAATACCAGACCTTCATGTCATCCGAGAACGACGTCTGAGGAGACCGCAAACGTGGAACCTCTCATCAAGCTCGCCAGAGAAGCCGCCTCCCGAATGGTAGGTGAGCCCTGCGATGCCTCGCACGCTGCTACTCTCGATTCTGGCGAGCATGTGTTCCACGTCGTCTGCGATGTCACCCGGGTAAAGGCCACCGTCACCCTCAACCCGAACGGCCTCAAGGCATGCGTTGAGTGGCCGAGCGGAACCGAGGGGACCAACTACAAGATCTGCGACTTGCGCGACATCGCGGACGCTGACAGAGCTGTCGACGTCTCAAGCACCTCTGAAGAAGAAGCTATAAGGGACTGACCATGTCCGAAACTAAAAAGTCAAGTTCTCGCAAAAAGATCTTCAGAGATCCAGTAGTGGTCTGGGAGGGTCCCATCGCATCTCGTGAAATAGACCACAGTCCAAGACCTGTGTCATACATAACAGGAGATCGAGCACGGCCAATCTGGATAACTCACTACCTGTGCTGTGTGCAGGAGCTGGACGAAAAAAGAACAAAGAAGTCAGGCCTAACAATAGTCAAACGCCGGTGGTATTTGACGATTGATGGAAGCTCCAAAACCTTCATCCCCGAACACAAAGCACTACTTTGGTTGTTGTCGAAAGTCTCCACAGAACAGTCAAAGGCCACGATCATCAGTCTCTATGAATGTGACCTCATTCGAACCATCAACCTAGGATAACCACACAGCGAACATCTGTGTCCAGCATGATTCATCCCATCTTTGTCCTGTACGTCGCCCACGAAGTCTCTCCACCAGAACCTTGCTTTGCCTTCCACGCCTCAAGCCTCGCCAAAGCGAAGTCAATGATGATCGGCTGGACCCGATATCACAGCTTCGACCCGCGCGACTATAGCGTCGAGGAGAACCCAAACTACCGAGAGCTCGGCATCGGCATGCACGACGAATACGTCGAGCACGATGGTCGAACCCGATTTCTCGCATTCTTCGGTCATCAAAGTCTGGACACCAAGCGATCCCTCCTCATCGAGAGCCACGCCTTCACCGGTCGAATTCCTGCTCCCTCCTACATCCGAGATTTGCTCGCCGAAGTCGCTCGCGTCCACTTCGGAAACACCCCCTTCGAAATCCGCGACGACCTGCCCAGCCCTTCCCCCATGGAACTCCCCCTCTACGACTACCTGGCCGACGCTGAAGACGGTCGAGTCATCGTACCAGCCAAGATCTGACCATGAACCTCACCGACCAGGAAAAAAGCTCGCTGCGGAACACCCTCTCGGCCGCCCGGGAAGGTCGCGCCTCGTTGCTCGAGCTCGCCAAGGCTCACCACCTGGCCGACCGTGGAGACCTCCCCGGCTGCGCCGCCGAGCTCCGCGCCCACATCCGGGCAGCAGCCACCGACCGCGCAGACCGAGCATCCAGCGCCCGGCGCGACGTCTTCATGGGCGTCGTCTCCGGCGTCCTCACCCACGTGCTTCTCGGAGGGATCCTCAAGTGAAAAAGAAGACCGACCTCACGAACGCCACCTACCTCGACGAGTTGGGCACCAAGACCGCCCGAGAACAGATCGTCCAGACCGTCCAGGCACTGGCCGCTGCCGGAAAGCTCTCGCTCCCCATCGACAGTCGCTCACTCAACACCATGCTCGACAACACCGTCATCGAGCTCAACCGGCAGGGCAAGCTCGCCTGGTTCCGTACCCCCGACGTCCGGAAGGAAGTCTTCATCATGGCCTGGTACCGCGAAATGCAGCGACAAGGCGTCGCCTAGGAGAACTAGATGGCACACGACCTGATCTTGAAGAACAGTCCCCGAAACTTCGCCCGCGGCGTCGCCGCCACAGATCTCGCCATCGGCATCGCCGGCGGCACCGCCTTCGCTGCCCTCCTGGCAGCCGTCCTGCTGCCCAGAGCCCGGCGCCTGGACGAACGCGCTGCCGACATTGCTCGGTACCAGCGAACGCACCGACGAGGTGGTCCCCCCACCATGGAGATGCCGGCCATCACGATGGACCAAGTCATGCGACATCCCTGGAGTCCCGTCGAGTCCTGACCATAACAAGTGTAGACTACCTCCACACCGCAACAGGGAAACACCGTGAAGCGAAAAATGCTCCAGAGCAAAAAGAGACTGAAACTGAGCGGTCGATCCAAGCAGCTGGCGTCCAAATTCATCGCTGAAGAGATCCGGTCCGGCATCCCACAGCGACAGTCCCTCGCGATCGGACTATCCCGAGCCCGATCTGCACAGCAAAAAGCCGAGCTCGACAAGATCGTCGCCCGATACATCTGACCAAAGGAAAACACCATGGGATTCGAAACCAAAGAAAGCCTCGCCTCCGAGCTCGTCACCTTCGTCGACAACGATGGCGACCTCTATCGCCAGCAGACCACGTCCATCCTGAAAAACCTCGTCACCAAAATGGCCCGCGGCGACTACAACCGCGACAAGGCCGTCACGCCCTTCATGTACCTCGCCGAAAACGGCGCCAAGAAGTACGCCCGCGTGTTCGGCGGAAGCGAAAGCGGATGGCACGAGATGTTCCCGATCGACGTCCGACGCATGGCCGCTACGCACTGGCGCGATTCCTTCGAAGCTGAAGCCAAGCTGGGCAACTACGACAACCTCCTGCCCAAGAAGTACCAGGGTGGCGGCTCCACCGGCAAGTCGGCCGACTACCAGGCCGGGGCTAAGCACGCTCAGCTCGTAGCCCAGCGAGCCCCCAAGTCGGCGATCGAGTACATGCTCGCCTGGAAGCAAGTCTTCCCCCAGGCTCGACGACATATCCCGGAGATTGCCCTCCTGCCCCTGCCCAAAAACTCCAAGAAGCCTGCCTTCAAGCAGGGCTTCCTCAACCGGTTGCAAGCCGTCCTGGACGCCATGAACGGCAACTAAGGAACCGCATGCCGCGCAAAACTCCTCTCAAACGATACCAGCTCGAGAAGGTCAGCCGAGCCAATCTGCTGAAGGGCGCCTGGCTCGGCACGCCGGCCGACTTCCGCATCAACCTCAACGGTGTCAAACGGGTCCTGTGGCAACACGGCCTCGCACCTCTCACAACTCTCCCACACGAAGAGCTGGTACGTCGGTACCACCGCTACGCGCGGCAAAAGCTCCAGGCCGGTGCCAAGGGATCTGACCTCCACCTCTTCGAGCAGAATCCCGACGATCCGGAAAACGAGATCCTCTTCGCCGATGAAGTGATCCTGTTCACCACACGCCTCGGTTGGTGCATCGGCTACATCCAACCGGCCAACTTCAACGAGAAGGAAGTTCTCGAGGCCAGGAAGTACGCACAGGTCGTGGCCATCCTCAACCCCAAAGCACCCGCCTCCGATCTGGTTCGCCTGCTGAACAGCACCTCCACCTACAAGGACTGGCTCGCGCTGGAAAGGTCGGGAGCCGTCGACCGAAGCCACAACCTCGTCGAGATCTACTACACCAACCCGGACGGGTCCAAGACCACGTACCGCGAACACTGACCAGGAGAGAACCGATGGCCTGGGACCTGCTGCTCAACCGAGAGACCGACACCAACTGGGCCCGGTCTCCATCAACTGCCCTCGAGCTGTCCTTCAGCCCGCAGGAGTCCCGTGCCCTGAAGCTCCTCGAGCCCTCCACCCGAGAGCACGTCATCGAGGTCATCGGGTGGGCACGCAGCAAAGGCATCCCAGCCAAGCTGTCGACCCAGTCCGTGATCTATTCCCCGGCCGACGCCGAGAAGCACTACCGAGAGGGCCGCAGCGGCATCGCGCCCGGACGCCTCGACTGGCACCAGGTCGGCCGAGCCTACCACCTCGTCATCGTCAACCCGGCCACCAGGCAGCTCGACGAGGAGGCCTACGCGCGCGTCGGCTCCCACGTGAGATCGGTCGGAGGCGAGTGGCTCGGCGACAAGATCATCCGAACTTCCAAGGGAACCATCCGGGACCTAGCCCACTACGAGTACCACCCCGACTGGAACATCGCCACCTACCGCAAGCTCCCCCTTGCCCAGGTCGAATACCAGAAGGCCCAACAAAGAGCAGCCAAATACGGCTGAAAAAACGCCAATGAAATCACCCTCCATTCCCAGCAAAGCCACCATCCGAAAAATCTCGAATCGACTGGCCAAGATCTCGCGCGAAATTGCCCAATTCCACGTCGACCTCGGTGGGTCAGATACCTGGAGAGCAGCCGCCGAATTGTCGGCCAGTGACAAGCTCACCGGAAATGAACGTGCTGCCCTCTTTCGGATCCATCGTTCCATGGAACGCATCTTCTCTCTGGTGGGAGAAGCCTCCGGAACGGCCGACATGCTCAACACTTTGATCACGCGCTCCGAACTCTCCCAAGTCCTCTGGGGAGGGCCGGCGCGAACAACCCAACATCCTGAGATCCCCGGGTACGGGCCCCAATATCAACATCGCAGCCGATTCTCCAGAATGCTCGGCGGTGAATAGAATCTTGACACTCGGTTCGGGCTAAGCGTAATATTGAGAACTAGGAAGTCTCCACGAAACCAAATGATCCTCTGGCGACAGATCGCCAGAGAGCTCGAAACAGCCACCCGGCAAAGCAACAAGGATATCCCGATGAAGCTCTCCCGAAAATACCCCCTCACCCGCCGCGCTGGTGTCACCCAACTTCCCTGCGACGTTGCTTTCAAGCGCGCTGTGGAGGCTCATAAGAAGACCTCCGACAGTCTGCGATCCACCTCCTCCGTGTGCCTGTTCAACACCGGAAAGTCCCTGCTCTCGAGCATCCACCACTTCGACCACTCGGACGCCGACCTCTCCGCTTTCGAGTCCGCCTTCACCTCGGGACTCGCCGAGCGAGATCTCACAACGATGGGACGCTCCTGTCGCACGTTCCTGTCGCACATCGACCGGAACACCGTCAACTGGGCCGACGAGCAGGCCGCCGACGTCGCGCTCATCAGCGCCGTCGACAACTTCTCCAACGCCCTCGAGCACTGGGCCATGTCGGACTACGTGTCTGCCCACAGCTACACCGTCATGGCCAGGTCCAGCCTGACCAAGTTCGGAGACTAAAACCATGGGATTGACGGTTGAAAAATTCCTCCTCGCCCTGCGGACCAGCGCTGGCCCATCCGTTTGCGACGAACGAACCTTGATCGCCGAAGCTCAACCAAGTCTCGGGCCCCGCGGACGCGGCACCTGCAGCGTCTACGTCAGCCTCATCAACCTGCCCTTCTACAGGTCCAAGCAACGTCGTGGTGGTGGCGCCGAGAACGAGAACAACCGGATCCTCATCCGAGTCGGCGGCTTCAACGAGGGCGACTTCGCTGAGATGCCCGCCGAGAAGGTATCCGTCGAGCCACTCGTCTGCAACATCGGGTACCCTGGACAGGGCGCCCAGAGGATCCGTCGGAAGACCGCCAGCCCCGAGAAAATCGCCGAGTACCTGGGACTCTACCTCCAGGACATCGTTGCTGGCTTCCCTCCCAGCTACTCCCACGAGTAAAGGACAGAGCGCCATGGCATGGGTAAAAAAAGTAGACGAGATCGTGATCAAAGACCTCAACACGTTCGACAGTGTCTTGAAGATAATCCTCCGCGACGATGGCGTCATGGAGCTCTACTACATCGACGATGATGGTGGCGAACCCTACGCTGGCAATCTCGACAACCACACAGCTGGAGACGTTGCAAAGATCCGCCGGCTGGTAGTCGGCATCAAGCAGGTCATCAAAGAGAAACCTTTTTCGCGTCGCAGCCTCAACTGGCTGGCTGCCCTCGCACGCGCGGGACTGCTCGAAATCTGGGAACCCCACCTGTCATAGCGAGATTGTACACATGTCGTGGCTCGATAAGATAGCCCCCAGCACGGAAGCTTACGCCTACCACGGCCAGCTCCTGTGCAGAGACTGCGCTGCGAAGATATCCTCACAGCTCCCACCTAGTAACGTTTTCGACAACGGCGATAGCGACACCTTCCCCCAGCCAGTCAACGAACCGGGTGGTGGTGAGAGCGACGATACCAACTTCTGCGGATGTGGGAGCGTGTGCAAAAATGCCGTCTCCATCGCCAACCACAAGATCGGAGCTCCGCTCGGAAACCAGCTCACCCAGTACGGATGGGAATCTCTCGGAGAGAGCATCCACCGACTGATGCTCTCCCCCCGGAAATACGATCGTCTCCTCAGTCGTCTTCTGCGGCACGTCTGGAACTCCTACCTGCCAGTCATCGGTGCTCCGGTCAGGGCCAAACCGCTATGGATGAAAAACCGCTTCCCCACGTCCCTCGATCGCGCTTTGAGATCCTACGAGAAATCACGTGGCAGAACTCCGCTGCCGGTGACCATCTGCTGCGACGTGGATTGTGCCTACCTGATCTACCCAAACGATTACCAGATCGACTTTCTGCAGATCGCCCTCAGTGATGAGGGTGAATACCAAGGTGCCCGACTCGTGAGTATCCCGCTCGGGGCCCAGAAAGACGACGTCCTCCTCGACCTGGCCGACCTCATCTCCGAAGGTGCCTGGGACTGAACATGCCCTGCTCCCACCAAGGCTGCCCAGGCGATGCTGCCTACCGACCTGTCCTGCAGACTCGATCTCGCGCGGGCAGAAAAACCACTTGCGTGACCTTCTGCCAACTCGGCTACTGCGAAAGTCACCGAGCCTCCTACACAGTGGAAAACCTACTCTCGTCGGAAGGCCACACCAAGCTGGCCAAGTTCGTCCGCGAAAAAGGCCTGCCCGAACCTGAACACAAGCTGACCACCCTCGGCTGGAAAGTCCTCACTCCAGACGACCTAGAAGACCTACTGCAGAACCAGCAGTACACCATGACTAACGACGAGGAGCTCGCCTTCTGATGCCAATACCATCCGACCGTGCCGCTCGCTGGGTGCTCGAATCCATCGCGTCCGATCTACCATTCAAGTACTGGGACGACTGGATGTTCCTCCCCTGGTACCGAGAGCAACGAAAATTGCTCATCCAAGCCGGCACCAAACCATCACACTACAAGTGGGTATATCTCTCACTCAATCGCCCAATCTCCAAACTGTGGGCCACTGATCTGCGCGACTGTCTGTTCGTCGACAATCAAACTGGATCTATGAGCTATGTGGGATCTCCCAATCCACTTTCACCCGAGACCCTATATCGCTACGAGCTCTATCCCCTGCTCAACGCTCGCGGAGCATCCCTATTCAGCCTGCTGGAAGCTCGCGACTTTCCCTTCAGCATGGCCCGGCAAAACGCGGACGGTAGCGCCAGCGTAGCAGTAGCCAGCGCTGACCCTCGAACGCCGGGCAGCTGGCGTGTGACCTTCTTCGATGAGAACGTTGGTCCAACCGGCCATTTTGAAGTTGCTGATGCAGAGGAAGCCATCAAAGAGATGATCAACCGAAAATACCTGCAGGTTGCCTCCCCCAAACTACTCGACGAAATCGCCAGCACCTTCCCCGTTCAGGTACAATCGTGAGCCTGAACCCTTCCCCAAATTCAAGCCTCATCCATACCAGGTGAAACCATGAGCCAGCAAAACGTTCAAAACCCAGGCACCACCAACCCAGCCGACCAGTCCTACGCCCCCAACCTGCAACCCTCGCGTCCCCAGGAACCTGCCTCCTCCTCCCTCACCAACTCGTCGGGAGATATCCAACTACCTGCCCAGCCTTCAACGGTGGCCACATCCGGTGGTCCCCGAGGTCTGCCCGTCGAAGTCAACGCGGGAAGCGCTAGCCAAGTTCGCACCCAACCCCCCACCGTGGCCGAAACCTTCCCACCCGCCCAAAACATCCTGGCAGATGGCGACCGCCCCGGCGGTTTGCCTGTCAACGTCATGGTGAAGTAGAATCAACCCTTCTCCTCCTTCAAAGGAAAAACGTCATGCCCAAGACCTCCAAACGAACCCAGATCCTCACTGCCCGCAAGGAGTACAAGAAGCTCGACCTCGCCTACCACACCGCCGGCAAGAAAGCCCTCGGCAAGCCGAAGAAGTCCAAGGTCCACAAGGACTACGCGGCCCTCAAGCTCGCCCGCAACACCGCCGGTCGCAAGCTGGGGAAGCTCACCGGCGTACGATAAGCCGCTTCATCCCCACACGTTTACAAAACCAAGCGCCAAAACACGAGGCGCCAAGGCGAAATAATACGCTCTTGACGCCCGCGCATTATTTGCAGTACCCTCACGTTCGATGGCCCACACCCCATCCGATGCACACCAAGTAATCATTCAGCACATACAGCAGTGGGTAAGACGCGAGGTCGCGTTTCCAGAACCCACCCGCGGAAAGTGCAACCGTGTCGTCGTCAAGCATATCGGCGTCGACCGCCGACCACAGGGAGATGTTGCTCAATTCCCGGTGAAGCTCGAAGAGGGCAGCGATGAAATCGAGCCTCTGCTCATGCAAATCGCTGAAGCTGCCCAAAACGATGCGAACGACCTCAACTCCGGAGTGCAGTCCTACGCCATCTACGCATACTTCGCGCAGGACCGGAACTACGTCCCTCGCAAAATCTTCCGAGTCAGCTCCGTCGATGAAGAAATCGAAAGGGACGTCAATCCCTCCGAACCTCCGACGGAAAAAGGTCTCACCTCTCAGCTCATGAGGCACAACGAGGCCATCATGCGCCAAATGACCATCGCTACCGGCATGCAGTTGCAAACGATGCAGCGGGAAAACCAGAGGCTGGCTGAGATGAACGAGCGATACTCCCAGCAACAGGTCGACTTCCTTGTCCTGGTCCAGGATCTCCTCGACAATGCCACCAGGCGTCGTCTCGATGAACGACAACAAGAGGCCTCCCTCGCCATCAAGGAAGAGGCGATGCAAAAGCTCGCTGCCTTGGTGCCCGTCGTCATCAACCGCATGGCTGGTCAGCAAATCCTTCCCGTCGAAGACAAGAGCTTCATGCTCATGGCCAGCTTCCTCGAGAACCTGACCGACGAACAACAACAACAGCTGCTCAACCAATGCTCAGACTCCCAGAAAATGGTGCTCGCCGAGATCCTCTCCGAGTATGAGAAGAAAAAATCGAGGATGGCCCAAGGCAAAAAACCCGACATCCTAACGGCTCGAAGCTCACTTCCTCCTCCCCCATCTGACCTGCCAGTAAAAACTATGGAGGTGGCTCCTATCGTCGTTCCCGGCACCTTGCCACTTCGCGCACGGTTGACCGCGGCTGAAAACTCGCCCGATGATCCACAACTGAAAAAAATTGAAGAGGACGGAACTCAGCTCATGAGCCGATTCCGCGACCTGTTCAAACCTTCCACCCAATAAGGAGACCCGAAAGATGGCCAGCAAATACCTACCCGATCTCGTACGCATCGCCCAAATCGAAATGCCCGCCTTGCAGTACACAGTGCAGAACGCCTCGACCACCCTCGCCCTCCGAGAAGCCGTGGAAAAGCTCTTCCAGATCACCTGGACCCTGCTCGCCCATTGCCTGGAGGATACCCTGAATCAAATGAAAGCCTCCCGCGGTCCCATCGCACCGGCTCCCTCCGCCGCTCGGATCGCCCCTGCCCCTGCCCCTGCACCTGCCCCTGCACCTACACCCGTCATCGCCCCGCGCGTCTTTCCGGCCGACACAATCGATGCTGTCGTGTCTTCCCTCCCTCCCCCCGCTCACCTCTCTCCCGCTGCCCCAGCGCCCGTCACTGTGGCCCCCGGACTGCCGTCGCCTACCATCGAGCCCGGTGTGACCAACGTCGTCATCACCTCGCAAGGCACGCAGGTCATCGCCCCGACCGGGGCCAGGGCCATTCTGCCTCCCGGTTCGCACGTCGACCTCGCCACCTCCTCTGGCGCTCCTCCTGAACTCCCTCCAGCCCTTGACGGCGTCGACCAGGTCATCCTGCCCCCTGGAGGAGGTTTCACCCCCGAGCTGGCCGCCGCACTCGCGGGACGCTCGACCGAACAACCCCCGCAATAACCCAAGTAACCCCAGGAAAACCGCCATGAAGATAGACCTGAGCAATTTCGGACACAACAACCGAAACGGTGTTGTGGCCTACAAAGGAAAGCCCATCGCAATCCGAACCAATCGCGGATGGTCCAAGGCAGGAAACCCGCCTGAAGCCATTGCAAAGGCCGTCAGCAACGCCATCTTCGCCCTGCCCAACAACACACAAGCCGACAAGCTTCG
>Ga0210092_1000039_pt1 | contig 11560 bp, 7 predicted proteins | sample WestPond_TuleB_D_FD_185585 | JGI IMG/M metagenome (GOLD analysis project Ga0210092, IMG submission 185585) | Wetland microbial communities from the San Francisco Bay, California, USA, that impact long-term carbon sequestration -... | ecosystem: Environmental > Aquatic > Marine > Wetlands ...
CCCAGTTAGTATTTACTTTGTATTATTTAATAAATTTAAGTCCATTGATATCTTTAGAATTATCTTTAAATAACCGGAATGATTTCAAATATGGTCTAAAATTATCTCCACTAAAAATCAGCGTAATAATGTATTCTCCTGGTTCAATAGTATCCTTTAGGCCAACATATTCACCATGATATTTTAATAGGAATATTTTTTCAATATCAGATCTAGACATAGCAAAATCTATGAACTCCGTCTCTCCAACACCAATACTTAATCGTTCTCCATTTGTTGGATTTAGTATTGACTCTGGTCTACAAGCCCATCTTAATGTAAAACCCTTATAATCAAATCTCCGGTGGGTGCACTGCCTGAGCTGGGATACCCCAGACTGCGCAGACGGACCGTACCGCCGTTTTCGATCCCGGCGGGGATTTTTACCGCAATTGTCTTTTTGGTTTTGGTCGTTCCTTTGCCGCCACAGGTCTGACACGGCTTTCCCGGCAGGATGCCACGCCCCAGGCATGACGGGCAGGGCCGGGAAATGGCAAAGTTTCCCTGCACATGAGCTATCTGGCCCGATCCCTGACAGCGGGGACAGATTGTCTCCCCTGCCCCCTGCACGGTGCCGGCGCCACCGCAGGTGGCGCAGTTTTCCGGGACAGCGATCCGAATCTTTTTGGTGGTTCCTTTGGCCGCTTGTTCGAGCGAGATTTTTATCTCAGCTCGGAGGTCTTTTCCCTTCTGCGGGCCGGACGCGCGTCCGGACGGTCCACCACGACGGCCGCGGACATTTTCGCCGAACATTGAGCCGAAGATATCCCCCAGACCGCCGAAGCCGAACAGGTCATTGACATCAAAGCGGTCGCCAAAGGCCTGCGAAAAATCGGCGTCGGTATAGAACCGTCCCCCGCCCGGCGCGCCGCCATGGCCGCCGCCACCGGGACGACCATCGACACCGCCAAAACGGCGCATGGTGTCATACTGCTGACGCTTCTGGTCGTCTTTCAGGACCTCGTACGCCTCGGAAATATCCTTGAATTTTTCCTCAGCGTCATGGTTTCCCTTGTTGCGGTCGGGATGATATCTCTTGGCCAGCTCGCGATATTTCTTTTTGATATCGTCGATGGAGGCTTTCTCATCCACGCCGAGTGTTTTGTAGAAGTCTTTGGGCATTTGTTTTGGTTCTATCTATTAGCGGCAGGTCACCCTACGCAACACTTCATCCAGTTAATTCAAATACGGGCGCGGGCACCGCGCCCCTACAAAAAATGACCTGACGCAATACCTCAATCTATCAAATACAAATCCACCCTCAAACAAGTTTGAGGGTGCCACCCATTCACAAAATTAAATCAAAGGGGCCGGATGGCCCCTTTGACCGTTCGTCAACCTATAGAGAGAGTCACAACCTTCTGTTTAGTTGTCAACGACCTCATAGTCGGCGTCAACAGCAGGGCCTTTGCCGTCGGCGGAGGAGCCGTTCTGTCCCGGCGTCGGGCCGCTCTGAGGCCCTGGACCCGATGACTGCGCCTTCTGATACATCGACTGCGCGGCCGCATGCCAGGCAGTGTTGAGATCATCGGAGGCCGACTTGATGGCCGAGGTGTCATCATGCTTGAGAGCATCCTTGACCCGCGAGATGGCCGCTTCGATCTTCGCTTTGGCATCGGCGTCGATCTTGTCGCCATACTCCTTGAGGTTCTTCTCGGTCGTAAAGACCGCCTGATCGGCATGGTTGCGGGTGTCAACCTTTTGGGCCTTGTCCGCATCCTCGGATTCGTGGACCTTGGCATCGTTAACCATCCGGGAAATCTCGTTGTCGGACAGCCCTGACGATGCTTCGATCCGCACCGACTGCTGTTTGCCGGTCGCTTTATCCTGCGCGGAGACGTTGAGGATACCGTCGGCGTTGATGTCGAATGTCACCTCCACCTGCGGCAGGCCGCGCGGAGCGGGCGGGATACCATCGAGCATGAACTTGCCGATCGTTTTATTATCGATCGCCATCTTCCGCTCGCCCTGAATGACATGCACCTCGACCGAGGTCTGGTTGTCATCGGCGGTCGAAAAGACCTGCGACTTACGGGTCGGGATGGTCGTGTTGCGCGGGATGATGTTGGTCGCCACGCCGCCAAGGGTTTCGATACCCAAAGACAGCGGGGTAACATCCAGAAGCAACATCTCTTTGACCTCGCCGGTCAGCACGCCGCCTTGAATGGCGGCGCCGACTGCAACGACCTCATCGGGATTGACAGACCGGTTCGGCTCTTTGCCGAACAGCTTGCGGACCGTATCAATCACTTTGGGCATGCGGGTCATGCCGCCGACCAACACCACTTCGCTGATATCGGCGAAATTGACTTTGGCGTCCTCGATGGCCCGCCGCACCGGACCGAAAGTCCGTTCGATGAGATCATCAACCAGTTGTTCGAAACGGGCGCGAGACAGATTCAGATTCAGATGCCGCGGGCCGTTGGAGTCGGCCGTGATGAACGGCAGATTGATGCTCGTCTCGACAGTCGAAGACAGCTCAATCTTGGCTTTTTCTGCCGCCTCTTTGAGGCGCTGGAGAGCCATCGGGTCTTTCGACAGATCGATGCCGTCGCTCTTGCGGAACTCATCCACGAGCCAGTCGATGATCCGTTTGTCGAAATCATCGCCGCCCAGATGGGTGTCGCCGTTGGTGGAGAGAACCTCGAAGACGCCATCGGACAGTTCCAGGACGGAGATATCGAACGTGCCGCCGCCAAGATCATAAACCGCGATCTTGCCGGTTTTCTTCTTGTCGAGACCGTAGGCCAGAGCTGCAGCGGTTGGTTCATTGATGATCCGTTTCACATCCAACCCGGCGATTTTGCCGGCATCCTTGGTGGCCTGACGCTGGCGGTCATTGAAATATGCCGGGACGGTGATGACTGCTTCTTTGACCTCATGGCCGAGATAGGCCTCAGCCGCCTTTTTCAGGTAACCGAGGACTACTGCGGAAACCTCCGGCGGGGCGTATTCTTTGCCGTTCATGATGACGCGCGGTTCGCCATTGGCGGTGCGGGTCACTTTATACGGAAAGTTCTTCAGCTCTTCCGTGATCTCGTCATAGGTGCGTCCCATGAGACGCTTGATCGAGAAAACGGTGTTCATCGGGTTGGTGACGGCCTGCCGTTTGGCGACAGCGCCGACCAGCCGTTCGTTGTTGCGATCGGTTGCCACAACCGATGGCGTGGTGCGTCCACCTTCAGCGTTGGTGATGACTTTCGGCTCCTGCCCTTCCATGATCGCCAGGCAGGAGTTGGTGGTGCCCAGATCTATGCCGATTATCTTGTTCATATTCATGTCTCCTTCTATAAAACAGGCTCCAGCCGGAAGGCGGAGCCTGTCGTATTTCTATTCAGAGCCGACAGGTTAGCCGACCTTGACCTCGATGGTTCGAGGTTTGGCTTCTTCCTTTTTCGGCAGCGTGATTTCCAGAATGCCGTTTTTGTAGTCAGCCGTCATTTTAGCGGCGTCGATCGTATCGGTCAGCCGGAATGAGCGGCTGAAATTGCCGGACTGCCGTTCGGTCCAGACGATGTCGCCGGAACCCTCGGAGTGGCCGGCCCGTTCGCCGCTGACAGTCAGGAGATTATCCTCGACCATGATTTTGATCTTGTCCTTTTCCATGCCGGGCAGATCGGCGATAATCCGGAAAGCGTTGGGGTCCTCGACAATATCCATATTGACAGCCGCGCTACGTCCGGTAAAAGAATCATCACCGCAGCCACAGGCCATCCGGCCAAACTGCGGATTAAACTTGAAAACCGATTCAGACGGGGTATACGCTACGAAGTTCATGACATATCCTTTCTACAGATTGTTTTTGTTTTCTGAGAAGGAATATATCAAGCCATATGCCTGAATTTCTAATGTGTTGATTATAAATAAGTTACTAGGGTATTGAGATGACAGGGGAGTTATTGGAGCACGAAAATGGCAGACCTGTAAGCCAATATGGCATATCGACTATGTCAATATGCCATTATCTCTGTCATTTTTTGCCTTGGATCTTGTTTATCAGGACTTTTGCGGTTTTGCCGAGAGCGCCGTCGTCGGAAAAAATCGGTCTTCCTTTGAGTCTTTCCTGATATTCGGCGATTTTTCTTAGCGATGCTTCATCGCCGATCTTTTCCAGCGCCGCCATGATAAATCCCTTGATGTCCTGAATTGACGCTTTGCCTGAGGCCAGCGCTTTCAGCCGATCATCGTTACAGAGAAGCTCACCAAGAAAATCGCGACCATCGGGCGAGCCGGACTGCACGATGGCGTTTACGATCCGGCCGACTTCATTTCGTTGACGAGGAAGCAGGTCGACAAAAAACGGCACCAGGTCATGACGCTGGAAAAGGCCGAGCGCGATAATCGACGCTTCCCGTATCCCCTGGTCGATATCTTCGGTCAGGATCATGAGCAGGTCGACAGCTTCGTCTCCCCCGATTTTTTCAAGAGCCGTGACCAGTTCGCGCCGCACCCGGGTATCGGGATCGGAGAGGCGGACCCGGAGAGCCTCGCACGCTTCGGTCTGACGGAGATTTCCCAGGACAAAGATGGCGTTTCGGATGACAAACCATTTGTCATCGGGAAGTTCATGCCGTCCCTCGGGCCGGGCAAAATTGGAATCATCGCGCAGAAGCTCGGAAAAGACCACCAGGGCCGGCCGCCCCAGTTCGGACAGGACTTTAAGGCAATGCTGGCGGACATTGCGGTCGGGATGGGCTACGATCGCCGAAAGCTGCAATGCGACATTTTCGGATTGAACGGCGATCAGGATATCACGGATGAACTTGGTCTGATTGTCACCCGGCTGCTGGAGTTCGCGGATCAGGCGGGCGATCAGATCGGTATCATCGAGCTTTTCAAAAATCCGCCGGACGATGAAGGAGTCGTAGGTCGTGACGCCGGTCCCGGAACGGCGGGCGGACTTAAGCGTGCCGAGGAACTGCGCGACGGCTTCGTAGCGTCGCAAAGAGAGCATCGACTTGACCAGATAGACAGTCACGTCGGCAAATTCATAGGTCTCCCGTCCACGGGTAAAAAGCGACTGGATATGCCGCACGATGACATCGAGAAATTCGGTCTCGCCGACCGTCACCACGGCTTTGACGATATCGTGCATCAGGGCCACGGCGTGCTGGCGGAACTGCGGCTGGTCGGCTGCCAGAAATTCAATGATATTTTCGGTGATGCCGGACGCCTTCCCCATCTGGCGGGTCCGCGCCAGCCGCGTGAAGGCATCATTGAAGGTGCCATACTGCTCCGGAGTGAAATCATTGGAAAATATCTTATTGACAGCCCGGTCGACATTCTGCACCGCTTCCAGCTTCAAAGACCCGGCCATGAGGACCGATTGTTTGAGCACGTTCTCGCCCAGCCCCTTTTCCTGCAGCAGATCCTGAATCTGGTCGAGCAGATCGCCCCGCTTGGGATGATAATCGAAAGAACGGACCAGCCGGGCCAGACGGTCGGCCGCCGATTCATCGATTTGTGAACCGGCATTGATAATCTGCCGGGCGGCAGCCACCAGTTCCGACGGCTGCAACTGGGCGAATTTTTCCGGAAGGATAAAGCGGACGATGTCGGGATGATAATCAATGCCGGTGGCAACCGCCTGCTTTTCGCTGTCGGTAAAATGCGAGCTGAGCACGGTCACGGCCAGGTCGATTTCGCCGGAGAAATAATTGGCCACCAGTTTACGGACCGAGTAATCATCGGGGATATCCCCCTGATACCGGAGGCCGGTGGTGAAAAGCTTTTCCGCCAGGTCAGTATTGACGAGAATAGAATAGATTTTCTTGTGCTCCAGATATTTTTCCATGCGATAGTTGGCGTCGGCCGGAGACATCCGTTTGACCAGGCGGCCGATAAAAGCCAGAAGCTCATCGGCGGTCATCTGGTCGCCGAAGAGAATCGAGCGGATCTCGAGACGTTGCATTGCTTCTTTGATATACTCGGAGAAGTTGGCATCAGGCATCATGATATTGTTGGCGTAGAGATGCCCCTCGGTCAACATCAGGCTGAAATATTTCTTGAATGCGAACACTTTCTGGATACGCGTAAACGGCCGTGAAATCCCCTTGACGGCCATGGGGTGATCGGCGGAATAGATGCCGACTTTGCGGCTGAGAAGAAACAGCTCATGGATCATTTCGCGGGAGAGGTCATTGAGGTTGGTCCGAAGATTGAGCTCGCTGAGATTCGCCTGATTTTTCATTTTATTCCCTCAAAGCAATACATTCGGCTTCTGCGGCAGGAGACGAAAATTTTCCCGCCGATGACCACGGCCCCCTGGGAAACGGCCCCTTCCAGCCTTTGACTTCCAATCTGACGGCCGGTTTCTTTGTCGAAGCTGTACAAAGTCCGGTCCTGTGAACCGACCAACACCGCCTGGCCATAGACCAGTGGCCGGGCCGAAATGACTCCTTCGGTCTTCCCGCTCCACTGTTTTTCACCGGTCGCGGCGTCGAGGCAGACGACAGCGCCGTCGCCGCCGCCGAAATAGATTTTTCCATCCTGCTCGGCCGTGCCACCTCGAATCGGGAATTCGGCCTGGTAGTGCCAGACCTCTTGCCCCGAATTCTTATCAATCGCCACCAGCTTGCCGTCGGCCAGACCGCAATAAAGTCGGCTCCCGAGAGTCAATTCGGAAACCGCTGAGGATTTGCAGTTGTACTCCCAAAGCGGCGTGCCATCGGCCATTGCAACCTTTCCAACACTCCCGGTGCAATCATTGTAATATATTGCGGAACTGTCGATTACCGGGGCAATGTCGACCATGCCTTTTGATTGATACCGCCATTTGACGCCGAGATCGGGATAGGAAAGCGATATCAGACCGGTTCCGGTTCCGAAAATAAGGCTCTTCTCTCTTATTATCGGTCCCGACCTGATTTCATTTAAGTCCTTTTCCCGCAAGACGGCCCCATTGTGAAGATTAATAACCTGAATCCGGCCCAGAGGCTGGGACTGGACCAGGATAAGTATCGAGTCCATTATCACCGGTTCGGTCAAAATTCCCCAGCGGCGGCGGAGCTGCATGATCAGATGGCCGTCCTGAAGATCAACAACCAGGATCCGGTCCCGGGTCGATCTGAAAGCCAGATAGCGACCGGAGGTTAAAAGCGGGCCATCGACTGCCCCTTTGGTCTTAAATTCGTACAAAAGCCGTAGATGACCATCGAACGAGGCTGCGTCGGCAGTGTTCGGTTTTGCTGAATCCGCCGGATTCCAAAAGCCATGAAAATCGGCTGTCCGGGGGAGTTTCCCCCGTACGGTACATCCGGCACATATGCCGATCAGTACAATACCTGCTATGAGGGTCCGGCGTGTCATCAGAAGTTCCATCCAAAAAAGAAATCGGTTCGCGTATGGGGTGAGATGGTATGAAAATCATGCGTCCTCGAGAAATCGAGACGCAAGACCACCAGATATCCGAGCGCAAAACGGACGGAGGCTCCAAATGAGCCCCGCCAGGACTGCCACTGGTCCTCCCAGGCGGTACCGGTATCGTGAAACAAGGCGCCCTGAATCCCGCCGATACGAAAATCGCCGAACGGAAAGCCGAGGACGACTTTATTGAAAAGCGGGAAGCGCAATTCTTCGGAATTAAAAAGCACATTGCGAGTGTATAACTCCCGGCGGTCGTATCCCCGAAACGACCAGCTCCCCCCCAGATAAATGCGCTGCGGCTCAACGCCCGATGACGAAAACGCGAAAAAGCGGCTGGCGAAACAGGAGAGCCGTCCCAGCCGAAAGTAATGGCGCAGGTCGGCCGATCCGAGCCGGTTGAAAGCCCGCGAGCTGTTGAAATCATAGGTGTAACCGACAGTCAGGTTCAGGCGCCGACCGTCAATTGGGCCGGTATACTCCCATAGCGAATTGTCGGTTACATAGCTTAGGAGTTGGGTTCCGAGGATAGCATGGCGACGGTTGAAGCCGAAATTGAAATCCTTGTCGGACACCCGCATGAAGGAGGAAGTTTCCAACCGGGCGAAGCGGGAAATTGGATAACTGGCATAGAAGGCGCCCCCCAGCAGTCTTTCGTAATAGTAGCTGTCATGGGGGTTATAGAACTGGTCATAGAGATGAAAAGCGCTGACGCCCCAGTTGAGGCGGCTGGTGCGCCGCAGATAGGTCACGGCCACGTTAAAGCTGGACAGTATTTCATCGTTGGTCTGAGCGGTGTTGGCCAGAAGAAATATGAACGTATTGTTACCCAGCACATCGCTGATAGCAGCCTGTGCTCCGCCGATGGAACCGTACACTTCATCGTAAGAGATAATGGACTGGGCGATATCAAGCGTGTATTTGGTATGGTACTTGGCCGACGCCGAACTGGCGGCGCCGCTGATTTTGCCGGGCGTCCAGACACCATCGGTATGCGGGATAGTGCCGGCCGACAGAGGGGCCTCCGTGGTCAGAGTCCTTTTGAAAACATGAAAGCCGCGGTCCTGATACGCCGTGAAGTATATCTCACCTGCTTTCGCGCCAAAGCGGGGATCAAATGCACCGGTGATATATTTGGTAGCCTGCGACAGGCCGGAGCTGTCCAGGACAAAAATATTGAAAGCTGATTCGTCTCCCCGGTCAGAGGAAAAAATAATTTTGGAACCGTCAGGACTTTCCGACGGCCCCCGGTCGCTGAAATTGCCGTACGTCAGCCGGGTGATCTTTCCGCTGTCAAGGCTGAGACGATACAGAGACAGGTACCCATCGTACCCTTCAGCGCCGCGATCGGATGAGAATATGACGGAGCGGCCATCCGACCCGAAACAGGGATCGACATCCTGATAGATATCATTGGTCAATCGCAAAAGCGCCCCGCTGGCGAGGTTGAGCGCGTAGATATCGGAGTAGCCGGAGATATGATTTCCCGAAAAGACCACGGATTTGCCATCAGGTGAAAAACGGGGTGAGGCGATCGATTCCACCTCGGAAAATTCATAGCGCCGGACAATCCCCCGCTTTTCCAGATCATAGAGATACAGGACATCTTTCTCTTTGGATTTCGACGAGAATATGAGAAGACGATTGTCATACTGGTCGACGCCGCTGGTCATCAGGTGGAGCGATTCGAACCGTGATGATCTCTCCCCCTTGAGAAGAGTCACCACCCGCTTCTGGTTACCGTCGGCGGGGATCATGTAAATGGCGGAATACCCTTGCCTATTGGCTTTATAAATAACCCACTGCTCATCCTGGCCGTTCTTATCCTTGAGAGTGACCGGTACGGGGCGGACGGCAAATTGGCGGCGGGTCAGCCGTTGGCCGTCACGATCGGGAATTTCGAGACGCGATATCTGAGGGAAATACTTCTTCTTGAGGTCGTAACTCCATTTGTCGGAGAGAGTGCGGATATCGTCGCCAAGGGTGTACGCCAAAAGTGCTTCGAAATTGCGATTGATATACCAGTTATCGAATAGGCGGGTCAGCTTGTCGGCGCCGTAATGATCGTTGATGAATTTGCAGATCGACTCTCCCAGCTTGTACATGAAAAAGGTGCCGTTGACCGTCCACATGTCATCAATGGAGGGCTGGTTGCCGTTGATCACCATGTCGCGGACAATCAGGTCGGCTTCGCTGTCCCATTCCCGTGACCAGTATTCGGCCAGTCCTTCCATGAACCAGAGCGGCGGGAAAGCAATGGAGCTTTTTTCGTATTCGCGGGCGATGCGATCAATCTTGGCCAGTGTGAAAACATGGACCAGTTCATGGCGGATGACATGATCGAAATCATGGTAGGAACCGCTGAACGGGACCACCACCCGCCCTTTGATAAACTCGGTAAAACCGGCGACATTTTCCGGGAGCAGTTCGGGAGTCACATTGGTCTGGACAAAATGGTTGGGGTTGCTGTATATGATAAGCGGAATCTTGTCGTAGATTTCCATATCGAAGCGGGGCGCCAGAACGCGGTACGCCTCCTCGGCGGAGCGGGCAGCAATTTCCGCCAGCTCCCGTTCGACTGAGTAGTAATAGATATTGAAATGGGTGGTGGCAAGGACATGCCAGTCAAAATGGGTATACTGGACTTTGTTCTGTCCAAAGTATCCCTGACCGAAAGCCGGCGCGGTGCAGCAGAGGGCGATGCCGCAAGCGATTGCGAGTATGATGGGGAAACGCCAAAAGGCCATATGACTTCCCGATTGTCCGGCTGCGAATTTATCCATAAATTCATGACGGGCTGGTCCAAAAAAACGCCCGATTATTCTTTATATCGGCCCCGGAGGAGGGAATTCAAGCTATCTTTATGCCGGGGACATGATTATATCGGACCCCGTGCCGCAGGCCCGGCAGCAGCCGTCTTTTTCAATCCCTGAAAGCCGAATTCGGTATCCTTCCCGTTCGATCAGTTTCTTTCCGCACGAAAGACATACGCTGTCGGAACACCCCTCGATGTCGAGATTACCGACAAAAATATGCCGCAGATATTGCCGGACAATCATATATCCGTTTTGAATAATCGCCGCCGAGGTGGCCGGACGGTCCATTTTATAGCTGGGATGATACGCCGACAGATGCAGCGGAATTTTTGGGTTCACGGACTTAATGAATTCCCCCAGCTTATGGAAATCCTCATCGGAATCATTGAGCCCCGGTATGATTAAATAGGTCAGCTCGAGGTGCACCGCCGAGTCGGCCACGGCGCGAATGACATCAAGCACCGGCTCCAATTTCCCTTTGCAGACATGTGTATAAAATTCGGGCCGCATCCCTTTGAGGTCGATATTGAATGCATCAACAAACGGCAGAAGCCGCCGGAGCGGATCGAGATTGATATACCCGTTGGTCACCAAGACATTGACCAGACCGGCGTCTCGCACCCGGGGCGCCGCTTCCAGAAGATACTCGTACCAGATCAAAGGCTCGGTATAGGTGTAGGCAACGCCGATTGATCCCTTTTGCGAACCGACTTTCGGCAAATCCTCAGGCGCAATATAGGTGGTAGCGACCTCCTCCTGCGAAATCTGCCAGTTCTGACAATGCTGGCAGGCGAAGTTGCAGCCGTTGGCGCCGATGGATATAATGACCGATCCGGGATGGAAATGATACAGCGGCTTTTTTTCTATGGGATCGAGGGCGACCGTGACGGTCTCGCCGAAATTGTCGGTTTTTAATGTACCATTGTCATTGTAGCGGCAGCGACAAATTCCCCGTTGATCCGGCTTCAGCCGACAGGCAGCCGGGCAGAGACGGCAGGTGACCATATGGTCATCATGCCGGTCGAAATATAAGGCGTCGCGAATCATGACCGCGATAGAATATAAGCGGCGGCGGCCCCCAAGTGGTCACAAATATGATCCGGCCGCAAATATTTATTGGCCGGCAGCTCCTTTTCGGTCCTGGCCCCTTCCCCGGTCCGGACCAGAATCGACTCCATGCCGACAACCCGGCCGCACTGGATATCGCTGAATTTGTCCCCGATCAGGATCGATTTTTTCAAATCAAGGCCGTGCTCTTTGGCGGCATCCTCCACCATCCCCGGTTTCGGCTTACGGCAGTCGCAATCGCAGGTATAACGGGGATCATCGCCGTCGGGATAATG
>Ga0210092_1000040_pt1 | contig 11019 bp, 15 predicted proteins | sample WestPond_TuleB_D_FD_185585 | JGI IMG/M metagenome (GOLD analysis project Ga0210092, IMG submission 185585) | Wetland microbial communities from the San Francisco Bay, California, USA, that impact long-term carbon sequestration -... | ecosystem: Environmental > Aquatic > Marine > Wetlands ...
CCAGGCTATTAGCCTCATTGCGGAGCTTGACCATTTCGTCCTTACCACCCACGGACGCCGAATCGAGCTCGGTATAACCGAAATGTTGATCCTTCTCAAAAAGCCGGCATGACTCACATTCTCCGCAAGGTTCTCCCGCCTGAGTATTGTCACAGAGCACGGCTTTTGCGAAAATACGGCCAGCAGTGGTTTTGCCTATACCCGGCAACCCCGAAAACATATACGCAGAGCTATAGCGGTTATGCATAATACTGGTACGCAATACCTCAACGGCAGCTGCTTGTCCGATGACCTCTGCGAACCGTCCTGGACGGTATTTCTGAGAGAGTTTTATAACATCCCCCTAAAGAAGGACTTACACTATAATAATATAATATAATAATCTTTTAATACAACATAAATAAACGGTTGTCGTTATCTATGCCCTTTAATTCTGGGTACCGACCGTACTCCATTGTAATATAACATCCAACTATTATTCCACTTTTTAGTATCGATTAATTTTTTTCTCTGCCTGCGATTCATATCCATCAAATAACATTTTTTTGCAAAAGCCTCTCTGAACGGAAGATTCAAATCTTTAAAAACTACTTTGACTGGAGCCTTTTCAGGGTGTCGAAAAAAATACCCCGACTTGATTACGTTTATTTCGGCCGTTTCTTTTTCAAGATCTCTGGTCATGCCGCCATAATATGTCCCATCGACGCATTCCATGAGGAAAACTATCCAGCCTATGTTTTTAATTTTTTCTTTTCTCAATTTCTCAACCCGACGACAGAATTGATCTTTTTAAAGAGTAGCTCTTTAAACTTTTTAAATTTATATTCTTCTAAGTACGATGCTGGATCCTTGTACCCTAGATCCACTCCAATAATTCCCGGTCGTTGTAGTGCTTCATTTTTAGCGTATCTGCCAGCTTTATCCGAATCAAATACTGTCACGATAGTGTCACAATAAAGACTTAGTAGATCATACTGAGCATCCGATAACCCCGCAGTCATTGTCGCTACCGTATTCGGGAAAACTTTTGAAAAAGCCAAATAATCGAAACACCCCTCAACCAAGAATACCCTACCTTCCCGGTATATGTGGGGCAATGCCTGACAGAGCCCAAAAAAGAACCCTTTGAATTTGGCTTCATTGGTGATATAGACCTTGAATTCCTTACGCTCGATAGAGCGCCCAACCAACCCTAATGGATATCCCATGGCATCCTTAAAGGGAAAAATTATTTTATTCTCGAGCTTCCGGCCTTTATTGCACTCCTCCATGAACTCAACTCGTTCGGGATCAGTATCCTCAGGGACTCGAACGATTTTATTATAACCAAGTTCATAGGTTTTTATCTCTTCATCCGTTACCAACCTGGAATGCAAATAATTTAACACTTCAGGATACCGATAAATTGACTGGTGAAGCCCTTTAATTAAGTCCCCCAAGAACATACACTCAATGATACAGGAAAATCTTCAGCTTCTAAAGGAGTTTGAAGATTTTTTTGATAACCAGTTTAAATTTAAGGAGTTATTCTTTATTTTGAACGTTAAAGGACTCGCATTTCTTTGCGATCTCTTTAAACAACCAATCGGGGGTCTTGATGAAAAATGGTTCGTGAGTTTGGGGATGCTCTGAGAACACGGGAGTACCACGTTGAGCAACACCCTTCTGACCTTTACGGCCGACCAGGTCATGAAAATAAATGGAGAGAATGTATCTGTTATCTTCTAAAGGAAGGTTATCCCATTTACCAGTCTTCAACCTGGCCTCCTTAATGAGTTTGCCTCTTTCACTATTCCAGTCAATGATGTCTTCGATTTTCGCAATCCGGTTGGTCAGAATGATTGTAATAGCAGTGGGATTTTTTTCATGAAAATAATCATCATAAGCCTTAGTCAAAAATACTAAATCACCTGTTTTGAATTTTTCAGGCATAAACTCCTCTACAGTTGTGATATTATTCTATCAAAATTCGTTTCGGTCTCCAGAAGAATTTTCAAATTGTTTATTTTATCTGGAGTGATTTCAGTCTTTTTCAGTTCTGGTTTTTTCGCTGGAAGAGAGGAAAAAACATTGGCGTATTTACGAAGTTTCCTCTTGCTCTTCAGGCGCTCAATCATCTGATCAGAAATGATGTCGAGTCTATTATCATAAAATACGACATTGCTCATGCAGTTCGGGCATTTATAGATGAGAAATTTATACTTGCTTCTAAATTCAGCTCGAGTGGGGTGCCGGCATTTAGGACATCTAAAAATAAATATGACTTTTTTCATATGTTGATCTCGTCATCTATTTCGTCATTAATGTTACATTCTTTGCAGGAGTCCCAAATCAGTGATATAGGAATTAAATGAGGCTCCGTATAGCTCACCCCATCCTTGCTGATCCATTTTACCATTCCCATTTTCTCATTCCGATCGTAATCACTCTCCCTCAAAAAACTGCAGTAACCATTTTCCTGCTCGGGGAGATTCTTTTTTAATCTCCAGTAGGGGCATTTGCCATTTTCATCATAACAATAAACACCCCTTGGAATGAGAGCCGGATTCTTAGTTTTACGATATCGTGATCTAGAAAGCCCGTCACCCATTTGAAATTTTGACCCCCATATAATGGTTCATCAAAGAGATCGAAAACGCATGAAAATAATCATCCCGTGCCATCACACAAGGTTCGACTACTGTTACCTCGTACCCCCTATTCCTCAGATCTCCCGCGGTAAAAAGAATGGAGGTATGAGTCTCTACCCCAATAAGCCCCACACTCCTGACGCTATTTTGCTTCAATGTCGCCTCTAAAAGAGTGTCAAATAATCCACTGAATCGGGTCTTATCTATAAAATAATTGGCATACTTTTTTAAAGAATCCGGAACCAAAAAATCTTCCGTAGTCGCCACAGAATGGGTCTTATCCCCTGAAAAATAGGAATCACCGGGTGCGTGGCTTTCCCGGCAGAAAATTTTCACCTTATGAAAACTCGATAGGTAATCCTGAAGTCTGAGTTTAAGGGTCTCGGCTTTGGCGCCCATATACACGGATCCGGTATCGCTCAAAAAGCTGTTTTGAGGATTCATCACCAGAATAACATCCATAATCAACACCAAACTATTTGATTATCAATGATACAGTAGTGTGACCGGCATGGGAATTGAGAATTACCGATCGAAGGCATCAACGTCACTTTGTCATCCATCTTCACAAGTTCCCAACCCTGATCTCCCAGAGGTGTCACAGTTTCCATACCACAGCCGCAGGCACACAAATGAATAGCCGTCTGGTACGTCAAAGATATGTACAGAATACCCTCCTCCATCTGCTTGGCTGGAGGCATTTCTGTGACATATACACATTTTATTTCATTGATCCTTGGCACACCTGATTATCAAAAATAATAGATAATTAAGAGTCAAAAGAAAATCCTGTATTATCAAAAAAGAAACTGAAACGGACAACGCGGTTCTGCATTTCATTTTGCCATTTCCCGGTAAGCCGACTCGAGAAATCGAAAATCCTCTGCGGCCCCGACTTTCCGGTATGGGGTCCTCAAAAGCGCACTGGGGTGATAGGTGACCACAACAGGAATGTCCATATAACTGACCATGCCTAGGTTTTTGGACTGCTGCCGAAGGATCTCGACGCTCAGATGAGCCAGGTTGGGGCATAAACCTTTGACCGCTGTTTTTCCGAGAAATACCAATATCTTAGGCTCTATAATCTCAATCTGCTTCTTCAAAAACTTAACGCAGGTCTCGATCTCTTCTTTCTCAGGGGGGCGATTATTCGGAGGCCGGTCTTTTATGATATTGGCTATAAAATAGTCTGTTTCGGGGATCTCAATAGCGGCAATCATCTGTCGAAGCAATTTACCCGATCGGCCGACAAATGGCCGGCCTGTACGCTGTTCATCTTTTCCTGGGGCTTCGCCAATAAACATGACCCGGGCTTGGAGGGATCCTTCCCCGAATACGAAATGAGGTCGGGAGGTATGAAGCGAGCAAGCCCGGCACTGTGCCACAATCTGTCTTAATTTCTCAAACCGTGTGAGTCTATCATCCATGCAGAATTATACTTATATGACTGGCGAAATTAAAGATAATTGGAAGGATCAGATTTTATTTTTCTTAGCTGCAGCTTTACAGGAATCGCTGCAATAAACTGCCCATTTCCCTTTATTGGAGAAAACTTTTCCACACGTCTTGCAGATTTTCAGATCCTGCAGCCCAAAAGCTTTTATATATAAACAGAGGTTATAACATACCATTCCCTGAACCCAGGACTGTTTTTCATCCAGAATCCGGGCAGTTCTGGAAAAATTTTCCCCGAACTGGGAATCCTGTCTTTCGACATCCTCGATAAGGGAGGGTTCCATATAATGGTTAACAAAAGCTTTAAATTCATCGCCGATGCCAGTGGTGATTATATCCCTGACTGCTTCCTCCAGCTCAACACGAAATTCCTCTATTTTGGGGGGATTCGCAAGTGCCCTGATCGCCGACTGAGCTGTATAAAGATCTTCGGATCGCGAGAAAACGTTCAACAGATCGCTTCCGGAGAGCTCTTTATTAATAACCCTTATAAATAAGGGTTCCCGTTCGGAGATCCGTTCTTTAATGGGCTTCTTCAGCATAAACCTTTTTGAGTTTTTCTTGTGTGATTTTTATAACACTCGCAGTCGACAGGATCTCCCTCCCTGACGACAGGAATTATTCCGCAGCCCATCATACAACAGCCACAGAATTCTATGTGATATTTGACACCCTTGATCAAAATGGTTTTTTCGCTCATAAATGTGTGAGGTATCTATTTAGATTAATTCTTGTATTCCGATTGTGCATGCGAGCAATTACCGATTTTTTCCTGAGATTTATTTCAATCATAAGCTCCGGGTATCTTCTTGATGGGAGTGGTATGGAGACCGGAATGCTCACTCTATTACTATCCAGATATGAATCTATTTGTGATACAAATTTTTCTGCCGTTATTGAAAAATCTACTTCCATAGTATCTTTACAGGTATTATATGTTTCAAGCAATATGGATTTTATTCTATCCCGATCTAAATCGAGAAAAATTTCATACTTTTCAGATTTGTCATTCATCGATGCAATTGTCCACCATTGATTTGAGCGTCTGTTTGTTGGAAAACCCATGGAGCGTCTGCTTTACCTGGCAATCGTTCATGAATATGATTGTTGGAACACTCATGATTCCGAACATTTGTGAGACGTCTGGATTCTGCGACACATCAATTTTGGCCACTTTCAAATCTTTGTACTCCCTCGAAATCTCTTCGAGAATTGGATGCATTGCAGTACACGGACCACATGATCTTGTATAAAAATCGACCAGAACCTTACCCTTACGGATAGCATCAACAGTCGTTACTTCTGTGACCATATAACACGCTCCTTGGCATTAAATGTTTAGAATTAACCACAGCCACTAAATGAACAGTCTTTACATTCGAAACATGTCGGACTCTTAAACCTGAGGTTGGAAGAACCACACTCAGGGCAATTCTTACCAATCAGGGCTTTATCAATCTCTCTGTTTTGAGACTGATAATAGTATCGCATTTCCTCCTCAATAACCCGGGCAACCGCATGTGGCGGCGAGGGAATCAGCTCGGAATTCTCGTTATCACCTATGGTGTGAAAAACTGGTTTATCACTCGGTATGTTTTTCAGGTTCTTTATGATTGATTGGGGTTTCACCCCGGCTCTCAACGAAAGACTTATAACCTTACCGAGTGCTTCCGCCCACGAATCTTCAACACCACTGGTATGCCGCGGATTGTTCTGGTCGCTTTCTCCTACTGTAGCAAAAATCTCAACCAGCTCATCTTTGCCATTCCGGTTAACAGTCACGTATAAATGGTGCCCCTGCATTGGCACCCGATAAGTGGCACCGAGCGTACGGTTGCCACGTTTTTTGGGCTGCATTCTTGTTTCTGAAATGGTGTCTTTAACACTCTGCACATCATTGATGGCCTTTTTTGCCTCAATCAGGGTTTTCTCTTTCTTATCCTTGCTGACCAGCACACCCTCTTTCGAGCCATCCCGGAAAACGGTGATGCCCTTCACGCCATTTTCCATGGCATAAAGGAAAGCTTTTTTCACATCATCAACCGTGGCTACATTGGGCAGGTTTATCGTTTTTGATACAGCACTGTCAATATATTTACTGAAAAGCATCATCATTTTGATGTGATCTTCTGGAGAGATTTCCTGAGCCGATTTGAAATAAAAGGGGTTTTCCGCCTCAGGATTATTTTTCTTCCACTCGATGTACATCGGGCAACCGTCCTCATAAGATCCCAACCGGGTATTTCGCTGAAAAGAGAATGAGAACCACGGCTCGCAACCGGTAGATATACTATAAAGGGTCGAAATAGTACCAGTCGGCGCCTGGCTCAGAAGAAGACTATTACGGATCCCATAATTTGTGATGTCCTGTTGAATGTCAGCCGGCAGGCTTTTAATGAATTCCGACGCCATATACTTTTCCACATCAAATAATGGAAATGCACCCTTTTCCCGGGATAGCTCGATCGAAGCACGGTAGGCCTCATCTCGGATGGTTTTTAAAACGTCTTCTACCACCCCCCGGCCTTCTGTCGTGTCATAGCCGAGTCCCATCTTGATGAGCATATCATGACACCCCATAGTGCCGAGTCCCACGCGACGTTCCTGCTCAGCAACAACTTTGATTTTGGGGACAGGAAATTCACAGTTGTCGATGATGTTATCGGCAAACCGTACCGCCGTACGAACCACCCCTCTCAATTTATTTTTATCAATGTGGCCATCCACCACAAAACTGGGAAGAATAAGGCTTGATAGATTGCAGCTCCCGTAATCCCCCAATGGCTGTTCACCACAAGGATTCGTGCTTGTCAGAGGATGCACATATTCGAGATTGTGCATTTTTCTCGCCCTAGAAATGTTAATCAGACCTGGACATCCGTCATCCCAGGCATTGAAACAGATTTTATCCCACAGCTCAACAGCTTTAATCTTTCTCTTTGCCGTAATCTCAAAAACATCTTTCGCAGTTGGAAACGGGACTTTTTTCTTAACCTTCCATATGGCTGTTTTTTCAGAATCGGCCGTAACCTCAAATTTTTTAACGCTGTCCGATGAGGCTTTTTTAAATTCGACTGTGTACAGCTCCCACTCTTTGTCTCTCCAATGAAGGGTCCAGGTCTCGTTACGAGCAAGAGCGCTAAGAAACTCATCAGTAAGCCCAACACTGATGTTATACATCTGCAGCTTGTAGGTGTTCTCAAATTTAAAAGCAGTCCAGGCCTCTTCGTCTTTTATTTCGACGAAATTCTTGAGCTTGTCCCAGTTATGTTCGCTTTTATAGCTGATGTACTCCCAAATGTCAGGATGCCCTATTTCGAGCAGCCCAAGATTGGCGCCACGACGTGATCCACCCTGTTCAATGACCTCAGAGATGGTTGACATCATATTCATGAAACCAAGCACTCCACAACTACGTCCGTTGACCCCCTTAATGTAACTGCCAGCTGGTCTGAGAGAACTGTAATTGAATCCGACTCCTCCACCAAATTTTTGAATAATAGCTGTGTTCTTGGCAGTCTCCATAATCGATTCAAGACTATCATTTTCAAAAGGGAGAACGAAACAGTTGAGAAGTTGGGAATAGTGAGTGCCTGAATGTGCCATGATTCTGCCGGCCGGGCAGAAATACTTATCAGCCATAATCGAAAAAAATTCATTTTCCCAATAACCGGATTCTTTTTCTTTTACAGCCTGGGCTTTAGCAATCCTTCTGAACGTATCGAGAATGTCTGCTTCTATGAGAGTTCCATTTTGATCCTTAAGGCCGTACCGATCTTCCCAAACAATCCTTCCAAACGGAGACATGGTGAATCGCTCTTCCATATTCGAATTCCGATCTTTTTTTATGTATGTATTATTCCGTCCGACATAACTGAAATTTCATTGAGATTTCTCAGTTGCCGACCCAGCGTATTTTCCAGTATTAAGAGAAAATTAGGGGTAGATTTTATCTTTTCTAAGACCTCATTTGTCCTCTCAGAAAAGAATTTATCATACTCCTTTTTTACCATTTCAGCAAAGGAGTTATCCGTAATCGTTGCAAGTTCTTGGGCGTCTTTTTCCAACACATCTATCAGCTCGAATCCATACTGAGGAACCTTGAAAGCCTCGAACACGAGAGGGGGCTTTTTAGCCAACACCTTAACGACCTCCTCTGGGGACATATCGACAACGTTCAAACTCTTGTGACTCAAGGAGATTGGTGCTGAAAAGTTCCCTTGGGCATCCCGGGGAAATCGAAACATTCCTAAATTTCGATCACCCACTGAATAAGTGATCAATTTACCATCAAACTCCAGCTTGGCCGGCATTACAAACCTATATCGATTATCAAAAATATTGAACCGGTAGGACAGATTAAAATCTTTGTAATTGAGAGGGAGGCTTTCCGCCCTCAAAAATTTTTTAGTAACATACCAACCTCGGAACCGTTCACCATAAATATGCTCCAGATTTGACCCCTCGACATCTTTTATTTCTTCGGTCGGTCGTGACATTTTATCTCGTCTCCTAAACAATGGTACGAATTAAATATCTTTTAATACAGATATTTTATTGTGAGAAACTTAAAATATAACGGTCGAATAATATCTTTTTGTCACCCCGGAACGACCGTAGATGGGCATCCAGCTTACAGAGAGAGTCGATTTTGGCGGATATAAACTCCTTTCCTAAAACGGTAATTTTAGGCACATATTTGCTTCGAATCAGAAAAAGGGGAATTCCAATGATATTGGCTATGTCATTGTCACCTATTTTCTCTTCCCTTAATAATAAAATTCTCAACATCTTCTCGAGATATTTGCTAATAAACGCAACTATTTCAACGAAATTGTCCTGAGATTTTGAATAAGAATCAAAAGCTTCCAGTGCAACCTTAACGTCCCGCTTTAAAAAGGCTTCAAATAAATCGTAGGCAGTGCTGGTTGCAGTAATGGAAACGTATTTGTTGACGTCATGTATGGAAATCTTTTTGTCCGTTTTCATGAGAAACAGCTTTTCCATCTCGAGAGCAATAGAAAATAAAGAGGGCCCAACCTTCGAATAAAGGAGTGTGTCTGCTCCATCATCGATCTCATACCCAGCATCCATGACATGTGTCCTTATCCAAATGGGATAATCCTGACCATATTCTTTCAATGCATCACATTCAACATTGGTGGAATAACTTAAAATTTTAGTAATAGCCCGTGACTTTAAATCAGCCTTTTCAGAAAATAACATGATTAAACAACCATCAATCGATTTGATTGGCTCTTCAAATTTTGCGACCCCCATCTTATCAAAATTCCTGAGAATGATCAGAAATTTTGAAAACAGGGATCCGGACATCAGTGTATCCAGCGCTTCAGAATCCTGCCCGGGATCATAGATTACCAACTCATATTCGGAATACACTGACTGGGCCCGTTTAATAAAAGCTTCCTTCAAGAATTGCTCTTCTCCAACTAGAGAGAAATTCTTTTCCCTTTTAAATTTTAAGAGTGAGAGGGCTTCCCGATATTTCATGAGGCTTCAAGTATCAGTAACGGAAATATTTTAATGAGTGTGTTTTTCAAAACACAAGACATATTGACGCTTAAATGCATGTCCTTTTTTACCTGACTAAAAATACTAACAGCCGCTATAAGCGCCCTTTCTTTGAATGTGACGCTGATCTTTTCGAGATCCTTAATCAAATCAGCATTAGCAATATATTTAACTTTATTTTGAATTAAAAGAATATCAGTCAACAGAAGTAAAAACATATCAGCAAATATAGGGACATCTTCCCGAGTGACCGAGTCCGCACAATCCAGGGCCGATATTAATCCTCTTTTTTTAAGGGTTGAAATCAATTCAAACGACATTTTTCTATAGCGCAAATACTGACCGGCTTTATCAAAAACACTTATTGAAGTCACTGAAGCAATTCCACCTAAGATAAGTGCCTGATCCATTTCAAATCCAAGATTTTTATGAATAATACTAATAAGATTTCCTTTTGATAAAACCGAAAATTCGTATTTAATACATCGAGATAAAATAGTGGGAATTATCTTTTCAGGATTTGAGGAGACTAAAAAGAAAACAAATCCTGCAGGTGGTTCTTCCAAAACTTTTAATAAACGGTTCGCAGCCTCCCAGGTAATATTATCAGCATTATCAATTACGATAATTTTATACTGGGATAAGAGAGGGGATAAATAAGAAAACTCTAATAAGAGATCAATGTCTTTCACCTTAATTTTATCGAACCGTCCTATACAGAGAAAATCAGGGTGCTCAATATTAAAATTTTTACATGATCTACAAAAACATTCTTCCTGTTTAGTCTCACATAGTAACAATTTTGAGATCTCAAATGCCATAGTCCTTTTTCCAACATTATTAGGTCCGTAAAACAAATATGTCCCGGTAGGATCTCCTGATAAAATGGGTGTCAATTTTTCTTTTACCTGATCCTGACCTATAATTGCTGGAAACATTCCTATCTCCCCATCAATACTAGTTTTTTATTTATTGATCTCTTTAGGAGTCAAAAGGAAGAGGTCAGGAAAAACCCTGACCTATCTTCCTAAGAATTCAAAGGACTTCGTCCTTTCAATTCCGTTTCAATTTACGTTCCTATTAAGGAACGGTATAAAAATGTTAATGAGCGGGTACTACAGAGATTTTAGTTCGTCCAAGTCCAGTGATCCTCGAATAACAGTCTGAGACTACATATGTTAAAGAGGATCGGTCTTTGACTTAGTTTTCGAGCTTTTTAGAGCTCTGCGTTAGACAACTCCTACTGGGGGCTCCAGCGAAGAATCCTGCCGCGTTTTAACCGTCGCAATGCAGCGAATTTATTTTCGGCTCAGGGAGCTATTAACTCTTCCCGATCATACTCAACCAGTTACTCTGAGACACGGCTTGTAGTCACACACCCTTATCATCCCCGGATTAGACC
>Ga0210092_1000041_pt1 | contig 10946 bp, 26 predicted proteins | sample WestPond_TuleB_D_FD_185585 | JGI IMG/M metagenome (GOLD analysis project Ga0210092, IMG submission 185585) | Wetland microbial communities from the San Francisco Bay, California, USA, that impact long-term carbon sequestration -... | ecosystem: Environmental > Aquatic > Marine > Wetlands ...
CACTCAATATCCTTCTGCATGGTGCAACTCAGATAACAACATGGTATTGTACGCTATTCGAGAGCAATACTACGATTCTTGCAACTCATACATATGCTGTGCCTGGATACACGGAATGTACTGCGTATGACGAAGCCACAAGACCTGCATACAATGAGGCTGCAGCCTCTTCGCAGTCCATTACAAATAGTTCCAATAAGGCTGTATTTACAATCTCAGGCACAAAAACTATCTATGGAGCTGCAATAGTTGGCGGAGGATCTGCTGCAACGACAAAAGGTGATACTGCTGGAGGTGGAACATTACTTTGTGCAAAACAATTTAGTACTCCAAGATCGGTTCTTGATAATGATGGAATTAATCTAACTTATACAATTTCTGCTGCTGATAGTGGAGTATAAAAATGGCTGATAGTTTCCTAGGTAGAACAAATATTGAACTTCAAGCAGAAGATTTAAAGGTCCCATACTCTTTCACTTTTACTGTGTGCTCGTCATTGTCGTCAAATGACGGGCACCTTCCCTACGGGACAAATATCTCGTCGGTGGCGGTAACGGCATATAATCAAAACGGAGTCACCACATCATCTTTGATTTCTGGCACACCATCTGTGACAAATAATGTGGTCACGGTTAAATTAAATTGGCCTGGGATTGCGGGAAACTACAAACTTACGTTCGTCGTTACGCTTGATAATGGGGATGCTTCAAAATTGGAGGCTGATTTTACGAAAATTTACGCAATATCTATTTAATTCGCCCGGCCAGTGTGCACCAACACACTGACCGAGCTAACCACCGCAGCAAAACCCGTGCGAGCGATGGATGTAACTATAGGCGATATAACATCGGCAAAAATTACGGGGAGGATTGAGATGGAGGGGTCTTTGAACGGCATTAAAATTAACGGAGAAATGTTTGAGGGTCTTCCACAAAATAAAAAATTAGACGCTCTATTCTATAACCTTGAAGAGCAGTCGTCTAAGCAAAAAAAAATGGCTGAAGAAATAAAAGATATCAAATTAAACCTGGTTGAAAAATCGAAGAGAGATACTGCTATGGCCGGAATTTGTGGTTCGTTATCGTCAATAGCTACCACACTCATAACTGTTTATTTGTATATAAAAACAACAATAAAGCCATAGGATAAAAAATAATGGATCAGATAAGTTTAGGATTAACTATCGCCAAGGGGCTACTATTGTTTATTAAACATGGCGTCGAGGAAGCCGAAAAAGCCAAGACCAATGACGGGAGAATAACGCCCAACGAGTTGCCAAAAATTTTATTAGATGCAGGTCTTCGGTCACTCGATGACCTGGGGGCCGGAGACCTAAACGGTCTGCTGGGGAAAATTAAGTGATATGCTTCATACCGCATATATAATTATTATTTAAACTAGTCATTTTTCTTCCCATTATTTTTACGTTCCTAATATCCATCGCAGGGGATATCAATCAACAATTCTCGCCTTGTTATCTACGACAAAACCACCCAAGTGAGTAGTTGCATATTTTGCAACTACTCGGCTAACAGCATACTGGTTAGTTCCATCTGTAAATATTCAACTATTTCATGTTCTGTGATAATTTTACCATTTTTAAGCTCTAGTGATTTTTCGTTTACAGAAGTACTATAAACAGTAACCTCTGTAACAGTTCGAGGGCCTGCTTTTATTTTAACGTTAAGGTTAATATTCATTTATCTTCTCCTTTCCATGTCCATACCAAGTAACCTTGGTCTGGATTACCATCTTTTATCTCAAAATCGCAGCATTGTAGGTAATCTCGGCAATCTTCTATGGCTGGTTTGCTATTATTATTCATCTAATTTTTCCATTATTATGATATCACCTTCCAATCTTCTTTCTCCTATTTTTTAGTTAACCCTTTACGCCATCTTACATATTTCCCTGCATTTTCTTTAATTTATCAATCAAATAATTCTCCACAAATAAGGCAATCTCCTCATCAGTAACGCTTATTCCATTAGCAAATCGCATTACTTTGCTATTTACTGACTTAAACGACGCTTCCACAAATATGGGCGTACTAGGGCCTCCCTTAATTCTTAGATTAAGATTTATGATCAATTATTTTTTCTCCTTCCTTTGGAGCTTCAAGCCTATATCTTTCAATCAGTGCCTTCTCGATTATCCTACCGTCTGACTCCGACTGAGCTTTGAGCCAGACTAGAAGCCAGCGGGGAAGACGGATCATATCGCACTTGATCCGCCTTAGATTTTCCGATGTTACCGGGCGTCCTCCGGCAGGGGTACGGCGTCCTCCTCTCATTCAATTTCCCCTGTAAATTTATCTATTTCTGAAAGTTGTTTTTTCCAAAAAATATCTCTTTTTTCACACATTTTTTTTGCTGTTTTTGGGAAAAGAGACAAACAATCAGTTGCGAACTGATATGTTTCAAACTGAGTTAGAATTTCTCCCATCTTTGTCATAGAAATCTCAGCCACTAATGCATCGCGACTCATTTCGTCTATACATTCATCAGCATCTATTTCGTCAACCAATAGTACCATTAGCTGATTATAAAAATACTCAGGATCAAAATAAGATCCATTAGGCCATAATAAACGAACCGCTGGATCAAAAAAAATTTGCCCTTTGTCACAAAAGTTATTTCTTAAAAGTGCTTCAAATATTTGGATTGGAATTTCCGCATACCTTCCTGCCAGATTATTTTTTTTATGAAGATTTACCAAATATGATATTTTATTTTCAACTTCCTGCCTTATCATTTTATTATCTCCCTATTTTTGTTATTTATCTCAAAAGCACAATATAGATTATAGACCTATTTTTGGTTAATGTCCAGACAATAATCATAGAGAGTGCATTATTGTTGATCCATCAACAAATTGTCTATGGTTCAAAAAATTAAAATGGAGCACAGTTATTGTGCCTCCCCTTATACTTGCTATTCCACCACAAAACATGATCCATACGCCCACATCCAGTGCATCGGCTAAAAATATAACCGTTATATACGTCAAGACAACTTATTTTTAAATAAAATAATTTAGATTTTATTATATTAATAACTGGCATGCGATGATATTCATCATCGCAATCTCTCTCTTCCTTATCGTTAATCTCGCTCTCTTCCTCAAACACCTTCATTTTCGATATCTAGAAGGATTCCGTCATTCGTTATCCTTATTTTTAGAATAGAATATAAATTTTCAGTATGTTGACCATGTTCTTGGGTATTAAATGATCAACTTTTATTCAAAATCTAAATTAATTATATAAAGTTTTGATTTTTCATCAAAATTAATAGTATAATTTCTTGTTTTATTATGGTTTATGTCGTAATATTGAAGGAATGATCTGGCAGCTATAGTTACTACGCTTGAATGCTTACTCATTTTTATTATTCCTTCTTCATTACAATCAGAGGTAAATGAAAACCCTATTCTATTTGATATTTTATCAAAATAGATAATTGCATATTCATATTTATCAATTTCAAATCTTTTTATGGCACCTTTATTAAATCCCATTTGCCCTCTACTCATAATAGAAATTTTAGGCTTATAGCTACGACCTGTTTTTGTAAAGCGTTCAAAAGACATTCATCAACTTCCTTTCTTGTTCTATAATGGTTCCGTCTGCCCGTTTATAAAAAAGTGAGTGGTTAACCTTTTGGATAACTTTGTGAGGAATGTTCATGGTTAGTTATTGGCCATTCAAAACCAAAATCACGTCTTTTTATTTTGACCATTCTGCCGTCTTGATGATGCCACACAATGCCCTCCCCGTCAAAATTTAATAAAAAACTTTTGATTCCTTCAAAAGTAATTAAGTTAGGGATTACTTTTATTGATCCATGTTTCCAAAAACAATGTTCACTTAATCCGTACGGATTGCCATTAATTTTAGGACCAACCAATTCAAACGTCCCGCCGATGTTTCTATTAATAAAGCTTAACATAGAAAACGCTTCCCAAAATGGAGAGTCTTCGTTGCCAACGCCTTTTATGGGAATCCATCCTAGCCAATGCCCAGTAATCGGGTCTGGTTTTTCCTCGCAGGGGATAAATAATAGAGGAGGCATTTTTCCATTTTTGGCATCATACCGTTTGTACATATGATTTGCATTGATCAGACATGGAGTCCCGTCAAATTTTTCAGTTCCGATACCCTCTCCATTTAGTACCCATTCTGAACCAGACACAACTTTGTTGTAAACCTGCATGGTTCCTTCATAATCTCTTTCAAATAATGAAGGTATTTTTTTCACTTAGTTCCTTTCTTTCCTTAGATACTATTAGTGGTTAACCTTTTGGTTACTTTTGTATGAAATGTTCATGGCTGATTATTATTGATACAACACTTTGTAACCCTTGTTGGTATGTACTTTTTGCATAGCACAATTCCAGGGAGTACGGTCATTCCTTCCCCTATTGACTTGCTGCAATTCTGCTCATATAACGCATCGAAGAACATGCAAACTTTATTTGAACATGAAATTTGGTTTGTTTTGGCCTCAACAATTATATCTTCAAGTTGCTTACCATGTTCAATCTCATACTTATAATCTTTGGTTTGTTTAAAATCTTCAAAAATATCAGATTCTTGTTTCATTTCCTCCAAATATTCAAGACAAGAATCTACATCATTTTCTATGCCAAACTCTTGACTAAATTCTATTTCGTTTCCATTTTCATCCGTCAAGGAAGTGTTATATCCTTCAAATTCTATGCTTATATTAAATTCCCAACATTCCGGAAGCAGCCCGGAAATAGCATTTAATTTTTGATATAATTTATCTTCTGACATTATTGACACCATCTTTATCCATCGCCATCAAATACCCCTCCATTTTGCCTACAGCCTGCTCTAAATCGGCAAGCTCAAACGTACTATACCGATACGTCATCTCCATTCCCCTGCTAACCGAGTGTCCCATGATGGTCATAATAGTGAGCTGATCCACTCCAGACCTCCTCATGTATGTGTTGAAGCAGTGTCTCAGATCATGAAAGATGAACCCATTATTCTCGAACCTACCGTAGGGGATACCTGCAATATTGCAGGCTTTCTTTAGGTATCTATGCAAGTGTTTTTTATCTACCAGCCTTCCAGCATTAAGAAATATCCTATTGGTATGTAGTGCCTTCGGTGTAGATCTCAGAATGTCGAGATGGTTATGGTCAAATAACGTTTTTGCACTTGTGTTTCCATTGGATTATCCTTTCTTTAAGCACCCTCGCGCTGCTGCTGCTAAATATTATTATTATTTATAATTAAAAGCTTAATATGTTCCTCAGCAATCATCACGGTTTGCCTTACGTTCCCATCCCATCGTAATTGTGTTTCATCTTTATCCCAATTGATCTCGTTTAGCCATTCAGTTACCATCTCCAGTGGGCCTTTGATGTTGTCCCACTCCATTTTAGTTATGGCCGTGCCTGATTTAATGTGTCCAATATGCCAGCACTTATCCAGTATGTAGACGCACAGGCCAGGAACGTCTACGGTTTCGTATGCCCGAACTCTTTTCGGTGCCTGCCATAATTGCTTATTATACGTGCCATAAGAAGGTTTAAATAATATTAGTTTGAGTTTAGCTTTTATTTTTTTGCTCATAGTTACAAGTTGCCCCATTACTGCTACTACCAATCGACAAGTTGGTATTGAAGAGTTGTGGTGAAAATATCATTCTCGCTTTGCTACTGCTAAATTTATTTCTAAAGCATATTTTTTCCATGTTTTTTAATCCTTTTTTCTACCCAATTACCTTTTGATAATTTCCATAATCATCGTCGTATCTATTGCCAGATATATTTTCACTGCATAAAGAACAAGGTATATCTCTATCTGAGCGATTGTTATATGCACATATGTTGCATTCACAACACAAATCAAGCCTTATTTTGTCTGTTTTTGGTATTATAATACCTTCTAATTCAACCATAGATTTATTCCCTATAAAGTTTTTTCAAAAATTCTTCAATCATCGTAACATCACCATAAACTTCAATTATAGCAACTACTATACCTTCATCTTTTATCAGTTCATTATATGGTATATCCCAATTTGTTATATCCTTTAAATATTCCATGACAAAATCAATTGCATCCTCTTTTAGATACCAATTTAACGCAATAACAGTTTGTACTCCTGATGTCTCCGGTTATTTAGTTTAGCATAGACAGAGCGGGCCTTCATCTGATCCCTGGTCATATAAGCGACTCAAAAAAAATTAAAGCGGACATTGATCCCTCCAGCGCGTCATTTAGCATTGCATTGGCAACCCTCGCTTCTTTTTGACAAAGAGGACATAAAATATTAACGCCAGCCCTGATTACTGCTTCGTCAGGAAGGTTATCAATAACTATACGGCCATGTCGCGTGCATTTAAACTTTTGGGTACAAAGTTTGATATCATTTAAAATCAAGAGAACCTCGCCCTCTATAGAATCTACCTTCTTCCCGTATTTTTTTTTATAATCATCGACACTTTTGAAAAGAGTATTTATTTTCAAAAGTGCTGTTTTCTTTTGCTCTTCAATAGTCATTTTTTCACCTCTGGGAGTAGATCCCATGTCCTGTCATAAATCATTGGCATTTTAATAAAACCTTTGCCGTAATCATCAGGTCCTTGTTTATAAAGCATAGGGATATCAGCGTTAATACATTGCTTTGCGATACTATGTGCCCATTCAAGTTTCATCGATCTACGATTTTTGCCCGATTCAGCGCCCATAATTATCCAGTCAATTTTATGGTGTCCACTAACGATATTGAGTAATTGGTAATGGTTTAATCCTAAATTTATCATTCCCAGCATAGGTTCTATAGATACAAAATGTATAATATGACATTAAAACCATTAGCGTATTTTTTGCTCTGGCACCCTTCGCTGATTTTGTTACAACCAGTAACAGGATTCCACGTCTCTTGCGCCCACTCAATTTTTGTCGGCATTGTTATCGTTCTGTGGCTGTACAACTGTCATTTTTGTACCTCCGGAAACTAATCTCATAATTTACCCTCCAGCGCCTCGTTTATGATCGCCAACGCCTCTTCTTTGTTGCCCACAACAAGTGCCTTGCGTACTCTAAATAGCGCGATCCTCTCTTCGCTTCGCTCTTTATGATACGAGAAAGAATTTTTTATAATCTCGCATATCTCCGATATCACATAAAAAATAGCACCAGACAGGCATATAAATAAAAGAAAGATAATAGACCCTGTTGCAGGATTACAATTATCAATAAAATTAAACAGATTTTGCATGAATACCTCCTATTTATTTAAAATTTATAATAGGCGCTGGCACTGTCTTCAACCATTTCAATATCGTCTGGTTCATCAGGGATTATTTTTTCAGCTATTTTCTCGGCCTGCTTTTTATTTTCAGCAAATACAGTCACAGTGGCAGTGCCAGTGTATTTAATTTCAACTAAATATTTATTTACCCTGCCGGTAAGTTTTACACCTGATAGCTCCTCTTGCTTTGCGATATCTTGCTGCTCAGTATTTATCTTTTCAATCTGCTCTTTGTCGCCGAATGTAATAGGCCGACCACATAACATTATTGACACCTTATTTCACCTCTTCAACCTGCTCTAACGTATATTCAAGATACTCCTCGCCATTGTTTTCGGAATCGTAATCCTCGCAAACGTCCTCGTCATTGATCCCATCAGCAAGATCTCCTTTTAAGCAATTAGCGCAATATGTTTTTCCTCCACATGGAGGATCTTCAGGGTGCACTTCGTGCTCAACAGCGGTATACATTATTTTTCCATAGCAAATCTCGTCGGTGCAGTCAGACCAACTATCATCGATTGCGGTATCTTCATAAGTATTAAGAATTTTCTCAGCAGCTTTTTTTGCCTCTTCCTCTGTGGCGTAGGTCGAAAAATCTCTATTTTCTGGATCATATGCAAAATATCTATCCATTTTATTTCACATCCTTTCATTAAAAGTACACCATTCCGCAGCTTATTCTTTTTTACCTTCTAACAATTCTTTTACCATAATTCAAGCATTCTTGCGGCCGCTTTGTGAGAATAATAAATTTATGCTCAAGTCCAGGCTTCCCCATAGGTCCTAATAGCTCAGCTCTAATATCAACAAATATTCTGCGGATAAACTCAATTTGGCAATAAATTATTATTATGGCATATGACATTAAAACCATTAGCGTATTTTTTTATGCCCATTGATTTTAATCGCAAAGCCATCTTTTCAGCGTAGCAGCTCTGGCACCCTTCGCTGATTTTGTTACAACCAGTAACAGGATTCCACGTCTCTTGCGCCCACTCAATTTTTGTCGGCATTGTTATCATTCTGTGGCTGTACAACTGTCATTTTTGTACCTCCGGAAACTAATCTCATAATTTACCCTCCAGCGCCTCGTCCATGATCGCCACTGCCTCTTCTTTGTTGCCTATAAGAAGTGCCTTGCGCGCTCTAAATAGCGCGACCCTCTCTTCGCTTCGCTCTTTATGATACGTGAAAGAATTTTTTATAATCTCGCATATCTCCGATATCACATAAAAAATAGCACCAGACAGGCATATAAATAAAAGAAAGATAATAAACCCTGTTGCCGGATTACAATTATCAATAAAATTAAACAGATTTTGCATGAATACCTCCATCATTATTACAACTTTTTCTTGGAGTACAACAATTATTTTACCATTCTAGATGCCCTACTCAAGCCAATACTTTGAGCTCCGAGTATACGAATTTCTTCGGCCACTTTATAGTCGATATTACCCAAGCAATCAATAGCTTTATCTCTCAATGCATTAGCTTTTTGCCAAAAGCCATATGTCTCGTCATCTATATCTCTGGCAATCTTCTGCACTAGCCCTAAATTTCCCTTAAAATTCATTGGCTTATTTTTCATAGATATACCTTAATTTTCGTTGAATTTCAATTAACCTAACTCTGAATTTATCCTTAACACACTTCTTGTTAATCATCCTCTCCAAAATACCTACCTGCTCGCTCTCAATCTCAGCATTAAGCATTTTCAAGCTCGTGAGTTGTGGATATTTCTCAAATAAATAATCCACGTACTCCTGAGTGGTTACGCCTGCAAGCCCAAGTTGGTCGAATAGGGCAAGCAGGCGGGTTAGGATTGGGTAGGATTCTGGAGAGGGGAAAACGATCATTTCCATAACTCTAAAATGGCTCCGGTTCTGATTCAGTTACGATGGCCTGTTGCGCATTACCATTACCCACTGCTTCCATGAGTGCCTTGATGTTTTTCTTCATCGCAGCAAGTTCAGTGGCAGTCATTTCGTCAATTCCATTTCTGCCTGCGGGTAATTCTTTGATGAGATATTGCGCTACCAAATTATCATCAGCTCGGTAATATGTCCTAAGCATCGTATTAATTTGTACCCTTAATCCTGATTCCTTCCCATTGCCTACGGTTTTTGCTGGCAAGGGTAACGGTAATTCTTGAGGTTTTTGGGTTTCTGGGACTACAGGGATATCAATAAGGGATGTTGGCACGGGTATCTCTTTTTCTGGGATAGAATATTCAGCAATGTGAGCACAAAAGGCTTGTTTTTTTGCTTCAACATTCATCGCGTTAAAAAGGATAGACCGCTGTTCTAGTAATTGATCAGGTGTTAATTCCTGCATGTGATCAACGTGATACTTTTCGTAACAATATTGTTTATACCGAAGGCTGGAATCTTTCGGCATCCCAAGTGCTCCGAACCACGTAAAAAGATTTTGCACGGTTGGTGCGTTAATTCCCTTGTTCTCGTTATCGCGTAGCAGCCTGGTGCTTGGTTTATTTTCTCTTTCCTGAAAAAATACACCATCTTTCGTGGCTGCTTCATCTTCCGAGGAATGATGAACCTGCTGACCATTCCCATTATTAACCAAATGTTTAAAAGACTCAAAACTTGGGTTTTCTATTCTACTCCCCTTATCCCAATCACCCAGCCTTGATTTCTCGATCAGAATAACTCTTTTATTTCCCTCGACAATCAATTTTCCAAAAATATCCAAATTGTAAGGAGTCCCCTTTTCTCCGTCAAAGGTTTCACCTATTTTTATCATCTCTCCTTTTTTATTCTTTTCAGTTTTATCTTTTTGCCTGGCGATCAGGATTACGTGCATGTCCAGATTAACAAGTCGCGTCATAAGAGATTTATAATTTCTCTTTATGCTCCCCCAATCCAATGGGGAAAAATCAATATTTTCGGTATCGACTTTGCTTTCGTCATCGCTTTTGTTCTTTTTTGCTTTAAATTCAAGTCGCCCATTCTGGAGCGCTTCGTAAACTGTTGTGATTGGATCAATCACAACAGTTTCGAATCCATGATTTTCTTTTTCGAGAAAATCTACAGCAGCCATGACTTCTGAAAAACTCCGCGTATCTATTACGGAAAAATCAAAACTATCAGCATAGAAATCAGTTCCACCCTCAGTATCAATTACCGCAGGAGACGGAAATGAAAGAGCAAACCATGTTTTTCCAACCCCCGTATCACCATACAGCAATATTTTGAGAAATTTTCTCTTCGTAACTGCTTTAACAAATGGATTTTTAGTCATTATGTTACCCTTTCATCCGTAAAAAATCACGGTGTAGTTTTCTACTCTGGTCGCTTGCCCATTGATGAGCTTCCTTCGATACCTCCATCGCAAAATCAAGTTCGCATCCTTCGTATATCTCAACATGCTCAGCATCCCTAAACATAGCATTAAGTTGACGATCGCTCATCGCAGGTCGCGTAATTTGTTCTAGATGTATCGCGTATTCGTGCATACATTTAGTAGAACAAAAATCGCTATTGTACGTGTTACACCCGCAGGTAACACAAAAATTATTTGGTTCTAATGTCTCAAACGGAAAGTCGGACATTGACTTACCTCCTACCTCGTGTTACAGTTTCATATCTGGTTTTTCTGCCGAGCGGCGGGTACTTGGATGTTACCGCC
>Ga0210092_1000042_pt1 | contig 10915 bp, 7 predicted proteins | sample WestPond_TuleB_D_FD_185585 | JGI IMG/M metagenome (GOLD analysis project Ga0210092, IMG submission 185585) | Wetland microbial communities from the San Francisco Bay, California, USA, that impact long-term carbon sequestration -... | ecosystem: Environmental > Aquatic > Marine > Wetlands ...
AAGTCGATAGCCTGCTCGGCCGAGCTTTTGTCGACTTTGCCGGTTGTTTCCGCTTCTTGAGCCATCTTTTCCAGACAGCTAAGGACCATCTCGATTACCCGATGTTCACCTGTAAGTATTTCAGTCGGTCGCATATTTGACTCCTATCTGTTTGTTATATGAATATAATCGCATGTGTATATCTCATTATTATCCAAAAAAACTAACTCTCTAAAACCGCTTTTCCCGATGCCAGATCGGCTATCGTCGTATCGCGCAGGAATGCGAGGTACGATTCACGAACCGCTTTCCAGCGATGATGGACCGCGCAGGGATCCCCTTCATTGCATTTCCCGCCACCGAGAAAACAGCTGCCCCAGCGGCTGACATGATCAACCGGCTCGACGACATCATACAGGGTGATTTTTCCGGCCGGCCGGGTCAGACGGAATCCGCCGCCGAATCCCTTTTGTGATTCCACGAGTCCTTCCTGCGCCAGAAGCTTGAGAAGTTTCCCCAGATAATTTTGCGGGGCGCCGATTTCGCGGGCGATTTTGGAAGCGCCGGCGTACTCTCCGTTGGAGAGCTTCGACATCAGGGCGAGGGCCAGGGCGGCATGTATTCCGGTCTTTGAGATCATATAATAACCTAATCGCATGTCAATATATTATTATATATCGGCCTGTCAAGCGAAAAATTGAATATTTCTCTTGAATTCTTATAAGTCGTTATGATATAATATAGTAAATCAATTGTAAAAGAAGCTTAAGAGTAAAATATGCGTGCGATGATCCTCAAAAAACAGCGGCAGCCGATGGAATTGGTTGATCTGCCCGATCCGATTCCCGGCGCGGGGCAACTGCTCCTTAAAGTCCATGCCTGCGGCGTCTGCCGGACCGACCTGCATGTTGTTGATGGCGACCTCACCGAACCGAATCTGCCGATCATCCCCGGCCATCAGATTGTCGGGATCGTGCTTGACGCCTCAAAAGCGTCCGGCAAGTTTGGAGTAGGCGAGAGGGTCGGTGTGCCATGGCTGGGAGGAAGCTGCGGGCAGTGTGAATACTGCCAATCCGATCGGGAAAACCTGTGTGACCATGCCAAATATACCGGGTATCAAATCAATGGCGGATTCGCCGAAAAATGTGTCGCCGATGAACGGTTCTGCTTTCCCATTCCTCCCGGATATCCTGATCTGCAAGCCGCGCCGCTTTTATGCGCCGGGCTTATCGGATACCGGGCTTTCCGGATGGTACGGGAAGCGTATCGAATCGGCTTTTACGGTTTTGGCGCCGCCGCGCATATCTTAATTCAGATCGCCCGGCATCTCGGGCGCGAGATCTATGCCTTCGCCCGCTCAGGTGATATTGAGAGTCAGAATTTTGCCAGACAGCTTGGCGCGATCTGGACCGGCACATCGGATGAGTTGCCGCCGATCGCATTGGATGCCGCCATCATTTTTGCCCCGGCTGGCGAACTGGTGCCTCAGGCGCTCCGCGCGGTTGCCAAAGGCGGGGTCGTCGTGTGCGCCGGGATCCATATGACCGATATCCCGTCTTTTCCCTATTCGATTCTTTGGGGTGAACGGACTCTCCGTTCCGTTGCCAATCTGACCCGGCGCGACGGCGAGGAGTTTTTGGCGCTGGCGCCACAGGTGCCTGTCAAGACTGAGGCGCATCCGTATCCGCTTGAACGAGCCAATGACGCGCTGAGTGATCTTCGCGCCGGGCGATTCACCGGCGCCGCCGTGATTGTTATGGCCTAAGTCATCAGTTCGCATGCGGTTTGATGGCCAAGTGGAATGCGAAAAGAAATCAGTGCCGACGGCTTGACGGATATGAATTTTGGTTATACTATGCGATACTATTTATTTCGGGTAATTGTTGCGTCGGCAAAAATAAAGTCATTTTCATGAATCATTGCAGATACCGGCTCGTATAGAGTACGCTGTATATATAACGGCAGGGAGGAAACATGCCATACAATCCGCATAATACGGAAATAGTGCTCGCCATTGCCGCCCTGGTTATCCTGATATTTCCCTCAATACGAAATATCGGGCAGACACAGGTCGGATTGGTGTACAAACGTTTTTCATTGAAAAAATTGTCAGGCGGCAACCCGATCGCATTCCGGGGCGAAGCGGGTTATCAGGCCGATCTCCTCATGCCCGGCTTTCGCTTCAAATTCTGGCTTCTATACGGCGTCCGGAAATTCTCATGGGTGCAGGTACCGGCCGGCGAAATCGGCGTCGTCATCTCCCAGATCGGCGATCCCTTGCCGGTAGGAGCCAAATCGGCAATATATAAGGATGAATTCGGCAATTTTTCCGACATCCGGAAATTTGTCGATAACGGCGGACAGAAAGGTGTTCAACGGCCGGTGCTGCCTCCGGGAACACTGGTCCCGATCCATCCGGTGGCGTTTCTCATTATCACCAAGCACCGGGTTCACGGTCTCCCGATTGACCCCGCTATTCTGCGAATACTTACTCGTGAGGAAAAGGACCTTTCACCCGATTCCTTCGGCCTGATCCCCGATCAACTCGACGTGGTGCGGATCGAGCCGCGGCCGCACGCCGGCTCGGAAGCATTGATTGATACCGTCGGCGTTGTCACGACTTTCGAAGGTCCGCCGCTCGAAGCCGGCGATATTGCCTGCCGCTTGGGCGGCTTTGATGATCTCAGCAAAATGGAGACACAGACCAAAAGCGACGCCGAACTCATTGAGGTCATGCTCGGCAGCAAAAACAATATTCATAACAACTTTCAGGATTTCCAGAAATTCCTCGACAACGGCGGCAAGATCGGGATGCAGCATGACGTGCTTCTCTACGGCGCTTATAACCTGAATCCATTTCTCGTCAAGGTTGAGTTGGTGCCGATGCTGATCGTGGAGCAAGGCGAGGTGGCCGTGATCAAGTCCTATGTCGGGCTGGCCACTCAAGATACATCAGGAGCGACCTTCAAATACGGCTCGCTGGTGCGTCCCGGCCATCGTGGTGTCTGGCAGGAACCGCTTCGGACCGGCAAATATCCGATCAACCCGCGCATCTACAATGCCGAGATTGTGCCGACCGCCATCCTGACTCTCAATTGGGCCGACGCCACCTCCAAGGCGCACAATCTCGACCGGGAACTGAAACAGATCATCGCCAAATCGCGCGAGGGATTCGTCTTCAATATCGACCTGCAGGTGCAGATCCACGTCCCCGACACTCTGGCTCCAAGGGTTATCTCCATGGTGGGAACCATGCAGAACCTGGTCAACGAAGTTCTCCAGGCAGCCGTCGGCAACCATTTCCGCGATAAACTTCAAAGTATGCCGGCGGTCATGTTTATCGAAACCCGTCAGGAAGTGCAAAACAAAGCGCTGGCGCTGATCACCGAAAAACTCAGCGTCTATCAGGTTGAAACCAAGGGCGTCTATATTCAGGATGTCATTTTGCCGGCCGAGTTGGTGAAGGTCCTGACGACCAGAGAAATTGCCAATCAGGAGATCGAAACATACAAGAAAGAGAAAGCCTCGCAGGACGAGCGTATCGAGATGGAAAAGGCGCGCGGCACCGCTGATATGCAAAAAGACCTGGCCGCGTCGAAGGTCGGCGTTGATATTCAGAAAAACAACGCCGAAGCCCGCAAAGCGCAGGCCGACGGCGAAGCCACCTATCTCGAAAAGGTCGGTCTGGCCAAAGGCGCCGAGCCGCGGTCGGTTGGGTTGGCCAATGCCGAAGCGTACGCCAAGCAGGTGCAGGCTCTCGGTATGCAGGGAACGATGTGGGTCAACATCGCCAATGCCCTATCGAAGGGACAGCAACCATTCATGCCCAATATTCTGGTCACCGGCAGCGGAGGGGCTATCGAGGGGTTGGCTGCGGCTTTGACCGGCAAATTCAATCCCACTGGCTCCGGCAGTGGAAAAGCAGAACCGGGGAAGGCCTGATTAGAATTCATCCGGCAAAACAAAGGGCCGTCACCGTGGCGGCCCTTTTCATTTCAGATTCCGTGTTATTCACGTCAAGTGAATCGGGTTAGTCGAAAGCGTCAGTCCGTCAGACTGTCCAAATAGTATGTCAGGCTGGAGAGAAACAACCCGACACCGATGGCCAGATATATCGGCACGATATATAACTTTGAAATCGGCAGATGGCGAAGGGTATATCCCAAAAACATCATGAAGACGATGATTATATAACTGCGCCAGTTTTGAAATGAAAACAGACAGACTTTCTCTTTCCCCGGCGCCTGGTCATAGATTCTCTTCCTATTTTTCCGAGCCAGACCGGAAAATCCGAACCGATAAACAAAATACCCGACGACCATCCCCAGCGCCCCCGAAATCACTCGTTGACCGTCGGTAATCGCTATCCAATAAATAGCCACTGCACACAACGCCAGACCGACAAGCGACCAGACAATGCCGGCCATGATCCTTAGGACCTTTCTGTCAACCGCCGGTGTCTTCATGATTCCGCTCTATTCTTATTCTCCAAAACGGGCGTTGACAACATTATTATAGATCGAACCAAATGTATATTTCAAACCGATACCTGTCCAGTATTCATATGTCGTCGGCAATTCCCGCCGCCCGGAAATTATCTGTTCTTCGCTGGCATCGCTTTTTCTCAGAGACAATTGATCGTTATACCACGATCCGCCCCCTGATAGTTCCAGCGACAGACCTTCCACTAATCGAAGCGACAAATCGCAGTCGAGGACAAGTCGATATTTTTTCATATCATGAAAATATTCCGAAGCCGCCGCTGACCCTGAAATCGTTCCCCAGGGCTTGATTATTTTGGTATCGCAACTCAGTTTCTGCTGCACCAGCCATTCCCGTGTCTTATTGAAAACCGTCATTTCCTCATATTGATTATCGAGCGACATGACAAAATAACCGATCCGGATTTGGCGCCGTGTCGATTCCTTATACGGGAATATGTTAAATTCTGCTGCCAGGCCGCCCAGCCATTGGAGGCTTCTGTTATCGTAAGTCGAAGCGCTCAACTCGCTCCAGATACCAACCCCCCAATGCGCGCCGGCGCTTAATATGATGCCCGCCTCCGCTGACCGACTCCGTGACAACCCCAAGCCGATGTCGGCATATCTGGTTTGCTGATACCAGCCGTTCAGCTCCGCCCAGATTCGCGACTGCTCGGTAGTGCGTTTTGCCTCAATAGAACCGCTGATATCAAATGTCTTTTTACTTCGTTCGCCGCTGGCGCTGAAACTTTCGGAGAGACTGAAGACCCAATAATTCCACTTATCTCTTTGATTGCCGGATTTGCCAGGCTGATGATACTGAATTGCCAGATTCTCCGCCATGGGGGTTCGTGCGATGAAGCGAACCATCCCCAATTGAATCGTCTTTACCAGACCGGATCGAATTCGTTCGTCGGTATCGGACTGACGAGTGAAGGAATTCACCGTGTCAATCATCCCGGCAAATTGATTCCGGCCGATAAATTCCAGGGCGTATTCAACCCCTCCGCCACCGGTAGCCTGCCGCGAAATCAGTACATGGATATCAGCTGTCAGCCGGTCCCGTACGAAATCGAAATACGGCAACTCCGTGCGAAAATAGTCCTGGTCGCAAAAACTGCAATCAACAAAAATACTCACCCGGGGTCCATTTGCACTGTCCGGAACAGCGGGGGAATCGGTTGCATTGCATTTACCTATCGAATACATACCCCACAAGCTACAAATCAGAATTATCTGCCAAAGATGTTTTGTCACCGAACCTCCGCTGGCAAATCCCTGTAAATTTCCCGAAAAACCACCAAATATGAAATATATTATATCGATTTTGAGTAAATTCAAGCGCAAGTCGTATGAAAAAAGAGCATTATGGAAAATCATCTGCAATTACCCGATTTGGTCTATTTGACAAGCGCCGTTTCGCGCTTACATTGGAGCCTGTAAATATATATTTGCGCTTTGCTGCAGGAGTATATCGTGGGAATACATAGATTGGACAAGCTTTTCAATCCGCAACGGATCGCCGTTGTCGGGGTAACCATAAATCCTAATAGTGTCGGCGGCAAGGTACTCGGAAACCTGGTCGGCGGCGGCTTTCGCGGGGTCGTCTATCCGGTCAATCCCGACAGCGAGGCGGTATTGGGAATGCCTTGTTATCCCGACCTGAAAAGCCTGCCTCGAACCCCCGATCTGGCGGTGATCTGTTCGGCTGCCTCGCAGGTTCCACAACTGGTCCGTGAATGCGGCGAAGCCGGTATCAACGGCCTTATCATCATGTCGGCCGGATTCAGCGAAACCGGCACAGAAGGCAAAGCTCTCGAAGCGGAGGTCAAAGCGGCCGCATCTGCTTATCCCGACATGAGAATTTTGGGGCCGAACTGCCTGGGGATTATTGTCCCCAAATCCGGCCTCAATGTCAGCTTCGCCTCCGGAATGCCGAATGCCGGACGGATCGCTTTTATTTCTCAGTCGGGGGCTTTATGCACCTCCGTCCTCGATTGGGCAATTGAAGGGAAAATCGGCTTTTCCTATTTCATCTCCGTGGGAAACAGCCTTGACATCGATTTCGGCGATCTGATCGATTTTCTCGGTGATGATGATAACACCGATTGCATAATTCTCTACATTGAATCGATCCGGCAGGCGCGGAAATTCATGACTGCGGCCCGTGCCTTTGCCCGTTCCAAGCCGATTTTGGCATACAAAGCCGGACGATTCCCGGAATCGGCCAAAGTGGCAGCGTCACATACCGGCGCCATGGCCTCCGAAGATGCCGTCTATGACGCCGCTTTCCAACGAATCGGCGTGGCTCGGGTGTATGAAATCGGCGAGATTTTCGATTGTGCCGAGCTGATCGGTCGCAATAAGATCCCCAAAGGCCCCCGGCTTGGAATTGTGACCAACGCCGGCGGGCCCGGAGTGATGGCGTCAGATGCGTTAATCGCCTCCCAGGGTCAGTTGGCTCAACTGACCGATGAATCTCTGGCGCGCCTCAATGAATCACTGCCGTCATCATGGTCTCACGGCAATCCGGTTGACGTGCTCGGGGACGCCAATTCAAGAAGAATCGAAAAGGCGGCGCAGATTGTCCTGGCCGATCCGAATGTCGACGCCCTGCTGGTTATATTGACACCCCAGGCAATGACCAACCCGACTGCTGTTGCCCGGGTAGTCGGCAAGCTGGCGGAAACGTCATCCAAGCCGATTTTGGGCGCCTGGCTGGGGGGGCAGAGTATGCGCGAGGGAATTCAGACGCTGATTGAGTACGGGGTGGCAGCATACCGGACTCCGGAGCAGGCTGTCCGTGCTTTCATGACGTTGGTTTCCTATTCGCGGAATCTGCAAACGTTGTATGAAACTCCTCGTGACGTCCCCGTGCAGTTCGAACTGGACCGGGAGATGTTACGCTCGATGTACGCCTCCATTGATTTCACCCATCACACCATACTTAGCGAGGACACCTCCAAATCGCTTTTGGCCGCCTATGGTATTGCTACCACCCAGCCTCATTTTGCCGCCACCGCCAACGAAGCTGTTATGATAGCGCAGAAGCTGGGCTTCCCAGTGGTTCTTAAAATTCATTCTCCTGATATCTCCCACAAGACCGATGTGGGTGGTGTGATGCTGAATCTTGAAGATTACACCATGGTCAAGATAGCTTTTGATCGAATTGTCACTTCTGCCGGCAGAAAACGTCCCGACGCCGTCATCGAAGGGGTCACGGTTCAAAGAATGATCAATGCCAAAAACGGTCTGGAAATGATTGTTGGCATCAAAAAAGATCCGGTCTTCGGCACGGTGATGATGGCCGGAATGGGTGGGGTCAACGCCGAACTTCTGGGGGATCGCGCCCTGGGCTTTCCACCGCTCAACGAACGCCTGGCCCGGCTGATGCTGGAGTCGCTGAAAATGTGGCCTCTTTTCAACGGTTATCGCGGGCGGCCGCGCGTGAATATCGAAAGACTGATAGAGGTCCTGATTCGATTGTCGTATCTGGCCGCCGACTATCCGGAAATCGGGGAGCTGGATATTAATCCTTTGCTGGTGACGCCCGACGAGGTGGTGGCTCTTGATGCCCGGATTTTGATCGACAACAACGCGACCGGCTCCCATATGGAACCGTTCGCTCATCTGGCGCTGCGTCCCTATCCGGAAAAATATCAGACCCGGATTGAACTCAAGGACGGCGTCCAAATCACCCTGCGACCTATTAAACCGGAAGATGAGCCGCTCTGGATGAATCTCCTGGCGAGCTGTTCCAAAGAGACCATTTATTCCCGTTTCCGCTATTTCTTTCAATGGGCCTCGCATGAGGTTGCCACGCGATATTGTTATATCGACTACGATCGGGAAATCGCTATTGTAGCCGAGATCACGGAAAATGGTGAACGGAAACTTCTCGGTGTCGGCCGCCTGATCGCCGATCCCGATCACGAGACGGTCGAATATGCCGTGCTGATTACCGACGCCTGGCAGAAACGGGAACTGGGGAGTATGATCACCGATCACTGCCTGGAGATCGCCGGTAAATGGAACCTGAAGCGGATCGTGGCCCAGACCACCACAGAGAATCGGCCGATGATTTCAGTCTTCGAGAAGCGCGGTTTCACGATTACGTACAATGATGCCGACTCGACCGTCGATGTCGTCAAGGAAATCGGTTAATCTGCTCCGCGTGACTCGGCAGGGCCGGCTTCAGTAATTGAGCAAAAACTCCATCCGAAACCAGTCGTAACTGTCGGCCTTGGCCGCATAATAATTGCCCGGTTTGAAATATTCCCAAAGCAGATGCCCGCTCACGGCCTTGCTCAGCTGATAACTGACTTTGCTGATGACCAGATCACCCCGGGTTCTGCCGTTTCCATACAATGAGGTCAGCGCGGCCGGAGAGTGGGGCGCCATCAGGTGATGATAATCGACGCCCAACTTGACTGTAGGGGTGATTTGAAATCCAAGTCTGCCAAATATCGAGGCCAAGTTCGTCCAGTAGGCAATCCCGGTTTCCTTGACCAGCAGATAAACATAGGAATCGCTCCATTTCGGCCAGCGGCCGAAAAGCGGTTCCCATCCCTCATTGGTGACTGTGGCCGGATTGTCTCCGTCAAGATATAGGCTTCCTATAGTCAAGGTCTGGGGGTACCATTTGGTCAGACCGGTTTTATATTCAACATACCCATATCCCCCACCTGCCCTGCGATCATTTATGGAGGTGGTGCCAGACTGATACGCTATTTCGGCGGTAGCCGACAGATGTGGCATAAGCGGGCGATGCAGTCGCAGTCCGACCGTATGTATTATCGAGCCCCGCTTGGCAGAAGTCGCGTGATTTTCCTTTCTGATGATATACCCCTGGAGATTGAGGCTGTCAAAGATACCGGTATAATAGGCACCCATGCCGACCTCAATCTGGTCATTGAGCGCTTTTTTCTGGTCATTGATAATCGGCAGTAAATTATCAGTCGGTGGCTGATAGGCATAGAATATTGTCAGGGAATGATTGGGAGAGAGCGCATAATCGGCGCGCACGGCATTGAAATACATGCTCCGGGAACCATCGAGGGGGTCACCCTCCCAGATCACAAAACCTTCCCCGAGCGATAAATTTTGCCGTCCGACCGTTATCGCAAGGGGGAGATCAAAAGCCTCTTTTGCTTTGACATAGAGCTGATCGAAAATCACTTCATCCAATTTGAAGGGAGTGGTTTCCGGGACAAAATAATGCCGAAACTCATTGGTGAATTTGATCATGCCTTCCCATTTTTGACCGGGGAAGTACTGAAAACCCACGCACGTACGTATCCTGGTGTAATCCGCCGCGGCCCCGTTGGCTGCCGACAGGCCGGCGGTGTTATCCGATGTTTCCAGTCGGAATCGTTCCGAAAAGCTGAATTTGCCCCAGACCCAAGCGTCGCCATCTGCCGCAGACTGGCCGGCTGCCAATGCCGTCATGAGTAGGCAGATGCTGGCAAAAATTGCAAAGGTCCTTCCAGTGTTTGAATTTCCAGCTGTCATCGGACTCTCCTTCCCGGGATATAATTGCCATACCATGCAAAAAGACAAGGTACTCCAGATTTGCCGTCTCGACAAGACTTTTGTCCGATGAATTGAATGTCGGAAAGAGCATTTGATATGGCCGCAGTTGCCCTGCAGCGGATTGCTGCCGGGCGAACACGGCAGCCTTTCTTCGGTCCGATATTTATAAAGGAATTCTTGACAAAGGCCGACGATATATTATATTTGGTCGCTCCGGGAGTCCTTGACAACCGGGCAAAATTAATAATTTGGATACTCCCCTGTAGCTCAGCGGTAGAGCAGCTGACTGTTAATCAGCGGGTCGCTGGTTCAATCCCAGCCGGGGGAGCTATCAATGTAAGGCATTGTATGGCAAGCACTTACATTTGCATAGACTGTTCAATAGACAAAACCTAATCTATTAAAATTTAAATACTCCGCAAAATTTATACACGCGAGAAAGCAGTTGCAGGTGTGCTGGGTGCGTCTACGTTTACAGAGTGCTGTTTCCGAATTGTTTGAAAACGTACAAGCCAAAATATGAATCTAGATGGACGAGACGTCAGGCTCATTTCGGAGCATATCCGAGAGTGATCAAGATCACATCGGAATGAATACTTCTAAGGAGAATTCCCGCCTTCGCGGTTTTGCGACGTAAATACCAATTGTACTTCGAAGCGTATCAGATCTTCCAAACCGAGCCGGATCATGTTTGGAAGATCTTGAGAGGAAATTGGATTTGGCCCTAAAGCGACTACAGGCAGTGCCATCCTATTGGCCGGATAGTCAATGGAAACAGCGTGGGACAGATAGGAATTGCAGCACAATGTCATCAACGTTTTCCTATGATGACTGGACAATTGTAGTCCATATTCATCCCGTATATTATATCTGGCCGGCCGGGAAAGACGACTTTGGTAAAGTCAAGTCGGTTTGAGTCTGGC
>Ga0210092_1000043_pt1 | contig 10776 bp, 14 predicted proteins | sample WestPond_TuleB_D_FD_185585 | JGI IMG/M metagenome (GOLD analysis project Ga0210092, IMG submission 185585) | Wetland microbial communities from the San Francisco Bay, California, USA, that impact long-term carbon sequestration -... | ecosystem: Environmental > Aquatic > Marine > Wetlands ...
TGGAATGCCAGGACAATTTGAAGAACCGAAAGAAGGGATACTGAGCCGGGTAATGAACTGGGTAAGAGGAACAGGGAACAAAGGGCAACAACCACAGACGGGGAATAGAGCATGAGCAGCCAGATAATTCTATCAACTGATCCGATGACAGCAGCAAACCCGTTTCTGGGATCAGCGGATATCCCTCGTTTCTGTTTGAATGCAAGTGAATGGATAGCACAACAACAAGCATTCCGGGAAATGGCTATGCAATTGGGTTACTTCTGTCTGATAACAGGAGCGTTTGTTGGGTTTATATCTGGTTACTATTACGCAAAGAGAAAATATGGCAACATATAACCGTGCAGCTTCAGGGATGGGGTATACAGGTTACCCAGCACGAATCTTTTTTGAAATGACCAATTATGGAAAAGGAACCCAGACGTATATTGAGAAATTGACTATACTGGACAAATGGTTCTCTCATCTCAGAGCATATTTACCAGTAACTCTTGAAAAGAAACTAGATGAATATAATGAAAAATATTCTCCTGCTTTGATAAAGGTTGATGCAAAACTCACAGAAGCATGGGACATCTACAAACCGACGTTTGAAGGCCTGGACTCATTTGATCCCGATGAAAAAATGTTCCAGTTATTTATGAGAGGTATTTTTATCGACCTTGATGAAATCACAGCGAATGCCAAGGTGATCGATAAAGAGAAATATACCGATGAAGTTGAGGCAGGATAATGAGAGGACTTGATCCCAGATACCTGGCAAAGATGGATGAAGATCAGAGAACGTTTATTCTGACCGGTCCGGGAAAACGATTTCAAGATGACTTCCTAAGTTCAAAAGGATATCATTGCTACGTCGTGGGGAATACAGGATCGGGAAAGACCCAAAAAGGATATTGGCTTTGTTCGTATCTCATGCACACAGAAACGATCATCTGGATTTCAACAGGAAAGAACGACGAGATTTTACCATTATTGACATTAGGAAAACCAGTACGGATCATTTGCCCAAAAGGTTGTGATGTCAGTCTCAACATTAAAAACAAGGAAACGGGAAAGTATGAACAGATTCCGGATCATCCCGAAGTAGTTCAGATTAATGAAGCCGGTACAGCCTGGTGGGGAGTTAAGAAAGGCCATATTAATATTTTTGAGTTTAGGAACTGTTTCTGGTCAAAAGCAAAGTTAAGTCAGTGGATGGGTGACCTCTTTGAGACTTTGGCAACATGGACCCGATTGCGAATGATGCCGGGGATCTTTCCTTGTTCCATCTTTGCTGATGAATCGCAGTGGATTCTGGCAGGTACAAGAATTAGTACTGATTCTCATAGGGTTAAGACGTCGGAGATTGTCACAGAAAATGCACTTGAAATTCGTGGAGCAGGAGGAAGATTGATTTTCTTTGCCCAGGATTTTAAGAATATTACGCCGGCAAGCAGGGAGAATATGTTGTGTACTATTTTATGCCGGGGTGCCATGATTGACTCTGGTGATAATCCACGGTTGCATGAACACTGTACGGGAAGACAAGGAAAGAAACCGTCCAGCTTCAAACCGAAGCATGGAAAAGTTGTCTATGCAGATGGTGAAAGTTCACCATCATTCCTTCCCTGGTCATTCCCTTTATTCCCCAAGCGGGAAGCGGATCGGGAATGGATAGCGAGGGTAAGGGTAGTCAATGAAGGATATCACGATCAGCAACCCAAAGAGGCTGAACAACAGGAAGAATGCTTCCCCGAACTGGGACGGTTTCAGGCACTGGCAATTAAGCCGGAGGTTCAGGAGATGGTTGAAAGCCGTTGGAATGTGCCTGAAGGAGGAATAGTGGATGATTGATCCAACAACAGGAATGGATATTGAATTTGGGATGCTACTGCTTCTTATTCTTCCGGCGTTTTTTATTTTTGTTCTTATTGCACTTTCTCTTTTAATTCGGGGAGTATTCGAGATATGTTTTCGGGCAGGTGAATGCCACGATTGATTTTAATTGGAAAGCGGTGTTATGCTGGCTGGGCATAGCGTTACTATTCAGTTTTATCATAGTGCTCATGGTAAGTACGGCTGGTTGTGTAACAGCAGCAAAGAACACCTATGTAGAACTCAGGAAAACACCAACACCAACACCAACTCCAATACCAACACCGACACCTAGTCCCACACCAACTCCTAAAATGACACCGGTAGCATTGCCCACCATTGGTCCACAACCGGTTAACCTGTTCTTCCCAGGGGAACGATGGGAAGGCCAATGGTATCAATGGAAACGGCTGAATGTTAGCGGGTTCAAGGATCTCCATGCAGGCATTTTGGTATACCGGCATGCCTGGTTAAACTCATATCACTGGTATAACCTTGCATTGGGGAACTATATGATTCAGAAACCTGCCAAAGGAATGAGATATTTCGTAGTCTGGATACATCAGGAGAGTCTGGGCAAAGATGATCCAGGGTTCTTCCCATTCTATGAAGATGCATTCAACATACAGATAGGCGGGAAGTTGTATAAACCGGATACCGTGCATAACCCGGTCTGCCGGATACAGGAACTGGACCATAAATATGACTTCTATAATATGGTTACAGCCCCGCCATTCGGGTATTTCATCCGGCAGATAGGAAAGAACCCGGAGACCGGAGGGTATGTAGCTGAGCGGCTGGGTGAAGTCCGGTATGGACAGGGCAACAGCGTAGATGGGTATGTTCTGTATGAAGTACCCGAGAAGACCATGACAGAGGATGTGTTATTATTGGGGAGTTTCGGTACGTTCGGCAGTGCCTGGTGGAAGTTCACAGAGTAGAATATTTTTATTGGTTCTGGATCATGGTATTTGGTCTGGCGTTCTGCATCGGTCTGATGAATCCAGGGGCATGGCCGCTTGCATGATATAGCGACCGGAGGTTTATGAAAGAGATACTGATAAATCTGGCATTAGGGATTAAACGCAAACTTATACCATTTGATCACCGGATTGCGCAGAGATATGAACTCGAAATATGAAACTCCGATAAAAAAAGATCGGAATACATTACAGTTTGGATGTCGAGCGAGGAAAGTATATGGATCAAACACCACTCTTTGATAATCTGGTAATTAAACCACGTACAGCAGAGGAATTGTATAAAGAAGTCTGCGAATTGATGGAAAGTCGTAAAACAATAATACGATACTCCGAGGGAGATAAAGATTCAAAACAGTAAATATTTTGATTTGTATTAAGGTGAGAAATATAAAAAAGCAAACCTTTATTACCTCATATGAGAATCATTAATTGCGGTCAGGCACAGCGCCCGGAGTCATGATCCGGTAGCTCTTGTGCGGAAATCCGCAGATAGCTGTCCGACTCCGCAAGGTTTGCGCTGAACAACAAAAACCAGAAAAGACGAAAATGCGAAGCCCGAATTAAAATCGGAAACTTCGCAGAACGTCTATTCTTAGGACAGAAGTAGAAACCTTGTGCGGGAAATGACACAAAAGGAGAATATATTGGGCTTGACATATAGCCTTAGCTATAATCAGGCTTGGTATTTTCGTAGAAAAATAAAAACGAATGGATTGAGAAGAAATGCAAACTATAACAAATGAAACGAACATGCGGGGAGCCCTACCGTCCGCCAAGAAGGTTGTGACTACCCCAATTAATGAGGTACCGTCTGAGGATTTAAAAGTTTCTTCCGAGGCAATTTCTTTTCGCGACAGTAAAGCTGGCGGTCAGCCGTGTCTGTCGTTCATGCCTCCGGTATCGGGAAGGATGCGCCGGTGTGAGGATCCCCAGCCGGCACCGCAGCAGGAGACCGGCATTGATCGCATGTCAGAATCGGTCCGCAGGTTCCGCGAAAGCCTGATGTATTCCGTACCGTCAATCGTCCGCGAACAGGCTGTCGATACTCTGAGTCTGCTGATCCGGTTTGATTCCGCGATCACCATGGATGATTCCAAGGTTCTCCAGGAAGCTGTCAAGGTCATCAACAAAGCCGGGGTGTCACATACATGAAGTTCTCTGACACCCAGCCTAAGCAGGAACTTGATCCGGATCGTGTGCCTCTGGCAGACGGAATGAAGATTCATGTCGAGAAGATTATAATTTCCGACCAGACGAAATACGATGCTATCGTAAAATTCGACGGTCTCCGGTTACCGGAACGCAAACCAGGCAAATGGTATACCACATCATCGGTCATTGCGTCCCAGATCAAGCGGGCCATGCAGATCATCAATGCACAGCCGGATGGTATCCTCAAGGAAGCATTCGACTGCCAGATCCGCAAGACCAAAGGGAAGAACGGCAATAGTTATCTAGAGATGGTGGACCTCTAACCGATTATATCCCAATTTTTCCGGTTACTATGGAGTCCGCCACCATACCCCCAACCCAGCCATCAGGCTCTATCCTTTACGCCCCCGTCCCCCTCTCAAGGGGGCATGGTGGGCGTGACGGGGGAATGAGGCATCAGCCTAATCAGTATCCTGTTAGTACCTTGCTTAGTAACTATTGTACTAATAATAATATTAATGTACGATCTATTTTCACGACGGAAAAAGCAGATATATATGGGTGCAAGGATTCCATCTCAAATTCAGAATGTGGGAAACCGTATGGAATAATTGCATGCTCAAAAGATCCTAGCCATTCCAGCTCCACTAAACACATTTGCTGCAATGATCCGTTATGTCCAACCTGCTATCAAAAATATACACACAAGCTTGCTAAAGGTGTTATAGAACGGCTTCTGGGTTATTCTAAAGTATATCCCGATGATCCATTTAACCATTTAATTATCTCACCACCGCAAGGAACAAGATACCAGGACCTTAAACGAGCATTCAAGGCCGTTGGTAAAGTATTTTTGGAGTATGGTGGAAAGGCAGGTGTCTTCTGGTTACATTGGTACCGTATCAGACCGGAAGTAAAAGAACGACTCTGGGCAGCTAGGGAACTGTGGAAACAGGATCATCCGTATAATAAACACCCACCTGGATTCTGGAAACTTGCACATCAGAATGTTTTAAAATTACAATCCCTGGGGGATTATTTGGTATATTCACCGCACTTTCACGGAATCACTACTGGATATATGATCAAATCTGATGAATTCTATCTACTGACTGAAGGCTGGGTCTATAAGAAAGTTGCAAGAGACGAAGGTGAGGATCTGCCGGATAGTTCCACATACAGATTAACACCCGAAGATCTGTCAAGAGTTGCACATTATCTCAGTACTCACTGTGCATACGAATGGACTAAACATGCAGTAAGATACTTTGGAGAAATATCATATTCGAGGTTGGGACGAAAGGACAAGCATACAGAGAGATTACCGCAGGTCTGCCTGGAATGTGGAGCCCCGTTAGTAGAACACCTGGTTAACCAGGTCACGGGAGAATTGGGAGATTGTACAGGACAAGAAGTCACGGAGAAGATGATTACATGGACATATTACAAACGGATACCGAAAGAACGGCCAAAAGAAACACGTACAAAGGGACCATCCCAAGCAAACCGAGCTACAGAAAGCCGAAAGGATGGAACTTGACACACAAGCAGGTTATGATGAGGAAGGCGAAAGGTCTATGATCTCAGCCTGTCGGAAATGTGGCAAATTGGTAGAAATGACAATAGAAGAAGCGTTCAAACCAGCGTGTTTGTGTCGATGGTGGGATCGGATCTGTGCAACTTGCTATCGGAAACACTTCAATGAAGACGGGGTGAAAGAATAATGCCTGCCTATGGATTCACCTTAAACACACAACCAAACCCGATTCGTTACAAGATGCTCAAAGAACGAAGAGAACACCTGGAAACTCAGATCGAACAACTACAGGATGCAATCTATATCATTGACTGTGAGTTAGTGCAAGGAGGCGTAGGAGGATGATTACCATTTTACAAGGCGATGCCATTGACCAGCTCCACACTCTACCGGAACAATCCGTCCAGTGTTGCGTTACCAGTCCTCCATATTGGGGATTACGGGATTATGGGACCGAAGGGCAGATCGGGTTAGAGAAGACACCGGAAGAATACACACAGAAAATGGTTGAAGTATTCCGGGAAGTTAAGCGGGTACTGAGGGATGACGGGACGCTGTGGTTGAATTTGGGGGATTCATATTCTGGTTCTGGTGTGAATGATGGCACAGTTAATCCCGGAATTTCAAAATCAAGCGAAAGATGTGATGTATCAACCGTTTCAAGACCGAATACTAAAATATCTGGATTAAAACCAAAAGACCTTGTAGGTATCCCGTGGCGTGTTGCCTTCGCATTACAGGCAGATGGTTGGTATTTACGGTCAGATATTATCTGGTCCAAACCGAACCCGATGCCGGAGAGTGTAACCGACAGACCGACAAAGGCGCATGAATATATGTTCCTGCTGAGCAAGAAGGCGAAGTATTATTATGATGCTGATGCGGTGCGGGAACCGCATGTAACCCAAGAGAACAGACCCGATGGAATTATCAGGAATCGTCTATTTGAGTATGATTCAAAGGAGAACCAACTGCGACCACGAAAATGTAAAGATCGGGAAGGGTTTAGGGGTGGGCCCGGGAGCCTATACACGAATAACAACACCTTCGATAATTCGTATAAAATGGCACGGAACGGAACCAATATTCCGGGGCACTCTGGGAACTATAATGCAGCAGGAGAATGTCTTTTAAATCCGAATGGTCGCAACCGTCGCACCGTGTGGGAAATAACAACCCAACCGACACCAGAAGCACATTTCGCCACGTTCCCGGAAGCGTTGGTAGAACCGTGTATTAAAGCGGGTAGTAAACAGGGAGATATGATTCTGGACCCGTTTGGTGGTAGTGGTACTACTGGGTTAGTGGCAAGGAATCTGAAACGGGATTGTATTCTGATTGAACTGAATCCGGTGTATATTGGTATATCTCGAAATAAATTGAGATTGTATGAGCAGTTGGGGGGTTTATCATGATCTGTCCGCATTACACGAGAGCATCGTTCAATACCTATAGGTGCATGGGCAGCACGTTAGCAGGGACCTGTGGCTACCCGGAAATGATCTGCCCGATTAAACAGGAAACAGAAGGCTGGCTGGATCGAGTCAGAAGATTGGATCCGTGCGGAAGAGAGAGACAGATCGATTATGTCTGGTAAACTCACGAAGAGAGATTGGTCACACATTATATCTCTGCTTCAATTCGATTACTTCAAAGGAAACAAACAAAGTCAGAAACTATTTTATAAACTGGTAGAACTCCGGCAGCAGGCAGGCGAACCATGACAGGACAACATTTACTTTCTGGGATTTCACAAGAACAAGAAGCAATTCAATTTTTAAAAGAATATGAACCTAAAGAAGGATATTATCTTGCTTTTAGTGGAGGTAAAGATTCAATAGTGATCTATGATCTTGCAATAAAAGCAGGTGTAAAATTTGATGCGCATTTTTCCCGGATAACAATTGATCCACCAGAAGTTGAAAAATTTATAAAAGAAAACTATCCTGATGTTATTTGGGAACGTCCAAAAATATCATTTTTTCAATTAATTGTAAAAGAAAAGATGTTACCAACCAGAAAAATACGCTTTTGTTGTCGTGCATTAAAAGAAATTGGTGGAAAAGGACGGACTGTAATTACAGGAATACGAAAACAAGAATCTAGATTTAGAATGAAAAGAACCAAATTTGAAGAATCAAAACGAGTAAAAGGAAAATTCTTTTGTAATCCGATTATTGAATGGTCAGAATCAGATGTTTGGGATTACATCAGAGATAACAAATTAAAATATTGTTCTCTTTATGATAAAGGGAAAAAAAGAATAGGTTGTTTGTTTTGTCCGATGCAGGGAAAAAAGGGAATGGAATATGATCGTATCCATTATCCAAAATATTATCGTGCTTTACTTCTTGCTATTCAACGAATGATGAATCGTATTTATGAAGATGGTGGGTATTGGAGACACGGTGAAACACCGGAGCAAGTTTGGCAATGGTGGATCAATGGTGCTCCGGGAGAACTCCGGCAGCAGGCATGTGAACCATGACCGAACAACGGCAAGATTGTTTACAGATATTTAACAGCATAATGCTTCTGGTACTGGTACTGCGTAGCTTTGGTATACTATAACAACCTCAACCTCTTTTTTCCAGTCAATCTAAGTGGGCAAGTGCGGCAGGTTCCTGTTTGATGGGTCAACCCCAGGTGTTTGGGTGGTGACCAGTGTGCGCTCCGAGTGGTTCAGTGGTTAAAACAAGTGGACTTTAGTTATATAAAGTAAACCCGCAGATGTAGTGATCGGGTAAAATAAACCCAAGACACTGGTAACTTTCCATAGTTTTTGTTGGTTCTTGAACTCTTAAAAGTATCAGCAAACCGCGCACAAACTTTTAAGATTCCGTACCGCTTTGATACTTTTGTCCACAAGTGCCGCAGAAATTCTGTGAAGTGTTTTCTTTCTACCGTCTGATGAATAACAAACCTTTATATATATCCAATTGTATAGAACTCTTTATGTCAGCCAAGAGGGTAATGACAAAGGTTGGCGAGTTTATTGCTGACCGCAGGGTAGAGATTGCAGGTCTCGCAGTTACGGGTGTCACCGTAGCATCAGCCAGTGCGCTTGACATCAATGGAACCGTCGGTCCCATTCTTGACAGTGTCACTGAACTCATCCCGACGCTGATTAACCTGATTGTGGCCATCGTTCCAGCAATCATCGTTCTTGCCGTAGTGGGCTTCGTTGAACAATCCCGTTCTAATTTAAGTCCTGTTTGCAAAAATGGGCGATTTGGAATCTGATTGTGCGGAATAGCCTTCTTCGACAAGATCCTGTCGATGATGAAGTTATAGGTGGAAACACCTATAATCAAACTTTTCTCTCTTTTTGTACAAAAGTTTAATATAACTGTCCATCCTTTATAAAAATAAGGTTATATAAATGAATGACCGTCCGCCACTATCTCCGATTTGGTTATTTTTCACTGCACTCCTTTTCCTCTGTGTTCTTTCTCCTGTTAATGCCCAGAATGTAACTGTCTCCACATTGAACCAGTTAGGTGCTCAGGATATACTGATCTACACATTCACAGATAATACAACGCCGGTACTCTACGGCCAGTGGAACACCACCAGTGTAGATGTACCATTGCCTAGCAGCGATTTTCTGATTGTCATGCGTCCTAGCGGTGATCTGCGGTATATGGATCCCGGTCTGATTCTACAGGACTTCATGGGATTTGCCGTTGCTAATGTGATTCCGATTATTCTGATCGTATTCTTCATTGGGTTACTATGGAGACGAGGATAAAACTTTTTGCCGTGCTACTGGTTTTTGGACTGGTAGCAAGTGTAAGTGCAGCACCGATTATCAACCCCAGCGTCCAGACCAGACCGATAGTATGCCGGTACTGGCTGACAAGCTGGCTGTGTGCAGACACCGGTAATTCTGGAGGGGGGCAATATACCGTAACGCTGGATAGCAGCACCGAAAGCACGGTTAATATCTGGAACTTCACGACCGATTTAATGAACTGGACCAGCACCAATACCAACGTCTACTATGGACAGGGGATGAACCAGACCCCGAACATGACAGCCGGATCTCCCGGTAGTAATGGGAGTGATGGTGATGATGCGACCATTACCATAGGGGAAGTTACCACATTGGAGGCGGGGGAATCTGCAACCGTTGAAAATGTCGGTACACCATCAGCAGCCATATTCGATTTTGGCATTCCGACTGGTCCACAAGGAGAACAGGGGATCCCTGGTGCAGCAAATATGACAGCCGGCCCACCCGGGGAACAGGGACTCACGGGTCCATCGGGTCCGGCTAATATGACAGCAGGCCCGGCAGGTGCAGCAGCAACAATCGGTGTCAACGCCACTTTTTCGGGAACACCCGCAAGTGTTACTAATATTGGATCAGCAGCAGCAGCACTACTTGATTTTGTTATTCCGCCGGGTGTGAAAGGTGACAAAGGAGATCAGGGAGTAAATGGAACTCCTGGAGCAACAGGAAGTAACGGGAGCAATGGAGCGGCTGCAACCATAGCCGTGAACAATACGGTTACTCTGGCAGCCGGAAGCTCTGCAACCGTAGCGAATGTAGGCAGTTCGTCAGCAGCATCCTTGGATTTTGGAATACCGGCAGGTGCAAAAGGTGATAAAGGAGAGACCGGAGCGACCGGTGCTATACCAGATTCTACCCAGTTTCCATTCTTGAATGGTACCCGAACATTAACAGGGATCTGGAATGTTGGGGGATATAATCTTTCTAATGTTCTCAACCCGGTAACAGCGCAGGATGCAGCTACTAAGAACTACGTTGATGGTGTGGTAGCGGGAAAAGCCAACCTGACACAATATGCTTATCTTACCTTAATGTCAGGATCGGCAATGATCCCGACTACCGGACCGCCGAGCAACTTTGACCAGCAGGAAACCACGACGAATAAAAACAATTTCATCTATGCCAATATTTCCAACACCGCCGGTCAGAATGTTCAATGGATCGTTGATATGCCAGCTGATTGGGATGGCGGTAATATTATTGCGAATTTCTTATGGTCTGTGCAGAGTGGATCGGGGAATGTAAACTGGACGTTATCAGGACTACGGTTTGATAATGATGCTGCGATTGATGCGGCGTTGCCATTGATCACCTACAAGGTTGACACGGTGATAACAGCCGGTGATTTACACGTCAGTGATGCAACCACAGCCGCAGCTATAACCGGAGCTGGGAATGTTGTTATCTTCAAGGTTGGGAGAAGTTCAACTGATGATACGTTGGCAGCAGTC
>Ga0210092_1000044_pt1 | contig 10726 bp, 20 predicted proteins | sample WestPond_TuleB_D_FD_185585 | JGI IMG/M metagenome (GOLD analysis project Ga0210092, IMG submission 185585) | Wetland microbial communities from the San Francisco Bay, California, USA, that impact long-term carbon sequestration -... | ecosystem: Environmental > Aquatic > Marine > Wetlands ...
AGCATCGGGGATTGTTATCCCTATGAGGGCATAAAATTTCTTATCTCTATACTTGAGCCGGACATCATAACATTCAGAGTTCAGGTCAAATTCCTCCTGAAACTTCTCAGGGATGTATAGGGTGAACATCAGGAACTGCCGGGCACCTGGGAGCCCTACTCTTAACTTATAGTCCCCGGAAGTCCTGATAACTCTTATATTTGGGTTCCCTTTCTTGGTTACATCACCTCGGGAGTATAACTCAGAGTCCCTTATTGTATGCCACTCCTTTTTAGTAATAAGCCCAGAGAGCATTTTACCCCAGGACTTTTTACCTCCGAAGATTACAGACTCTTTATCGATGCCCTTGGCCTTTAAGACGGCATCGGCTATATATCTTTGATTAAGCTTAGTCATGTAGAGAGGCTTACAGGCCTTAACGACATCATTGCCCTTCAGCGAATCCTTGTGGATACGCTGGTAAGCGTATCGCACACAGGAGGACCAGTCCCTCATAAGCTGTTTGAGGGCTTCAAAATCCCCTGCATGGATGGTTCCTGTAATTACTTTATTCATAGGTTTCTTGTTCAGAAAAAATCAATAGGTTTCTTTAGATTTCGACAGATTTATTTCAACTGTTGCAAACCTCCTTTAACGTTAAATGATACTGATTGGAGTGTGAATAATAAAGTTGTATTTGAAGATTAATTAAAATCGTATGTAAGTCGAAAAAGAGGCTCGGAAGATCCAGTTACATTGTGAATTTGAGCATCAACCCATATGAAATCAGAGGATGTGCCATTCCAGTGAACAGGCTTACCAGCGTTGGGGTGAGAATATCCTTCCTCCATATGCACGAACAGGTCGCTGCCTGTTTCAATTACAGAAAAGGTGCTATCGGTATAGAATCCAAATTCGGAGTCCTTCCAGGGACCCTTATCCACTAAATAAAACAATAAGTTACTGGCATCTGTTTCAACGGTAGGAAAAACTTTTAATACGATGGGCCCGGAACAGTGCTGATTTTGAATTATGTCCCCAAAATTTAGGCTGGCCGTGGATTCAATGAGCTGCCCGGTTTGATAGTCATACGAATTGAAGTGCATATGACGTAAAACATTATTAATACATTATTTTCCGATTGATAGGCGCCAGTTAATTACGATGGTTAAAAATTTATTATGGACATCGGCATTGGCAGGGGCGTTTAAATAAAGGGGAAGTTCATTTGAAGGCGTCTCATAGAGAATATCCATAATTTCTTGAGGCATGGTGATTTGATGCAGATCACGCATGCGCTGAACATTGTTCATATGGCTGGGAGAAAAATATTTTTCTATATCTTGTCTTGAAATTGAGTCTATATCGTCATATGCTTTATTACCTTCTGCGTTTAATAAATCTCTCGCTCTATTATCTAACCACCATTGAACACTCGAGGCGTTAGCCCTGATCATAGATAGGAAAAGTTGATAGATATCTTCTTGAGTATAGAAGATCATTTTATGTGCTGAATCAATTCAATTTGGGAGAGCAGGATGTGCTGCTTTTCGTTCTCATAGGCCGATTCCTGCTCTGGAAATATTCGTTTGGCTTTTTTTAGCATGGGAAGAACAAAATTGAAAGTCTCTTCGATGTATTCCTCTTTTTTGACTTTTGAAAAAACACCAATCATGGTTTGAACATTGTGTATCCGGTCGGCCGGTTTTACAACCGAGGTCACCGGATTTTCAGCAATCTCGTCATAATAACGGCTGTTTTCTTTCTCGACCCCACTCTGTTTTTTGGTCAGAATCCAAGTGTCCTCCGCGATTTTGCGCCCAAATTTCTCGATCATGACCTTCATATCCATATCATAATCTTCCATGGTGTCATGAAGGAAACCTACAGCCATAGACCGTTCCGGGTATAGGAGATTTTTATGAATAGTTCGGAGATATTGAACGATTGAGACCTGATGGTAGAAGGCCGGCGTTCTGTTATCTTTTCGCAGACCAGTATGCAGCTGCCGGGCAAATTCCATGGCCTTTAAAGCAGAGTAATAATCTTTTGCCAGAAGCCAGTAGCGCAGTACGATTTGAGCTTTTTGAAAAGTGTTAATCATGGGGTTCATAGCTTTAAATTTTCGATTGCAGTTTTCTAAGAGAAGCAATGAAACTCTTGAGCCATGCATCGGTCAGCAGCTCCTGAGAGAGCCGGTCGACGCAGACCTGACAATGCTGTAAGTGCTCAGCGATCGCCTTTTTTTGTTCTTCCGTTAATGCATCCTGCCAGTTATACGACGGGTTGTTGATATCCTCGGTGAAGACCTTTGAATAGATGTGGCCTTTGGGATCAAAAAGATCATAATGGAGGATGAAAAGCGTCCCACATTTACTGCATTTACAGAGCTCCTCCCGGACTGTCGCGGTTGAATCAGTCTGATCGGCGTATGAGAAATTCGTGATTTCAATCAGGTTCGATCCGCAATTCTGGCAGGGTGCGGAGTCCTGATTGATATTGACGATTTGTTTACCGTTAACAAGCACTGTGTACCTTCTTTCCTTTGCGATAGTTTGTGGTTCGTATTTTGTCCTGTTCCAAACACTCCTTACATAGAGCTCCTTCCTTATTGGCTATAGGATTCCTACCACATGCTCCGCAAAGTCCTATTTTTTCTCGGCGCCGGTGAGTCGCTGAAAGACATTTGATACAAGCCTTTTTCCCCTCAACGACTTTCCGTTTATGACAGTATCCGCACAACCCTCTCTCAAGGGCATGTTTTCGAAGGTTCCGTTTATATTTTACGAGTTTTTTCGTGCAACGGCCGCAGAGCCCGTATCCGGCCTCGAGCTGAAGTTCCTTTTCTGCCTGATTCCAGTTGGCGGTAGCATCCTGAGATCCTGTTTTAACGTGGATTTCATAAGCCCTTTTTTGAATCTCATCGTGCTCAACCGGTCTCGGTTCGGTCAGGTTTCCGCAGTGATAACATCTCCCCTCCAACCCCCTCTTTACCATCCGGGTGATATTGTAAACCTGATTGATGTTCGTATTGAACATCTCGGCAATATTCTCGACCGGGTTGTATTGACGAAGAGTGTAGATACGGACTTTTTCTGAAGTAGTCCAGGAACGATTCTCTTTTTCTTTCACTTCACCAAAGTACCACGATTTCCGATTGCGACTCACTCTACCTCCCGGTTATTAGTTCTTCTTTGGACGAGTACCACGTTTCTCCGTCCTCGCTAAATATTATACACCTGAACGAGTCGCCTGTTAATGGCTGTGGTATGGAGGCAGTTTGTTTAATTTTAATTTCATCAAAATCTGGAGCATTCCCGACTATCGTGTAAGAGCCCTGACCGGGTTCAATTCGCATTATCTTAACACTGATTTGTTTTTCCTTAATAACTTTCGCTTCCTCATGTACCCGCTCACAATTTGATAGGAAGGTCTTAATCAACGTAAGTAATTTATCCTGCTCCTTATAAGGAAGATTTAAAAATTCTTTGTTTAGAAATGTACTCAGCCATTTCCTATAAAATTCAAATTTTGTTTTAATACTGTCTGTAGTGATCATGGTAATGATACTTGAAAAAAGACTTTTTCTAAAAATAATTTTTCCACAAGGAGGAGATTATGTATTACGAACCCAAACATTTTGATTTATCGGAACTTGTACCTCCCCAGGTTCAGTCCGAACTGGGCGATCAAGCTATTCTTTTACTCGAACCACGGATGCTAATGATGATTGATGGCATCCGAAACTTCTTCAACAGACGAATAACGGTCAATAACTGGCACTACGGTGGCCAATTCACGCTTCGCTGCTTCAGACCAAGCGATACAACCACAGGTGCCAGATGGAGTCAGCATAAATTCGGCAGGGCTGCTGACATGGACATTGAGGGCTACACGGCCGAACAAGCCCGGTCAATCATTCTTGCCAACCAGAAAAACCCGGAACTTACTTATATATCGGTTATGGAGTCCAAGGTAAACTGGGTCCATGCTGACTGCAGGAACATAAAATCCACTTCCGGGATTGTCCTGGTTAATCCTTAGTGTCGCCTACGGCTCGTCGGAGGCGCTACTTTTGGTTTTGAGGGCTTGAAGAGCTTAAAATGAAGAGATTTAGGTCTTTTCGAATTGAAGTACCCAAGTCTAAAAGACCTAAATCTCGTCGGAGGCGCTACTTTTGGTTTTGAGGGCTTGAAGAGCTTAAAATGAAGAGATTTAGGTCTTTTAGACTTGGGTACTTCAATTCGAATTTTCCCCTTGTGGGGTTTCTTCATTTTTTTAAACCAACTAGGTTTATACCGCATGAACATTTTGCGGTGTTTGATAATACTCCGGTGAGTCCTCAAATACCGGCGCCGCTGCATCCTTATGCGAGCTCGGTTTCTCCGGTAATAAAGTCGAGATCTCAAACGCTGGCCAGGACTGCGGCGTTTTGGGGGGTGTATTCTTAAACGAATCGCGACCTTGACCGTACCATCAGGCAGGCACGACGAGCTGGTGTTAGCTGTCTCGGGTACTATTATCGGATCATAAACCATAATCCAGATCGACCGGATTAATAGATAATTATTTATTTTTTCCGTTAAAGGTTGTGCTTTTTCTTGAACGAGTACAACCTGAACTCAGGGGATTCTCGTAATTGTTTCTCAAGGGACTCGTACTCGTTGAGGAGATCCTGTACCTTTTCGGGTTTCAGATGACCGTGGGCGATCTTATCCTCGATCTCTTTAAGCCTTTTTAAGGGCTTGGTAACCTTCTTATACATACTGCTCTGGCCCATGAGTGCCGATTGATTCTTGAGCCTGTGGCAGGCCTTACAGAGATATTTGTTCTCTTTCTTGGAATTCGATGGGGGAAGGAAAAGTTTGCTCGCCCGGTTGTTACACCTAGGGCATAGAAAAAACCACCGGTGTCCACCCAGATAGTTCGTTTGGGCTGTATATTCGAAATTTTGATCATTTACTGAGAATTTTTTAAGTTCAGCCAGCATGAAATTATACACTTCGTCATCAGAGGCGTCCGGATAGTCCCGGTCGATTATTTTTTTGATGACTTTCTGTAGATTGTTGATGGAGATGGAGGTACAATTTTCTACGGTTATTTGCATTGGGAGCTACCTTTCAATAATTTAACTGGCATAGATAGGTATTTCGATATTACCACCTGGGTTTAAATATTAAAAGATTATTCGAAATCTGTTTAGATATAAATAAAAGTGGCTCTTTTTGTATTTTATTGAAATAAAATAGATTAAAAAGTTAATCTTCATTAATTTTTTTATCGAATGAAGCTTTAGCGTCTTTCGAAAATTTAAAAAAGGGGGCTTTATACTCGGCGATTGGAACGACCTCACCAGTCCTGGGATTTCTACCAATCCTGGCTCTCCTGCTTTTAACGCTAAAACAGCCGAATCCGCGGATCTCGAGCCTCTGTCCTTCGGTAAGAATTTCCATAATTTCATCGAAACAGTGATCCATTACTGTTCGGATATCTTTGATTTTCTGATGATCGTTATTGTTTTTATCAATCTTTTCAGCAATACGCCGGCAAAGATCGATTTTAGTGATATTCATTAAATAATGATCCTCTATAATATTTTACCCTTTGCTGCCCGTCTTTTTATCCGGTAATAGATCTCCTGCAGCCAGGAAAAAAACGGAATACCGACAACGGATTGTTCTAGAACCCATTCCAGAGCACAGACATCAGGGTATTTTTCCTGTTTAATTTTCTGATCCTTGAGCTCAACTTCAAACAGATCCTTCAAACTTTCTTTTGTATGTTTGAGAACAAACGCGTTGCAGTTAATGCACTGCATTGGTTCCTGACATACATCGACCAGATGGGGATATACTCCGGATTTCAGGTCGAGATTTGGTTGATGCAGCAGACATAAACGCAGCTCGACTGTTCTGCTGTCCGAGGGGAACTGATAAGGGTAGTTATACCGGCAGTTATCCGGTATCTTTTTGAGTAATTTTTTATAGAGCTTTACCAGATGATGATATTTGACTTCTCTTAGTTTTTGATATACATCTCGAGAGGATCTCATTTGGATGACCTCTTTTTAGATTTGACTTGATGTAATTTTAGTTTTGAGCCAATTATGAAATACCTATCTCGAAGTCGTTCATTTTCGCAATCCCAAAGACCCGCCAGAAAATTAATGAAAGGATATTTATCGAAATTCAGACAGACCCCGCAATCTGGGTGTTTTCCTTTCGTGCGAAGTTCTCTGGTTTTTATCCTACCCTGGCTCCACTGATCTTTCACCGTGGTGATTTTTTTATTTTTATCAAAAAATACGGTGAAATCATGAATATGCTGACAGGCTCTTAAAAACTCACGCTTATCGGCTTCCGATTTTACTACGATATAACAGTCTTTGAATCTCATAGATAATATCACGTTATTTTTTTAAGTTGTTTAATGGTAACTATAGCTTTCTTTTTACTGTTATAAAATAAACCGCTTTTAATTATATCAATTAGAGCATTCACAGCAATTTTATATTTTTGTTCTAAAGATATAAATTCATACTTTATGTTGTTTTCATAAATTTCTTTTATTATCATACCAAAAGTATCGTAATTATCACCCCAAGTTATTAATAATAGTTGTTTATCATTACAATCTATTTTTTCAAATATTTTTTCAAACTCATTTATATCATCGATTGAAAAACAACCGTTCGTATAACATCTTCTATCTCGTTTAATAACATCTTCAGCTTTATTATTTCCACCAATTATCATTCCACTACAAACAGGTGCGTATAACCATTGTCTTCTAATTGGGTCGTAACTCAAAGCATTGTCACCTGATTTTATATCATATATTGGAAGTTGACCGACATTTAACTTGTCATGAATAATAGATTTAAATTTCTTTAAAACTGTCGAATCAGACATTAAACTGATAACTGATATCATAATTGTCTCCTATGGTTTTTCCAGTCCTTGATTGAATCCGAAAACCTGCACTACCGGGCGCCGATAAATAAAAGATTCATCAATAAAATTGATTTTATCGGCGTAGGTTTCCAGAAGGGAATTCGACCCTTCCCTGAAATTCCATACCTCAACTTTTTTACCTTTATGTTTTAGATATTTACAAAGATCCAACATGTCCCCATTACCAGAAATGAATATCCATTTATTGAATGAATCGATCCGATCCATGCAGTCAACGGCCATTTCCACATCATGAAAATGAGGAGCACATATGTCGATTTCAACGTCCCGGAGATGGTATGAAACATTGAAATCAATGCTGCGTAGGATCTCGGAACATTGGGGGCATGCTTGGTTATGAATAGCCCACATGGTTTCCGAGACTCGGCTCTCCATCCCCTTGAGCGATTTTGAGCATTTCGGACACGTCCAATTCTGAGCGTAGCGGAAAGCTCTTAAAGTTTTGGGGAAATTTTTTGATTTAATTTTGAATCCTATGTTTCTCAGCTTGCTCTCAAATTTTTTAGCCTCGTCATTTTGGATAATATAGGCTATCGATTCGGTGAGAAATTCACTCTCCCGGGAATTAAAATGCTCAAATATTTTCTCGAAATCGATCTTTTGATTCCGAACACGGGATTCGAAAAATAGATTCTGAACATCGACCTGCAAGAGCGTGGTTTGGGGCTGCATTATCGCACCTTTTCCAGAGTTAAACCGGTTGATGTTTTTTTTATGTTATATACATGATCCGCATTGTTTTTGAACTCCTCCTGCCATGTTACCAGTAGGACATCCAGGCCCAGTTTGCTACAGAGCTCTGCGATTAATTTGCAGGTATTCGTTATGTATTCCGATCCGACCGTGGAACCGATTGCAGAGAATGTTTCATCGAGAATCAGGAGTCGGGCATATTTCTTTTTGAGCATACAGAGAATCCTGAGCAAAAGACTTTCAATAACGGCGACGCTGCCACCGAACGATTTTAATTCACCCTCGATCCCGTCGTTTATGGTTTTCAATTCGATGTGAACTTTCTCATTTTTACGTTTCACCCTGGGAAGGAAAACAAGATTTTGATCATCGAAAACAGTCTTCAATCCATAAGTAATGAGCCCAGCCATCCTCGTGATCTCGTCGGTGATCATCATGTCTAGAAGATGTTTCAAGACAGCGCTGGTTTTCGTCAGGATGTCGATCTCTTTTTTAAGGCCGTCTATTTCGGAAATCAAATCCTTTTCCTGGTTCTTAAGCGCTTTATAGAACCCTTCGATTTGATCTACTTTGCTTCTCAGTTCGGCTACGCTGGCCATCATGTCTCCTTTATTTCAATATTAAAACACAATAATCCTTTTTTCGTCTAACTAATTTTTCATAATCTTTTGCCCAGACATTTCTATATTTAATGGCTTTATTTTTTGTATTTGGAATTTTTCCTTCCCTGAATTCTTTGATAACCTCGTCACATGATACTGCAAAACAACCAAAAGCTACGGCTTTGATTAAAATCGTGGTAATATACATGCGTTTTTTTGTCACCAAATCTTTTAAAGACCAATTAGTCTCCGGAGCATGGGAATTAAAATCATTCAGGGCCATAGCAATGTACTCGGCCAAGTCCTCATTAGAAAATTTTATATCGGGGAAAATACTTTTTAAATGTCTTCTCACTTTATTTTCCAACATTTTTCACCCCTACTCTGCTATTTACAAACACAGCTTTTTTTATCCCGAAATTATTAATGACTTTTTTAAGATCCGCCAATTCTTTTCTGCTTAATTGTGGAGCGGAAAAAAAGTACAATTTATTTTTTTCCAGAGATAATTTTTTTATAAGGAATGAATAATTACTTAAAACAAAATGAAAAGAGGTCTGAGTGGCTTTCATCTCAGATTCAATCGTAGCATGAAGGCTGTCAAGTTCTTCTTGGGTTAAACCATGACAAGTAATAAAAACAATATCACTTTTTTTAGACCCCAACTTTCTCATATTTATCAAAAATCTCTTATTAAATTTTTGTGCCTGATAATTGAGAGAGTTCACATTTTACTCCTTAGTCTGGCTGTTTCCTTTATTCCAATACGATCGTTTCTGTCCCGTTGTTATTGGGAGATTTCACATAATCATCATCACCGTAAAGCTTCTCTACCCGAACTTTAATAATTCCGAAATAATCGTTGCCGGTGGTGTTGATCCATACATCTTTTTCGGGCCCCAGATCCCGGATGAGTTCAATCAGTTCGTAACCGGTCATTATCAGACCTTGGCTAAGGTTACAAGCCCTACCGCAATGAAATCTTTGCTGTCCTTTTCATCGATTATCAGGCTTGCCTTACTATAAATGGTGCATTTGGTCTTATCAACGTAAACATCGACGTTCGAGGCATGAAAAAAATTCAGGATGTTCTTGAATTTCTTGCATTCGAGAATAAATTCCATGGGAGAATTCCCTTCTAAACGCCGGCAGGTGATCATCTCTTTAGATTTGCGGTCGGCGACCGTTTCCATTGAGAGGATCGATCCGTTAAGCATCATCCTGATAGCTATTTCATCTCGAGAGGTCAGAGACAGGCGATTCAATTTTTTCATGTAATCGGTACAGTTGATATTGAACCCATCTGTTTTGGGTATTTCGATGGTAATGGGAAGTTTGGGAACTGGTGTGGTGGTCTTCCTGAAAGCGAATGAATAGAGCCGGTCAGGAGTTGAGACCATTAAGAGTTTGTCCGTCTCGAGCAGCGTTATCTCAGACGCTCCGGTTTTATCGATGATATTACCGATAGGAGATAGCATGATACGCCGGATTGAAATGTCCATCTCAGTAAGTTCCGACGTGGCAAAAGCTCCGATTGAATTCAATCCATTCGAACCGTACATCGCCCCACCGAGAATGAAAAGATTTGAGTATTTTTTGTTGCTGTCATCCGCTATGAATCCCTGGATGAAATGGATTCCCGACTGGAAAATGGTTGCGTTGACGGTTTTAATCTGCGTTGCTTCGGCAATTTCTTTATCGAACGTTAGGAAAGTATCTGGGTCGAAGGACGCGAATGATACGAAAGACTCGCTGTTATCTGAAACAAAAATGTTAACGGTCGAGGTGTCTTTATCATACTGGAACCTGACCTGATCGGAGTCGGCATCACTGATGAGCGACTGCAGTCTTTTGGGGTCGGCCGTGAATTTTTGATCCCCTTCGAACTTGAGGTTCGAAACCGGCAGATAGGAAGCAGCCATTTTGTCATTATCTGTGGCGTAGAGGGCAATGGCCATGGTATCTTTAATGATGCTGAAAAGAGCATGGCCATGGATGTTTTCCGGGGTGTCTCCCGTAGCCAGAGAAACGATCGACAGGGCTTTTTTGAGATCTTTTGCGGTAGCAGTAAATTCAACCATGGTTAAGCCTCGATAAGGTTAAGTTTGTTTTGAGTTTCCTGGACTTGGGCTCTGAGCTTTTCGAGCTGGGCTTTGAACAGATCCTGTTTCTGTTTCCGGATCTCGGAAATATTTTTAGGATCATAGCCCTTCGCCGCTACCTCTCCTAGGACTTTTTCGAGTCGTGCTTTTTCGTTTTTGAAGCGCTCTTCGACCCGAATTTTCTTGTCGGACAGTTCGGAAATGTTCTTTTTAAGTGACATATACTCTTGAACTTCATCCATGGTAAATCCTCCAGAATTTATGGTTGTTGAATTTGTTTCAAAGCCCAAAGCATATCATTCAACCCACAGTTACATGGTGTAGTTATGGGTGCCGACGAAAAATTACAAAGAACTGAATGCCCCCAGCCACCATC
>Ga0210092_1000045_pt1 | contig 10669 bp, 21 predicted proteins | sample WestPond_TuleB_D_FD_185585 | JGI IMG/M metagenome (GOLD analysis project Ga0210092, IMG submission 185585) | Wetland microbial communities from the San Francisco Bay, California, USA, that impact long-term carbon sequestration -... | ecosystem: Environmental > Aquatic > Marine > Wetlands ...
CCAAGGACCCAGGTCTGCGATCTTGAAAAGCCAGAACCAATGGTGGTCAAAAAATGCCAAGATGCAGGCACTCATCGAAAAGTTCTATGAAAACCTGACCCAAGAACAGTTCCTGTGGCTGTTCAAGATAAACAATCACGCTTATGCTGATGATCTCATCAAATTCTGTGACTCAAGATTTCTACCCCTGATCATGGGACAGAGGTATGACCGTGAAGTCACCGCACGCTTATCAGGAGTGAAAAATAATCTATGATTCCCTATCTCTTTTATTACCCCAACCGGCCAACTCTCGTTCCACCCGATCCGAAGAACCCCTTGAACCCGGCGCCGGACTATATCACCAGTCTGGAAAAGCAATACACACGGGCAGAGTTCAAATGGAACGGGGACAACACCACGGTACGCACGGACGACTTCTCCTTCTGGAACCGGCAAGGCGAGCGGCTCTGCTACACACCCCACCCAGACATGCTCAAGGAGCTGAAACAGTTCCCCAGAAATTCTCTCCTGAACGGCGAGCTGATGCACCGGCATACCAAGGCTACAAAGGATCTCTTGATCCTCCACTGCATCATGGGCTGGGAAGGATCCCTCCTCTACGGCAAGACCTGGGGTTACTCCAGACAGCTCCTGGAAGCCTGCTCGTGGTTGCCCCTGACCTGCGGAACCCAGCTCTCCTACGATCGCCACGTCGTGCTCGCCCAGAACTTCCAGTCTGGCTACTGGAATTTATTTCAGATGGCTTGCAGATGTGACGATTCAATAGAAGGAATTGTGTTAAAAAATTCTCAAGGAAAATTAATTCACTCCACGTCACCATTAAAGGATGTTTCTTGGATGCTCAAAATCAGGAAATCCTGCAAAAAATACTCATTCTGAAAGAGGTATGGTATGAGATTCCACATCAATCGAAGGAATGATTAAATGCCCAAATTCAAAAAGCTCCTATTCAATAAAGCTCGGACAACCACCTCACTGGGTCGCAACGGTACGATAATGACTACCGGCATTGATGTAGGCTATCACGAATGCAATACCCCCTTCACCAGCATCCGCCCCCTCACGAGCCGGGGAGGTGTAGGGCGATGTGCAATCGAGATTCCCACAGAGGACTGCCCCTTCCGAGCTCTGGATGCCCTGATAGAAAAGACCGACCTGAAAAACCTCCCCACCCTGATGGGGATACACCCACTGCTCGATCACCTCGTCGAAGCCAAGCTGTCTGGAGCAACACAATGAGCGAGCCCATAGGCATCAGTATAGAGATCGGTGGAGAACTCCCCGCATCCCTTATTGAGCAACTCTTAAACGCGGCCGAGGATCAGATAGAAGACATATCGGAAGGCCCTACCAGCATGAAAGATCTCCGAGCCGCTAACGGAAAGACCCTCAAGTGGCAAGGTCTGGCCAATTACGGGGATGTCAGCAATCTGATGACCTTCTGCAAGAAACATAAGCTCTCCTTCATATACCATTGTGAAGGCAAGTACGAATACTGTGCAGAGGTCGCGTTCTGGGTTCCCGGAATGGAGGGTGAACAGAGTGTTTCCTCCGACCAGAGCGGGAACTGGCTGGCGGGCATCAACGATATCCGCCCGCTCGCGGAACTGCTCCTCGGTCTGGTCAAGGACGGGTACAAGATCCTGCCGGCCTTCCTCACCAGGCCCGGTCTGGAAGAGATTGTGGAGAATGGACTGAAATACCCCAGCCGCCTGCTCCCCAACCTCGAAAATCTTATTAAGAGATTACTTCCTGAAGAACCTACCATCCCCCCATTTACCATCAAGGAAAACGCATGAGCAAGGATACCATACCGTGACACTCTCCCAATTCATAAATTCGAGAACACAGAAAGACTGTATAATAATCTATCAACACTATCTCCAAAGGAGCCACTAACATGGCAAAGAAAGCAGCACCCAAGACCGTAACGCAAATCGTCTCAGCCGACCCCTTCGCAGCCATCGCCACCTCGGCCCCCACAACCAAGACCAAGAAGTCCTCAATGCCGACCGCCGAGGTCACGAACCCGGTCAAGAACTCAGTCGATCTGGTCGTCAGCCACAAGGCCGAGATCAGCAGGCTGGAAGCAGAACTCGCTACCCATGAGGTCACCATCATCGACCACGTCCGGCCCCAGCAGGATACCGCGGCACGCGCAGGGAACTATTCCAAGTCGTTCAGAGTTCCGGGCAATACCGGGGCGCTCACGTATGTCACCTCCGACCGGTTCTCTGCCCCCAAGAACGCCGTCATCGAACAACTCAAGCAGCTCATCGGTATGGCCAAGTTCGACGAATGGTTCGAACCCAAGCGTACCATTAAGCTCAAGCCGGAAGCAACAACCGACCAGACCTTTATTCAGAAACTCGTGAAGGTCACGGCCGACGCAGGCATGGCCCTCGGCGATGCCTTCGAAGTCACGGATACCTGGGCCACAAAAGAAGGCCTCGATGAGAAACAGTTCGAACTCTCACCGGCCAAACTCGAAGAGTTCCGTACCCTCTGCAGACAGGCCAAACCGGCACTCAAATAATTGTGGAGAGGAATCAAAGGGTTTCAAAATCAAATGGGCGAGTTCTTTGGTGAACTTGCCCATTTTACGGTTAGACCAAGTCCTATCTCTCCCTGATAAAAGAAGACGGACCATACTCTACCTATAATATACCAAATCTCCGGAAAGAAGTCAAGTTCTTTTTTTGCATGAGTTTAAATCACTATTAAATTTACCAAGGAGAATACCTCCCATGGCCTCGAAGAACTTTCGAAAACCACATACCGCAGATAAATGGAACGACCCCCGATACATCACCAGTCTGGAGGAACAACATGACCAGGAAGAAGCCTACGAGTCCATCGTCAAAGATCGACAAGTTCTTGGCCCCCTACGACATGACCCTGTTCAGACATGAAGAATTCAAATGCGGCGCCGTCACCAACGTACACAAACACATCGCTTATTTGCAAGGTCAGATCGATGAGTACCAGACCCTTATAAAAAAGATCCGAGCCCTCCAGCCTGGTGACCTGTTCGTCTGGAATTGCCTGATCCGGGTCGGATTTAAATCATACAAGAGCCCGGCCATTATCAGGTTCAACTTCATCAACTGCTCCAATCATCCCTTCATAACGCTACTGGCCTGCGAACGAGGGTTTTTGTTTCATCATGCCAGAATAAAATCCATCACCTTGGGAGATGGTCTGGATCTGAACCCAGAAATAAACGACGTGAAAAACTGGACACCCATCACAGCAAAAGATCTGCCCCTCTATCTCCATATGGAAAAACGCTTCCCACTGTTCGATGAAATCCTGAAAGGAACCACCCCATGAGCCGAGACAAAGCCCTGATATACCGAGAACAAGTCCTCACCGAATCCATACGCCAAAGAGACCTGGTAAAAACCTTGCCCGAAAACACCCTGCTACTCTTTACCTACCGAGCCTTCAGCATCGAAAAGAAATGGGTGGACACAAAGGTCGCAGCCTTAACAACCAACGTATGGAACCTCACCTCAATCCAATGCCACATGGTCGCCAGCGATACCCATACATGGGAATGGGACCATGACATGCAGCGCCTCCGTTCCTCCGAGGAAGCTGATACCCCCCTTGATAAATATACCACCTATCTGGGGGCGACCTTCGGACGACACCCACTCAAATTCCAGTACATGAAAACATGGGAACCCATAGCCCCCGAATGCATCCCGCTACTCGTCGGCTACCCAGTAAAATATCCCCGATTCTACACCCTACTCAAAGGAACATAAATATGATAGACCAAAAATTCCGAAACGCCATTCACCTCCTCAACCAGCTCATCGTCAAATCCGGTCAGCAACGCCACAAAGATGCTCTAAAAACCCTCACAGACCCTCTGAAGGGCTACACCGTAGTTGGCATCTACGGAGACAACCAGCAGCCCTGGATGATCTTTGTAGAGGAATCTGAGGCCACCAATCCCCGGGAAGCCGCCATCAAGGGAATCGAGAAACAGGCCAAGGACTCCGAACAACCCACAGACAACCTGGCCGTCATCGAAGTCCTGGAAGGAACAGTTAAAGGCGTGCTGGGAAATGACGTACACGTCAGTCTGGAAAATCTGAAAGATCCCAAATGCCCCTGGCTACATTAATTCGGAGGAAAACTATGTTACAATAAGTTCAAACACACCAGCATGGATCACGGACAACCTTCCAACCGATGCCCAGCTACTCTGTAACCAGCTCAACAAGGAACATTCATGAACATCCGAATCCCAATCAAAATCATCACGCCCAAAATCTCCCACCGGACAGACTCTATCTTCTACTCCGGGAAAAACATAGCCGAGGTCAAAGTCCGCAACCGTACCTACGTCCTGACCACAGCCGGCGAATACAAGTTCACCTACCCCATCAGACCAAGCGGCATCCAAACAGGAGACCATACCTGTCCCATGCTCAAACGGTGGAAGGACCATAAAATTCGCTGGCTCGATCGGAACGGGTACGTGGACAACTGGGGCTGGTTCAGCATCCATGTCTGGGAATCCAGACCCAATATCCCCGGCCTCCCCAGCGGCAAAGACCAATGCCTCGGCACCCCCGGTGACGTGTACGCCACTTACGACGAGGCCATGAAAGCCTTCGTCAAATACGTCACCAAGGACATACTAAATGAACCCTTTCAGGGCTAATCGATTATTCCTATTAAAGAGTGATCCTTCAAAGTACATAGACGAGATTATTACTAAGTCACTTAATGACCAAGGACACCACTAAATGAAATCACCATTCGATGACATAGCCCAACCACCCAAACCGACCAGGTCAACGAAGCGGCCCCGCAAACATCCTGAAAAGCGGGACCGCACCCAGCCAGATTGTCTGGAACAGAAACGCTCCCTGGCCGAGATCCTGGAAGAAAAATGCGCCGGGGAAGATCCAGCCGACGACGCTTACTGGTCTGGTAAAGAAGGAGATCCCCAATGACCATGCCCCTGGGAGATGAATTCTCCAGAACACCAGCAGAACCCACACCACCCCCAAAGAAAACCTGCCCAATGTGCGGGGAACCCCTCCAGGTCGGAGATACCTGCTGCCATTGCGGCTATGAAGGAGAATTAAATGTATAAAGGCCCTACGACCATCCTGTCCGAGAATCGAAAAACCAACTGCTCCATCGACCTCCCCATCGCCGGCCACTGCCGACCCACAGCCAACTGCAGCCGAGCATGCTACGCCAAACGCGGCCCCCAATCCTGGCCCCTCTCATCCAGGAAACACGTCTGGACTTCCCAGTACCTGGCGAGCCAGAATATTACCAGACTCTGCCACGAGTGCCACACCCGCACAGCAGTTCGCCTGTCTGGCTCTGGTGACCTCCTGCCCGCCCACATCCCGAACCTCATCCGCCTGGCTACCGCCTGCCCCCATACCATCTTCTGGGGCATGACCCGAAAAGTCGAGATCGCCACAGCAGTCAACAAACCCCAGCTCCCCAATCTCCGAATCCTGGTCACCGTCGACGCCACTAGCCCAGCCAAAACCTGGGACTACAACGGCACACTCTGCTACGGACCCCGGCACCCAGCCGACACCGTCCCCAACGACCCGCGGATCCTCACCGTCTTCCCGGCCCACTACATCGGCCGGATCCAAAAAGGCACGCTCCACCACCCCAAAGATTGCCCCGCAGTCTGGCACCGAGTGAAGGGATGCGCCGCCTGCAAACGCTGTTACACTTGGTGGAAAGGATAAATATGAATACCAAAAAACCTAAACTCAAAAAGTACCGGGTCAACGTCTGCCGCATAGCTTACGGAAACCTGGACATTGAAGTTGAAGCCCGGAATGCCCGGGCAGCAGAACGTCTGGCCGAAGCAGATGCCGGAAACCATTCCTTCACGGAACACACCGCCGAGTACCGGACCCAAACCTGCCAACGACTCGAACCCATCAAAGGAGCCTTAACATGAACCTTCTTTATCAAATCACCGGCCATGTCAACTTCGTCGTTCGCGCAGACTCTTATGAGGAAGCCGGAGACATCGCACGGGATGTGGCCCAGGAATTGCCCAACCTGCGGGACACAGAAGAGATCGATGTCGAAATCAATGTCCTCGCAGAACCCACAGGCAAGGGTTATTGCTATCCTACAGAACCCACCATCAAAAGGAGACTGAAACTCCAATAACAACCTACTCCCCCCTAATTCTGACCCTGTTTTTTGAGTATGGAAAACAAAATCGAACCGCGTGCCCCGGCCAGTCTGGATCCGGGTCTGGAAAACAGATCCTCGAATCCCATGACTCGGCCCGGGCCGGGTTCCTCACCTGTCTGGAATCGTCTTGAAATATTCTTCTAACACCGGCAATGTTCTTCTAACATACAATTTCGATGACACATGATGCACTGTGTTAGAAGAACCCATGACCCGGCCCAGTCTGGCCAGTAGATCATTACCATGTCGTGTGCGGAGAAAAAATTTCCGGGACATTTCGGTTGGACTTTCCCCGGTTCTTGGTTCTGAGTTCCTGAATTGATGGACTGAGTTCGACGTGGGGGGATAGGTATAATATAAGGGGGCTGTTCTTTTCCTGGATGGAGGTTTCTATGATTCGATCGTTCATCTGTATCCTGTTTCTTGTTGTGGTTTCTTTTTCTCAGACTTCGAGTAATGGGGATTATACCAAGGTTGCGAAGAACACCGAGGATGGTGGGATAATCAAGCTTTATGTTCATCGTCCTTGCACCGTAACGTTGTACATTAATGACATTCATTTTATCGATACCACGGACTATGCGTGTCCTATATCTCAGAAAATACAGGACAGTTCTGTTAAGAAGCCGCACAGGGGATGGTAAGTAGTTGGGTAGGACGAACTTGCTGGTTGAATACTGTTAAAAACGGATGTACCCTATAGTGGGAGAAGGAGTTATGTCGCAGAGCACGTCTCCAACTGCCCCCAATATGAAGGGGAAAAGATTGGTGAAGACGAAGATTGGGGGCTTCTGTTATGGAGCGCAAGAAATATTGGTTGGGACGGTGGGGGTGATAGCACAGATGGAGGAGGGGTTAGTCTGGCAGAGTCATGATGGGAAGTTTGCTAGATGGGTGGATATGGAGGTTTTGGTAAAGTTTTTCGAGCTGGTTTCTGACAAGGATCTTCCTATGTATATGGGGATTAACGGGTGGTTGGATGGGGTGATAGGAAGTATTTTAGAAAAAGGGGGAGTTCTGAGATGAAGCCGCAACGGTTAAAGGTGGATGCCATTTATCACATCGTTGAAAAGTACGTTATCATGGATGAAGTTCTTCCACTACCACTACATACTCCCGCGTCGCGCATAGTCCGTGGTGGTGAGTATGTTATTCAATGTCTTTTGACTTTAAATGGGTCCCAGTGGCGTAAGAGGCCTGTCATTGTTGCCAGTAGTAGGGAAGAGGCCAGGTTCCGGTCGGTCGAATGTTGTTATGATTATCATCTCGATTGGGGTGTGGTCGTTAAGCTTAAACTCTTGCAGCCGAAGGACTTACCTATCTTTATTAACTGGCCTTTTCGGTCGATATTGTTTGAGGAGCTTTTAAAGGGCCGGTGTGGTAGCGATATAGAGGGGGGTGAAAATGGATAAGTGGTATATGTATTTTTGGTATAAGCGGGATCAGGAAGTTTACCCTGTTGGTGGTGTGGCGCTTCAGCAGGGGTCGAGGGGTGGGGAGCATATTTATCAGATACCTATTCCGCGGATAGGGGAGAAGGTGACGGTGGAGAAGGTGTCGGGGATTGTGCGGGCTGTTGAGTATGATTATGAGAAACAGGAAGTGAATGTTCAACTTGGCTCTGAACGGCATTAAGGGCTGGTGTTCTCGGTAGGGGGAGTGTATGAAATTTGATATACATTTGTTTCCGGTTGTTCGGGTTAAGGTGTGTGGTGTTGAGGCTCCTGATGAGCTGGCTGCGATCAAGGCGGCGGAGGGTGTTGTTGATTTTAATTTCACGTTCAACCATAATTCTTTCCCTCATGGTGATAATAAGATTGAGATGGAGTATGCCGAGGAGGTGACTTGTTACCTGGTGGATTCGGAGGGGGATCCGGATGGTGTCTGGTACGGGCCTGGTTATGAGCGGGGTGATCCGAACCCGTCTGGTACGAAGGCGAACCTGCTTGACCGGATTTTGGCTGAGAAGAAGTTGTTGCCTATGCTTCTGGGTATTGATCCGGATTTGGACAAGCTGATAGCGGGGGAGCTGCGATGATGAAAAATGTTGAAGCGCTTCGGTACATTAGGCGGGAGGCGATGAAGAACGTTCGGTTGTTCAAGCGGATTATTGAATGGTGCGATCAGGTTAAGCCGGGGGATTTGTTTTACTGGGGGCGGCAGGGTATCGTGTTTAAATTTTGCATGTTCTCGGTTGATCAGCCACCGCCTTCTCGGCCCCGGCAACCAATTGACGGGCATCTTGTCGTGTATGGTCGGGTGAGGGTGAAGCTTTTAACTGAGAACGGTGGTCATCCGGCCCCTAAACAACCTTGGTTTAGGCAACCTCTTTTCAGAGTAGGGTCATACTCATTGGTGCATTGTCTGGAGTGGTCACCGATCACTGTGAAGGATTTGCCTTTGCACATTAACGCTCCGATAAAATATCCTGAGTTCGACCGGACGCTCAAAGGCATTGGAGGAGGGCTATGACTTTTAACGAGCAGGCCAAGGCCAAAGTGAAAGAGTATGCCCGTATGGTGAAGTTTTTTCAGGAGTTGAAAAGGGGCGATATATTTTTCGATCCGACGAGCAATTATCTTTTCAAGGTGGTTGAGTTTAGCGGAGATCATGGGATGGCGGGACAGGCATTGAAAGTTCATGTGTTAGCGAGCAATGAGCCATGGATGACTCCATACAAGGTTCTATGGTCAGTGACGGCGCCGGGCTGGCAGCGGGTGCCTTTGAAGGAGTTCCCGTTGTATCTGACTTACAAACAGCATTCGAAAGAGTTCTACCGGCTTCTCAAGGGGGGGTGAAAATGATCGATATGTTGAAGGCTTATTACGACAGCAAAGAGCGAGCGGTCAGTCTGGAAACTCAGAAACAAGCCGACAAAGATAAGGGTAATGATGAGCGGCATAATTTGAAGTATGAGGTTTTCCAGCCCAGAATCGATGCTCTGACGAATGAGATGAGTGCTGCTCTGGATAAGAACGAGCGGGAGCATGGTGAGGTTGCGGACAGGATCACGGCCGAGATCGGGCAGTGTGTGGCGTCCATGAGAGAGGTCGATCAGATTTTCAGGCACATGCTTTTATACCGGCAGATACTTGAGGGTGGTGAGGGTCTTGATGCCCCTGTGAAATTCTCCATGTATTCTTACTCAGACCGGGACGAGCAGGGTAATTGGATTCAGGATAAGCGTAAAATAATGAAGGTGCCGGTTGCGGTGCTTTGTCAGGATCAGTACAAAATGCTGGCGGTGTATATCACTCAGAATGATCCTTATCGCAAGAGGGTGAACAAGTGGTCGTTGTTCGTTGTGGGGTATTCGATCTTTAATCAGTTCAATGAGTCGTGGAAAAGTCATGGCAGTCTGCATAACGTGCATAGTGATACCCATGTGTTTGAGCAGGTCATACGTGAGGCGCCCACGGAGGGGGAGCTTCTGGAGTGGTGGGCGAAGCGGGGGGTGCCACAGGAGTTTAAGGATTGGATACATGACCATGAGCAGGAGCAGTCTGATTTTCTGGAGGCGGTCGAGCTGTACAAAAATCGGGAGTGGCGTCTGGCTTTTCTCCGGCAGCATAAGGATGATATTCTCGGTTCGTATTCACGGGCGACGGAGTCTGGGGAGTACAAGTCGGTGGTTGAGGAGCTTTTGATTTTGAGAACTCCGAAAAAAGAATTGCCGCTGATTATGGGGAAGATCACGCAGGAGTATCCGCGGCGGGTATGGGAAGCGTCCATGAAGGGGATAAAGGTTGCGTGAGTCCTGGATGAAGCGACGTGTACTTAAAAGGGAGAAAGAGGGGGAAAATAACATGCCGAGATATTCTGTGTCAGATCTTTCGAAGCTTGCCACGGTTTTGCGTGAGAGTCACTATGACGGTCTGGCCAACACCGTGTATTGGTGGCACAGACCTGGACAGTGTCAGCCAGTACCAATACGGAGATGGCGTGCGGGGCGGTTTTACAGTGTGATGCGGAGGCCGTTGAAAGAGATGCCTTTATTTTTAGGCGTTGATCTTGAGTGGGTTCGTATCATTGCCGCGGAGCGGCTCAGAATGGGGGTATGATGGCTGGTCGTATCTTCGTGACGGCAGACATGCACTTGGGGCATACAGGGCTTTCGGATGATGGACACCGTCCCAAGGATTTCGGGGAGCTTATTGTGAAGCGGATGGGGCTGTTGCTGAATCCGTCCGACATTCTCATTGATCTTGGGGATGTATGCTGGGGGGATTACGATTACTGGTTCGAGCGGTTGAAGCACATCGATTGCATCAAGTGGTTGGTTCGTGGCAACCACGATAAGAAGTCGGTGTCCTGGTACTTGGAGCACGGTTACAGTTCCGTGACGGACGGGTTCCGTCTGGAGATGTTCGGAAAGAGGATCATGTTTTCACACGAGCCTGTTCGTGAGGATGGGTGGTTTGACCTGAATGTTCATGGTCACTTTCACAGTTTCGGTCTG
>Ga0210092_1000046_pt1 | contig 10540 bp, 23 predicted proteins | sample WestPond_TuleB_D_FD_185585 | JGI IMG/M metagenome (GOLD analysis project Ga0210092, IMG submission 185585) | Wetland microbial communities from the San Francisco Bay, California, USA, that impact long-term carbon sequestration -... | ecosystem: Environmental > Aquatic > Marine > Wetlands ...
CTAATTGGATTTCAGTTGCAGATTTAGTAATAACTCTATGATTACATGGCATACTACACGCAAGACATGTAACCGGATTATATACAGCTCGAAAGCTAAACCAACATCTTTGACAAGTAAGGGGTTCACAAGTTATCAAAGTCTCATTACAAAAGATTATCGTTTTGCATTTGGGGCAGATAGTAAATTGTGATACCAACTATATTCACCTTACCCCGTTAAAATTTGGGTCGCTAATTTAGTGATCACTATCCCGCCCCGCGCATGATGCGATCGTGATTCTAACCGGGGGGGTCATTTCGTTTCTTAACTGAGAACGATTGCAGCTATTGGTTGTACATTCTGCAACCAACTCATGATGATGCTTCCATATACTACGATAGCTAACATGATCGTTATACATCTGTCTATTTGTTTATTATTCATTTGCCCTCCAACTTAGTTAGATTAACTTTTGTTTTTGTAAGGGGGTTTGTGTTTATGAATTTGGATTTTCCTACCCCTATCCGTTTAAACTAAACCCTGTTGGGAACACTTTACAATCGCAGACATACCGTATCTATATACTGGCACGGTCATTTCATTTTCATTTCTAAAGGTCGCACCCAAATGTCGTATCCAAAGTGGCGTTCACAAATGTCGTAGGTCAGGGAACTTAAAGCATCGAAGGGTTCCCTGGATAGTTGGGGGCGCATAGGGCAAAAAAATATCCTGATGGGTTCCTGTACTAGGAACCCATCAGGACGGTTAGGTGTTACACCTTGGCGGTGTAGACCAGGTAGTTGTCCTTGCCCAACTTCTGCATGTCCCACCCGATCTGAGCGATCGACTTCTTGGCCTGGCTCAGATACCGGTACGCGCGGTTGTACCGGTCATCCTTGGGCAGCGACTCGAAGATGGTGGTGTGCTTCAGGAAGAAGCGGACCACGGCGCCAGCGGGCAGCGGGGCAACTTCCCCACCCTTCGCTTCCGTCACGGCCTCATTCAGGACGCTCTTGAGCCGGTCTTTGAACTTGCCCATGATCCCGTCACCGGAGCCGGAACGGCCGGTCGAGGACGCTTCGGTCATCAGCATGGAAAGGTCGGACTTGACCACGGCCACCGGGGCGGCGGTTTCTTCGGGCGCTTCAACAACCTCAGCCACTTTCACTTCGTCTTTGTCCTTACCCATTGTTTGTTCCTCCTTTGTTTTGTTACCGATTCACTTCCCCTGATGGGGAGTGTTCCTGCTCTTTCTTTACGCGGTACTCTTGATCATTTATTAAATATATTTTATCTGGTATTAAGTGACACATCAAAGGTGTTAAATACTTGACACAGATGGAATTCTTTGGTCGCACTGTTTTAATGGACATAGGTCGTGGAGCTTTATTGGATAATTTATTTGGCATCTTTTTTTATTTTTATTTTAGCTGGTCTCAAGGGATCTTACAACGAAGTATTTTTTGACACCAAGGATTAATTGTTTAGCACGGGCTCCCTTCCGGGTCCTTCACAAGGAGGTTATGGGTATTGAGAGACTACCGGTTGTAGTTAGTACGTGCACACCCGGGCTCAGATTTCCATTTAGGCGATTTGGTTTTTTGTTAAGTTGGAAAACAGAATGACATGGGCTGCAATGTAACGTTTGCGCCCCGGGGTGGAAAAAGACAACCTTTAGGTTGTGGGTATGGGTGCGGCAAACGTTAAGGCAAAAACAATTGCTGCTGCTAAGGACTAAACCTTACGTTACAAAAAGAAGGGGAGCCGAAGCTCCCCTGTCTAAGATTAACCTACAAACTTTTTCACACCGCGAATGACCGCAATTGCGATCCACAGCAACACGATGTAAACCCAAAACGGATCAGCATATGATTCTAACATAGACTACACCACCTCCTTCTTAAAAGTTAAAGTCGCGAACGGTTGTCCAGTCTCAACATGCGATAAGAGTACCTGTGTACCATAGTCAAAGTACTCTGCACGGATACCAGCCTCACCCAACCGTTCATCCTTATTGATAGCGTCTGATATCTGACGACACAACCAAACGTCATCCGCTTTCATAATTAGCCAGGAATGAAGTCGAAGCGGATCTCTTTACCGTGGAAGGTTCCTACGGATGGATCGTATCCGGAATGTACATGACTTCCCGTATTTATCCTCACGGTTTTTTCCATGTCGGCCAGGATCTTCTTATTCGTGATCACATACTTCGAACCCCAGTAACCCCGAACGACTCTCCACTTGCCAACGACGAACACTTCGATGGTCCGATGTTGTTTACTTACCCTTGCCTTAAGTATGCAAGGATTATCCACGCGTGGATTACATCCTCCATACTCTTCCAAAACAACCTTATCCAAGATTGAATCAAGACTCAAAGCCTTACCTCCCTTTAGTTTTTATTAACTGCAGCTGCAACCCAGCCGGTGACTACTCCGTGAATGATATCATCACCGTTAGAATACCACTGTTGCGCTAACACCTTATATGGTTCCACGGCTGCGCAAATCTCTTGACGGTTCAAGTTTGGATATTCATCCTGTAGCATCTCAAGGACGGCTTGATGATCCATACCGAACTGTCTCATCTCGATGATATAACGGATCTCGATCGGCCAGGCAGTGTAGCATTGACGGCGCCTAGACGTTAGGCCCAGCTTCACGCACATCTTATGGAGTCCATGATTGTCCAGGCACTCTACGCCTTTAACAATCATCTTATAGGCATCATCAGTCTTACTCATGCCCTTTGTAAGATGTCCAATTAATAACTTCCGCCAAGTTTCAATGTTGTAAACAGGGACTGTTCTACGATTCATTTACTTCCTCCTTTATGTCCAGCTAGGACACCTGTCGTACCAGTTAGCCGCCTCAGGATCACCATCCTTCTTAATGGTCTGAACCTGGCGTTCGAAGTACCGAAGCCAGCCTGAGTCCCCATTCTCCAAAATATGATTCCGCTCTACCGCAACAGTGCGAGGTCCTTCGCACAGGTAGATTTCCACGTGGACACTTGTGAACGGTTTCTTACCTTCACGTTCAGATTGAAATCCACTCCAATGAAAGTTCATAATACCTCCTTAAAAATATCCATGATACTGGATGCCCAGGTAAGGCTTGTGGGCATCCAAGAAGGCCTTTACGTCTTCTTCATCCTTCAAGCCTGACACAGCGCTCTCAATGTGGACGTAAAGAATCTTCACAGTTATCTCCACCTGACCTCTGTAGGCCGGAATGAGGAAGGTTAGCCAATCGTTATCGATCGACTTTCCATCCGGAAGCATTACCGAAATGTTACTACTGATAGGTTTAATCACCGAGCTTCCTCCTTTTAGAAACCGAGTTTACCTTCTTGCTTGCGAACCCCTTCCGCGGACCATAGTAAGTCACTTATCGTTACTTCACGATCTCTGGATACGGCTTTCTGCTTAGCTCCCAGGACCACCGAAGAGATGGCAGCTCCAGTAACTCCCTTCTCCAGAAACTGACGCAAGGAAGTTACAGCCTTATCCAGGTGTAGTGAAACCTTATATAACTCCAAGTGAAGTCTTAACAACTCCACCTTCATGTCCAAGTTCGGAATATCCATCGCATAGATCTTATCTATACGACCATGACGAGTTGCAGCTTCGTCTAAAACATCTAGACGGTTTGTTGTCGCAACAGTTATCACACCATCCAACCCAGAAGCACCTTCCAAGATGTTCAAGAGTTCAGACGATACACCACCTCCATGTTGCATCTGACGTTGTGAAGCGATGATGTCGAAGTCTTCCAAAACCACCAACGCAGGTTTAAATCTTTCGGCAAACCTGTACACCTTCTCGATAGGCCAATCAGCCGCTGACGACATAATGAAAACTGTCCCACCAGCTTTTAAAACGTCACGAGTCAAAGCATTCACTGCAGTTGTCTTTCCAGTGCCCGGAGGTCCTGCAAACAGGATGCCGCGCTTGAAGGGGACTCCAGCAGCTTCCAGCTTCTTAAAGTTATTAAACATGTCAACCACAAGATCCAATTCTGCTTTGATATATGGAGTCACTACCACGGACTCGAGTGAGAACTTTTCCTTATGATCAACGATCGTAAACTCATTACCTAAGGTACAGACAGAGTTCTTGATCGCATCATAGTTCGTCTTAAGTTCCTCAACGTACAGTAAGACTTGTTCAAGTTCGTCTCGCTTACAACAAACCCAAGCTACACCTACTGCCGTGGTATCTTGCCAGTTCTTTGGAGATGCAGGCATGAACAGGAACTCAAGATCTTTATACTTCACTAATATGGAGAAAGGTTTGATCGCAATCCTCTCGCCCTTAACTTTCATATGACTCGAGCTCAGGCGATAGTTCTCATTCAACTTCGTTCCATCATATCCCATATACTTCTGAGATATCGCGGTCGCAAGGTCATGCTTCAAGAGTTGAGTGATAAAGTAATTCCTAGCCTCATCACCAACGAAGCCGACCTGAAAGAACTCCGCATCGTTTAACTTCAACCCGAGCAACGCGGCAATCTCGGTACGGTTCTTTGACTCTTCTTTCCGCACCATAGACTTCATGTTCAACATGACCTTATTGAAGACGCGCATCTGTTGATACATGTACTCCATAGCCTTGACGTTTTCTTCAGTCAAGATCTTTGCCGCTTGTACATCCAACTTTTGCTTTGACATTTGTAACCTCTTCCCACCAACCCACCCGCTCAGAGAGCATTAAAGGTTTACGGTTTCGGTTCGGTCCATTCGTAGGACGTATGTCCCTTAGTGAACCCAACCATTCTCAGACCCGCAGCCGGAATGATCGTCGGCGCCGGCAACATCAAACACCCCTGGTTCGGCGTAAAGCCTAACCTGTTAGGATCCACATCACCTATCACACGACCATGATGATACCGATCGTGAACCACTTCCTCCGACTTAACCGGATCCATCTTCACCTCCACTAAAGGTAATCCCATTTTATAATACTCCTTGGGTTAAAGGTTTACTCTTTCGGAATCAGGGCGAGAATAAACTCATCGCCCTTCTTTGCGATCCCGTGGGGAACATACAACGCATTATCCGGAAGGACTTTCTTTTTCTCCTTATAGTCCAACCGGGTCCAGTTTTCCGTGTCCTTGGTATACTTCAACTCAGCCAAAGGAATGAATTTGATTTCTGACATTATAGTCCATACCTCCTACACTCCACGCAATCCTTCACGTGGAGCATGAGCTCGACATCGACACTTAACTTATTGCAGGGGCAATCGCATTCGTTAACGCAGGTCATCTTCTCCCGCATCCACTCGCAACCCCCTGCAAAGTTGTAGATGGTCCTGGCGCCGATGTAGCCAATGTTCTTAGTATGCCATCCCGTCTTACCACAGTCGCATTTCAGGATAGCAGACTTTGGTTTATACTCACCTTCATGCCAAATGATTCCACCCCAGCATCCCAGGTCAGGCATTTAAATGTCCGCCTTCATTTCCATCCAGTCGCTGACCAACTCCATATCGCACCGGAAGTTTTCAGGCTCATCCGTCAGAGCGAAGAATTTCGCCTCTTCCATCAGGCCCTTGATCTTGGAATCGATGGCCGCATGCAGGACGTCCTTCTCCTGTCTCGTAGGCCTCTTACCACTCCGACCCAATTCCTCGGAAAGGTTCTTCGCAATGTCCGCCATGTTGCGAAGGTGCGAACGAAGCTCTTGAAGCATCTGCTCCCCATCAATTCGACCAGCTTCATCACGACGGATTTTCTTTTCACACTTCATTTGAATCTCCTACCCTCCCACCCACCCTCTCCACTTAAGGAGCTGTTAAAGGTTTACTTCTTTTTCGGAGCCGCAGCAACCGTCGCCTTAGGGGCTTCTTTCAGGACCAGGAAGATCAGGTCCTTCTGAGCCTTCGCCGACCACTGCTTCTCGGTCAACTCGAACTGCCCCTTATAGGACTTCAGAATCCCGCCCAGGTAGTTCCGGATCTTCCGATACCGATCTTCCCAGACCAGCTCATTGGGAACGAACACCCAACGCTGACCAGCAGCGAGCTTCTGACCCGGCAAGACCTGAATGGGGGTTTTCCCATCCTTGTCGATCGCCATGCCTCTCATCCTGGAGATGATGTCCGTGTACTCCAACCGCAGTACCGGATTCTCAGTTTGCAGAGAAGCCAGCATCGGCTCCAGAACCTTCGCGACAAAGAACTCACGAACTCTGCCACGTGCTGAGTCAGCATCTCCACCCCGCCGACCACGCGGAGTATCCTGGACTGCCTGAACAAAAGACATGTCCGCCGCAACAACAGTTTTCTGCTCACTCATTTTGAATCTCCTTCATACCCACCCTCCTCAACCCTTACTGCGAGTTAATATTAATCGAACACTTCGTCCAAAGCGTGTTGAACTAAAGCGTCGATGCCACCCTCCTTAGTGTTCTTCCAAACATCAACAAGAGCACGAAAGCCCTTATTATCCGGTTGGTTGTAGACGAAGGAGATTGGGTTGAACGGTTTGAATTCAACCATGACGTCATCCTTTCCCCAGCGCATCTCTTTCTTCCAGGGTCCAGCATGGTCAATGATCTTGTAGAGGCCTTCCTCATAGACCATCAACTTAACGAACTTATACTCTGTTCGCCAAAACCGGACCAAGATGCACAGCTGAGTAAAGGGCCTCAAACGTTTAGAGGCTACCATAGTAAGCAACCTCATATAGTCCCCAAGAGTTTCAGGATAGGCATACTTCCACCCACCTTCATGAGGACGTAGCTCACCATGATGCTTCATGAACGAGTGAAGCTCTTCCTTCCAAGTAGGAGCCGGCGCATTGATGTTAAGTTCCAATCGAGTATGTAACCAACCCCGATCGTACTCAACGACACGATACGCATAGAACTCTTCTTCCGCTTCCGCAGATGAAGGCTCTGACCTCGCCAGCAATTGTTCCAGTACGGAGTTACCTTCTTTACAAGACGGACATATCGTCTCATTCCAAAGGCCTTCAAAGTAACCTCCGCAATCGACACACTCGAGAGCAATGATAATACCCTCTGCGCTGGCGACGAATTCGACCTCTTCTTGAAGGTCATCATCGTCATCCCATTCCATTCTAAATCACCTCCTTTATGGGAATGGTAGTTAGGGGTTTATAAAGACCTCAACAACCTCTTGTCTTTCCGGGAAGCATTCCTCACTTGCTCCCGAAACTTTTTGATTTGCCTGAATTCATCAGGTCGTTGATACCCTGCTTCACGAATGTAATCTAAACGCTCTTGGCAGGATGTGCAACCTAACCGACCGCACACCACACATACTTCAGGCTGTAGAGCCATTACCTTTTTCACCTCCTACCTCAACATAGCTTTAATGGTTTGCAAACGATAGCCGGCACTCATCAGGTCTTGAATCTCATCAGCCAGCTTTTTCACCTCAACCGCGTTCAACGGTTCAAAGGTCTTGCCCGCAAAGGACCTTGACCCATAACCAAACCAAAGTGGATTGTCATCCCGATCACGATCACAAGCATTGATCAAGATAACATCCTCAGCGTTTAGATTAGGCTGCAGATCCAATACTGCAGGACCAATAATCAATCCCACGCAACCGCAATCAAACTTGACGAACATAACCTTTCCTCCAAGTTTATTTAACTACTCATCTTGGTATGGGAACTTTCCTCCACAGCTCCCATACCGCGATCAGGAGTTAGACAAACAACACGTTCAGCTTTTTACCCTTCCGGGTTATCTCGGCAAAGTCAAAGCCCTTCTCCTTCAGGATCGGGTGATCCTTATACAACTCCGGCATCAACGCAATGGTCGCCTGAAGTTCAGGTTTTCCCTTGAACTCCCGTCGAACAGCTACCGCCGCTTTACGCATCTGCTTCTTGGAATCGATCATGATGAATCTCCTTAGTAAGTTTAAAGTCTATTAACGTTAATGCCAACACCTCAACATTAAACCTTGAGGACTCTAACACGCCATTTAATTGACGATGCCGTTCCCTTAATGGGATACTAAAGTAACTGGGCGACATCATCCATAAACGGACAAGCGCCCTCTTATCCATAACTACCTCCTTAAGTTATCTGGCCCTTGATTGAAGTGGCGTGAACGCCAATGATGGACTTTCTCCTTTCCCCTGAAGATAGTCTTATCATGGATAATGGCATTCGGGTTCTTATCACAACAGTACCAATAGAAGGCACCATTACGTCCAAAGAAGATATTCATGAAATCCTCTTCTTCGGGCTTTGCGCCTCCCGCAACTCGGCAATCTTCCTGGCCAGTTCTTCTGAACTGATTTGCTCCGGAGCCTTCTTTGGAGCCTGAACATACCTACACCTCGAGTCGAATGCATACATAATCCTACTCCCATTTAATGAAACATTATTCTGGACAATCTGTACTCCACCCTATACCGATAACCATTGCGTATCATAGTAAACCATCTCATAGGCAAATCACCTCCTTCTCTTTAAGGCGGAGGTTCTTATCCACCAACCTCCGCTAAGGATTAAAAGGTTATTAGAAAGTGGACGGCAAGTGTTTACTCCACTTGGAGTAATTGCATCTCCCCATCTCTTCGAAGTTCAGGCCTAAAGAGCACCCGCCCTTCTTCACATACTTGCACACCTGCTTGCAAGCCGGGCCGCACACCTTCTTTTCCTTCTGCGGGCTCTTCCTAACTTCCTGCCCCGCAACGACCACAGTCTTAATGGTCTTATACTTACCCGACTTCCTCGGGCCTTTCACCTTAGCCGCTTGCTTCTCTTTCTTTTCTTTCTGTGCCATGTTAGTCTCCTAACGTTAAAAGGTTAAAGTCCAAGCCGCCGAAGTATTACAGCTCTTCTCCGGTTATACTGAATCCCCTTTACCAGCCTACTGATACCGATGTAAGCTAACACGATTCCAGTAATCAAGATTGCTTCCATCTCTAATCACCTCCTTCCTTTTAAAGTGGGGTTTAACCATACTACCCCCACGAAGGATAAAACTCTTATTGAACTGCAATCAAACCACTCGTCAATGGAACCACCCTCAGATCAATCCAATCACCCGGATACAACCTTAGGTAAGTAATTAAATCTTCAGGCACATCAATGGAAACAAAAACTCCCATATTCGGATCTACTTCATAATTCAATCCGGAACCCTTAACCAATGAATCATCTTTAACCAACAACGCGATACCCATTTTACCTACCTCCCTTTATTTAAATTCAATTCTTAATAATTAACTTCACCCATCACCATTGGAACTAAATCATTATTACCTAACTCACTTCTCAATTGTCTACCACACATAAACAATACCCCATCTAATACACTACCATCAATACCCTTTACTTCACAAACCTTCTTACACCATCCATTAACCCAAACTCTAATATCATCCAACTCTTTCTTATTCCATACTCCACCTCTAATCTCTTTAATACCTAAATAATTTAACATCACCATAACATTATAATCAACACATCCTTCTCCCCACTCCTCACCCCTATAAACCTTAAACCCCATATCCTCCATTATCATCTTAACCAATACTATCTTCTTACCTACAACATCTTCTCTACCCAAATTCCATACCCAATTCAACCTTCTCCAAAACATATTACTACTCTTACACACCTCTTCTAAACTACCATACTTCTTTTTATAATCACCCAACAACCTTTTAACTTCCTTAACAATCTTATATCTCACATCCTTTAAATTCCAAACATCTCCAAACAACACATTCTCATTACAACCTTTCTTACCCCATTCCCAAACACTCTCACTCTTTAATACCCCATAACCCCTATCCTCCCAAAAATTAAACATTAAACTAACACACAATATCATTCTCTCTAACCACTTCTCCCTACCTAACTCCTCTACCTTTCCTATACTCCAACTCCAATCTCTAACCTTTTTATTCCATACATCACCCTTATCCTTTAACAATACTTCCAATTTATCCAACCCCAACTCCTCTTCCTTCACCACATAATACCTTAAACCCATCACATCTTTATTCATAACCTTATCCTCCTTAACAACTTTTAACACATTAACTCTCTCCTTCACCCAACCCAATACCTCTTTCCTTCCCATTAAATCATACATATCAACCTCCATTAACCTTATTCAATACATCAATTAACTTATAAACTTCACCATATACCCAACCAAACTTCCAATAAACATATCCTAAAACCCCACTTACCACCACCATACTTCTTATTAAACCATTCATATTACCTCCTTTAATTCCCACCACCCTCCCTTATTTAACTCCTAAATTAACCATAAACCTTCATTAACTTTAACCTTTCATCACTCCACTTCCTCTTATTATCCTTCAAATCCTTTATATATTCATTCTCCCAATCCCCACTTTTAACCCTTTCCTCATCAATTAACCTACTCCATTTAACAATTAAACTACCTAAATACTCCACCCTCTTCCACTTACTTATCACTTCTTTCCTCCTTTCATTCCTCCTATTTTCATTAACCAACACCAAACTAACTACCACCATTACCATACCTACCACCACCAATAACACATAAATCAACATCTTAATA
>Ga0210092_1000049_pt1 | contig 10355 bp, 8 predicted proteins | sample WestPond_TuleB_D_FD_185585 | JGI IMG/M metagenome (GOLD analysis project Ga0210092, IMG submission 185585) | Wetland microbial communities from the San Francisco Bay, California, USA, that impact long-term carbon sequestration -... | ecosystem: Environmental > Aquatic > Marine > Wetlands ...
CGACATTGCCGCAGACGCCGTCGTGATCGATATCATTCTGGGGATCGAGCGGACAGGCGTCGCAGGCATCCCCCAAGGCATCGCCATCGGCGTTTACCTGAGTCGGATTGGCCACAGTCGGGCAGTTGTCGCAGGCGTCCCCTTTACCATCGCTGTCGGTATCGGTCTGTGAGGCATTGGATACGGTCGGGCAGTTGTCACAGGCATCCCCCTTGCCATCACCGTCGGTGTCGGTTTGCGAGGCATTGGACACCGTGGGGCAGTTGTCGCAGGCATCTCCCTTACCGTCGCCGTCGGTATCGGTTTGCGAGGAATTGGACACGCTGGGGCAGTTGTCACAGACATTTCCCCGTCCGTCGCCGTCCGAGTCGGCCTGATCCGGATTGGCGATGGTGGGACAGTTGTCGCAGGCATCCCCCTTGCCGTCGGCGTCAGTATCGACCTGCGTCGGATTGGCCACGGTCGGACAGTTATCCGTCGCGCAGGTATTAGCCGGATATCCGGGATTGCCAAAGCCGTCGTGATCGGTATCTGTACACAGATCACAGACATTGCCGATACCATCGCCATCGGCATCGGCCTGATCCTGATTGGCAACGGTCGGGCAATTGTCGCAAGCATCACCTAATGCGTCGCTGTCGGAATTCAACTGATTCGGATTGGAGACGGTGCGGCAGTTGTCACAGGCGTCGCCTTTGCCGTCACCATCGGTGTCGGTCTGATTGGAGTTGGATACGGTCGGGCAATTGTCGCAGGCGTCACCTTTGCCGTCCCCGTCGGTGTCAGTCTGTGTCGGGTTGGCAACGGTCGGGCAGTTATCGACAGGACATTGGTTTTCAGGATGACCGGGATCGCCGTAACCGTCATGATCGGTGTCGTAAGGGCAGGCAAACGCCACAGGCCAACAGGTGGGGCCGACAATCTCGGGTGAAATTCCACCGCCGGAGGCATCGATAAAGAGGAATTCCCCGGCCGGGGGGATAAAACAGGAATCGAGGCAGATCGTTCCTGTCGGGCCGGACGCGGCGGGGCTGGTGGCTTTGAAATGGATCGACATCATGTGCTGCAATGGTCCCGGCGGAAGACCGTTGTAAATGGCCGTGGCTCCGGCGAAAGCGGAGTCCGGCGTAACACCATTCATATTGGTCTCAAAGAACATCAGGTTGGTCATGTCCCACACCGTGTTGGTCGGATACATGCGGCAGGTGGTGGGAACGGTCAGATACCGGTTCCCTGAATTCGGGCCGGTCGGCCCATATCCACCGGTTTGCGAGTTCCAGACCCAAGTGGCGCCTTCAGGCGAATAGACCCTGAAGCCGAGTTGAATGGCGCCGAGTTGAACATCATTTTCCAGCCAGATGCGAAATTCATAATTGGTACCGATGGTGATGGCCGTTTGCGGAGTGGTTTGGCCTTCCACCACCAGATCCACGTAGACACGATTGGCTGACGAGGCGGTGCCGCTTAAACATGCGATCATAAGGATGCAGGACAAGACACACGCAAGCTTGAATACGGCACCTGGAATTGCGGGTGAACGCAAAGACGTGAGCATAAGAACCTCCCTCCCGAATTACTAACAGATTCTTTGCTGACAGAGATATGATGGTTTTTCGATGAAAGACGATCCCGTTGCTTCTTAAATATAAGAACTTCATTGAATTATGTCAATCCATTTTTATTGCGGGCACTTTGAATTATAGATTCAAAAGGCATACCTGGAGCTTTTGGGATCATGGTTGAAAGGCATGATCCCAATGAAATCTTATGAAATCGATCGATTTTGATCAATCGGTAGGACAAGACAAAAGCGGAATAAATCACTTTTTACAAATATATTCGTAGGTTTTTAGACAATCTGTCGATATACTGCAGAGTAAACATTGATTTGAGTTTTGCCTTTCCGAAGTCTTGTTCCATTTAGAACTCTCCGCTAAAGCTGAATCTCGAATTGATCGCGCAATGATGCGCAGAATGTCTTTTGTCTTGAAATGCCGCCTTCTAGAGCGGTGTCATTTCGGGATGAGCAATATTGGAGTGTAGAATGAATATCTACGTTGGAAACATGTCGTACAGCACGACAGAAGATCAGTTACGCCAGGCCTTCGAGGGTTATGGTGAAGTCACGTCCGTCAAAATTATTACCGACAAATTCACGGGTGATCCGAAGGGATTCGGATTCGTCGAGATGTCGGAAAAAGGCGAGGCCGTGGCCGCTATCTCGGGCCTCAACGGTCAGGACCTGCAGGGTCGCTCGTTGAATGTCAACGAAGCGAAACCACGGGTCGACAGCGGCAATCGTGACGGCGGAAACGGCTACCGCAAGTCGTACTAACGACAAACATACCGTAGGCTGCACCGCATAAGGTGCAGATATTGTTTTCGGGGAGATCGGCCGATGGCCGGTCTCCTTTTTTAAAATGGATGCTAATAAGAAGGAGACAGGTCTCCGGCCTGTCTCCTTCTTTTACCTCTGGGATCGCGATATGAAGAAGACCGGTGTCAGGTCCGTTCTCCTTTTTCCTTATTGATCAGCAATCGAAATGACGGTCAGCGCCTGACGGGCCGGGTGTCGTTCGGGAACCGTACCATGCCGACATATGGAATGTGTGCATGTGGGGCATGTCTTTTTCGTGGATTTGAGATAGGCGTTGGGATCATGAGCAACGGCGCCGCACGGCAGCCAATCCCAGAATTCGCCGAGGTTGCGACGTACTTTTTCCACGAAATAATCGGGGATCTCAGCCGTCTCTTGATCGAAGAAACGCCGAAGCGACAGATCTGTTTCCAACCGCTGCCGCATCTCGGAATAATATCCGACCCGACCGAACCGTTCCGATGAAAATCCGCGAACGACATTGAGCCATCGCGGAATTGTTTCGCCATTGGCCAGAAACCGTCGGGCAATCATTTTGGTGGAAAATGAGTACCGGGTGACATCGATCAGATGGCCATAAAAATCAGACCAGGAGTAATTTTTTGGTTTGATGTTCATCTGGATGTTGCTGAGGAAGTGGAAGGGAAACGGCATTACCCGGCCGGCCCGCTGATATTCAAGATTCAAAGGGGCCGCCTGCCCAAACGCCGATAGCATCGAATATGCCGGAAAAGCTCCGGGGCTTAGGTCCAGGAACCGTTTGGTAAGCGCAAACGGTTCGGGTCCCTCGTCCCCGTCGAGGCCAAAAATATGATTGGTTTGCACATATGGGATATGGCGCAGAATCATATTGACATGATCAGAAACCATCCTGACTTTTTCCATCCCGGTCGTATTTGCGGTTTTCGATTTTTTCCCCATATCAAACCATGATTCAATACCCGGGAGCAGGGCTTTGAAGCCATTGCGTTTCAGCCGCTTCACCCGTGGTTCGGACAAGAGCGACAAAGTCGATTCGGCAATAAAGTCGATCCGGCCCGGCGGGACCACTTCTTCGATGGCATCCAGGCATTTATCAAATCGCACGCCGAAGTTCGGGTCGTGCCAGGCCACGCGGGGATGTTTCAATTTGCCCAGGAGAAATGTCAAATCCTCTTTCATCGCATCGGTATCCAAGGGCTGATACGGCACTGTAGAATCGATGCAAAAATCACAGGAGTAAGGGCATCCCAGACTGCTTAAAAGCGGAACGATCTTGACGAACGGAGCCTTCCGCAGTGTTTGTTCGATGAATTTCCATCTTTTGCTCACACCGGGGAGTCGGACCGGATGGCGCTCAGCTGTAAGGGCTAAACCAGCAGGTCGGTGTGGGGTGCAGTCCCGGAGGACATCCAGAATCAGCGCCTCATCGGTAAATCCGAGGACGTAGTCGAAGTACTTTTGAGCGTCCTGCGGGTAACAGCGGGCATGAGGTCCGCCGAGGGCCGTGACCGCGCCGCGCGATCGGAACAGATTACTGAGGGCGTAGGACAACAGGGCTGCTTCGGTGAAAGAACTGATAAAAACCAGGTCCACCTTCTGGGGCAGTTCTTCGACGAGATTTTCCCGGCCGGTATAGGTCACCAACGCAACATCGTGGCCTTGTTCTTCGCACCAGGTGGCAATGACCTGGGGCATGAGGCTGACGAAGTTGGCGCCCATGACACGCATCCATATCGTCGGTGTCGGAGCTTTCGCCACGAGATCGATGATACCGATGGTCAACTTCTTCATACGGATTGCCGTTTCATAACTTCATGCCGGCGAAGACCAATCCTGTGGGCCGGCGTCTCGGACACAAATTGTCACGTGCGTAATTTCCCGGTGAGCCTTACGCACCGTGCTCGTATGACCGGACCTTTTTCGCCGCCTTCCGCGTTGCCGCGTAGATGGTTTTCCCGTCCAGCCCGGTGAACCAGAACTTCAGACCCCGATTGCGGAGCCTCCGGTCTTTGACCCGTCTAATATCATAATTCATCCCGTAATTCATCTCGCACCTCTGGTGATAGGTTGCAGTTGAAATTCACGTGTTGATGTCTCCAGGCCAGAAATGCCGGCAGATGCGATCGTCTGCCCGATGCTGCATGTCCTATAGTCGAACTGACACTGCGCGAAATCCCCAATGAAGAGTACCATAATCAGGGCAACCATAAGACTTATAAGATATTTTTCCATTTCTCTGTTATCTTTCTTTCGGGTCTGCGCCGGAAATGGCATTGCCGAACATTTCCAAAAATCTCAAAAACTGCTTGTCGATCTTATTATCCTGTTCTTTTTTTCCCGAACCTGCCAATTGGCATATCGTACTTTCCCTCGCAGGCCACCAGATCCAAGAGCTCTCTTTGCATGAGCATGCGGCCACGGCGCAACCGGGTTCTCACGGTTTCACGGTTAATACCTGCGATATCGGCTATGTCCCGATACGAAAATCCCTCCAGGAGGGAAAGTATGAGGACCAGTCTTATATGGTCCGGGATATTTGTCAGGATATTTTTGACGTCGACAGCGCTTATCCGGGAGAAGAAAATTCGTCTCAGAGTTTCAATCGGGATCTGATTCACCGGATTATTATTTATGTAGTCATTAATATCGCAATCATCGCCTGACGATCTCGTGCCGGCAGAGGACCAATCTTCTACGATTATGCCGGCCATGATCTTGAACAACCAGACGCGATATCCGGGCATCGGCTGGATAGTATCCCGGGTCAGAAAGGCCGTGATGAATGATTCCCGGACAACGTCCCGAACCCTGTCTATGTCGTCCAGCATCAAGAGAGCAGTCCGCTTAAGGCTGTCAAGATGCGGTAAAGCCTCAGCTTCGAAATTTACCCTGTTATCCGTCACGCGCATAAGAGCAATACCTCAAAATTCGAGCCTGACTTCCGCACCGGCCATTGATATCAGCACAAAGCAAAAAGATCCCCGGTCTCCACGATTGCCCCATTCGCCCCAGCAGGTCCGTGGCCCAATCACCGATACGTGGATACATTGGACCCGTGAGGGAATTCACCTTTTACTCTATAGAAATATACGAAATCATGAATGCACAAGTAAATCGACCGATGGATGGAAAAAGGGACTAATCCCTTGGATTGAGAACCGGCTGCTATTCTTTGTTTTTTCGACTGCCGGATTTTTTGTACAAACCCTCGGAGAAGGCATAGCTGGCCAGCTCCAGACGGGTGTGAAGAGCGAGTTTTTCCAGCGTGTTATGAACGTGGCTCTTGACGGTATGCACTGCAATGCTGAGTTCTTTGGCGATCTCCTTGTTGCCCATGCCACGGGCGATAAGGTCAACCACCTCATGCTCGCGCCTGGTCAGCTTGACCGCCTTGATCAAACTGTCCGCCTTTCCGGTTTGAACGGCATATTCGACGATGTGAGAGAACAGCGATCCGGTCAATGGCGGCGGCAGGACTTTTTTGCCCTTGGCGACCGATCGGATCGTATGCAGAAAGTCATCAATGGTGGCGTCCTTGAGAATGAAACCGGAAACACCGGCTTTCACGAATTCAACGACTTCAGCCTGCGCCGGAATAAGATCCATGACGACGATCTCGGCCTTCGGGAACTTCTTCTTGATAATCTCGGCGATTCTCAGGCTGCTCTGGCTTTTCAGTCCCAGGTCGAGAAGAACGACGTGCGGTTTGATCTTATCCGCCTTTTCACGGGCATCACCGTTGCCGGTCGCCGACACCGCCCGGATATCCGGCTGCCCATTAAGCATGGCCGTGATGCCTTCGCGCAGCAAACGATTATCTTCAATCAAAAGCACCCGAATCTTCGTCACGTATTAGGACTCCGCAAAATGTTTCTTGAAGCACTTCACCAAAAAATAAAATGCGAAAGATAAATCGTCAAGTGGAAAAATTATTATGTCTTTTCCGGCCTCATGCACTCACTATGCGGTATCGCCGCGGGCGAGATCGGCGAGCAATATGACTAAGTATATAGGGTTCACATACTAATCTATTCACCATGCGCGGCAACATTCCGAGTGATTCTTCGTATGAGCTAACTGACTAGTTTGCACAGCGGCCCAAACAGCCGGAGAATTGACTTACGGAGGACGGCGGTATGAAGCAACTGATTCTGCTCTTAATCCTGACTTTTGGCCTGATCGCTTTGACCCCGATTGTGCACGGTCAGGCGATGTCGCAAGGGGGCGTCAACCGCAAGATATCAGCGTCTGAGCGTGGAGCAATCGTTGACTCAGTGGGCGCGCTGCTCAAGCGGATGTACGTCTACCCCGACAAAGCGAAAGCTACTGATGAGCTGCTCAAGCAAAATCTGAAATCCGGCAAGTACGACGCATTGGATTCCATTTATGCATTTGCCGACCGGCTGACCGACGATTTGCGCGCCGCCACCCACGATGGCCATCTCTGGGTGGAACCGGCCGATCGGCCTCCGGTCGGTCGGGATGATTCCCTGAAGCCGGGGGAACGCCGTCGGCTCCGATTCGAGAGCGGAAAAAATTCGAATTTCGGATTTGCTAAAGTTGAGATTTTGCCCGGGAACATCGGGCTTTTGGATCTCCGCGGTTTCTTCGAGGCCGACATCGCCGCTCCCACCGCAATCGCCGCCATGAATTTTCTGGCTCATACCCAGGCGCTCATCATAGATCTGCGGCAAAACGGCGGCGGCGACCCTACCATGATTCAGCTCATCTCCAGCTACTTCTTTGACAGCACGGTTCACCTGAACAGCTTCTACAGCCGGGTGACCGACAGCATCACGCAATTCTGGACTCAGATTCAGGTTATCGGCCCGCGCATGTCCGGCACGCCGCTGTATCTTCTGACCAGCCAAAACTCATTTTCCGCAGCTGAGGAATTCGCATATAATCTGAAGAATCTTCATCGAGCCAGGCTGGTCGGCGAAACCACCGGCGGCGGAGCTCACCCCAACGACCTGATCCATTTCCCGTCGCTGCGCATCAACGTTTCCGTTGCCTGGGGACGAGCCATCAACCCGATCACGGGAACAAACTGGGAGGGAACCGGAGTGACTCCCGACATAGCCGTTTCCGCCTACCGGGCGCTGGATGTGGCCCGAATGATGATACTGGACAGCCTGATAAAAATCGAACCCGACAGCCTGAATCTCCTGCAATTGAACTGGTGGCATTCAGCTATTCAGTACGATACCCTGCAATATTCAGTGCCGGCGGAAAAGCTGGCCGATTACGCCGGGCAGTATGGTCCGCGAAAAATTTGGGTTGAAAATGGAACGCTCTGGTATCAGCGCGACACGAACCCCAAGACCAGATTAATTCCGCTTGAGGCGGATCTGTTTCAGCATGCCGCCAACCAATATTTCCGGGTGAAGTTCGTGCGTGATGACAAAGGACAGGTAGTGGAACTGGTCGGAATCTATGCCCAGGGGCGGCAGGACAGCAACCTCAAGGAGAAATGAACCGTCACAGGCCCTGTGAAGCCTTTAATTCGATTTCCGCGGGGCCTTATAATCCTGCCGGGATTCCAATCTATCGGACATCTGATGATCCGGTCGTGCCCGATCAAATTTCCGGTCGCGGGCCGGACATCCGGCGTGGGAATTCTATCCCGAGGTTCAGCCGCCAAAAAGTTGCTTCAGGATCGCCGGGCCGTTCTCCCAGAAGACCAGGACAACGCCCATGAGCGCGCCGCCGGCTACAATGCCGGATGCAACCGGGAAGAGGTATTCCTCGCAGTGCTTCGCGTTCCTCTTTTGCCAGCCGTACCCGATGAGCGCACCCAGGAAGAAAAGCAGCCCGTAATACCATTGAAAGACCCAGGCCAGCCCGATACCTGCCGCCGAGGGGATCCATTTCTGCTGCTTGGGAAACAGGCGGGCAAGAATTGGCAGGATGAGGCCGAGGAGACCGCCGATTGCGATGCACCAAATTTTCACCGGATGCATGTTGCCCAGTCCTTTGGCCATCGCCTCGGCAACACCTTTCCAGGTTTGCGCTGCCGGGGCGGGAAACTGATCGGTCCCCAGCACACTGGCGTCGGGGACAAGAACGCGGAAGGCCGCCACAGTGACGAGGGTTCCAATAAAAATTCCGGCGAACTGGGCGATGAACTGCTTTCGCGGATTGGCCCCGAGGAGGTAGCCGCTTTTCAGATCAGTGAGCAGGTCAGCCGAGGAGGTTGCTGCCCCGGCGGTAATGTTGGCGGCCATCAGGTTCACATCCATATTTCCGGGAGAAAGGGCGCCGAAGGTGAGCTGGGTGATTTTGCCCATAGCTCCTACCGGCGTTGTGTCGGTTTCGCCGGTTACGCGACAGGCCACCAAGGCGAGTGCGAAACTTAAAAGGACCGCGACAAAGCTCTGCCAATAAGGCATGTTAAAAGTGGCGTGTGCCATGAGAGCGAGGCCGATTAATGCGACAGCCTGTCCAATGAGGAACCATGAGCTGGGGGTCTCTATCGCAGCCAGGACGTCATGTTTTTTGTCGCCGCGTTTCATTAGCATATCCCCCAGGCCCCGGAAAGCACGCAGGGCGCTTTTCCATTGGAAGAAAACCGACAGGATCCCCGACGAGACCATGCAGGCGGTGCCGCCCCAAAGAGTCCATTGGACCAAAGACCGAAATCCGGTCAACGTGCCGGCCTCGGGAACATGAGCCTGCAGCCAGGGGACGAAGATCATCCAGCAGGTTATTGAACCCACCAGCATGCTGATGCCCACCCGCATTCCCACAAACATCCCGGCGGCAATAAATATCGGATCCCACACAAAGGTGACTGTCCGGCCGACCCAAGCTTCGCCAAGCGTTGATGTGCTGAAGCGAGCAGCCAGGGAAGAGATCTGGAAAGATTCCAGGCGGGAGCTGATCAGCTTGAGGCCATCGGCCAAGAAGGCGCTCACCATCGCCAACAGTCCGGCGATACCCAGGGCGCGTGCCGCGCGCATCCCCTTTTCGCCGGTCGCGTGAAGCGCCCGCAGCGTTTCAGCGGCGGCAATCCCGCTGGGGAATCGGAGTTGTTCGACATTGATCATCTGCCGCTTCATCGGCACCGCCATGGTGACTCCGAGAATGGCAACGAAGAAAACCCAGCCCAGCATGACCCAAAGAGGCAGTGTCTGATTGTGGATCATGATAAAGGCGGCAAAGGCCGAGATCAAGGTTCCTCCGGTGGAGTAGCCGGCGGCGCTGGCCGTTGACTGCATGCAATTGTTTTCCAGAATTGTCAGCTGGCTCTTGGCCAATCGCATTTTATAGAAGCTGGTCCAGATGGCGTAGGAAAGAATACAGGCGGTGATAGCCACGCCGAAGCTCCATCCGGCCTTGAGACCGATGTAGATGTTGGTCAGCGAAAGAACCCCGCCCAGCACCCACCCCATGATGATGGAACGCCAGGTGAGCTGCTTGACCGAATCGCCACGGCCGACATAACATTTTTCATACCACTGCTGCTCGATCTCCTCCGCGGTTCCCTTAAAACCATCGACAGGAAGCTCATAATTGGCATAGGGGTCATACGGCGCTTTCTGGCCGTGCTCGGAAGGGTGTTGGCTCTGATTGTCCATCGACATTGGTGGTGTCTCCTAGCGGGTTAATCGGGGTCGACCTGGCGGGGGTGACATTATCCCATAATTTAATGCAATGTAGTTCAATTCTACCGACATTGTCAATATGTTTCTGCCGCGGCTTGCGGGGAAGAATCGGAGTAACATCCGTCTGGTGAGAGGTGGTCGGGGGCGTGATTATCCGCTCTTAGTGTTGATACTTGAAGATGAAATCACAGCCGCTGCTTTTTTCGTCTCCCTGCAGGAGTTGAAGCGAGAGAAATCTGTTCAACTCATACTCAAGCGTAACAACCTGCGGGGTGGCGCCCTGATCCTGACTCTGACCCAGCGAGCGTTGATAGCTCATAAACAGATCATTGGTTATATATTTGCCGACCGTAACAGTCGCCGAGGCCATGCTTCCCTGGGAGCTGATG
>Ga0210092_1000050_pt1 | contig 10320 bp, 11 predicted proteins | sample WestPond_TuleB_D_FD_185585 | JGI IMG/M metagenome (GOLD analysis project Ga0210092, IMG submission 185585) | Wetland microbial communities from the San Francisco Bay, California, USA, that impact long-term carbon sequestration -... | ecosystem: Environmental > Aquatic > Marine > Wetlands ...
ATGGAGCCTCTGACGGGCTTGCATACCAACGATGAATACTCGTCATTTAACGCTAAATTCTACAATCAGGTTGACTCACTCAAGGAATCTATTCGGGAAAACCATTGTGTGTGCATATCTAATGAGCGCGGAGTGGGATATGAAATACTCCATCCAGACGATCAGATTAAGATTGAGGCGAAGAAACAAAAAGCGCGGGCTTTCAATAATATCGAAAAGGAAATAAGCCTGCTTACAAATATCAGGCGCGACATACTAAGCCCTGAAGCGAAAAGAGAAATGGACAGAGAGCTTGCGAATTGCTTTTTTATGGCCAGGGGTGGTAAACTGCCGGGTAAGAAAATATACAAAGAGATTGAGAAGCATGGCTGAAAATAATGGATAGGTGAATAAAATAGGGTAAGGTAAGGTCCGATAAGGTTAGGTTAGGTCAGGTTAGGTAAGGTTGGGTTTGGTTGGGTTCGGTTGGGTGGGGTCAGGTAGGGGATTTACAAAATGGCAGGGTAGAAATATCCTGCCTTTTTTATTGTCAGCATTCTCACATATACTACAAACACACCATACCATTTTGTTTATAATAACTTTTCGTTTCATCATCTAAAATACGGCTTTAAGTTATTATAAAAATATGATATAATATCAATATTATCAGCCATCTCCTTTCGGTATAGCTAGCCGATTGGATTTTTAAACGGGCAATGTGAGTGCTCACAATTCACGTTGCCCTTTTTTATTTTAGGAGGATAAATGCAAACAACGATAAATATAGAGGCAGGGGGATCACTGTCTAATGCTTTTAGACTGGATGGATTTAATAAATTAGCAATACAAACCCCATCATCATGGACAACAGCAACTTTAACCTTTCAGGGATGCGGAGAACAAGGAGGGACATATGCAGATATTTATACAGATTTCCCCTTAGCAGAACTCGTATTGCCAGGAACCATATCTGCTTTACAAGCAATAAGCATTGAAAGCTTTCTGGCTACGCTGAAAAATTTTTCTTATATCAAAATTAGATCAGGAACATCCTCTACACCTGTCGTGCAGGCAGTAACAAGAACGATAAATATCTATCTATCGTAAAGGAGTAGAAAAATGATCACCGTTAACTCTAGATTGCTTGACAAAGATGGCGTTGCGATTGATGAATCAAATCCTATCGATACCGTCAATCCAAATAATGATAATGTCCTATATAGATCAGATCTAGCAGGATCTCCTGATTGTATTGTTGCTTATACAGGTTCGAGTTTGACTTTGACTGACGTGGCTACTGGCGGGAGCCTTTTGGCTGCAACGTTGTATTATGCGTGCATACACATAGAAAATGATTACGGAGTGTCGCCGACTACTGGAACATTTCAAAGCATAACAACTGCCGCTGGTGGTAATACTCATATTTTGCAATTGACTGTTCCTCAGAAAACTGGAGCTACCGGATATCACGTGTATACATCTACCGATTCGTCGCCTAAATGGGTTGGATATATAACCGAGGCACAGAGGGCAGCGGGATGCTCGATAACTGCTGTGGGAACTGTAGGGGCAGGTACGGCTGCGGGAAAAGTAGATGTGCAGGTTGTAGGAACTGGAAGTCTTGCAAATACAATAACTACAAATAGTGCATTTATTTTTACAAATGTTACGATGCTCAGTTCTAATGCGACATATGCACAGTTAAGTATAATCGGAACAAAATCCAGTTCTAATTTTACATCAGCCAGATATGGACGTATATTTGCGGTATATTATAACGATATTGCCTCTAAATACTCAATAGGCACATTTTACAATTATCAGGTTACACAAACATCGCCTGGACAATCATTTATGCAAACATTTGCACCAATACAGATTAATGGGTGCAAAATTGGCTTTGCGTGTGAATATGCTCAATCTTGTACATTAAATTTATATGTAAGATTTTTTTAGATTAGGAAATAAAATATGAAAAAAAGATTAATTGGCGATTTACACTTTCCTTTTTCAAACAATTTACTGGCATATTGGCCATGCAATAGCATAGAAAATGATCTAATACCAGATGAAACTGGTAATGGGAATGATCTTGTATTATCTGATACTTTATCAAAACCCTGCGTTGATGGAACAGGGATACGATTAGATGGTACTAATTATGTTGCACAAAAATCGTTGTTTACAAGAAATCCTATGCCAGGGGATGCTTCAGTAGCATTAAACAGCCCAGCTTTTTTGTTAGATCCAGGTATAACAATTTCTGAAGGTTTCCTGTCTGGGGATGAAAGAAAGACCGCTTTTTTTGCAGTAAACAGTCTGAAATTGGTTTATGGGTTCCTCGGCAATAAAGGGGACGTTAAAACATTAGATAATGAGTCAATCATTAATGGAACATTTGAAGATGGGTTAACCGGATGGACATTAAATGAAGGATCTGGAAGTGTTGATGACGAAACTACTATTGTTCATTCTGGGGAACATGCGATAAAAATTACTGGTGGATTATTGGGAGATGTATCTTTTTATCAGGATGTCTCGATCACTCCAGGATCTGTGTATGAATTTAATGCATGGTTGAAGAGAACGCTTGTATCTGGAACTATTGATTTTACTTTATCTATCGGAGAGGGTTCTCCATTTTTAACAAAAGAAATATCAGTTGGAACTGATTATCAGGAATCTTTATTTTATGTTGGAATCCCAACAGGATCTAGTTATTCTACATTGAGAATAGGTTTTAAAGATTCTAATAATGGAAATTTATTAACATATATTGATGACTTTTCTTTTAAAAAGGTATTAACTATCAACAGTGAAGACGGATGCTTTTTGTTTGCAGATGTAAATGGAGGTGATCAAAGCGTAAATCATGCTGCGGCTATCTTTGATAATCAAGAGTTTGATCCAAACGACATAACTTCTTATGTAATTTATTCAGCATTTTCGAGTTTCAAAAAAGCAAAAACATGGTTTATGGTTATAATACCTGACGAATCAGACTCATCTGGATATCTGATGTCACGGGCTGGATCTGGATATGTAGCGCAGGAGTTATTTTTTAATGCTGTTGATAATCTTAATGGAAGCCCAGCAAACAGCATTAACTATACTGGCATGTACGGATGCACAAGTGATGCTGTATTTTCTGAAAGAGGTGTTCCTGTCTTTATCATGACCACATTTGATGATGACGGTAATCTAACTTTTTATCGTAATAATTTGACATCAGGTCAGATTCAAGGAAGCATAGATGAAGGATGGGCACCAATTATTTTTGGTTCCTATTATTCAACTCAGTTATCAAAAATCGTGGATGGATCTGATGGCGAAGAATTTACTGATGGATGCCTGCCAAAATTTACACTTTGCATGTCAGGGGTTTTAAATAATAACCTTTCCCAGTCAGAAGCAGAGTCTCTTTATTTGTGGACTAAGGCCGAGTGTATTAAAAGAGGAATCGCTTTACCTTAAAGGAGCAAAAAAATGGGAATAACGAGTAGGGCTTCTATCGATGAATGCAATCTGCCAGATGCTACACCACTTCCGATTAATTTAGTCACCACGCTTTCGTCTGTTTATGACACTATTGATATATCAAAAATGTCCAAAGGTATTGTAACCACTTCCCATAATGCAATCACTGCAACGGCTACCAGTTCAGAAATTGATTGCAGGGGGTTTAATACCATCTCCGTAGAAATGGCTTGCTCTGCATTCACGTCTGGCAACTAGAATGCGGCCATACATGGATGTGCTATCTCCGGCGGGACCTTTGGTGCGTGTTATTCTCCGAAAGATGACGGGACACATGTTGCCATGACAACAGGAGCGCTTAGTACGAATGGGAATTATCACCTCCTTTTTCGTGGTATCCCTAATTATATAAAAATCGTGGCTACCAGAACAACTGATGGTACATTGACCTGCAAGGTCACGCCAATGAACATGTAAGAGGTGCCATGCCAAGATCATCATTGCCACAAAATTATATTATACATCCAGAAACGGCTATAGAATCCCTGGATACTTTAACCGGATGGGTACAGGGATTGTCTGCCAATGGCACCATGACTGTTGACACCACTCATGTGCAGTCAGGAACAGGTGCTATTAGATTAACTGTCACATCTGCCGGCCAATCAACACTGATGGGAAAAGCCTTTTCCAATCCTATTCAATTCACGACAGAGACTTTATTCCATTTATGGTTTTTCGTTCCTGATTACCCAGTGCAGCTAAACATTTATTCAATTGCATTAATTATGACAAGTTATAGCAGCGACCCTACACTTTCATGGTCTGATCAAGTGTCTGCGACTGTTGTTATGACGAATGTCTCAGGAAGTGATTGTGTGCCTGGATGGAATCATTTATGTGTCAGAGCGGGTAATTTCTATGCAGAGGGACAAGAGGTTGGAGCCAATTGGTCTAGACCAATGACAGCAATGAAACTGCGTGTTTATACACAAACAGGCAAAACTGGTTATGTGACCTTCGACAGTTTTTCTTATGCTCAGGAGACTACACCAAGATGCCTTCTTACCTTTGATGATGGGTATGATAGTATTTACACCGTAGCGTACGCCAAGATGAATCCTCTGGGGTTAAGAGGGACTTTGTATTTAAATAAAAGCATTTATGAATTAGGCACAAGTCCATATGGGGTTATCACAGAATCTCATCTACAATCGTTATATGATGCTGGTTGGTCCATCGGGAATCATTGTAATACTCACGTTGACATGAGCACATTAAGTCAATCACAAATTGAAGATGAACTCATGATTTGTTATGAATGGCTGGTAAGCATGGGATGGTCAAGGGCTGCAAAACATGTAGCATGGCCTTTTGGTAATATATTGACATCTGAAATGCAGGCGGCGTGTCAAACCACTGGCATGATTACCGCCAGAAGTACATTTGGTACATCATATCCTCAACAATATACACCTGTAGATAATTTGTATGAATTAAAATCTCATTGCTTGGGTATTCCAGAATCATTAACCGCAATGAAAGTTCATCTAGACAAAGCTATCCGGAATCAAGGGACGGTTAATTTTTTTGGTCATGCCCTTGAAGATGGTCATGGAAGTGGAAGTTATTGGGGCGCTACAGATTTCAATGGACTCATTGATTACATCGTTGCTTGCAAAATATCATGCGTTACCATTGACGAGTGGTATAAGGGCCTAATCAATCCACGATATGCGTCAGTACCATCGGATAGAAAATTAGCATACAATAGAAAATTATTTTATTCTGATAGTGTATGGAAATTACAATCAACAAATAGTAATGTATGGAATAAAATTATATGGGTTCCTGAACTTGAGATTTATGTAGCTGTTGCTGAAACTGGTGCCAGCAACAGAGTAATGACCAGTCCTGATGGAGAAAACTGGACAACACATACTGTTCCAAATAGGTTGTGGACTGCTGTAGAATGGTCTCCTGAATTGCGATTACTTGTAATGATCGCATACGATTATAACAGTGGCTATACAGATACTATTATGACATCTCCTGACGGAATAAACTGGACTGCCAGACAAGCACCTGCGGCAGATTATTGTATGTACGATATAGCATGGTCGCCTAAATTGGGGATTTTTTGTATCGTTTGTCAAAGTGCTCTGCATTCATTCGTAAGTTCTGATGGGGTAAACTGGGAATCTGTAAATGGAACTTATAAAGAAGCAGTTTTATGGGTAGACGAACTAAATCTTTTTGTTGCAGTTGGAGAATCAAATTATTATGCTGATCAAAAGATAGCCACATCTCCTGATGGAAGAATATGGACCAATCGATCTACTCCAAATCCAGGGAGAAAATGGGAAGGTTTTTGTTGGGCTTCTGGTCTTCACAGATTAGTTGCTGTTGCAAAAGATGGTGCTGTGACATCTAATGTTATCATAACTTCAGATGATGCCATAACATGGACAGGTCATTCCAGCCCAAATTTAAATAAATGGCGATGTGTAAGATGGATTCCTGATGCAGAATTATTAGTTGCACATGGGTATACCGGTGTTAGGAATCGTTGCATGACTTCATTAGATGGTTTTACATGGACTGAAAGGGCAACTCCTTCTGATGCAGATTTAGATTGTCATGAATCTGCATGGTCTCCAAAACTTAAGATGCTTGCAGTAACTTCAAATGGAGGATCAACACATAAAATTATGACATCAACTCCGTTGATGGATGCTGTAACCAGAGTGGCTGCTGGAATCAGGACAGTCATATAGTAAATCAAGGAGCACTAAAAATGCCATATATAGCAAAATATATAAATAATCTTCAACAATTTGGATCAGTTAACTTGGACTTGATATTATATGATTCAGATATGATTATGCCTGATAAAAGAATATCAAAAAACTTTAGTTTAGCTGAACAAATAGAAGAAGCGATACTTATTTCTGAAGCACAGAGAGAGATAAGTATTGCTACTGAGGAATATAATAGTGTCCACATATAAAAGTAGAATAGAAGGAGATTTTATAGTCCTTTATGATGAAAGCCACTCAATGCAGGATATAAAAATATCTGAACATGGATTAACTTCTCTGACTACCGAAGGTAAAAATAAAAAGGCAAAATATCATGAAGACAGGGTTAATAATCTATACAAACAATTTGATAAAGTTAAGAATAAAATCTTAAATAGGGAAATAACATGAGTATATTTTGCCTGGATTATATAACCGGTAATGATACGACAGATGGGATAGGTTGGTGGAAGGTGGCTTATACTAACGGCACTGGATCACAACCCGCTGTAGAGGAAACTATTATAGGGGTGATTAGTGGAGCTACAGGGAAAGTGCAAAGCATTACTGGCACATGGGCTACATCAGGATCTCTTTATGTCTATGGAAAATCTGGTACTTTCCAGGCAGAGAATTTATCGTTTTCTGGTGGGGCAGGATGTACGATTGCTTCTGATTTGTCAATATCTTGCTAGAAAACAATTACAAGCGGTGCTACTGCTGCCAGGATTGCTCCTGCAGATATTGTTCATCTTGGTATGTCTCCAAATCCAGTTAGTCTTGGAAGTGCTACATGGACAAATAATAGTGCTACTCTTACTCTTGATTCAGCACAAACCATAAATATAGAAATGTGCGATGGAGCAACAGGAGATTGGGTACAGTCAGCAAATGTAACTGAAACTAAGGAAACAACTATCATAAAAGAGGGTAGTGGTGCCAGAAAACTGGTTATTGCATCAGGGTTTACGACGGGAATAATTGCATATAAAAATATAAGTACTTTGAATGTTTCGACAAAACAAAAAATTTCTTTTTGGATAAGGGTTGATGCTACAGGGGGTACTGTGGCAAATACTTACCGGATAGATCTTTGTTCTGATGATAATGGAACAACACCCGTAAATTCATTTACCATTCCCATTAGATTAGAGACTGCAAGACAATATTGTATTACTTTATCTCCTGATGCAGGAGCCGGTAATCTTGGGTCTGCTATTGAGTCAATAGCACTTTATGCTCTTTTAGATCCAGGATCTGCGACTGTCTATGTTGATAACATCATTGCCTGTACTACCAACGGACTTAATATTCAAAGTTTAGTAGGAAAAAATATTGCAGGAGATACAACATGGTGGACATTAAAGTCTATCAATGGAACTACTGTCATTTTTGGAGAAAGTCAACAGACAGGTTCATCTATATGTAATTATTCAGGTGATACTGAATCAATAACAACTTATAACAGAGAAACAATAAAAACTGATCCAGCGACAGCATATAGTACAAGTGTTGCAGTAATACAAGATTCTGGATCATTAGGAAATTTGATTACTTTTAGTGGTGGTTGGAATCCCATAACTAACTCTCAAGACGGAAAAACTTTTTTTGATGGTCTTAACGGATGGGGTTATGGTATAAGAATCGGTCCATCAGTTGGATGGTATACAAAATATGAAAAAATAGCACTAGTTAGATATTTTTCATGTTGGCATTTAGATAGTATTTATAGTTGCGAGTTTGACATAGAAGCCTATAGTTGTAATAGAGGTGACTATCAAGCATGTGCAGTTTTTATATCTGGCTGTTATTCAAATATTTTTTATAATATAATAACAACATGTAATGATTCTGGGGTTAGAATAAATGTAAGTAGAAATATTATTGAAAGTATTATATCTAAAGGTAATTATAATAATGGAATATTATTAACTTCTTCTTCATTTAATAATAAAATATATAATGCAATTTTTGGTAGTAATGCATCTGGAGATATAAATACTGGAACATTTGCAGAAACATTATATTTAGAAAATTCTAATTTACTATCTACTACAGAAGTATCTATGCCTTCAACAACATATTCAGGGGCATCTATTTTTAGTCAAAAACATGACCAAACAGTTGGTAATCATAAAAAATGGGTTTGTTTAGTAGGAGCTAGTTATTATACTACAGTTATCGATACAACTATTTTTGATGTATCATCTCCATCGACACGAATTATTCCTGGCCATGCAATTATAAAATCTGAATGTGTTATTGCTCAGATTTCTGTTGATAGTGGACAAACGGTTACTGCATCTGTAAAAGTAAGAGAGTCTGTCGCTGGTGATGGTACGGATTATAATGGATCAAGGATTAGATTGTTGCTCAGAAAAAATGTTGCAATGGGGATAAATTCTAACACGTTGATTGCTACTGCAACATCTGCGAGTGAGGGAGCTTTTGAGAATATCCAAGGAACATCAGATACGGTTACAGACAATGGCGTCCTTGAATTTTTTGTAGATTGTGATGGTACAACAGGCTGGATATCAATTGATAGCGTTATCATATCTTAACAATATGAAAACTATAATAATAATTTGTAAAAATTGTAGCAATGATAAAGAAACTGGACTTAATAGATATAAGCATGATCATGCTTATATCTATTCAAAAAAATGTGCTAAATGATAATCCAAATAATCTTGTTTCTTTATGTAGAGTATGTCATAACAAGACTAATTCTAATAGAGATTTTTAAACTAGATTTTTTAATAGTAAGTTAATTGCAATGTTAGGAACAAATTAATAATGGCAGCATCAAGCGAAAAAGGAACTCAAAAATATTGGTATCAAGGGGTTCCTTTCCCCGTAAATCAAAAAGGCAGTAATGATGCAGGAACCCAAAAGTATTGGCGGATGGGGAGTCCTTTTGTTGGAGTGCTGCCGAGTGTTGATGGAGAAGGAACTTCTTATAATTTATCGCTCAATGATGGCATTGGTGTAGGTGATATATCTTCAAGTCAAGCAATTTTTAGTTTATCAATTTTGGATGGAATCGGAGTTAGTGGATCTGTAGGAAATAACTCATCAATATCATCTTTAACTTTAGATGGAGTTTTATTTGAAGATTTAACAAATCCACAGCTTATCATTAATCCATCATTGTCAGATAGCATCTCGTTTTGTGATTTAGCGTCATCTTCGGTTATTTTTAACAATATAATAATAGATGGCCTCACTTTAAATGAGGTACTTGCAACTGCTGCTATTTTTGGTACAGATTTATCAGACAGCATAAAAATAAGTGATGTTCCTGGAACGGGTAATCTATATATCGAATCTCTTACAGATGGGATTAAACTTGGAGAATCTCTAATTTCTCTACTTAATTCTTATCAATTATTATCAGATGGCATTAAAACAAGTGATGCTTTATCAACATTGTTAACCATTCACCCACAAGTAATTGATTCTATAAAATTAAATGAAACAATATATAATAATTCAAATATAAATCAATCAATAAGTGATGGATTAAAACTAAGCGAAATTTTAATATCTGGAAAATCATTATTCGAATCGATGTTTGATGGAGTAAAACTTAGTGATAATACAATTATTTCTTTGTTGCTGACATTGCAATTAAATAGTTATATCTCATTGAATGATTCATCTTCTAATCAAATAAATTTTGAAGTAATTGTTTCTGATACAGTTAAAATGAACTCTGCGATTGGTTCTATTTGCTCCTTTGCTGCTTCAATTTCTGATGGGTTTAAAATGGGTGATCTGTCTATTTATGAATTGAAAGGTGGATCTGCCGGTGGTAGAACTGTCGGGGTAGTTATAAATTTCACTGCAGAGAATAGAGTATATAATTTTATTGTAAAAACAAAATCATTTAATTTTGAAACGAAAGATAATTAAGGCTACGAAATCGGAGGGTATATGGATTTGATCGGTCAATGCAAAACTTTATCTGGATTATTAAAAATCGGTGGATTTTTTGAGTTAGAATGCAGGGATCAATGCGGTAATTTAAAATGGTCTGAACGAATTCATAACTTGA
>Ga0210092_1000051_pt1 | contig 10306 bp, 6 predicted proteins | sample WestPond_TuleB_D_FD_185585 | JGI IMG/M metagenome (GOLD analysis project Ga0210092, IMG submission 185585) | Wetland microbial communities from the San Francisco Bay, California, USA, that impact long-term carbon sequestration -... | ecosystem: Environmental > Aquatic > Marine > Wetlands ...
GTGCTTATGCTTTTATAACAAATCTTACGCTCAGGAGATCCAGGATCTCTCGGTTAATGAAATACAATCATGGAAAATAATAAGCACAGAATTTATCACAAAGGAAACTGCACAGGAAAAACTTAATGATATGAATCTTCAATTATCTTCCAACGACAATTGGAGATTTCCAACTATTACAGAATTTAATGTAATACATGACGAAATAAAAAAAATGAAAATATTTTCATACGATGATTATTACTGGTCGTCAGAAACCTCTAATGGTATCCCTATAGCTGTAAGTTTCCTTGATCCCGAAACCGATAGTATTGGAGAATACGGATCATGGGTATCAATGGCGTTGCCGGAAACAGCAAAACTATTAGTTGTGAATAACACGATTGGTAAAATTGAAAAGATAAAGAAAAACGATTACGGATGCTTCATCAAATCGCTTAAAAATACCAAAAAAGACAAATCATATCCAACTCTACACCTGCTCTATTTTTAAATCGATACTCTCCCCCTGAATTAAACAAACATATATTCCCGTCAGAGTCACTAAATGCTGTTCCCCCAGAATACGCTATAGATGAAAGCCCCCCAAGGCTGCTTATGAGCCACAGGGCACTTCGATTTCCTCCGCCATCAGCGGTCATCCATAGCATAATCCCAGCAGTGCAGGAGGGCAAAACATAATATGTGTCATCTGACCATGTATCCGTTTGAAAGCATGTGAATTTAACTCCTCCTTGTAGAGCAAAATTATATGCAAGGTAGTTGTACAAAAATTGAATAGATCCCCTTACTATTCCTACTGCAGATTTTTGAGCATACATAGAAACGGTAGAATCAATAGTAACCTTTGATCCGGCACCGGCCACACCTGAAGTCATAGCTCCCGATGCCATGTTTATCTGAGATGCCCCCTTTAAGTATATGTTTTTAAAATTTTTAGCATTGTACCACATTTCATAAGCATCATCTCCAATTGTAAAATCTACCAGATTGTTGCTCGATGGTATAATAGCAAATCTGTTCCCATCTGTATCACCTCCAATCTTAACAGAGTAGGTGGTTCCATTGAAATTGATAATACCTGGATCTGTATCATTTCCAGCGATGGTAATATCTCCGCCTCCACTTACGCTTATTCCGCCCGTCGCAGTAACCAACACTTTAAGCAATGCTGCCGACTGATCCCATTTTATCCCCTGACCTCCAGCATAATTACCTATAGTCACATCGCCCGCATTAGGACCCGTCAAGTCAATCCTAAACCGCTCATCACCACCCGATACATACCCTACCAACTTTGCACTATCTAGCAAAAAACCACCATTGGTCGCAGGATTCGCGTTAGTTCTGATAATTCCAGCCGTATAAAGCTGATACTCACACTCTTTTATCACCCCGCTCGAAAACTCAGGAGCCGAGCCATTTGTGAGCAGCTTAAACACATCGCCAAGAGTGTTATCGTGCCCCACAATCCCCGCCGGAGAAATCGTAACAGAATTTGATCCGGTAAACGCCTTCATCCAAATATTTGTGGAATCGAACTCAAGGCCAGTGCCTGAAAATTTTGTTGCTGCAAGTGTCCAACCACCTATACTCCCCTCAATGGCGGTAAACCGACCCTTGATATCTAATTTACCCGCGCTTTGATCCCATTTCACCCCTTGTGCTCCTGGATAATCCCCGAATGCCACATCCCCCTGGTCAGTTCCCGCATAAAGCGCCTGAAACCGAATAGCCCCACTTGCGTTATAACAGGTCAAAGCCTCATTCGTAGCCTTAAACCCGCCTGTAGTCTCAGGTGATACACAGGTTTTAAACTCTCCTCCGTCACCGATCAGCACGGCTCCAGTGATTAAATTAGGCCCACCTCCGACACTATCAGAAGGTCCCTGAATTACATTGCTATACCCTTTGCTGGCATCAGTAGCGTAAATTTGGATATCTGTTTCCGTTAGGTCTGCCCAATCATTCAGAGTATCGGAGAACACAGTGCAAATAAAGCTTAAATTCGACTTTTGATCATACGTAACTCTATCAATCATAGCTGGATATGTGCCACCAAGATCGGCATCGTTAATTGTGATCATATCTCCATGTTCAAGAGCGGAAAGGTGCATATCTGATTTAAAAGATATTTCCTTTGCAGCCAAAATACTTTTCTGAAGGGCTAGCTTTGCGGACTTTTTAGCGGCGACACTCGTGTCCACCCACTCAGCTTCAATAGTTGTGTCTGCAGGCTTTGCGACGCCTGTTTTAACACTGATAAGACTTTTATTGGCCTGATCTTGAGGTTCCCCTGCCGTCTGCCAAACCACATAACCGGAATCCTTCTCATCCTGCGTATACTTCTTTCGTTGAAGTGAGAAAGTGCCAGGCAAAATATCGGCTTTAGTGAGTGTTCGCACGGAAGTTGTTGATAACACCTTGAGATAGATTTTATCTCTCACGATAGGGATCATCGCGCCCAGGGCCATAAGTTTTGCCAAAACCTTTTCTCGCGTCTGCTGGAAGTACAATCCGACATTAAGCACCAAACTGTTCGTTGTGTATATTGCAGCCGCCGCCGTGACCGCATCAGAATCGATTCGACCCGCAGCAATACCGAAATCAAGCAGGATATAGTTTACAATGTTCGCTAGATTCGTAGTGCTCACAAGATCGGATCGAGATAACCTAAAAGGCACATCCATGCACTCAGGCGGTTTGAATTGGATATTGGAATAATTCGGAACGATAACCTGAACAGCCTTATAGTTAGTTCCATCAGAGCCGGTAATAGTATCCTGTTTAAATGTGTAGCTCGCGGGAAGGTATGTTGATTTTGAACCAAAATCCTTTGGAGTACGAGCTTCTGATATCGTATATGTGAGAGAAGACGATCCAAGAAGGTAATGGTCAGTTTGTACCGTTGTTAAATTTGCTGTAAGATCATCAGATGCAGCGGTAAGCGTAATTCTGGTTGATGCCATTCCTCCAGAATAATCTTGTAAGTTAGCGCTATTATATGGCAGCCACCCGGTATGATTGACATAAAAATTACCATTTTCTACAAGATTAGGGCCTAACGTCCCGTCATTATTAATTTTTTGTACCTTTATTCGACCAATTATAGCATATATGCCTACAGAATTACATGCTACAACAAAATACAAAGTATTACTTGTAGCCGTTGCTGTTTTATCAAACGTATGCGGAGTTATTTCCCAGTCAATAGGAGCCTCAAAGGTGGTTTCTACTGTGGGGAAATACGGGATGATCGTAGCTTCTGTTCCTCGCTTTGTAAATACAGATACTCGATATGTCTGACCAATTTCAAACCCATTTATTGTCTGATATATCCCAGGGTTAGCCCCGCCATTGTGAATTATATGAACGCAATTGTCAGATGTTGTATTAGATTCAACAAAACAGCTCTTCACCCCATCAACCCCGCATGAAGATATTAAAAACTGCCCTGCCGCAAATAATGCTGTCTGATCACCAGCAACATAAAAATGAGTTGTATCCACATAATCTGCATCATTATTTTTAGGTATCCACCGCAAAGGAAAAAATGGAGTACCAAACGTCAATGGCACACATACATTATCTTTTTTACTGGCCGGATATGGGAATAAATCGCTCACAAGCCGAGTATTCGGATAATCCCCACGCAAGTATCCGGCAAACCAGTCCTCACACTCAAGAGAGATTGTTTGTAGAATTGAGGATGACGCTTTGACCTTAAATGTCCATGCCATTATTTCAGATTCTGTATAGACTCCCGCTGCATCCTGCATGATACAGCGCACCGTGATAGTAGCCCCCTCGAATGTAGATGCGGTAAGCGTATTATCTTTGTTTGTTAGTTTGATCGTGGTTGTAGATGGGGTAAGAATTCCGCTCTCAGGGCTGCCCTTGCTGAGCGTGATAGGATCAAAACCGATGACCTTAAAAATATAGCTGTGCGTAGCCCATGTTTTTGGCTCGAATCCGTAATAATAATCAACCGTGCCATCTCCGGTCAAATCAATATCAAAGAGGTACGTAACCTTTTTGGCGGTGCTGGCTACTATGGCAAGCTGTGTAGCGTTAAGGGAGAGCATTAACCGCCTCTTGCGATTTGACAGCTTCCTGTGCGGCTGAGGTTGGTTGTGGTTGATCTATTTTGATAATTGACTGCACCCTGCCCAGGAGTGCGTTACAGAGGTCTTCTGAGAGCCTGTTAGTTATATTTCGTTCACAGAATCCCTTAATTTCTGTGAGCACTTCTTTTGCTTCATTTTGTATCATTTATTCATCCTTAATCAGCTATCCTACCAATAACCATAAGCTGCATTGTTGAAAAGCCATAAATTTCAGCATTTTGTTTAAATCTTGATAAATTACCCCTAAATTTAACTACATAGGTGTGCCCATCGGTAGGGTGTTGCCATTTAAAACTTCTTGCTATTTTATTAGCCTTTGCGGGATCGTTATATAAATCGAAAATTATCCCGCTATCTGATCGGGAAATGGCGTTGTATTGAATGGTAACGTAATACATTTTGACAGAGGAAAGAATAATAACTTCTTCCGATGAACCATAACCTTTATTTATAACCATCTCATCGCATGGACATTCCTCGATCAGGATGCCCTGACATGCAAGAGAAAACGTGGCGGTAGAGTCAGGCGTTATTGTCGATAAATAATCGTACATCTCAAAATTAGCCACGGATTACCACCTTACGCATTGTGAACTACCTGCCTAGTATCGGCATCAGAGGTGATTGATTTACACATCAGGCCTCCAATATTTCCAGTAATTTCAATAGATCCGGTCAATTCCTTTTCTTCTCTAGCCGCATCAGCGATATCTTTCAGCATTGCTGCAAGTTTTTCTGCCACGACTTCTTGAAGAGCCTCCTTAAACATCTGTTTAAACCCTATCCCTTGAGTCTGGCCTGCAACCGTGGGAATGGCATAGTCGGCAGGATTTATGGAATCATCAATGGGAGAACCCCATGCCGTTTTTAATCCTGCAATCTGAGATACTGTACTGGCATAATTACCTGCATAATCAGAACTTGTCCCTTGCAACCACGGTAGGTATGAACCGCCAGTATATCCGGACAAAGTTGAAAATTTGCTCGGATCAAGTAGCGCCTGTCCATAAAGGGTATTATATTGCTCCATCATGCTTGCAGAAGACTGATATGGAGCAAGAGAACCGCCAGCCAATCCATACAAAAAAGCATCCACTGAATCAGAATATGATTTAAGGGTTTCTGTGGATATTTGTATTGCAGAAGTGTTAGTTCCAAGGGCTTGATTAACACTATCCAGGACAGTTACCAACCCATTAAATAATGGCTCCATAAGTTTTAAATTATCATTAAAATCGGCTCCCATCTGGACAATATATGCATTTACGTCGGTGAGTGAAGTTTTACCTGATGAGTAATCTGTAAGCAAATTAGTCAGAGACGGCCTTATATTCCCGCTTGCATCAGTAATTTCTCCGAATGATTTCATCAATATAGGCATAATATCATTCATGACAAATCCCTGCTTTAATGATTCTCCTACCGTCACTGCAAGATTTTTTCTGAGGGAGTCATAAAATGTCCCTAGTTTATCACCAGTAGAATTTATCCCATCAGCAAGAGCATTTGAAACATTACCTGCAAAGAAATCTACAACTTTTTGTAGTTCTTCCTGATACTTGGTCATGAATGCCTCTAATGATGTATTTGATGTAGCGAATTCAGACGGAGACATCCATCCAACATTATCTTTATGCATAGATTTAGAATTAAACCATTTTTCAAAATCCGCTTTACGTGTTTCAGAAGATGAATTTTTAAGAATATCCCATCCTTCATTTATTGTATTTTCAAATGTGCTCCTGAAAGATCTTGACCCCCAGTCAACCGTGAATGATTTCTTAAAAGCTTCCTCCGCTTCTGATACAGCCCCAGATCCAATAGATTTTATCGAATCGAAATTAGCGACCAGCCCAGGTATTCCACTTACTGAATTTATACTTGTATAAGCACCAGAATAACTACTGCTAAAATTTCCAATAGCCTTTCCGAAAATTTGTCCAGCCATCTGGTAAAAATTAATCTGACTTTGCACAGCCTCTTTAATGACAGCCTCAACTTCTGGATGTTTATTCTGCCAGTCGTTAGATATCAGTTTAACTTCATTACCAGCAACCTCCCAGAACCCAGAAATGTTGTTACGCAATGCTTCTTTTTTTGCCTTATTTTCAGCAGATTGTTTTCCAAATTCAGCAGAAAAATATTCTAATCCTCCGCCAGCTCCAGCTCCCAATACCGCACCCCAGGGACCCCCCACGGCCATACCTGAAGTAGCTCCTGCTATAGCACCACCAAAAGCCAGTCTGCTTGGATTCCCTCCATTTAAACCAGATTGATATCCACTCGAACCAATTCCATAGGCTGTAGATCCAGCAATAAGACCTACTCCTATATACTGACTCATCTGATTAGGATTGTTACCCATCCAGGAAGGAGCTACTATTTGACCTGGGGAAGCAATACTTCCAAACGGTACAAGATCCCCTCGCATTCCGGCCATAATCTGATCGGTAAATGGCTTTATATAAGATTGTTTAAAACTATTTGTCATAGTAGAACTTATTGTTTCCTGTATTCCTTTTGCTAATGTATCCAATATGCCCCTTTGTCCAGACATCATTCCCTTGAGAGCATTTCCTAAAGAATCTGCTATATCTTCAGAAAGATTTATCCACATTTCATTAGCTTTTTTGATAATATCTTTCTGTTCTTTTAACCAATCATTATCAATAGCTTTTAGACTATTGGCTCTTTCCTGGTTGGCATTTATGATTTGTTTTTGAGATTCATCTATATCAAATATATTTTCTTCTATTATTTTTAATTGTTCAATATATTGTTGGTTGACTATTTTTATCTGTGCATCCTTAGATACCATCATGGATTGTTTAGCAATGTTTAAATATTTATCAATTTCCCCCTGATTAAAAATAGGGTTAATATTATTCATTTTTTCATCAAATATGCCTACCGCTATTTTTTTATCCTCATCTGCGGCCTGCTTTTCTCTAGTTAGATGCTGTTCATCAAGTTTTTTAATCGTGGCTTCATACTGTTCACGAAATTTTATTCGTGCCTCAAATAAATCGTGGTCTATTTTGTCAATAGATAATTGAATATCTATCGCCTTGTTTTGACGAGCTTCTTCTTTATCTTTTATTTGATCAAACCTGGCATTATAGTATTCATATAATGCAATTTTATCCGTAACTTTTTCCGATTGTTTTTCATAGTCAAGATTAAGCAATTCCCAATCAGATGTAAAAGAATCTTTATTTTCAGCTTTAATTCTTGCGGTTTCTTCGCGCAAATTTAAAAGAGCTTCAGCAGCTTTCTTAGCAGCGCTTTCCTGATCTTTTAATTCATCTTCACTTGGCCCGACAATTGGATTGGGTGTCTGCCATTCCCCTTGAGGTGATAATAGTTTATTCCAATCTTTTAGATTGCCAACACCCATATCCATAGCTGTTTGAGCCAATGGGCTACTCATTGTGTTTGACCATTCCATTTTTTGAATGGCAAGGTTAAATACTGATTTTTTTATCGCATCCCCACCTTTTTTTAACTGGTCAATATAGGCAAGGTTATTTTGGATTTTAATAATTGCATCCTGCCTCATTTTTTCAAAATTTTCAGGAGATGTAGGCACAGGGTTTCCCCACCCCGTGAAAGAAATAGCAGAAACGTCGGGACTTAATTTATAAGGACCAGTTTTGCTAGACATTAATTCTGCTAATTGCCTTTTATATACAGATTCTCGCTCATTGGCAAACTTAAGAATATCTGCATTATCCTGTTCTCGTGTTGGGGCAAAATTATTCACCCCCAGGCGTGTGAATGGGGCTAATTTTGGAAGTAAAGAAATAAGTTTCTCAGTTAAATGAACTAAATTTTCCAAAAAGTTCACAAGGGGAGATAACCCCTTTAAAAAATCGGTAAAATCACCACTCGTTTTAAATTCAATTAACTTATCGATTATTTTATCAAAACCACCAGCAACATTATCTAATATCCCGCTTTTTGATGCGAATTCGTTAAAAAGGTCTCCAGCTCGTTTTCTCATTTCATCAAGTTGTGCCCCAAGGATATTCCATTTATTATATCCCATACCTAAAACAGAGGCTTGATCCTTCAACATTTTTTCAAGGATAACCAAAACCTCTTCAAAATTTTTATGCTTCAATATCTCATCATCAACAGCAATACCAAGAGTTCTTAAATAACGTCCAGATCCCTGAGAAGCTTCACCTAAAGCCTTAGCAGCAAAAAAGGTATCACCTGTTCTTGCTGCCATATTAGCCATAGCCTGAGTAGCCCTTGGTAATTCTTCAGTACTTATCCGACGGTAGGTCATTAGCAGTTTTTGGCCTTCTTCGATAGTTGTCCTGTTAATGCCCGTCAACCGTTGCAGTGCCATCGCCTGATCCATCGTAGACTTTAAAAATTCCTGACTGAATGCTCTATTATTCAGCATGGCTATTTTAAGGGCATTATCAGCTTTCTCTTGGGCCATAGAGAGCTTTATCCATGCCTCAGCAGCATGTTCAAGTTCTTTTATACCAAGAACAGCAATAAGTCCCATAAAGGCATTACGTACCATATTTGCTGTAGAATTAAGGTTTTTAAGGGTTCCGTCAAGATCGTTGACATTACCTTTAATCCCCTGGAGCTTTACATTTCCCTTATCATCTACATCAACGTCTATTACAAGTTTTGCCATTAACTAACAACCAACCTTATTTATCGTCTTCTAGTGATTTTGTTTCACGGTAAGCACGAACCATGATATTACACAAATCCATAATTGCCGGTCGCTGATAAATGGATATCTGATACGTTTTAAACTGTTCAGTTACCGCATTAATCTGAAAACCGCCCATGCCGTTCTCAACCCAGACCTGGATATCCTGCCAGAAATTTACAAATTCCCGATTCGGAGAAGATAATTTAGGCATTTTTCCCGCTGGATTACCCTGACACTCATTTATATATTCTATCCCTGGACATTCTGGAGTTAAGCCATCTGCCTGAAATGTCATTATGCACTCTTTGCAGGTAGTGGCCTTGATTTTAGCCCAAAACCATAATGCCCAGTCTTTTAGTTTTTTTCCTGATCAACCTTCTTATTTTGTAAAAATTGGCTTTTGATTTGAACAAAAGATGGGATTTCCCATCCTGATTTCTGAAAAATTTCTTCCTTCAGCTTTTCGGTAAGCTTCACGGGTTGACCCTTGCTGTCAACAAAGTTTTTCCATGCCATAAATGCGTAAAGGAATGATCTTAGCCGGTCATTCCCCGAAATACCAAAACCCCCATCCCTGCCCAGGGTATAGTTCATCATGCTTTGAGGAACTGGCCGGACCTGTATCCTTGGATACTCCTCTTGCTCATTTAATATAAAAGTAAAGGCTTCACCACAAACAGGACAAATCAATTCTTCAGAATAAACTGATTCCCCTGAATCATTCTTCATGTCATCAGTTGACTTGATGACGGTATTGCATTTAGGGCAAAGAATAAGCGAATACCACGCAGGCCCTATTTCTGGTAATTTGAAACATACTGACATAAAATTCCTTCCTGTTATAAACTATCCTGTTATAAACTATCGATTACGATTACACGTCCGCAACAAAGCTAAATAGACCCCTTGTGGTAAAATTCAGATTTGATTTAACCGCATCGGAGACCGATGTAGTTACGCCTAACGATTCAAAACAAGCCCATAGATTGTAATGGTCTCCAGTTTGATCCTGTGCGGCGTCCCAAGTGAACAGTTGGATCAGAAAATACTTTTGTGTTGTGCTGGAAATCAAATCAAAGAGATCCTGATTAGCAATCGTAAGCTTGTTAATGGTTCCGGCTCCGTTCAACATCCCCAAAAGAGAATCTTTGCATTCCCTTCCGTTGTAAGATGCGTCCACCTTTTCCCTGTTTGCCGTAAAATTAAGCCCCTGCAAATATCCAACTTTTTGTAAACCTGATTCAAGAATATATGCGTTGGTTCCTGCGACCGTTACCGTCCCGACGTTGCCAGAGAATGTCGCCTTGCCCTGTGTAAAATCAACCTCCAGAAGATGTTTACCTCCACTATCCGTCCACGTTGGTGGATAATTAGGATTTAATAACCGATGCGCCGCTGCCGTTATTTGTGCAGTAATAGTTGACGATGTACATGGTTCAGCATAAAGGTTCCCAAGGCTCCATTGGTCGTCTACTGTATGCCCAACGATCGCAGC
>Ga0210092_1000052_pt1 | contig 10271 bp, 8 predicted proteins | sample WestPond_TuleB_D_FD_185585 | JGI IMG/M metagenome (GOLD analysis project Ga0210092, IMG submission 185585) | Wetland microbial communities from the San Francisco Bay, California, USA, that impact long-term carbon sequestration -... | ecosystem: Environmental > Aquatic > Marine > Wetlands ...
CCCCAGCCGGTCCTGAACCCATTCGAAGTACGAAACCGTGACACCGCCGGCGTTGCACAGGATATCCGGAATAACCGTTATCCCCTTCTGATTCAATATCCGATCCCCGTCCGGCGTCGTCGGCCCGTTGGCTCCCTCACCCACGATCTTGGCCTTGATCTGCCCGGCATTTTCCTTGGTGATAACATTCTCCAGCGCCGCCGGAATGAGAATATCACACTGATATCCGAGGATTAAATTCTTATCGATCTGATTGGCCCCCGGAAAACCGACTATGGAGTGATCGTTTCCTTTGGCGTATTCAATCAGCGCCTTGATATCGATTCCGTCCTTGTTTTCCAGCCCGCCGTAGACATCGCTGACAGCAATCACCTTCACCCCCATTGCAGAGAGCGACATGGCCGCGATGGAGCCGACATTCCCGAATCCCTGCACCGCCGCCGTGCATTTTTTCAGGTCTATCTTTTGCAACCGCGCCGCTTCCCGCACACACAACCCGACCCCGTTGCCCGTGGCATCATGACGCCCCCGCGACCCCCCCAGCACCACCGGCTTGCCGGTCACGACCGACGGCGCATAACTGCGCGTATGCATACTATACGTATCCATAATCCAGGCCATCGTCTGCTCATTGGTATTGACATCGGGCGCCGGAATATCCTTCTCCGGCCCAAGGATATCAACCAGATCGGCCGTATACCGACGGGTCAAATGCTCCAATTCATGCTTCGACATCTTCTTGGGATCGCAGGTGATTCCCCCTTTGGCTCCGCCGAACGGTATCCCCATTACTGCGCATTTCCAGGTCATCCATGCCGCCAGCGATTTCACTTCATCCAGATTGACATTGGGATGATACCGCACCCCACCCTTGCCCGGCCCCCGGACAATCGAATGCTGCACCCGGTACCCGGTGAAAATCTGAAAAGAACCGTCATCCATTTTGATCGGCAGGCTGACAATAGTGATCTTACGCGGCTCTTTTATGATCTTCAGCAGATTGGGATCAAGGTTGATTTTCGATCCGGCCTCGTCGAGATATTGCAGGACAAATTCGTAGGTTGAAACGGGAATGGTTTCTGACTTTAACTGTTCCATACTTTTCCTTTGCAGTTTCTGATCTTTATACGGTCGGAATCAATCGCTTCTTTATGGATACGTAACGCGACGCGGAATCGTAAAACCGCCACGGCTTTTCGACCCCTTTTTTTATGCCGATCCGGGTCGTTTGCACTATCTCCTCCGGCGCCCGGCCGCTGTCCACGATATACAGCTGATTTCCGGTCAAATCCAGGCCGCTTTCCTTACGGGTCAGTCCAAACGCCCGGCAAAATTTCCCCGGCCCGTTGGTCGGGAGATTCCCCTTTTCACCCGGCATCACAGACATACCATTAATTCCCTCCACCGGCTCGACCGCCCGCACCAAAACCGCCGCCGGCATGCCTTTTTCTTCCGTGACCACATTGAAGCAGTTGTACATGCCGTAAATGAAATAAATATAGCTGAATCCACCCGGCCCGTACATGACCTCGTTGCGCGGCGTCCGTCCCACCGCCGCATGGCACGCCGGATCATCCTCACCGATATACGCTTCCACTTCCACAATCTCCCCCGCCCGCACCCCCTCTGTGGAATGATAGACGATTACTTTGCGGAGCAGCTCCCGGGCGACCTCCAGCGTCGGCCGCAGATAGAAATGCCGCGTCAATCTTTTGCCGTCGGAAAACTGCACGACTCATTCATCTACGTACGGGGTGAGTTCATACGCCACCGCCGAGGCGGTGTCGAAATCGAGCGCCAGGTCATCCGGGCGATGGGCATCCGATCCCAGTGTCAAAATCGGCACCCCCATCGAACGGGCCAGATTGACTATCTCCATGGTCGGATAATATTCCTGATGGCCGTGCCTGATGGCCGACGTATTAAGTTCAAATCCAACCCCCCGGGCCGCCATCGTCTGAAATACTTTTTCTATCCGCCCTTCGTGCACACTATAAACTTCATCGCCGTAATGCCCCAGACCATATCGGCGATACACATCGATATGCGCCAGGCAATCAAAACAACCCGACGCTGCTGCTTTGTCGAGCAGTTCAAAATACCGATCAGCCAGCTGCGGCAATGTATACTTCGCAAAAAGCTTCGGCGCCTCGTCGGCACAACACATGCAATGGCCGTCAATCTCATGAACCGCCCCCAGCCGGAAATGCAACTGACACTGCGCCTGCATCTCCGTCAGCTCTTTCTCGCACCCCGGGAAATACCCGAATTCCATCCCGCAGCGCACCAAAAGTCCGATCTTGCCATATTCTTCCCGCACCCGACCGACATCATTCAGATAATGCTGCGCCGCCGCCATCGACACCTTTTCCCGCTGCCCGTTTATAACGATAAACCCTTCCCGCTCCAGCCGCGTCGGATTGATATCGTAATGGGTGGTAAAGCAGATTTCCGATAGGCCGATATCAAACGCCCGCCGGCAGAAATCATCGAGCGATCCCCTGGCGTCGATCGAATAATCGGGATGAACATGAAAATCAGCCACCGCTTCGCATTCGAGCTTTTTTATCTCAGACAAAGTAACTCCCGTTCAAAAATGGATTATGCTTCCGCTCCTCACCAATCGTCGTCGATGGCCCATGCCCCGGATAACAAACCGTGTCATCCGGCAGAACCAGCAGTTTTTCGATAATTGAGTCTATAAGCTGCTTATGACTGCATCCGGGGAAATCGGTCCGCCCCACCGAACCATAGAAAAGGGTATCACCGCAAAATAAGTGCTTTCCGGACAAATATGACATCCCCCCCGGCGAATGCCCCGGCGTCGGGATAGCTGTCAACATCAATCGCCCGATAGCTATCGTATCCCCCTCGATCAGCAGTTTCTCCGGCGCCGGGCAGGTAATCGGAAGACCAAAGGAGGCCGAGAAATTCTTCGTCGGCGATGCCAGAAGCTCCTCCTCCCCCTTGCCCGCAAAAAGCGGAATGCCATATCGTTCCATGAGTTGCGTGACAGCTCCGATATGATCGCCATGGCCATGGGTCAGGACTACCGCTTTGGGGATAACCTTCAATCGTTCGATTTCCTGAACTATCCGATCCGCCTCATCCCCCGGGTCGATGATCGCCGCCTCAAGCGACTTATCTTCCCAGATGACATAGCAATTGGTCTCAAAAGGACTGACAATGAGTGTCGCTATTTCCATCTTTACCTGAAAGTTATAGTATTTGCCACAAACTACGCCTGAAGGTCAAAAAGGCAATCGAAAAATCTGGTTGCTTGTATACAATACGCATTTTATCCTCAAACTGTCAGGCGGTCAGCAGAAAGACCGTAAACGGCCGTCATGGTAAATCCCCTTTTGCTATTGACGGCCGACCCCGAATATGATAGATTAATACCTTTCGGTAGAGGAAAGCGCCATGGATCACGAAACACGAGAATTAGTAACTGCTTTAAGGTCAAGAATTTCCAATATAGGGAGGTTTCTTTGACCTTGACCGTCGTCGTGAAAAAATTAACAAACTAAACGAACAGACCACCGCCCCCGGCTTCTGGGAAAGCCAGGAGACCGCGCAGTCGGTCATGCGTGAGCTGTCAAGCCATAAGAAATGGGTCAGCGAATATGAGAATCTGGAGAAGGAATTATCAGATTTCGCTGAGCTGAGCGAGTTGACGGCCGATGATCCTGCCGAATTTGCCGAGGTAAAAAAAGGTTTGGATGGTTTTGTCGCCACAGTCGACCGGTTCGAACTGGCGACATATCTGTCCGGCGATGATGACGTCCTCAACGCTATCGTAACCATTCATCCGGGCGCCGGCGGCACCGAGTCCCAGGACTGGGCCGAGATGCTGTTTCGCATGTATAATCGCTGGGCGGAAAGGCAAGGCTTTACTATTTCTCTTCTCGATTATATGGCCGGCGAAGAAGCCGGTTTGAAATCAGCCACTCTGGAGATCAAGGGCGAATACGCCTACGGCTATCTCAAGTCCGAATCCGGCGTGCATCGCCTTGTCCGCATCTCCCCCTTCGACGCCAACAACCGCCGCCACACCTCCTTTGTGTCGGTCCACGTCAGCCCCGAAATTGATGATAACATCAAAGTCGAGGTCAACGAGGATGATCTCAAAATCGACTACTACCGGGCGTCCGGCGCCGGCGGCCAGCATGTCAACAAGACCTCGTCCGCCGTCCGCATCACCCATCTCCCCAGCGGCATTGTCGTCACCTGCCAGAATGAGCGCAGCCAGCCCAAAAACCGGGCCTCCGCCATGATGGTTCTCCGTTCCCGCCTCTACCAGTTGGCCCTCGAGGAACAGCAGAAGGAGATGCAGAAATATGAGAAAAGCAAAAAGAAAATAGAATGGGGCAGCCAGATTCGCAGCTACGTTTTTCATCCCTACAATCTGGTCAAAGACCACCGCACCGGCGCCCACACCTCCGACGTGCAACGGGTCATGGACGGTGATCTGGAAATATTCATCAGCGCCTATTTGACCGGCGCTCAGGCCGACAGTGATGATAAAGATGATCTATAAACTGCAACCGGGAGAAATTATATGAGCATTCTTGACAGCATAAAAGATAAAGCCAGAAAATTAGGTCGCACCGTCGTCCTGCCCGAGGGGACCGAGGAGCGCTCGATCCAGGCGGCCAAACGGCTGGTGGAAGAAAAAATCACCCGCGTGATTTTATTGGGGAAAAAGGATGAAATCGAAAAACTGGCCAAAACACATGGCCTGGATACCGGAAAAGTGGAGATCATCGATCCCGCCACCTCCCCCGATTTCGACAAATTCGTCGACCTGCTCTTCCAGCGCCGTCAGGCCAAAGGGATGACCCGCGATCAGGCCGTCGCCGCCATGAAAACGCCCCTCTACTTCGGCGCCGCCCTGGTCAAAACCGGCAAAGCCGACGCCTCCGTGGCCGGTGCCCAAAGCACCACCGGTGATGTCCTGCGCGCCGCCCTCCATGTCATCGGGCTGGCTCCCGGGATCAGCACCGTCTCCTCCTCGTTTATCATGACCCTGCCCGATTTCATGGGTGAAAAAGACAAAATCTTCATGTTCGCCGACTGCGCCGTGATGCCCAACCCTGACCCCGAACAGTTGGCCTCGATTGCCGCTTCCACCACCGAAACGATGAAACGACTGGTGGGGCAGGACCCGCGCGTCGCCTTCCTCTCTTTCTCCACCAAGGGATCGGCCGCGCATGAGGATGTCGACAAGGTTTGCCAGGCTCTCGAAATCTTCAAGAAAAACTTTCCGGCTATACCGGCTGACGGCGAAATGCAACTCGACGCCGCCATCATTCCCAAAGTCGGCGCCAAAAAAGCGCCCGGCTCTCCCGTCGCCGGCAACGCCAATGTCCTGATCTTTCCTGACCTCGACGCCGGCAATATCGGCTACAAACTGGTGCAGCGGATGGCTGGAGCCACTGCCACCGGACCGATTATTCAGGGGCTGGCGCTTCCGGCCAACGATCTGTCGCGTGGATGTTCCGTGGATGACATTGTTGACGTGGCCGCTATTGCGGTCCTGATGAAAGGATAAAACAGGTATGAGTCTCAGTCAACTTGCCCTGGAAATCAAAGAGTCGCCAACCCTGGCACTCAATGAAAAGGCACGCCTGCTCAGAGAAAAAGGGGAGGCAGTCGTGCACCTCGGCGCCGGCGAACCGAAAAGCAAGGTTCCCATCGACGCCATTCTCAGTTGCGCGGCCAAGCTGACCACCGGGGAGATTCGCTATACTCCGACCGATGGAATTCCAGGTCTGATCAAGGCGATTGTCCGCTATACCGAGGAAAATTACAACAAGATCATCGGCCCGGAAAACGTCATCGTGCATGCGGGTGCCAAGCAGGCCATCTACAATCTCATGATGTCCCTGCTCAATCCCCAGGACGAGGTCATCATCCTCGCCCCCTACTGGGTCAGCTATCCGGAAATCGTCAAAATGCTGTACGGCAAACCGGTCATCGTCAAACCGGAAGACGGCCGCTTCCACCCCCGCATGAAAGACATCCTGGCCGCCGTCGGCTCCTACACCAAAGCCATTATCGTCAACAGCCCCAACAACCCCTCCGGCGCCGTCTATTCCGCCGATTTCATCGCCGAGATTGTTGAGTATTGTGAGAAAAAAGGGATCTACCTCATCTTCGACGACATCTACCACAAGTTGGTATTTGAAAACAAATCGGCCCCCCCTTGTTATCAATTCGCCAAGGATCAGTCCGATCAATCACGCCTGATTGTTGTCAACGGCGTCTCCAAAATGTACGCCATGACCGGCTTCCGCATCGGCTGGACCGTGGCCAATACCAAGATCACCAAAACGATGATCAATGTCGCTGCACAGAATACCTCCTGCCCGTCGATTGTCATGCAATCGGCCGCGGCCGGAGCCCTGGGCGGCGTGCAAAGCGGCGTCGATGCGCTGCGGCTGACTCTCGAAAATAACCGTAACATCATGATGACCGAGCTGTCCGCCTTCAACGGTATCCGCTGCATCAAGCCCGACGGCACCTTCTACTGCCTTCCCGATTTCAGCGCCTACGAGAAAAGCTCATCCAAGCTCTCCGCGTTTCTCCTGGAAAAAGCTCTGGTCGTGACCGTGCCGGGCGTCGAATTCGGCATGGAAGGGCACCTGCGCCTCAGCTACTGCGGAACCGTCAAAGAAATTAAAGAAGGCATTGCCCGTATCAAATGGGCTCTCGATCCTGAATCTCCCAATGAAATCTATATTGGCGACCGGAAGATGAGGAGGGACTGGAAATGAACAACCTGCTGAATATAAAAACGCCGGCCCAGGGCCAGGCAACGGCCGTTAAAAGCGATTTCGGGCTGGACAATCACGGCCTTACCAATCTCAGCACCGTCTATTGGAACCTGCCGCCGGAAGCCCTCTACGAAGAGGTTGTTTTCCGGGGTGAAGGCCGGATCTCCCATCAGGGGGCGATGGTCGTCAACACCGGCAAGCATACGGCCCGTTCGGCCAACGACAAATTCATCGTCCGCGAACCGGGCACCGAACAGCATATCTGGTGGGGCGAATACAACCGTCCCTTCAGCGAGGACAAATTCAACCTGGTGCTCAGCCGTCTGCGCGGCTTCCTCCAGGGACGAGACCTCTTTGTCCAGGACTGCTACGGCGGCGCCGATCCCAACTACCGGCTCCCGGTCCGGATCGTCACCGAATACGCCTGGCACTCCCTCTTTGCCCATAGCCTGCTTATCAAGCCGGAAACGCATGACGAGATGCGCAAATTCATCCCCGAATTTACCATCATGAGCATTCCGTCATTCAAGGGAGAACCGCAAACCGATGGCACCCTCTCCCCGACCTTTATCCTTCTGAACTTCGATCAGAAGCTCTGTATCATCGGCAATTCCGGCTACGCCGGCGAGATCAAGAAATCGGTCTTCACGATCTTGAACTACCTGCTCCCGCTGGAAAATGTCATGACCATGCATTGCTCCGCCAACATCGGCAAGGACGGTCATTCTGCCCTTTTCTTCGGCCTCTCCGGCACCGGCAAGACCACCCTCTCGGCCGACCCCAACCGCGCCCTGATCGGCGACGACGAACATGGCTGGAGCGACGACGGCGTTTTCAACTTCGAAGGCGGCTGCTACGCCAAAGTCATCTCTCTCTCCCCCACCGCCGAACCGCAGATTTACGCCTGCACCCGGCGTTTCGGGACCATTCTGGAAAACGTGGTCTTCGATCCGGTGACCCGCTTCCTCGATCTGGATGACAGCTCCCTGACCGAAAACACCCGCGCCGGATACCCCCTGGATTATATTTCCAACGCCGTGCCGGAAAAACGGGGCGGCCATCCAAAAAATATCATCATGCTCACCTGCGATGCCAACGGCGTCCTCCCCCCGATTTCCAAGCTGTCTCCGGAACAGGCGATGTATTACTTCATCTCAGGGTATACCTCGAAAGTTGCCGGCACCGAAATCGATCTCGGCAAGGAACCGGAAATCACCTTCAGCGCCTGCTTCGGCGCCCCCTTTATGGTGCATCATCCGTACAAATATGCCGAGATGCTCAAGAACAAGATGCTCAAGTACGGCGCCCAGTGCTGGCTGGTCAATACCGGCTGGACCGGCGGCCAGTACGGCGTCGGCAAACGGATGAGCATTCACCATACCCGGACACTCCTGAACGCCGCTCTCGACGGCAAGCTCGAGACCGTCGAATATATGACCGATCCGGTGTTCCAGCTGGCCATGCCGAAGCACTGCGAAGGTGTGCCCGAGAAGGTGCTCTATCCGGAGCAAACCTGGGAGGATCCGGCCGCGTACAAAGATAAACGGAAAATGCTGGCGGCGCTCTTCAATGAAAATATCAAGAAGTACGCCGATGGCTGTCCGCCGGAAATCTTGAAAGCCGGCCCGATCAGAGGATAAACCTCGTCACTGGCGGCATGATGATGATGCCGCTTTAGAGTCACGGCAGGTATCCCCGAGGACATTGGGAATACCTGCCCAGCGACTTGATCGTAGGGTTAAGGGTTGCGGCAGGTCCTGTCCCAGGCGAAGCCTGGGATGTGACCTGCCGCTCGCTGCTTTATATTAAACAGGCCTGCTGGAATTAGGGGAATTTTAGGGTTGCGGCAGGTCCTGATGCCGACGCAGTCGGCAGTGTGACCTGCCGCTTGTATGAAATAGAGGAGTCTGATTTTCGACATGCCGACCTACCAGTATCGCTGCCCCTCATGCGGCCACGAGTTCGAGCAGTTTCAGAGCATAATCGACGAACCGATTTCGATCTGCCCCAAATGCGGCAAACCGCCCCACCGGATAATCACCGGCGGCGCCGGTTTCCTGCTCAAAGGCTCCGGCTTCTACGCCACCGACTACCGGTCGGCATCCTACAAAAAGGCGGCGCAGGCCGATTCCGCCCCGGCGCCATCTGAAACCAAATCGACAACCGATACCAAATCGAAGCCGGCCCCCGATAAGGCCAAGACCTGACGTATGTCTCTCACCTCCGTTCAGAAAGAGCACATCACGAAGACCCTGCCGAAAGACAGGGTCTTCTTTGATTTTGCTGACCGGACCGATTACACCAAAGACGCCACCGAAAAAGTCTTCCTTCCCGATCTTCTCTTCTTTGCCGAATCGGAGTCTGACATCGTCACCGCTGTCACTCTGTGCCGCGGCTTGGCTCTCCCCCTCATCGTGCGCGGCGCCGGCACCGGCTACTCCGGCGGCGCGCTGGCTGTCAATGGCGGCCTCCTGCTCTCGATTCAACGCCTCAATAGCATCACTATCGACCCGATCAACAAAACCGCCACCGTCGGCCCCGGCGCCATCACCGGCGACATCATGAAAGCCGCCGAAGCCAAAGGCCTTTTTTATCCCCCCGACCCGGCCAGCTTCGATGAATCCACCATCGCCGGCAACGTCGCCGAAAACGCCGGCGGCCTCCGCTGCAAAAAATATGGCGTCACCAAAGATTACCTGATCGCCATCCGCGGCGTCGACGCCGACAGCAACATCGTCGAATGCGATCTGACCTCCCCCTTTGGCCTGGCCGATATCCTGACCGGCTCCGAAGGCACCCTGTTCGTCTTCACCCGGTTCACCCTGCGCCTGATCGACCTCCCCCGCCTCGGACAGACCATCCAGGCCACCTTCAACCGCGCCGTTGATGCCGCCTCCGTCGTAGCCGAAGTCACCCGTCAGGGGATTGTCCCCTGCATCATGGAATTCATGGACGCCGACGCCATCGACTGCTCCAATCAATATGATCCCGAACATCGGATTGACGGCGGCGCCGCCATGCTCCTGTTCGAAACCGACGGTTCCCACGCCGAAACCGAAGCCGAGGCTATCAAAGCGATCTGCCGCGCCCATAATCCTCGCGTCCTGCGGGTCGCCGCCAACGCCGACGAGCGGGACATCCTTTGGAAAACCCGCCGCAACCTCTCCAAAGCCGTCAAACAGGCCGTCAAAAGCAAAATTTCCGAGGATGTCTGCGTCGCCCCCTCCCGCCTCCCGGAACTGGTGTCATTTGTTGAGGAGCTGAACGCCCGCTTCCGCCTCCGGATCAACTGCTACGGCCACGCCGGTGACGGCAACCTCCATCCGCTTATCCTTTACGACGCCGGCATTCCGGGCCAGCTTGATCTCGCGGAACGCCGGGAAGGACGTCGCGACGAGCGTCAGGAAGATGCCGAGGAGGACGAGGACGGCCAGGATGCCGCAGGTAAAGAAGAAGGCCCGGATCGCGGCCTCCTGAACGTCCCGTCGCTTC
>Ga0210092_1000053_pt1 | contig 10158 bp, 6 predicted proteins | sample WestPond_TuleB_D_FD_185585 | JGI IMG/M metagenome (GOLD analysis project Ga0210092, IMG submission 185585) | Wetland microbial communities from the San Francisco Bay, California, USA, that impact long-term carbon sequestration -... | ecosystem: Environmental > Aquatic > Marine > Wetlands ...
GACAGTTGGCCGTCGATGCCGGTTCGGATGCCAATGGCCGAAAGCGTATTCATACCCGGCTCCAGCCCGGAGACCGGCGTGCTGACCAGTCCGGAAAGACGCGATTGAATACTGGCCAGCGTGACATCCCCCATGAGGAGACCGGCCTGCTTGGTATCACTGTCATATTTATTTTGATCATCTATAAATGACATCGCATCATTATAAGCGCTGATGAAACTCGTGATTGATTTTTTAACGGTGTCGGTATTGACGCCGGTGCTGATGGTCACCGGTCCTGTCGTCGCTGTGGTCAACCCCTTCACATTCAAAGTCAGCCCGGCGATGGCATCCTTAATTGTATTGGTCGACGATTGGATCGTTATCGGAGCCCCGTCGCTGGCGCCGATCGATATTTTGGCATCGGTCGCACGCTGGAGCACCGGTGCAAACGTTTGAATGCGGAAAGTGTCTCCCCCGGTCAAGGTCCCGTCGGCAAATGAAAGCTTCAAGCCCTCAGGCCCGATCACCTCGGTATCCGCTTGGGAGACCACGATAGCACCGCTGTTGGTGCCGTCGGTCCAGTTGAGCGTAATATTTCCCTGCCCGATTGTTTTCGAGCCGGTTCCCGCGACCGTAAACGTGAATTCTTTATTGGCCGCACCGGAGTAGGCCGCCGTTGCCCCCAGGCTGATGTTGGAACTGGTCGTACTGGCCACATCGATCAATTCCGGGTTGTCGAACGAAGCCGTGGCAAAATTCAAATTGGTGCCGCCAACCAGGGAGCTGGTAACCGAAATCTGATTTTTTTGGCCGGTTTCGGCGCCGGTCAATACCAAACGATACGACCGGGAATCGGAACCGTCATTGATGATCGTCGCGGTAATGCCGATATTGGCGTTATTGATCGCCTGGGCGATCCCGGTCAGCGAATTATTGCTGCTGTCGATGGTCAGTGTGGTCGGGCTTTTGCTCCCCAGCGCCAGGGTAATTGTCCCGGTGCCCATATTGGCGCCGTTGGCATCGCTTATCCCCTGCGATGCAATCTGGCTGTTTCTGGCCAGAGACAGAACATTGATCGTATATGTTCCGCTGCCCAGCGCCTTGTCGGCCGTGGCCGTCAAAAGCGATTCATCCGATACGGAGATCGCCGACTGGCTCAACGCCGCCTCACTGCTGATGCCGGCCAGACTGGCTTTGACAGCCAGCAGTTTGGCCGATAATGCTTTATAGGTCGTTATTTCATTGGTCTTGGTAGTCTCCCGCTGCTCCATCAATACCGCCGGCTGGCGGTCGTTGGTTATGATGGCATTGATAATATCATCCGTCTTGAGACTGGAGATAAGACCCTGAATTGATTGTAGACCCGGCATACCCTACTCCTATTCTTCGCCGTGCGTGATGACTCGCGTCCTGGTCATCAAGCCTTTCTGTCAAACATGAGGCTTTGCACCTCTCGCAACCGGGACATCATGGCCAGCACTTGATCCGGAGGGATCTGACGCAGCACCTGCCCGGAATCGCGATCGATAACCTTTATAATCGTGGCCCCGGTCTTCTCGTCTTTCTCAAAACCCACATAATAATTTCCAAGACCGGTAATCTTTTTTTCTGTATCCCCTAATCCGAGATCGGGGCCGTGCCCCGATTGGTCCTGTGGGGAACCGTTGCCTCCGGGGCGCGTCGCTGCCGCCCTCTTCTCCTCAGCCGGCGCCGCCGGATAGACCGCACGACCGCCGGGCGACGATATCTCCGCCGCCGAGCCCAGCCCCGCAGTGGATACTATCTCAGACGCTTGCATTTTCCTCACCTCTCAACTTAAGGACAACGGAGAGGGTTGCCCCTCTCCGTTGATCAGCGTCACGTTACTATTTAAAGAGCGAAAGCACAACCTGAGGAACCTGGTTGGCTTGGGCCAGCATCGACGTGCCGGCCTGAAGCAGAATCTGGTTCTTCACGAAATTCGACATCTCCGAAGCCATGTCGGTATCGCGAATCGTAGAATCTGCTGAGGTCATATTCTGCTGGGCCAGTTGCAGGTTGCGAACGTTCGATTCCAGAGTGTTCTTCTGGAAGCTGCCCAGCGTTCCTCTCAGAGTGGAGACTTCGTTGATCGCGGCATCGATGACGGACTGGGCGTCCTGAGCGCCCTGAACGGTCGTCACGTCGATCTTGGACAGATCCTGGAACATATTGCCGGCCAAATTGCGTCCCAAAGCGGAGGCCGCCATGCTCCGGATGCCGATCTTGGCCGTCTGGCCGACGTTGGCGCCGATCTGGAACACCAGCGATGAGTCGGTGTCCTGGATGGTTTCGGTGCCACCAGTCGAGGTCAGATCGACGTTGATCTGCACGGACTGCGAACGATCAGCGTTGAAGAGAATGGAATCCTTACCGGCTGTCACGGACATACCCGGGCCGGCATCCAGACGGACATCAAAGGTCGACGCTTTCACGTTCAAGAGCAGATTGCCGGTGTTGAGGCCGTTGGCCGCCGTCGCCACCGTCATGCTCACGTTTCCGCGACCCGTTGCGCCTTCCGCCTTGTTGTACAGCGTGATATCGCGTGAGGTCTTATAGTTCACGGCCGTGATAGACTGCGAATAGTTATCAAAATTGACGATGGCATTGGTGCCCTGGATCGCCACGGTATCGGCGGTCAGGCCCATCGCCTGCTCCAGACGATAAGTTTCACTGCCCGTGGAACTCATCTTGATGGAATAGTCGGAGCCTTCGTCGGCGGTCGAGAACTTAATTTTATCGGTTCCGGACGCAAACGCGCCAAGGTCATAAATGCCGGTGCCGACCGTGCCGAACGCGGTCTGAAGGGCCGTGTTCATGGCGGTCACCAGCGAACTGGCTGAACTGTAAGTGCCATCAGCCACCGTGACAGTCTTGGTGGTGCCGGCAGCATACTTGGCATCAACCAGCGTGAACTGCAAGTCGCCGTTGGACACACCGCGGCTGGTGCCGGCGGTGAAGGAACCGTACAGGGTTGCCGACGGCAGCGTCGAGCTGGTCAGCTTCAACGAGTATTGCGTGCCCTGATTGGTACTGCGGAATACCAGGTTGCCACCGACGTTGGCGGCTTCAACTTTACCGGCCAGCGCCGTGTTGCTGTTGATGGCGGCATTCCACTTGCCCAACTGGGTGGCAGCGTTGTCGCTGGAGGCAATCGCCACGGAAATGGTCTGATCACCGGTGACCGCTTCGCCGTTCTCCTGATAATTGAGAACGACACTGTAGGTACCGGCCGATGATGTCGTCGCAGTCGCGATCGCGCCACTGGACGTGAACGAAGCCGCAGCCTGAGTGGCGTTAATGGCCAGAGCATTGCCCCAGGCATCGGTCAACGCCAACGACCCGGAGGTCTTCTCGGCGCCGGCGGACGACTGCAGAACGTTGATATTATGGACGCCGTCGGTCAGATTGCTCGGCGAGCCGGCTATTCCAGCCAGGGCCAAACCCGACGAGGTCGTGTTCAACGTCGCCGTCGATTCGGACGTCTTGGTCGCCTGAATCGAATGGGCGCCGCTGTTGAGCTGGCTGGATTTGATGGTCATCAGTGACGAATTGGAACTGATGATCGTCGCGATGTTGTCATTCGTGCCGTCCAGAAGCTTCTTGGTGCCAAACTGAGTGTTGGCAGCGATACGATCGATGGTACCAATGGCGTTGGTAATTTCCGCCTGATCGGCAGCCAGCTGATCGACATCATTGAGGCCCTGGTTGGCGGCGTGAATGGCCAGTTCTCTCATGGAGACCAGCAGGTTGTTCACTTCAGTCAGCGACCCTTCGGCCGTCTGAATCATGTTGATCGAGCCCTGGGAGTTCTGCACGGCGCGGTTGAGGCCGGCAATCTGAGCCCGAAATTGTTCGGAAATCACCAGACCGGCCGGATCGTCGGCAGCGCTGTTGATCCGATAACCGGACGACAACTTCGCCATCGAACCCGACAGGCTGTTGGTAGTCTGTATCAGGTTGCGATGCGCGTTAATGGCAGCAATGTTGTTATTAATACTAAGTGACATGTGGAAATCCTCCTTGAAGCGTATGCGAACTTCCGTGCTCGCAACGTCCTTGGATTATGTTTTTCGCTGCCCGTCCATGGCACATGACTCCTATTTGGTCAGACTATTGCTCAAAATTATGTGCGTCGTGTCCTCCCCCTCCTTTCGCGTTCATCGGTTGTATTGAACCAATAGGCTTTCATTGTTCCTTGTATATATAAATCGGCAGAAAATCACTACACTTTAAGGATTTTCACGGACCGCCTCCGGTATGAACAGCTATCCGACGATTAGCATTCTGCCAATTCGGGGGTAGTCAAGGCGGCTATTCTTTCCTTGGCCGGCCCGTATTCCGGCGCCATTGCCAACACCCCATGATAGCCGGCCAACGCCGACCCTGTAAATCCAAGTGCCAAATATGCTTCCGAAATATTATAGAGGCAGGTGTAATCCTGAGGATGATCAGCAATATATTTCCCATACGCTTCAATGGCGTCGTGAAAGCGACTCAGAGCCATATAGATATCCCCCAGGAATCGCAGGGCCTCGGCGTCGTCGCTCATAATCCTGCAATATCGGGATAATGCGCCCTCCGCCTTTTCCAATGCCCCTGATAGAGAATATGCCAGGCCCAAATTACGCCAGGCTAATCTGTGATTCGGAGTCAGACGAAGCACCTGTTCATATTCTGCACAGGCGTCGTCATGCCGCCCCAAGCGAAAATAGCAATTTCCCAGGTTATTGCGGGCATCACTATAGTCAGGCCGACAATCCAGCGCTTGCCGGTAAAACTCCGCCGCCCGTTCATACCGCCCAGCCTCGAAAGCCAGATTACCGCCCAAAAACGGCAATTCCGGAAGATGCGGCGCCAGCCAAACGGCCTTTTGCAAAGCCTCGAACCCTTTTTCGGTCTGACCAGCCTGGATGTATAACCTTCCCAAGCGAAAAACAATATCATGATTGGTGGGCGCCAGTGCCGCCGCCGTCCGAAAATGCGCCAGCGCCTCAACGTTGTCTCCCGCCATAGCCGCGGCCTCGCCCATTCCAAACCATGCTAAGGGCGACTCGGAGTCGCGCTGCGATTCCAAGGTAAACATCTGCAGGGCCCGTGGCTGGTCACCTTTGTCCAGATATAATTTCCCCAACCGGCAGAAAACATCAAGGTACGGCGAACGATTTTCAAGAGTCATATTATACTGGCGTATAGCATCATCGATTCGCCCTTCCTTCTCCGCGATCACCGCCAACCCGTAATGAGCATTGTATTTTTCGTCGAGGAAAAGGAGAATAATATTATCGGTTTCCTTTCCCGGGTCATATGCCGCCACGGCGTCAAGAAAACGTTGATAACACCGTGACGCTTCACCCAGCTTGTTGGTGGCCAGATAGATATGCCCCAGAGTCAAGAGCGGATCAAGATAATCAGGTTTGGCCTGCAATGCTTCCTGGCAGAACCGCTCCGAAAGCGTATATTCCTTGAGATTGAGATGGGCTGAGGCCAATTGATGGAGCGACATCAACCATTGTCCCCGGTATCCCTCCTGTTGCGCCGATTGCTGCCGGGCCACTCGCATGGCATGGGTGATAATCTGGTGGCTGATGGCCGGCCCGTTCCCTCCCTGCAAACCTCTCAACAATTGCGCCATATTGAAGTTGGCGTATATATCGTCCGGCTTTTCCATGAGCTGCTTGTCCAAAAGCGCTTTGGTGCGTGCCTGCTTGGCCGCCAGCCGGTCGCGGGACAGATCATAGCCGTAATGAAATAATCGGACATCGCTGCGGGCAGAGACCAGATCTTGCGGCACCTTCAGCCGATTATGGACAATGCCAAAATATGAGAGCCCCAACCGCCGGCGAAAAAGGCGGATTGAAGGCAGAAACGATGATATCGCGCCTGTTTCCAGTGATTTGTTGTAAACTGATATTGAGGCCAGGTCGATGTCAGGCTGATTGATAAGAGACCTGATTTTCGGCGCTTCTCCGGCCGGCACTTCTTCATCCGCATCGATCACGAAAATCCAATCCATGGTCGCATGCCGCAATGTTTCATTTCGCGCCGCCGAAAAATCTCCGGTCCATGGAAAGTGATGAATCTTGCAGCCAAACTGCTGAGCAATCTCCAACGTCCGATCCTGCGAACCGGTATCGACCACGATAATTTCATCTGCCAAATCTTGAATCGCGCTCAGACAGCGCCCTAAAAACTCTTCCTCATTTTTGACCATCAGGCAGACCGAGATGGTCGCCTTGCCGTCAAATTTGTCCGCATATTCGTTGAGTTCCGTTGAATCGGCGATCTGCGCCCGCCCGGCCGCAATAATTTTGCTCGCCTCTTTATGACGGCCGGTATGGTCGTACAAGATGGCCAGATTGATATAGCTGGAATCGTACCGCGGATCGATTTCTATGGCTTCTAACAATATCTTTTCGGCGCGTTGGTGCTCATTAAGTTCCAAAAGCGCAACCGCATAGGCATTGAGCAGTTGCTGCCGGTGAGCATAGCTGTCATCCCACAGACCAAGGCCCTCAGCGGTATTCTTGGTCTCACACAGCGCCAGGAAATTTTCGGCATGGAGAGCCGCCGCCTTGTATTCCTTATGCGCCGCAGCCGTCACCGCCGCATACAGATTAAAATCCAGACCGTCGGGGCAGTGTGTCAGCCCGGCAAGGGCCAGGCCATACGCTTCCTGCGGGAAACCGGCCTGAAAGGCGGCAATAGTCGTCAGGCGGGTTAGCGCCAAAAAGCGATTAGTATCCGCGTCACCTGTACCTGCGCCCAAATCCTGCAATAACCGATACGCCTGCGCGGCCTGACCCCGGTCCAACAGCACCTGGGCTTTCTTAAGTTGATTGACAAACTCTGCATTGCTGCCGTCAAGCGCCTGTGCCGATTGACCCATACTCGCGGCTTTGCCGGATGTCAGGCTTTTTGTTGCCTGACTATTGCGGCCACCCCTATTGCTGCTTTTTTTCATTTTTATCCTGCTTTCCGTAGATGGTACCGGTCACAATCGACCCCGGACGGCGTATCGGTCGGCCGTGCGTCGTACGTATGGGATAAGGAAAAATCCGAAGATGGCATGAGGACTATTTTCATATTCTCGTCGCATCCTGCTGCCGCCGGGGGCGGCGTTTCATCCTATGCGGGACCGGGCTGTTGGCGCCGATCCCGAAATGCGTCAAGCCCGGATCGGAACCGGCTGCTGTCTTTCTTCCTGCTCTTCGGGGACCACCGCCTCAATCATGCGGTGCTTGATACGATACTGGGAATTGACCAGAACCAATTGTTTGGCCAGATTGGTTCGGCTGTTGATCAGAAGCGGCCCCTGGAGATTGGCCGTCATTTTGGTGAAGTCCCGCGGGATAGTCACGATGGCATACGTGACGATATCGGAGACATTGCCGACTTTCAGTTCTTCTATCTCCTTGGGATTGACCTCGACGACATAATCGGGGAAAAACAGCAATGGATTGACAACCACAAACGCCACGTCCGGTTGATCGATGGACTGATACCACTTGAACGGGGCGAAATCCTCCGTCTCGATGATAACATAGGCGTGTAGTTGTTCGAAACCGAGCACCGGTTTGGTCATCCGAATGATGACGTTTTCCGGCACCTCAAGTTCACCAAATCTTGTCGTCGCGATTTTCATGACTTTCCCCTAATTCACCTTACTTTAAAAAGTCCAGCAGCGTCGGCATCATCAGTTTGGAGCTGGCCACCAACGCCGCCTGGTAGAGATTTTGTTCTTGCCCCAATTTGCTGGCCACCGTGATGATGTCGGCATCTTCCACATCGGATAAAAGCTTGGTCACGTTGGTCTTGGAGGCATCGAGCCGCTTCCGAGTCGTGTCCAGGGTGCTCATTCTGGCGCCGATTGTCGCCCGGTTTTTCAACAGATCCTGTATCGCCTGTTCGAGATTCCCATTGAGACTCTCCGCCAAATCCCGGTCATTGTTGCGAAGCGCATTGGTCAAAAGCATCAGCGACCCCAGCATATCCGGCGAACCTTCGATTCCCAACATGCGCGCCGTATTGGTCGAATCGGCGTTGGTAATCATGAGCGATTTATTGTCCACGGTCGACGTAATCTGAAGCCCCGTCTCCGCGGCATTGATTGTTGCCCGGATATCAAGGCCGGAACCATTTATAGCGGCAATGACATCGCCGATCGTAGTCATGGCCGCGCGGCTTAGATCAATGGTCGTCGTCTGATTACCCTGCGATATCTGAATCTTTCCCAGGGAAAATCCGACTTTGTTGTTTAGCGACGTCAGAGTAGTATTTACCGTTAACCGAGGGCGCTTTTCGGCGCCGATAGTATCATGATCGATGGTCCCGGTCAGGCCCAGGTCGGCAGCTGTTGTCTGAGCCGCGATATCGGAAATCACGAAACTGGGACGCGGACGCAGATCAGAACCCGTCAGAGTTGGATCGATCCGTCCGGTAATTCCGAGATTGGCCGCTGTCTGCGACGTGTTCGACACCTCTTCCACCGTCAGCCCCAGCGTACCGGTTGTATCGGTCAGCATCAGACCGTTGCCATCGGGATTTAGTCCGATCGTCACGGTTCCTGTCAGGCCGTGGGCCGCCAGCGCAGTATCGACGCTGGTCATAACATCGCCGATCGTCCTTGCCGAGGAAAGATCAACGTCAAAGGAGGTGCTGTAATCGTCATTGCGGATTCGAATTTTGCCTGTTGTCAGATCGACACCGACGCCGCCGTTGAGATTGGCCAGGGCCGTACTGGCGGTCACCGTATTGGTCGTTCCGATTGTCGGCACCCATTCCAGAGCCGCGCCGGCATCGGCGACTTTGACGGATAAATTAGCCGTGGCCCCCAATTGCGTATTGATTTGCGTCACGACATCTGCAATCGTCGTGGCAGTTGAGACGTCAATGGTATACGCAACATTGCGATTCTGATCCAAAATCTGAAAAGTTCCCGGCGCCAGTTGTACGCCGCTTCCGGCATTGAGATCTGCCAAAGGCGTTGTCCCAGTCAACCCGACTTTCCAATCGGAATTGCCACCCAGAACATTGAGCTGCTTGAGGAAAACATTCTTGCCGATCAGATTGCCGGTAACCCGGGAACCACTGTCAATCTCCATCTCGATAATCCCGGAATCGCCGTTATAGACGATGCCGTTGCTGGATGCTTCCATCGGCTTGGTATGCGTCAGATGACCCGAGTACAGAAAGCGCCCGTTATTGTCGCTATTGGCCAATTGCATCACCTGCTGAAAAATCGACTCCACCTCATTGGCGGCTGCTGATCTGGCGGCCTCATCGTACGTATCGTTGGCCATCATGATGGAGATTTCCTTGGCCGAGGAATACAGATTCTTAAGATCGCCCAGCCCGTTTTCATAGGTACCCAAAACCCCGGTTCCCTGACTGATGTTGGACTGGTATTGCGTAATCTGGTTCAAAGTATTCCGATAATCCAGATCGTGGTGGGTCCCGATAGGATCATCCGACGGAGTATTGATCGTCCGTCCGGTCGACATCATACTCTGGACACGCATATAGCGATTCAGGCTTTTGCCCAGATTACTGATCGTCTGGGTGAAGATCATCTGACTGGTTACGCGCATCGCTTACCTACCATTTGTGGTCGCCGAGCTTTCATGAAATTTGCCGATCCGAGGCAGCGCCGGAGTCGTCATTCCTGACGACCATGGGGCCGTGTCCCGGGCTCGTGGTCCTTTTTCAGCTTGACATGCGGCGAGCTTTTTTCCTTGGTCTCGCCCTTCTTGATCTTTTCTTTCAGCACCTGCATCACGCTGGCCAGGTCTTCCTTGATGGTCCGCGCCGCTTTCTGATTCTCATTCTGAATCTTGACATAAATCTCCTCGCGGTGAACCACAACTTTCAACGGGGCTTCAATCCCCAGCCGTACCTGGCGGCCGTAGATACCAAGGACCGTCACCTTGATATCGTCGCCAATAGTGATCGATTCCCCTAACTTCCTTGTCAATATCAGCACGTCACCCTCCGTGGTGCCACATTCATGTCAGACGCGTCTTACTGAACCGAACCAACGTCGTTGATAAGCGTGCTCAGGGCGTCATCCATGTAGCTAATCAATTTGGCTGCAGCGTCGTACGAATGCTGCATTTTCACCATATCGGCCATTTCCTCGTCCAGCGACACTCCCTGTAC
>Ga0210092_1000054_pt1 | contig 10001 bp, 17 predicted proteins | sample WestPond_TuleB_D_FD_185585 | JGI IMG/M metagenome (GOLD analysis project Ga0210092, IMG submission 185585) | Wetland microbial communities from the San Francisco Bay, California, USA, that impact long-term carbon sequestration -... | ecosystem: Environmental > Aquatic > Marine > Wetlands ...
GCTGTGATCCCTGCTGTGATCCCTGCTGTGATCCCTGCTGTGGTCGCCAAAGATACGACAGAAGAAAAAATTAATATCAATAAATCTAAGCTTGTATGCCAAGAATTTTTCGATACTGTTTTAAATTTTGGAGAAGAAATGGGGTACATGAAGGGACAAAAAGACGCTCTTAAAGGAGTGATCTGCGTAGCCATGGAACAAGATTCGACCTGGGTATGGGTGAAAAATCCTTGGAATTCAAAAATAAACTATCAGCCGAATATAGGGTATTGGAAGTCTCTTTGTAACGCACTGAGAAGTGTAAAAGGAGTCGAGATTAAATGACTCCCTGCTCGATATGCGCCCGTAAAATACCAGAGTGTTATGTCGAAAGGCACCATCTGACTCCCCTGTGTAAAAAAGGTAAAGATACCATTCCAGTATGTATCGACTGCGGAAACCAGATTCATAATCTATTTTCTAACAGGGAATTAAAAGAACAATACAATACAGTTGAGGCATTAAAAAATAATCCTGATATGCAGAAATGGATTCGCTGGATACGCAAAAGAAAAGAATTCGGAATCTGCATGAAAATAAAAAAGAGGCGGTGACCCAATGATTAGGATCAACACTAAAACCAGCACATATAATTTCAATCTCAAAAATTTCGGTAGGGAGAAGGATTTCTGTACAGCTTTAACCCATCTTCAAGACCAGGAATCGCCGGCATCCGTCAAAATAACCACCACGTATGACGAGCATCTTTTGATTAAGGTTTCGGATGTTATCAACTTCAAATTTGAAGAGACCAAATATGCTAAGGGGGAAGTACACGAATTAAAACCCGAGCCTAAAGAAGATGATCTTGTTGACAGAATCATGAAAGGCCGCGATGCGAACAAGCGTCGGAGAATACAAAAATTTCTGAACATATTAAAGGCGAAAGGCGCACCGATCAATCCTGATGATCCCATGTTCCGGGATATCATCGACAAACTCTAAGGGGAAAAAATCATGGCAGGTTCGTTTCAAGACGCGTTTATCAAAGCGGGTGTTGTTACTCAAGAAGATATTGACCATAAAGAGAAAGAGCGCGAGGCCACAATTAAAAAAGAAAAAGATATGGAAATCGTGCGGGAACAGGTCAGAGACATGGAGAGGCAGGACGCACGCAATCGGAGGACTGAGCCGACTGAACCGGCAAATCCGATTGATAAACTGTGGCGAAAAAACCGAAGTCTGATGGTTCATCTCATTCATGCTTTCATACCGATCGACAAAGGCCATGTGGCTTTTGATGCTTCTGAACTGCATACTTCCAACTGCTGCATCTGCCGTTGCAGACTCATATCCAAAAGTGATCTATTTAAAAAGATACCGGAACTTTCTGAGACCTCTCTCGTTCATATGAAAGAGATGGTAGAGGGAACTTTGACTGTCGAAAAAATGAAGTCGGATTGGCTGAAAATCACTGATGGTACCCTCGGAATCGTATCTAAGAGTTCCAAAACTGCTTTCTGTAATGTATGTTACCGAGAATTTCTCACTTGGGTGCAACTCGCAGTGCTTAATGGTGAGCCCCATATAAACAGAATTGTCGGCAAAATGAGAGCCGAGAACGAACCGAAATAAATATGGATCGCTACAGCATTCTATTGAAAAAAAGCCCCTGCGAAAAAGGCCACAACTGGAAATCCGCGGGGGGCGGTCGGCCTTGCCCAAAAGGAATATGGAACTGCAGTCAGACCGTCTATCAGTGTAAGCGCTGTGGGAATACCGATTACGGGGAGAAAGGCGGGCCTGCATGGGTGGATTGTTTTCAAAACTGTGACAAAATAGCCAAAACTCACGACATCAACGAGTTGAATGCTTGTATCAGCAAAAATAAAGGGTATCATGGTACTGATGTATTGACGAAAATTGAAAAAAACATTATTGAAGAAGCCATCGGTGCTATCAAATTGAATCCTAAAAAACAGAGACTTATCGATGAAGCTTTCAGTCCTTTTTTAAAGAACTCAAAAGGGCGTAAGAAACTTAAAATTAACAGATTGAAAAATAAAAATGAACCGGTATGACATAGCTCTGTGCAAGAAACCTCCCCCCAAAATTTGGAACGAAATGACCGGCCAGGAGCAGGCCAATCTTTTTAATACTGTACTTGATGCTGAAATTAAACAACGCAGGATGATATTGCCGAAAGTGATTTTCGATCAATTATATGGCTGTAATCCTGGTTTGATGACCTCGATACCTGAACGCCTTCCCGTGGCGGGGTCGATTAATCCAACTCAAGCTTCTGATTGCGTCTCTTGATAGGAAGCCTGTCTATGGACCGATACCAAGTAGCTCTGCATAAAAAACCACCACTGCCCAAAGAATTGTGGGTCAAAAGTTGCCGAATACGTAACTGGAACGGTTTTATTGTATGGCAGGAAAAATTCCCGAGAGCTGCAACCTTTCACTTTTGTGAAAAATGCCGTGCAGAAATTAAAAAAGGACATTTTTATAAAAAAATCACCCTTAAAAGAACTCCCCATATAAAGGCGAAGGATTTTACCGAGATTAAAATCTGCCTTTCCTGTGCCGCCAAAGCCCAGATCATAAGTCAGCTTTTTTAAAATCACCTTTATTTTCCCTGGATTAATCGATACCATTGTCTGAAGCCGTGAAATTTATCCCTTTTCAGACAAGGAATTGAGATGATTAAAGACATCAAAATGAAAGCCAGCGGGTTAGCGACCGGCAAATACCTGATTTCAAAAATCGAGTACAAAACTTTCACCAATAAGCCCGGCAACTTCCTGTCCTGCGAGCTGACCGACAGGTCCGGATCAATCAAAGCAGTGATGTGGGAAGGCGCCGATCACTGCAAATCCTGGCTCACAAGTAAAATGGTAGTCGACATCGTTGGGGAGATCAACTATTATAAAGACATTCCCCAAGTACAGCTCAAATCGATCTCCCTGGCTAATACGTATGATACAAAAGATTTCTTGCCAACCATCGAACCGGTTGGAAAGATCACTGCCTACTTCGAAGAGCTGGCCTTAACCGAAATCAAAGACATTATTTGCAAAAAAATATGGGACGCGTTCTTATCAACTTACAAGGATAAGTTTTGTCTCTGTCCAGGCGGGGTGGGTGATGTTCACCACGCTTATATTGGTGGGTTAATCGATCATACCTGCATAATGGTTCGACTTGCGGAAGAGGTGGCGAAAAATCACTATGGGCTGGACAAAGACCTGTTGAAGACTGGGTGCCTGGTTCACGACATCGCGAAAATGCGGTGCTACCACTGGGATACAGCTATTGAAATGTCTGATGATGGCCGGCTGCTTCATCACACCGTTATCGGTTATCAGATGTTCATGGACATAACCGATATGCTCAAAATTCCCCGATCGAATCCCACTCTTATAAAACTGGGCCATATCATTGCCAACCACCACGAGGATGAGGGTATTAAAAATACCGCATTTCCCGAGGCCAACGCTGTTGGGTTAATAGACAATCTCAATGCCCAGATCAATTTCTCTATGGGGTACTGCAGCAAAGAAGAGAACAGAGACCCAGGTTCAAACTGGACGAAATATTGCCATCTCACCGGCCGGCAATATTTCATACCCAAAATCGAGCCCATCAAGATCGATCTCACACCTATCCTGGATGGTATATCATAATGGTGCGACGAAGAAATTTCGCGGGGTAAATATGAAGTTTGTGAGCGATATTAAAAAAATGTTTTCAAAAGTAGATTGTCTCCGATTCGGTCGTTATTTGGCAAACGGAAACAAGTCTATGGAACAATCTGTTGATCGAGTTTTTGACAATTGGTTTAATGGCCCAGGCACCCGCGAAATTACATTGTGGAAGCATGGCACAGTCCGGCGAATACGCCTGCCGAAACGTCGAGAGGAGGTACTATGAATAATAGTGACGAAGATATCAAAGTCCTTATCGAAGCCTTGGCCTTCTACGCCGATACGGACACTTATTTCGCAATAGGGATTTTCCCTGACCCGCCCTGTGGGGATTTTATCACCGATTTTGACGAACATAAAAAACCAGGTGCCCGAGCCCGTAAAGCCCTTCACATTTATTCTTTAAAAAGGGAATTCGGAAAGATCTTGGACAAAATTGATAAGGCGGATGCGAAAGGGGATAAAAATAAAGCAGCCCTTCTGCACGAAGAGCGGCGCCGAATTAAAAAGGAGCTGAAAAAATTAGGAGTCGAGGTTACTCCTTGACTCCGGAAGTTCAGCAGATGATTTATAATTATTTTCCGTACCTTCAGTATCTGCCAAAAAGGGAACGGGAAATAATCGATTACTTAAAAGCAGGACTTACGGAGGAACAAATAGCCGGGATTCTTGATATCACCCAGGGGGCTGTCTCATCAAGAATTACTAGAGTTCATGAAAGGCTCCCATTTATCAGGGCGTGGCGAAATTTTGAAATGAATGAGAATGATTTAAAAATATTCTCGGATCTTGAAAAAGAAATAATAACAACCATGGTTCGAACCACCTGTCAGACCGAAACAGCCGAACAAATAAATGGGAAGCTCAACCTGGAAGGTAATAATAAACTGACACAGGTAAAGGTGCGACACCGTTTCCGTAAATGCCTGGCCAGGTTGAAATCACTCTCTAAAAAAGAAAAAAAATACAGGCGTTATGTTGATTTTTTTAATTTCTTAAATGAAAATCTGTATAGGATGCATGAGGTCAGGCTCCCTCAATTTGATAAAAGGTGACCGATGAGCGATGTATTAAAAGCTGTTAATCTTTTCTTCAAAAGTAGAAAAACTGCAGAATCGAAGATCGAATTTCTGTATGTGGAGTTTTTGAAATACTCCAAAATGAAAATAGACCAGCCTGAATTTGAACGTACCCTTTTAAAATTGCGAAAAGGGGTCATCACAGGGCTGAAATCTAAATGCCTGGAATATAAAAACAAATCGTACGGATATGAAAAATTCGTTCGGGAACAGGAGAATATTACCAAAGAACTGTGGTACGCTCTTACCGGACTGTCTCCAGAACCACTAATAAAACCCGAAACGATCGTCACGCCTCCTATTAATACGGAAAGCCTGGAAAACCTGATTCCCCCATCCCACATCTCAAAAATTGTAACAAAATGCCAGGAAAAAATCGTCATAAAAAAAGAGACTCTTAATAAACTTCCCTCAGACTGGGGAGTGATGCACTGGGCTTCCAAGGAAAAATTCGTTAATTCCTGTGATGACACAGATCTGCTTCATACGATCATATCAATGGAAACTACATGGGCTGTTAAAAACGCCTGTCAGATTCGATTGAAATCTTTGGGTATCGAGATCGAAAAAATTCAAAAATCGGCGGAACACTCCAAAATTCTCTGTCCTGAAAATTATCCCAAGTTTATGCCCCTTGACTGGGACAAAATGGATTTCTCTCAACGTTTAGACTTTGCCAAAGAGGTACAGGATCCGGATTTTAAAAAATATGTCTTGGGTCAGGATGCCCGGCTGACGGATTATTTTGAGAAGATGGATACTCCCCAGAACAAAGTAAAAATGTGCCGCACTATTTTTGCTGCCCCTATATCTTTGTATACACCCAAAGCCCGGGAACTAGCAAGCACTATTATTGATCACCTGAACCGGATTGCCGGGGCCGGGCTGGAATACATGGAATGTCAAAATTCAAAAATGATAGAAATCAGGCAGGTGCTCCGATGAACTTCAATAAAAAAATCAGTGAGTGCATTGAAAGACTTCGAGACCTCTACAAAAATTCTCGTACCTGTGTTGTTTGCGATTATCCGGTACTTGAGATAGTCGCTTTTGAGAATGATAAAGAAATCTCGCAAAAACTCGTTTATGGTGAAAATACCGGCTTGCTCGAGATTCAGGAACCAACGTATAAATATTACTCCCGGATCTCCCATTACGATTTTAAAAGAACCGAACGACGGTGGACTCGGGATAAAAAAATTATTTTCAAACTGATAACGGATTTAAAAAAATGCGAATTATGGGATTTCATAAGCAATAAAAATTTTTTAGTAGTCAACAACCATAACGAAAATGTCGACATCAAACAACTCAAATCCGTTTTGAAGCAGATAATAAAATGAACTATTTGAACGAAGTGATTTGCGGAAATTGTCTGAAAGTTTTTCCCAAACTCCCGGCTGAGAGTGTTGATCTCGTGATAACGAGTGTCCCCTATAACACCGGCCACCCCTATGATGTCTACAAAGACACGAAAAAATACAAGGACTATATCGATTTTTTACAGAAAATTTTTAAAGGCCTTTATCCGGTTTTGAAAAAAGGGGGCAGGGTAGCGATTAACGTCGGCGACCAGCTCAACGGCAAGGTACATACCCATGTCGATATCTGCGAATTCATGGTTCATGATTTAGGCTACATGCAAATGACCACGATTATATGGCAGAAACAAAACACGAGCCGCCGTACAAGTTGGGGGACGTTCCAGAGCCCTAAAAATTTGAGCTTCCCTACTCCGTTTGAATACATCATGGTCTTCGCTAAAGAGTCCTATGCGCTTTTAAACGAGGGCACAACGGATGTTACGAAAGAAGAGTTCGTCGACTGGTCAATGGCCATGTGGACTTTCCCGCGAAAAGCCTATAAGGAATCGACCTATCTGATTAATCATAAGATTCATCCGGCGCCGTTCCCTGAAGAGCTTCCAAAACGACTCATCAAAATGCTGGCCTGGAAGGAAGCCACGATCCTCGATCCTATGTCGGGAAGTGGTACAACCTTGATAGCAGCTAAGCGACTGGGACGCAATTACATAGGCATCGAACTCTCCAAAAATTATGTTGAGTACTCAAAGCAGAAATTGAAATATGTAATCATACCCTACACCATTTTCGACAAATAAAATGAAACTTCAAATAATTTTAATCCTGACAAATACCGTCTTACTTGTAACGCTTTCGTTTCTATTCTACAAAATTATCTATGCCAATAGGAAAATGGCAGAAAATACAGCCAAAAATACGGTTGTACTGGCAAATTATATTGCCCAGATTTTTTTCCTTACCGATGTCCTGGCTGAAGTGCTTCCCCCACCACTCAGAATGATTTATCAGCAATTCAGAGTTTTGGATCCGAACCTTTTGCCAAAAAATAAAAAAGAAGAGTTCGAGTTTTTAAAAGATATTGCCCTGAAACGGTTCTTGCTCGGCAGAGAAACAATTATAGAAGCTCTTAAAACTGAGGAAGATCCTATCATAAAAGAAAAACTTAAAACCCATCTCCTGGAAATAGAGGGAATAATGGATCTTTTGAATTCGACCGGGAAGGATACCTCGGAAGAATATATGTCGACCATCATGGCAAATTTGATGGCATCAATGTTTAAATTGTCTGGGAATGACAATGCCTAAACGTAAAACCAAATTGAAGTGCATATATGAAACACTTGATCGATGAAATCCTTGAATATTCAACGGAGGGGTCATGATAAAAAAGGTCACAATTGAGTTGACAAAAAATATTTCCCCTTTTCCGTTAATAATCTTCTAACAACATGAACCGATATAATATATTATTGAGGAAAAAACCTCCCTTTCCGACAGAGATTCCGGAATCAGGATCTACTGCTATCATAAAAGATATGCGAGAAAAATTATTGTCAAATAAATTCCCGTTCGAAGTTAAAGACGCCATTATTCGAATGGGTTTGAATGATCCAACAGTTTTTCATATAGATCTGTTGATTCAGCCCCCTAAGATTCCTATAAAAAGTTTTTCAATACGTATGCTTACAGATGAGGGAGGATGGAAATTTTTAGGCTGAAGCAGACAGCCGAATGGATTATGATAATGACCCTAATTTCATTGTAGATGATGCCCCTTTTTAAAAAGAATCATAAATGAACAGATACGATATACTATTAGGCAAAAATCCTCCCCCTCCCGTCATGGCGTATACGGCTACAGCCCCAAATCTAGTGGTTGACGCATTCGGAAGATTAACTGCTTCATCTAAACCAGTACTAGGGGATCTTGTCTATGTGGGTAGTCAGCCCATTGGAACTGTTTATAACGTGGACTTAATTTCAAATCAGATTGAAATTATAACATCACCACCATCATCTATGGTTTATCGACTTCCTTTTACGGAGTAAAAATATGGACAGATATGGAATATCCCTCGGAAAAAAAACACAGCCCCATAGAAGAATAACCACTCCGATTAAAATGTCTGAATCAGCTCAGGTAACCAAAGCGGCAAAAGGGATGAATTTTTCCATAACCGGACCGAACGGGTTTCGATGTATGATCCCGGCCATTAATTTAACCATCGCTAGAACTGGAGATACATTTACCATAACTGGGCATGACATCCGTGTTAATTTAACTGGAGCTCTTGCACATCAAATGTGCGAAGATTTTCAGGGGCACGAAGAAGAACAGAGGTTGACTCAAAGACCGACAAGTTGGTATACTAGGCCACAAAATAGTCGTGGACGTACCATTGTCAGTTAAATATGGATAGATACAAAATAGCAATAGGTAAGAAACTGCAGGCGTACAGGTTCCCTCCAACACAAAGTGTCGAACGTACCTGTCGGTATATCGATTACTGCGTCAAAAACAAGGTCTGCTTCATGGCTGATAATATCCCCTCTTTCACTTTAGAATCGGCCCTAGTTCGGATGAGTAAAACGACAAATATCCCAATCATAGTAAAAACTTCCGAAAAAGCTCTCATCCTTTCAGCAGCACACTCACATAAAAATATTCATTCCATAGATTTTTTTAAACACTCAATTAATAAAATTCCCGGAATCGATTTTAATTTTCCTTATCTTATCTATTATGACTGCCCAATGATTGAGAACTTTAAAACTTACCTAAAGGTCTCTACAATAAGAGTTTAGGTAAGCCCATAAACCTCTGTTTTAATACTCTTCTAATAATCCCTCCTATTTTACCGTTTAAAACCCATCCTTGTTTTTGAGAAAAGGGCTCGCATCATGTGGAATTTTTTATCTTCGCTGCCCCATTATTTATCAATCACAGTAATCGTTCTTTCCATAATTGCCATTGTAATAATTTCTTTACGTGGTCATCTAAAAGCGGTTTTTGGCAAAAAATCCGTTGAACTGGGATCTGACAATTCTGAGTCATTTCAGGTCAAGCCTCCTCCGGCCACTGTTATCATTCAAAAAAGAAATTGTGTTGACTGTATTATTATGCTTATGGCCGAGCGTGAAAAATTTGAGTTTAATATCCGACAAGAATCAGAACGGGTTTTGAAAACTCAAATGAATTTTGTAGAACAGAAACTGATAGAGATCCAAAATTCTTTCATGGGCGTAGTAACTGATATCGCCAACAGTTTTACAATTAAAAACTCCAATGCCATTGATAAAAATATACAGTACAAGCTGATCTATGGCCTCTTCAAAGACGCCCTCGTATCTATAAAAGACGAAATTCGAAGGTCTTTTAAGAATAATGGATTTTATTCCCTCAGCGGATCTGAGTTTATCAATTATATAAAAGACCAAGCCAATGTCATTACCTCGATGTTGAATCAACATATCAATAACATATACCCAAACAAACCTGGGCTCATTGATGTCGATGAACTCAGCGGTATTTTGAAAAATCAAAATAACTTCCTATCAACTATCTTAGATGATATCTATATACACGCACGAGAAATAAAATTGGAAACGGATAGCAATATCAAAGATATCCAGCAGCAATTTGGCAGATGGATAGACGAGTTTAAAAAATCAACAATACGGGAGGACGTATGAAAAAGTTTCTTGCTGCTTTGAAAATCGCTTGGATTTACCTTGATGGTAAAAAAACCATTATCGCCGCGACTTATTGGACTCTGGTAGAGCCTATTGTTCTGGCGATTTATCCCAACGGGGCGCCTCATAATCTGAGTCTTGCTATGACCATCGCTGGCGTCATACTGACAACATTTGGCCTTGGGCATAAAGCCGTTAAATGGTATGCAACGTCG
>Ga0210092_1000055_pt1 | contig 9647 bp, 6 predicted proteins | sample WestPond_TuleB_D_FD_185585 | JGI IMG/M metagenome (GOLD analysis project Ga0210092, IMG submission 185585) | Wetland microbial communities from the San Francisco Bay, California, USA, that impact long-term carbon sequestration -... | ecosystem: Environmental > Aquatic > Marine > Wetlands ...
TGGCGCGGTAGAGGATCAGGTCTTTCCCGATCAGGATGTACAGGTCAAAATCGACGATGGTATCCAGCCGCAAAGCCTCAAGGTAGATAGGCAGGAACGGTTCGGTCTGCACTTTTGGGACGTGGGCCGTAATCATGATATTATCTTTCCCGAGTACTATAGAAATATCGGCCGTCCGGGCCGATCCATTGACATAAAAAAACCTGCCCAGGAGGAGGAGGCAGGTTTTTTTTTCAGGGAAGAAAGGACAGGGCTGATTTATGCCAGACTACACGCCATAACTTTTTACCATCATCATGACCGATTGCAGCGAGCCGGTGATGTTTTGCAGGACTTTGGAATATCTTTTCAGAAGTTCGCTGTATTGCCACCGGACTTTGAAAGCCTCATCGGGGAATTCAAAGAGGTCCAGAAGGGTCTTCTTATAGATCTCTTCCATATACTTGAGGACGTAATACGGGTTTTCCGGGAGGTGTCCATCAGCCACCTGCCCTTTGGTCATCCGTTCCCGATGCACTTCCACCTTTTCCAGCATGACGGTGCCGAAACACCAGGGGGTCATGATGACTCCGAAATTGGAGCCGTCAGTATAGAACGAGCGGATATTTTTCGCGACCAGTTCGAGGATGATCTTGTAGGCACTGTAGAAAGCATGGGTTTCGGTCCAGTCCCGACCGAGGCTGTTCACTTTTTGATCAACCCGGGTGATTTCGGTCATGCACCGGTCATAGGTGCATTCCAGAAAGCGATAATAATCCTCGAAATAGACTTTCACATTTTCAGAGATGGTGCTGATGTAAAAACCACCTTCGTCATATTTGACTTTTGGTTCGGGAGTGGTTTTCAGCTTTTCGACTGTGAATCCACGTTTGTAGTTCTCTGAAAGCATCGCTTGCTCCTCTCTGCTGTGCCTTTCTTCTGATTTGAGAAAAAGCAAATGGTATGCCCTTCCCGAGCCGATGGCCGGATGGTGGTGCACTAATGCCCTGTTCGGGCGGCGATTACGCTAATTTCTTGAATCCCGGCCGTTTGACAGCCCGGTAGGGGAATTGTCCGAGAGGAGGCGTAGTGTTTGCATAAAATATCAGCCTATGCAAAATGTCCGCGCTTTTGCATAATTGGCCCGAGGGTAACGACTGAAAATGCATTTTTCAGGGAATGATTGTCGGTATCAGCGGCGCGTACCGTGCCGGCCGAAAACCGCTATCTGTCAGCGTCCAAACATTTTGGATCTTTTTTTTTGTTGCTACGTATACTCAAAAAGGTCATACTAAGCCTGACGAAAAAGGCTTGACAGGCCTGAAGAGGCGTCCTACATTTTACCTTTCAAGGACGCTATGTCAGGATTTGAAGTGCGGAAGGGAGACCAGACAGGGATGCAGCAGAGGAGGGGTACAGGGTTATGTCATCTCGTCATTTCATGGTTTGCCCCCATTTAATGTAATAGAGCCGGAATCTGAAACCAGAAAAACCGGATGAGCCTGAAAGCGGATTTGAGAAGACGAATATTCAGTATCGAATAGGAACGAAAACAACCAATTAAGTATCAGGAGGATTTTGTAATGAAAAAGTCAATTTTGATGTTGACGGCCTTTGTCATCTGTGTCGCGCTGATTGCCAGCCCGGCCATGGCCCAGATGAAATTCAATCTTGGGATCACTGCCGGCGTCGGGATGAGCAACGCGACGATGAAGGATACGGAAGGAACCAGCGCCGAAGGCAAGAAGATGAAACTCGGTTTTGGCGGCGGTATCTTCGCCAGAATCATTCCTTCAGAGCAGATCTGCATTCAGCCCGAAGTCCGGTACGCGATGAAGGGTGTGAAGTGGGATGATGAGGGCACGTCGACCGATATGAAGACCGAACTGAACTATATCGAGATCCCGGTTCTGGTCAAATATATGATTCCGTCACAGAGCCAGTTCAAGCCGACCATTTTTGTCGGCCCGTATGTCGGTATTTTGGCCAGCGCCAAGGATAAAGGCACTGAGGATGGCGTGGCTTACGATACCGATATCAAAGACGGTCTCAAATCAACAGATTTCGGCGCTGTCGTTGGCGTTGGTTTCGACTATAAAATAGGTGAATCCGGCATGCTGACCTTTGACGCCCGCTATAGCCTCGGTCTCTCCAATGTTGTGAAGGACCCGGTTGGCGACGCGAGTGTCAAGAACAACTGCATCGGCATCAACATCGGTTATGCCTTCGAGATGGGTGGCAAGGGCGGCGCTGAACCGAAGAAGTAATTTCTCTCTTTAATCTGATATTGATCAAGGCCTGTCCCTCGGGACGGGCCTTTTTCTTTGGGGGTGATCACATGGGCGGAAAGAGAGGCCGGCGTGCTCTTATGTGCGGCGATACGCCACCATCGCCCCCGCCTGGTTGGTTGGCATGATCCGCACCTGGTGGATATTGACATGGGCCGGGCGGGTGACACAAAACAGCACTGCTTCGGCAATATCTTCTCCGGAAAGCGGGGTGATCCCCTCATAGACCTTTTTGGCCCGATCCGTATCGCCGTGAAAGCGGACCATGGAAAACTCCGTTTCGGCCATGCCGGGATCGACCGTGCAGACCCGGATGGGGGTGTCGACCAGATCGATTTGCATCCCTTTGGTGATGGCGTCGACGGCGAATTTGGTGGCGCAGTAGACATTGCCGCCGGGATAGAGTTCGTGTCCCGCAATCGAGCCGATATTGACGATATCGCCCCGGCCGCGGGCAACCATAAGCGGCGTGACAGCACGGCTGACGTAGAGGAGACCTTTGATATTGGTGTCGATCATCTCCTCCCAGTCGGTCAGGTCCCCTTCATGCAGTTTTGACAGCCCACGGCTGAGCCCGGCGTTGTTTACCAGAATATCGATATCACGCCAGCCGGAGGGGAGGGAGCTAATAGCTGTAGCCACTTTGCTCTGATCCCGGACGTCAAGCATGAATGTATGGCAGTCTGTGCCAAACGTGCGTCGAAGTTGGTCGGCCAGAATTTCGATCTTGTCCAGCCGACGGGCACAGAGGATCAGCCGGGCTCCTTCGCGTGCAAAAACATCCGCACAGGCTTTGCCGATTCCTGATGAGGCTCCGGTGACAAGTGCCATCTTCTTTTCCAATAGCGCCATAGACTGACCTCCGGGTATCAAGTATCCATTCCTGTTTCAATTTATTCCGCCGCCCACGCGGTGTCAAGTCGGATGCGGTCGGAACAAACGGCATCCCGCCCGGTTTAACATTAACGAAAACAATACTAAATCCGTATTGCATTGAATAAAAGTCAAATACTCCGTACCCAAATGGATGAAGTCATTTGCAGGTACGAATAAGAGGTAGGTATATGAAGCGTCTGGCCGTAATAACAATTCTGGTCTTGAGTGCCGCCATGCTGGTCTTGGTGGTCATGATGATAGCCGCCCGGCATGCGTCAGCGGCAGAGCCGGCGGCGATCGCTCCGGCAATGGATGGTCCGCTGCATTTCAAAGGGGAAGTGCATCTGGCCAATATCAAGCAGTTGACTTTCGGGGGGGAGAATGCGGAAGGGTATTTTTCCGCAGACGGCAAAAAGATCATCTTCCAATCGACCCGGCCGCCGTATCAATGCGACCAGATATTCATGATGAACAGCGACGGTTCCGACGTGCACCTTATTTCGACCGGCAAAGGGCGGACAACCTGTTCTTTTATCGCCCCGGATAATTCACAAATCATTTATTCCTCGACCCATTTGAAAGGGGAGGGGTGCCCTCCGGTGCCGCCGCACGGTCCCCGTTACATCTGGCCGGTCTATGATTATGATATCTTTGCGGCCAAGTTGGACGGTTCCGATCCGCATCCGTTGACACATAATGCCGGATATAACGCCGAGTCGGTCTATTCGCCGAAAGGGGACAAGATATTATTTACCTCCGACCGCGAAGGTGATCTGGAGCTGTATACCATGAATCCGGACGGTTCCGATCAGAAGCGGCTGACTCATATGCCGGGGTATGACGGCGGCGGCTGGTTTACGTTCGATGGCAAGCAGATTGTTTTCCGGGGGGAGCATCCTACCGATTCGGCAAGCATGGCCGAGTACAAGGATTTGCTCATCAATAAAAGAGAAGTGGAGCCGAGGTTCATGGAGTTATATATAATGAATGCCGACGGCTCCGATGTTCGGCAACTGACTCATGGCGGCCGGGTGAATTTTGCCCCTTTTCCACATCCGTCGGGCAAGGCTATCGTCTTTTGCTCTAATTATGAACTGACGGGGCGTGGGGAGTATGCCCTCTATTTATATCACCTCGCGGACAACCGGATTGAGCGGGTGACTTTTTCCGGAGGGTTTGACGGGTTTCCGATGTTTTCCTATGACGGCAAAAAAATCGTCTTCGCCTCCAATCGCAACGGGTCGCAGCCGCATGAGACCAATCTTTTCATCGCGGATTGGGTCGAATAGTACGGGAATCGCTAAACGAATTGTCAAGAAAAAAGTTGCACGAATTAAAAAAACTCTATTTTTTTATTGCGCAGGGTATTCCAATCGGTTAAATAGCGAACCGACAATAGGGTGGTCGCCTCCCTGACTAGAAGGGTAGACTATCTGTATTGTTGCGAAGGAGGTTCCGTCAGGTCGTGGCTGTCCGGTTGGAATTGTCAGGACGGAGTTGACAGGCGGTGCCGGAGCAATTGAGAAAAATGACAAAAATGAAAAACCAGGGAAATGAACCTAAACATCTAACAAAGGGATGCGTTATGAAAAAACTGTTAATTGTGTCAGTTCTTTTCGCGTTTCTTTTCTGTGGCATGATCTATGCCACCGAAACCCGTGTTCTGACCATGGGTAACGCCAATGAGATCGTGAAGGACGAGGCCAACGTCATGCTCTTCCCGTCCACGATCAATTACTATCCGAAGCTGGTCGGCGGCGAACTGCGGTCGAGCAGTGATTACGTCAAGGACGGGTATACCTCCCTTACCGATTTCTATGCCCATTGGGCATTCGGTGAGAAGGGGAACAACCCGCTAACCGTCGGGACCTATTTCTATACCAATGACGATGGCATTTACTGGCCGACGCTTCTGGGGCCGAATTTCATCGATGTTTCACCGCCCCAGTTTTACTATTATGACAAACGCTACTATCCTGACATGCCCAACCGTCGCTTGACGTTGATTCTTGGAAAGAAAATGGGCGATATCCCCGTCGGTCTTTCCATCAACTATATCAGTTCCAAGTATGAGTTCACCGATACCTCGGCGACTGACAAGGAAACCGCCTCCCTGAGTCGTTTGGCCTTCTTGCTGGGCGCCTCTCCGATGGACGGTAAACTCGATCTGTCGGCCGGCGTTGCTTTTACGTCATACAAGGACGAGTATTATAATTACAGTGACACGCTCAAGGGCGACGGCATGATGGCTTTCTCGTTCAATGCCCGGTATTTTATGGATCCGATGGGTAAGTATACCCTGGTACCGCACATCGGGTTTGCCCATGAAAAGCAGGGCGTTAAGGATAACGTGCCCAACAAGATGGAACTGACGTTCACCGGCTTTGAAGGTGGTCTGGGTATGAACTATGCCGCTTCCGAAGATGTTCTGCTGGTTGGTGATCTTGGCTTTATGTATTTCTCCGGCAAGCAGAAATTGACGCCGAACGGCGGCACGGTCACTGAATATGACTCTACTTCCTTCGCTCTGCCGTATTTCAAGACCGGTATCGATGCCAAGATCTTTGACTGGCTGAAGTTACGCGGCGGTGTCTGGTCTCGTTGGAATATGGATAAGGTGGAAGAGAAGCAGGGCTGGAAGGACCAGGATAAGTTCAGCTATGTCAGCACGACGACTTATCTGGGCGCCGGCTTCCATTGGAACAAGCTCAATCTGGACGCCCAGATTGACCCGGACTTCCTGGCCCGTGGCCCGTATTTCATCTCCGGTGAAAGCGGTTACCTGAGCTGGAAGCTGTCCATGGTCTATTGGATCGACTAATTTTCTTATCCTGATACTATCTGAAAAAACCCCGCGTTCCCGCGGGGTTTTTTTATTGCCTGAAGCGGATCCAATGCTCCGGGATGGCGGCATCAAACAGAGGTCATTGTATCGCGCAATAGTTGTGCCGATATTTCCGGGGCCACGGTATTGATATAGATCCCGGAACCGATTTCAAACCCTGCCGGCGTGGATATCTTGGGAATAATAACCATATACCAATGCAGGTGGTGGGTATTTTCATCACCAACCGGGGCCGATCTGATAATATAGTTGTAGTCCGGATTATCAAGGTGGATATGCAACTTGGCCAAAAGCGTGCGGAGCACATCGGCCAGATCCACGATCTCATCGTCCTGAATATTCACGAAACTGGCCATATGCCGTTTGGGATAGATGCGGCATTCAAAGGGGGAACGGGCGGCAAAGGGGCAGAAGGCTGCGAAGCCGGGGGATTCGATAATGATCCTGTCTTTTTGCATCAGTTCTTCGGCCAAAAGATCACAATAGACGCAGGTGCCGTTTTTGTCATAATGCAACACCGCCTGTTCCATGGGGTAGCGTTCATGAGGCGGGACGATCGGCGTAGCGATGATCTGGGAGTGCGGGTGGTCCAGTGACGTGCCTGCCTTGCGGCCATGATTGCGGAAAATGGTGACGATATTGATTTTGTCGTTTTTGCTGAGTTCGGTCTGTCTCTGGCGGTAGGCGCGGAGAATATGGGCTACCTCCCCGGTTGACATAAGCGCCGGATGCGTGTTATGGCGGGGGCTTTCAATGATCACTTCGGCAATTCCAAATCCCTCTGCGGTCAGAAAGCGGCCGACATATGAACGGACGGTACTCAGATTGGACTGCAAAGCGGCGAATTTGTTCGGTACCACCCGCACCTGCCAGTGGCTGTTATCCGGCAAGGTATAGACCGGGGAATCGGTCAGGTTTTCATTGCCCGGGCAGAAAGGGCAGTCGTCCCGATGCGATGGCAGGGGCTCCTTAATTTCTACATTTTTGGCGTTGTCGGACGGCCGCCGACGCCGTTCCGGCGCCAGTATCACCCACTCTTTGCTTGCCAGGTTCTGTCGAAATTCAGGCATCGCTATCCTCTCCATGTCAATAACCCGTATGTAAACCATACGATAAGATAATCGGATGCGGAACGCCAATATTCAAAATCAGGAGCCGGTCAAGGGTATCGATACCTGCCATATAACTATTTGGATTATAAATAAATACATTAGCCTCGGAGGGGACCAAAAAGTGCTTTACATCCGGGCTGGTTTACGATAAATTGTGAGATTCGGTTTTTTGACCCTGAGATGATATGACTATGAAATTTGACCAGCTGAAAGACAATTTTTCGTGGACTGAGATCGAGAAGCAGGTTCTCGAGTTCTGGGATGCCAATGGGATTTTCAAGAAGTCTCTCGAACAGGCCGCCCATCGGGAACCGTTTATCTTTTTCGAGGGTCCGCCGACCGCCAACGGCCGCCCCGGGATTCATCACGTCATCAGCCGGACCATTAAGGATCTGATTTGCCGCTATAAGACCATGCGCGGCTTTTTGGTCGACCGCAAAGCCGGTTGGGATACCCACGGTCTTCCGGTCGAAGTTGAAGTCGAGAAAAAGCTGGGACTCGATTCGAAACAGAAAATTCATGATTTTGGCGTCGCCCGTTTCAATGAAGAATGCCGTAAATCGGTCTTCACTTATAAAAAAGACTGGGATGAGATCACCCGCCGGATCGGTTACTGGCTGGATCTGGAAAAAGCGTATATCACGCTGGAAAATAATTACATCGAGTCAGTTTGGAATATCCTGGCCAATTTCTTCGATCGCGACCTGATTTATCAGGGGCACAAGACGGTGCCGTTCTGTCCCCGCTGCGAGACGACCCTGTCGTCACATGAAGTCTCCCAGGCCTATCAGGATGTCAAAGATCCCTCGGTTTTTGTCCGGATGCGCGCCGTGGATGGCGATTTTTCTTACCTCGTATGGACCACCACGCCATGGACACTGCCCTCCAATGCCGCCATTTGCTTCCATCCGGAAGCGACCTACGTGCGGGTTAAGTCAAAAGGGGAGGAGTTTGTCCTGGCCGAGGCGTTGGCTGAGCGGGTTTTGGGCGAGGGTTACGAAGTTATCGATCGCAAAAAGGGGTCAGAGTATGTCGGGCGCCGTTATCAGCCGCTTTTCGATATATTCAAGGAAGAAGCCGATAAGGCCTTTTTTGCCATCACTGCCGAATTTGTCACGATGGAAGATGGCACTGGGATCGTGCATATCGCACCCGGTTTCGGGGCGGACGACTATGAAGTCGGGAAGAAATACAATCTGCCGGTTCTGCAGGCGATATATGAAAACGGCCATTTCAAGGAAGATACCGGCTGGCTGGCGGGGAAATTTGTCAAAGATGCCGATCCGGAGATCATCAAGGACCTGCATACGCGCGGGCTTCTTTTCCATAGCGCCACCTATACTCATACGTATCCCTTCTGCTGGCGCTGCGATTCACCCCTGATCTATATAGCCAGGAAGTCCTGGTATATCAAAACGACCCAGTTCAAAGACAAGCTCCTGGCCAATAATAAGAAGATCGCATGGTATCCGCCGGAAATCGGCGCCGGCCGGTTCGGAGAATGGCTGGAAAATAACGTCGACTGGGCGCTTTCGCGGGAACGGTTCTGGGGCACCCCGCTGCCGATCTGGATTTGCGAGGAATGCGGGTCCAGGCGGGCCATCGGATCGGTGGCACAGCTTCGGAGCGAGGGGACCAATGTACCCGAAAATCTGGATCTGCATAAGCCGTTTATAGACGACGTTGAGCTTACCTGCAAGGCATGTTCCGGGAAAATGAAACGGGTACCGGAAGTTATCGATGTCTGGTTTGATTCCGGCGCCATGCCGTTTGCGCAGTGGCATTATCCGTTCGAAAACAAGGATCGCTTCCAAAAGCTCTATCCGGCCGATTTCATATCCGAGGCGGTCGATCAGACACGCGGCTGGTTTTACTCGCTTCTGGCGATCTCGACGATTTATTACGATCAGCCTTGTTTCAAAAACTGCCTCGTTATCGAGTTTGTCGTTGACAAGGAAGGCAAAAAGATGTCAAAGCATGTCGGCAACGTGATCGACCCATTCAAGATGGTCGATCAGTATGGCGCCGATGCTGTCCGCTGGTACATGCTCTCGGTTTCACACCCCTGGATATCGTTGAAATTCGATCCGGAAGGGGTCGCCATCGTCCAGCGGAAGTTTTTCGATACCTTAAAGAATTGCTATGCTTTCTGGGCGCTGTATGCCAATATCGACAATGTCGCGGATATGGCGGCAAAGGAATTGCTCTCCGTGGGTGATTATCTGCGCAAGCATAAGGGACCGGAAAAGCTGATCGACCGCTGGGTCTGGTCGCGGTACAATTCGACCGTGGCCAATGTAACCGAAGCGATGGATCAGTATAACCTCACCCGGGCGGCCCGCTTGATTCAGGATTTTGTCATAGACGATCTGTCCAACTGGTATATCCGGCTGAACCGTTCCCGTTTTTACGGCGGCGGGGATGATCCGGACAAGATTTTGGTCTATTCGCGGCTTTACGATATCCTTGCCGGGGTTTGCGGTCTGATGGCGCCGATTGCGCCATTCTTCTGCGAATTCATTTACCGTCAGCTTTTGGGGCAAAACA
>Ga0210092_1000056_pt1 | contig 9635 bp, 4 predicted proteins | sample WestPond_TuleB_D_FD_185585 | JGI IMG/M metagenome (GOLD analysis project Ga0210092, IMG submission 185585) | Wetland microbial communities from the San Francisco Bay, California, USA, that impact long-term carbon sequestration -... | ecosystem: Environmental > Aquatic > Marine > Wetlands ...
TCTCCCGCGATTCCTGATAATATTAACCCTTGGCTCGATCAGGCTCGGGGGAGTTATCCCCCATATCAAAGACTCAATCGACTGGCCGACAGTTACGCCTTTGCCTCCCGATCAGCCGCGCGGATGCGCTGGCCAATGCTTGACCTGTCGGCCAACTACGGAATTCGTTCCGACGGTCCGATGGAAAAGCGGGATAACATGATCGGCTTCCAGGCAGCGATTAACCTGCCGATTTTCGCAGGGCATAAACAAAGCGACATGGCCCGGTCAATGACCGCCATGAAGCAAAGCACCGATGCCGAAGCGAACCAGATGTGGCGCGAAATCGAGGCCGCTCTGCGGACATTGCATGCCAAAGCCGGCCGCCTCCAAAAAAGCCTCGCCATTTATACCGATCAGATTCTTCCGGCCGATCAGGATGCCTACCGCAGCGCTTTGGCCGGCTATGCCGATAATCGCACGTCGTTTGCCGATCTCCTGACCTTCGCTATCGCCATCTACCGTGATCGCATCAGCGTCATTCAAATCCGATCCGATCTGGCCCGTACTCTGGTCGAAGTCGGAAAATACACGTCGGTCCCGTTTGACCAGATCCAAAATGAAAAATCTGTCGTAAAGGAATAGATTCGCTATGGCCGACCAGAATCATCTCTATGACCCGCATGAGCATGAACCGCTGCCCGAGGGTGTTGAAGCGCCGCCGCCGTATACTCGGACTATGGGTATTATCCGCTGGTGCCTCCTTATCGGTCTCTCGCTTTTCGCCCTGACCATGGTACTGTCGCACTTCGGGCTGTCTCCATGGGAAGCTCAAGGGGCGGAGACAGTGCAGTATCACTGCCCCATGCACCCGACTTACATCAGCAATCAGCCGGGAGAATGCCCCATTTGCGGCATGACCCTGGTGGCAATCGGCAAATCCGGCAAAGATACGGCCGCGGACAGCACCAAACCGATGCCAAAACCCCAGACGCCAGTCGCGGCGAAAGCTGAAACCACCTATACCTGCTCGATGGACCCCGATGTCATTTCGGATAAACCGGGAGAATGCCCCAAATGCGGAATGGATTTGATTCCGGTGGTCAAAAAAGTCGAGGCAGCGAAAACCGTCTATACCTGCCCCATGCATCCGGAAGTCATCTCCGATAAACCGGGAAAATGCCCCAAATGTGGAATGAATCTGGAAAAAGTCGTTGAAAAACCGCAAAAAGCTGAAGCGAAATATACCTGCCCCATGCATCCGGAAGTCGTCTCCGATAAACCGGGAGACTGTCCCAAATGCGGCATGAAACTGGTGCCAATCAAAGACACATCGACGACTCCATCCCATGGCGAAAGCGGCATGAACAACATGCCGGTCGATTCATTCAGTCCCGGCGATATGGGCCAGGCGCCGGTGGCCGGACTGGTGCCGGTGACAATTGAGCCCAGCCGCCTGCAACTGATCGGTGTGCGCACCGGTCATGTTCAGAGGCGCGTTCCCGGTGGAACAATTGATGTCGTCGGGATGGTAACTCCGGACGAGGGGCGAGTCAAAAACCTTCATGTCCGGGTCAACGGTTGGGTCCAGGACCTGTTTGTCGATCAAACCGGTCAGTTGGTGGAAAAAGGGAAACCGCTTCTCTCCATTTACAGTCAGGACTTATATCAGGCGGAGCAGGATTTTATCTCTGCCCGCGACGCTGCCCTGCAGCCGTCCCCTGACACCACCCTGGCACTTATGCGAAGTCAGCTCCTGGATGCTGCCCGGGAACGACTCCATCTTCTCGGCCTCTCCGACTCCGATCTGAAGGAAATGGCCACATCCTCCCTTCCCAGCCAGCAGATCGTTCTGCGAAGCCCATTTTCCGGCTACGTTCTCGAAAAAAATGTCACGGCCGGACAATACGTCGGCCCCGATCAAAATCTCCTGACAATCGCCGATCTTTCCACCATCTGGGTCATCGGCGACATCTATGAGCAGGATCTTGCGGACATTAAAGTTGGTCAAAAGGCCGTGCTGCATCTCCCCTCTTTTCCCGGTGAGGAGTTCGATGGCACGATCGATTTCATTTATCCCATGATGTCCGAGCAGACCCGCACACTGAAGATCCGGCTAATCATTCGCAATCCCCAGTTGAGGCTCCGTCCGGGGATGTATGCCGAGGTGCAACTGCAGCATCGGGCAACTGAGACTCTGGTCGTGCCATCCGACGCCATTCTTGACGGCGGCGATATCCAATATGCCTTTGTCGTGCATAACGGTATCCATTTCGAACCGCGCCAAGTGACAATTGGCCGCTCTTTCGACGACTGGACCGAAGTGATTTCCGGCATCCGTGAAGGTGAAGAGGTCGTTACCAGCGCCAACTTCTTGATCGATTCCGAAAGCCGTCTGAAAGCGGCGGTGTCCGGTCTCGGTTCGGCTTCGCCGGCGCCGTCCTCTGAAAGCCATACACATTAAAATGAACTCAAAGTCGTTTCGATGATTAAAGCTATCATAGAATTCTGCGCTCGCAACAAGGCGGTGGTCTTCACCGGGACGATCTTCGCCGTTATCGGCGCCTATTTTGCCATTTCCAATATCACCCTTGATGCCATCCCCGACCTGTCCGATTCGCAGGTCATCATCTTCTCCGAATGGATGGGACGCAGCCCCGATCTGGTGGAAGACCAGATCACCTATCCGATTGTCTCCTCCCTTCTGGCCGCACCTCATGTCACGGCTGTGCGCGGCTATTCTATGTTCGGGATGTCGTTTGTCTATGTCATCTTCGAGGACGGCACCGATATCTACTGGGCCAGAAGCCGCGTGCTCGAATACATGAGCCAGTTTCAGGCCAAACTCCCGGCCGGCGTTTCCCCCGTTCTGGGTCCTGACGCGACTTCTATCGGCTGGGTCTATCAATACGCTCTCATCGACACCACCGGCCATCACGATCTGGCCGATATGCGAACTTTTCAGGATTTCACACTCCGTTACGCGCTTTCATCGGTTCCCGGTGTGGCCGAAGTCGCCAGCATAGGCGGCTACCAAAAACAGTATCAGGTCGAGGTTGATCCCGACAAGCTGCATGCCTATAATCTCTCCATCGGCGATATCGCCCGGGCTATCCGTCAAAGCAACAGCGACGTCGGCGGCCGGGTAATCGAACTGACCGGCCGTGAATATGTCGTCCGCGGCCGGGGATATATTCATGACCTCGACGCTCTCCGGCATATCGGCTTGGGCACCAACCCAACCGGCGTCCCGATCCTCCTCGGGAATGTCGCCAAGGTCAGTTTCGGCCCCGATATCCGCCGCGGCGTTGGCGAGCTTGATGGTATCGGCGAAGCCGTCGGCGGCATCGTTATCATGCGCTACGGCGAAAACGCCCTTGAAGTGATCAAACGGGTCAAAGCCAAGATCGCGGAACTGAAACCATCAATGCCGCCGGGCATCGAGATTAAACCGGTCTACGACCGCAGCAATCTGATCATCCGCGCCATCAACACCCTCAAGCACAGCCTTATCGAGGAAGGGGTGGTGGTGGCGATTATCATTATCATCTTTCTCCTCCATTTCCGCAGCGCCCTGGTGCCGATCATCTCTTTGCCCTTTGCCGTAGCGCTGGCCTTCATCCCGATGTATTTCCTCAAAATCGAATCCAATATCATGAGCCTGGGAGGAATCGCCATTGCCATCGGCGCCATGGTAGATGCCAGCATTGTGCTGGTGGAAAATGCCCACAAGAAGCTGGAAAAAGCTCCTCCCGGCGCCGACCGCATGGAAGTCATCATCGCCGGCGCCAAGGAAGTCGGCCCACCAATTTTCTTTTCGCTTCTTATCATCACCATCGCCTTCCTCCCGATCTTTGTGCTGACCGGCCAGGGAGGACGGATGTTCAAGCCGCTGGCGTATACCAAAACGCTGGCCATGTTCTTTGCCGCCATCACCTCGATCACGCTGGCACCGGCCCTCATGACTCTCCTCATTCGCGGCAAGATCCGTCACGAGGCCAACCACCCGGTCTCGAAATTCCTTATTAAGCTGTACAAACCGTTTGTCTTTGTGGCCCTGCGAAATCCCAAGACAACAATCGCCATCGGCGTCATGGCCATCATCGCCACGCTGCCGATGATCCCCCGCATCGGCTCGGAGTTCATGCCTCCCCTCAATGAAGGTGATGTTCTCTACATGCCGACCACCTTCCCCAATATTTCGATCGAACAGGCCAAGCAGTACATGGAATATCAAGATCGGGTGCTGCGATCGTTCCCGGAAGTTATCTCGGTCTACGGCAAAGCCGGACGAGCCGAAACCGCCACCGATCCAGCTCCATTGAGCATGCTGGAAACAGTCGTGCAGTTGAAACCACGCGAGGAATGGCGTAAAATCCATGTGGAAAGATGGTACTCATCCTGGGCGCCGGGATTTGTCAAATCGATCCTGCATCCCATCTGGCCCGAGGAAAAAACAATCACATGGGAAAACCTGATCGCGGACTTCGACAAAGCGATGCAGTTTCCGGGATGGACCAACGCCTGGACTATGCCGATCAAAACCCGCATCGACATGCTCTCCACCGGCGTGCGCACTCCGATCGGGATCAAAATATTCGGCAACAGTCTCGATGAGATTGAAATAATCGGTCAGCAGCTTGAACGGTCGCTGTCCAAAATCCCCAGCACCCGCAGCGTTTATTCCGAACGGAATACCGGCGGATATTATATCGACATCATTCCTAATCGCGATGCCATCGCCCGCTACGGCTTGACCGTACGTGACGTTCAGGATGTCATCGAGGCGGCTATCGGCGGTATGCCGATTGAAGTCACCATCGAAGGACGCAACCGCTTTACTATCAATGTCCGCTATCCGAGAGACCTGCGCCAGAATATTGAACGACTCAGGGATGTTCTCGTGCCGATTTCCACCACTTCCGGCGGCGGCATGTCGGCGGTCGAACCTAAAGTGAGCGCAGGCGATCCACCCCTCCTGGCCAGCACTGATAATGCTGTGGCTCAGGATATCTTTGACCAGTCCATGCAACTGGCCCAGATGGATAACATGGGATCAAAAGGCGGATCATCCGGCGGCACATATTTAAAAGGCTCGGCTCCCAGCATGGGATCCCAAGCGACGGCCACGCAATCGGCCGGTCCCGGAAGTGCCACTCTGAAGAGCTTTATTCCCGAAGCCGGCCGTCATGTCCCGTTGGGCCAGATCGCCGACATCAAAATCGCCACCGGTCCGCCGATGATCAAAGACGAGGCCGGGATGCTGGTCGGATATGTCTTTGTCGACATGGATCAAAGTCAGCGTGATATCGGCAGCTATGTCAACGAGGCCAAGAAAGTTGTGGCCAAAGAGATTTCCATTCCCCCCGGATATTATCTCAAATGGACCGGGCAATATGAGCTTCTGAAGCAGATGGCCTCACGGATGAAAGTCGTGGTACCGATCACCCTTATCCTGATTATCATCCTGCTCTACATGAATTTCCGTAATCTCACCGAAACCTTTATCGTTCTGGCATCGGTGCCGTTTGCTCTGGTCGGCAGCCTCTGGCTGATGTATTTCCTCGGGTACAATTTCTCCACCGCCACCTGGGTCGGCATCATCGCCCTGGTCGGCCTGGCAACTGAGACCGGCATCGTTATGGTTCTCTACCTCGATCAGGCGTACGAACGCCGCAAAAAAGCCGGCAAAATGCGTGATTTGAATGATATTATCTGGGCCCATATGGAAGGGACCGTCATGCGGGTCCGTCCCAAACTGATGACCGTGGCCACCACCATGTGCGGTCTGGTGCCGCTATTGTGGGCGACAGGAGCCGGGGCTGATGTCATGAAACGGATCGCGGCGCCGATGGTCGGCGGCCTGTTGAGTTCCGCTTTTCTGACTCTGGAAATTATTCCGGTCGTTTACACCTACTGGCGTTACTGGCAGATCAAGCATGACAAGACAAATATTTCGCCCGACCATCGTCAGGAACAATGATATTTTCATTCAAGCCTGATTACGCCTAACGCGGTTCTTCCGACCCCGATTGATACTTGACAGAATAGGTATTATTGGTATCTTATTACGGAATTATCGATTTCAAGGCCGTTTTTCGCCTTGTTCGCACTATTGGTAAGGCCACAAGAGACTTGAAACGCATAATATTAATTGTCATCGGGATATTTCTTACGCTTTGGAACTCCGCCGGAGCATTTCATTCCAAAGGCACAGCCAATTGCGACGGTTGCCATACGGTGCATAACAGCCAGGAGGGCTTCCCGGTCGACCCCACCAATCCACAAGGGAACGAATGGCTTCTCCTCAGCGCCACCCCCAGCGATGTCTGTCTGTCCTGTCATGCCGACAGATTGGGCGCCGTTTTCGGCAACGATCCCCTGGCTCCCCCGCCCGAAAAGGGAGGCGGCAATTTCGTCTTTCTCCTGGCGGGTAATCTCAACGATAGCGCCAACGGCGCCCTCAACCCGATTCCCGGCAGCGCCGGCGGGCACAGCATCAACGCCCCCTCGCGCGGCGTCGGCCCCGACGCCACCTATCTGACCGCTCCGGGTGGCACTTTTCCGTCGGAGAAGCTGGGATGCACCAGTTGTCATGATCCCCACGGAAATGGGAATTTTCGGATGTTATATGGTTCCGGTTCGGTTCAGGACGAAACTGCTACTTTTGCCTTTCCTGCGCCGCAAGCAATCGGCATCGATTTGACTTCCGGATCTGAAACCGCAACCAATCATACCGCCTATGTGAGCGGCATGTCGGCCTGGTGCTCCAATTGCCATACCGGTTACCGTGACAATCATGCCGGCGCCTTTACCCACCCCACTGATATTAATCTGTCTGCAGAAATTGTCCGCCAGTATAACGCCTATAATGGCACCGCCGATTCCGCCGGCGGCAACTTCGCGACTGCCTATCTGGTGGCCGTCCCCTTTGAAGATCAATCGAACAGCATCTCATCAACCACTGGACCATCAACATCGAGCAAGCTGACGTGTCTCTCCTGCCATCGGGCCCACGCCACCTCTGCCCCGCATGCCGGTCGCTGGGATTTCAACGTCACCCTTCTCAGCCAGGACGGTGTCGTATCCGGTTCCTACCCGATTCCCGACCCGTATAACTCACCGACTCAGACAGGCCTGTGCTACAAATGCCATGTTTCCGGCACCGTGCAAGGGACGGCTGAAATAAGATAACTCGGAATTAGATCCCCTTGGTATAGACCCGACCCGGACCGATGGTTTTTCAAATCTCCGGTGGTGTGATTTTCAATATTCGCAGATACTGATTGATCTGGCTGCGGTGATGCAGGTCATGCTCCATAAGATGGGTAAAAATCCAGATTCCGGTAGGACGGAATGTCGTGGGCGCCCCGGGGACTTTGTATTTTTGCGATAAAATCGCAGGCTTTTCCGCAAAGAACCGATCGAGTCGCTTCCAATGATCGCTCAGATGACGAGTGATTATTCGCTTTGAAGGGCATTTTCCCTTGGCCAACTCGACCGCGCTTTTCCCCTTCATGACTTCGTCGTACCACCAGTCGGAACACTCGGCGATATGCAGAAACACCTGTCCGAGCGTTATCATCCCTTTGGCCGGCGCCCAGTCGAGCTTATTCTGCGGCGTCCGCTTCAGCGCTTCGTCAATTGTCGGCTTGACATTCTCCCGCCAGAATTTGATCTGATATGCTAATATCGAATTCCCCGTCGACAGCATACATCCTCCCTCCTGAACCGGAGTTATTGATTCGATGCCGGTAATATATCACAATCGAAGCAGAATTAAATAATATATTTCGGCCACTGGGTCAAAATCAGGGCGCTGGCCGGCATGAACTCACCGGTCATGATATTCTTCACCAGTGACGCTTCGTCAAACCAGTTTGTCGGTAAAAAGCGGTGACCATCCCGCCGGCTTGAGCACTACGGTATTCCCCGCCGCCCGATCTGCGACGTCACCGTCCAGAAATATCGTGGATTGCCTTGACCCAATATCTTGGTATGAACTATTAAAATCCGTCGCCGGCCGCCCGAATCAGGGTTAAAAAGATGTTCTACATCCGCCAAAATCTCCATTGGCCCCCCGGCACCCTATATTGTATATTAGCTGTTTACCTGATCGACGGCCCGGAATGGCCGCCGGGACATGTACGAATGACTAAAAAGGAGTCGATAGCATGACTTGGAAACGCAGCGCGATCATCGTTGGCCTGGCCATGATGATCCTAACCGGTTCGCACGCCGCGGCCCAGAGCAATGACCACGGCCTCGATCCCAAAAACTTCGATACCACCGCCAATCCCTGTGAAGATTTTTATCAGTACGCCAATGGCACCTGGCTGAAAAACAACCCCACCCCACCCCAATACGGCGCCTGGGGCGTCTTTAATGAAATCACGGAACGGAACAACACCCTTCTGCACAATATCCTCGATGAGTCTGCCGCCGACCAGTCTGCCGCTCCCGGCAGCAATCGCCGAAAGATCGGCGATTTTTACGCCGCCGCCATGGACACGGCCAAAATCGAGGCCGACGGCGCCAAGCCGCTTAAGAAATATTTTGACCAAATTGCGGCCGTAACCGACCTGAAAGGCCTGCACGACCTGATCGCGCAGTACCATCTTCAGGGAATCGGCCTCCTCTTCCGCACCGAAATCGATTCGGACTTGAAAAACAGCAACAAAACCATCATGTACGCCAATCAGGGCGGGCTGGGCCTTCCGGATCGGGATTATTACACCCGGACCGACGACGAGGCCAAGAAACTCCGCGACCAATATGTCGAGCATATCGCCAAAATGCTGGTTCTGGCCGGCGATGATGAAGCGACCGCCAAAACCGCGGCGCAAAATATTTTGACCATGGAAACCCGCCTGGCCAACGTTTCGCTGACCAAGGTCGAACTGCGCGATCCCAAGCTCTCCTATAATCCGGTCACCGTCAAAGCCGGCGATTCCCTGACGCCCAATTTCTCCTGGAGCAGCTATTTTGCCGCCGGCGGCCTCACCACTCTCGACAGCTTCTCCTACTCTCACCCGAAATTTTTCACCGAAATGAACCAGATGCTCAAGGATGTTCCCCTCGCCGACTGGAAAAACTACCTGCGCTGGAACGTCTTGCGCATGGCCGCTCCATATTTGAGTTCCGCATTCGTGAACGAGCGGTTCCGCTTCTACGGCCAGACGCTGACCGGGACCAAGGAGCTGCTGCCGCGGTGGAAACGGGTTTTGGCCTCAACCAACTTCGCCCTAGGCGAAGCTCTGGGTCAGCTCTATGTCGAGAAGGCCTTCCCGCCCCAGTCAAAAGCCAAAGCCATTGAAATGATCAACAACCTGCGGGCGGCCCTCGGCGAACGGATCAAAAAGCTCGCCTGGATGAGCCCAGCCACTAAGGATATGGCCCTCAAAAAATTAGCCGCCTTCACCCCTAAAATCGGGTACCCCGACAAATGGCGGGATTACTCCAAGCTGGATATCGACCGCTCCTCGTTTCTTGAAAATATTACCCGGGCCAATGTCTTTGAAACCCGCCGGCAGCTTGACAAAATCGGCAAGCCGGTCGACCGCACCGAATGGGGTATGACGCCGCAAACGGTCAACGCCTACTATAACCCCTCATTCAATGAAATTGTCTTCCCGGCAGGCATCATGCAGCCCCCC
>Ga0210092_1000057_pt1 | contig 9570 bp, 8 predicted proteins | sample WestPond_TuleB_D_FD_185585 | JGI IMG/M metagenome (GOLD analysis project Ga0210092, IMG submission 185585) | Wetland microbial communities from the San Francisco Bay, California, USA, that impact long-term carbon sequestration -... | ecosystem: Environmental > Aquatic > Marine > Wetlands ...
TTTTCGCTTGGTTTATTCAACGTTCTTGGAAAAGAAGAAATGGTTGCCGTAGCATCTCATGAACTGGCACACTTGAAAAACAGAGATTTCTTCTATAAAATCACAACCTCTGCGTTGACTGCTGTTTCGTTTTTCAATCCTCTTGCTTACGTAGTTTCTTCAACAGGTCAAAGGGAAAGGGAAATGTTAGCTGATGAACGTGCAATCGAATTCTTGGAGAAGCCTTCGTTGCTAGGAAATGCTATTGCTAAAATCCGTGAAGTAATTCAAACCTTGCCCAAGGAAAGCAAGGCAGTTAGCCTCTCATCAAATCTTCTAGTTACTTCGTCTATAACACGCAGGCTTGGAATTCTTTCGACCCACCCAAGATTGGATAAGCGTTTAAGAAATATTTCAGAGCCAAAGCCAAGTCACCGCCTGAATCATAAAAATATATGCTTAGTTGCTTGCCTATCTCTCCTAATGCTATGCTCAGCAATAGTAGTAAGCAATGCCATAGTTAACGTGCAAACGGAATTTGTGTCCTCACAAAATAATCCGCAGAACATTGGATTGACAGGTTACCATATTGTTGGAGACAGCGATTTTAGTTCTTCTGGTCCAATAAAGCTGCAGTTCAATGGTGCCCAAAACATGAGTGATTCTACTAATAACACGGTAATTTTCAGCATCAACGGCAAAGATCCTCTTTTCAACGCTCAGTCTGCTCAATTAAGTAGTTCGATTTTGGTTTTTCCTTAGAATTTAATTGTTAGGGCGGATCCAATTAGATGTTACTATCATTGATAGTAACACTTATATTGTCATTACTATCATTAGTAGTAACTACTATAACATCAAATAATGTGGAAATCAAATGAAAAAATCAAAACGAAACTTAAAAAGCAACTTGGCAGGCAAAAGCGCCCTGTTAAGAACTAATCTGCAGACAAAAAACAACAAACGCCTTAATGAAGGTGAATAAAGACAATGGGTATTTTTACAAGAGCGGTTAGAAACCTTTCAAGACGCAAAATAAGAGCCATGCTAGTGGTTATTGCCCTTGGTTTTTGCATGGCAATAATGATTGCCCTTCCAGCGGGGATAGCCGCTAATCAGGCGGCAGCAGAAAAACTGACCGGAGACCTGGGCAACACCATTGCACAGACTCAATCGATAATCAATCGGACCATGACCCAAATAGATGTTAGCCTAACTCCAACTATGTCTCAAGGCCCCAGCGTTAGTAGCGGCCAGAGCGGTTCTAGCGGTGGGCCAACAACAAGTGGACCAGGCCCTGAGTATGGTGGAGGCCAATTCGGCGGTGGATCAGCAAAACCAATGAATGCAAGTCTATATGATGACATAGCAAATGTGTCAAACGTTGCTGCGGTAGCACCAATACTTCAAGTCGTCGAGGGACATAACGTTACAGAGCACCCAAGTATGATTATTAATGGTGTTCAAACAGAGACAGGCGAATCCTTCAACGTCACAGTTCCGGACTACATCATCTACGGCATACCTTTGGACTCTACCCTAATCGACAGTTACCCCATACTGCCTACAAACATCACAGAAGGAAGAAACTTGCTTCCAGGAGAAACCGGAAAAGTAGTCTTAAGCGAAAACAGCTCTGCCTATTTTGGCAAAGGTGTCGGTGACACAGTCAGCATTTTAGGCACTGACTTCGAAGTCGTTGGCATCTACGGGTCAACAGGAGTAGCTGACAAACAGCTCGCTTACATGAACATCGCAGACGCACAAGCCATAACGAACAGCACTGGCATAGAAACATCATTAAAAGTCTTCGCCGCAAATAGCGATGTTGTCAGCTCAGTAGCCAACGACATAAGCGCCTTGCATCCAGACCTCAACGTCAACACTGCTCAGGAACGTTTAAGTCAACTTCAGCAAATGCAGTCAATTTACAATTCTCAGCTAGAAAATGCCCAAACAACCATGAATCAGACACAAGCTCAAGCTAATGGAGAAACGCTCATCGCAGTTTCAGCTACAAGCGTAATCGTTCTATTCGTTATGCTTTATACCGTACGTGAGAGAACTAAAGAAATCGGCACCCTCAAAGCAATGGGCGCCAGCAACAGAACCGTAATGAGCCAATTCCTGCTTGAAGGAATCTTCCTGAGTTTTACGGCAGGCATTGTCGGCATTGCAATAGGTACAGTCGCATCACCGTTCCTATCCTCGATTCTGCTACCAGCCGTACAAACTGGAGGCATTGTAATCAACGCAGGCACCTCTCAGGCAACAACTGCGAATGCATACGCAATAAGTCCTGAGCTTATCCTAATTGGTTTAGGTGCATCAGTGCTCCTCGGCGTAATTGGCAGTTTATACCCCGCTTGGAGAGCAGCAAAAATACGACCCGCGGAGGCTATGCGATATGAGTGAGATAGTACTCAAAATCGAGGACCTATCAAAATGCTACAACCCTGGCAAAAAGGAAGTACGCTGTCTTTCCAAACTAAACCTTGAAGTTAAAAAAGGCGAGTTCACCGCAATAATGGGTCCGTCAGGCTCAGGCAAAACGACACTGCTAAACATCATCGGCTGCATCGACAAACCAACCAAAGGCAAAGTGCTCATAGATAACATCGACGTCGTCACCCTACCTGAATCGCAACTGTACAAGATCCGTAGGGACAAAATAGGCTTCATATTCCAAAGCTTCAACCTGCTACCATACCTAAACGCCAGAGAAAACGTCGAATTAGCAATGGAACTGGCTGGAAAATTCAAAGGTGAAAGAACAGCAAGAGCCAATGAACTCCTCGCCACTGTCGGATTATCAGGACGTGAGAACCACAGGCCTAATAAGCTTAGCCAAGGGGAACAACAACGTGTAGCCATAGCCCGAGCATTAGCAAACGACCCAGCCATAATCTTAGCTGACGAACCCACTGGAAACCTCGACATGAAAAACAAACAGGAAATCGTGAAGCTCTTAGCAAACCTCAACATCAAACAGGGAACCACTATCATCATGGTGACGCATGACAGCCAAGTAGCTGCACACACCGAACGCATGGTATTGCTTAAAGACGGAAAAATTCTCAAAGAAAAAGCAGGTTTCCTCCAAGCACAGAAGGCTAATGCACAACAGCAGACACAAACGGCAGCAACGAGCCAATCGAATTAAAAGCCATTCGATTTAATACCCAAACAACCTTTTCTTTTTTAACAATTCAATCTTAACGGTCTAGTTTGCAGTAATTAACTAATGCTGTAAACGGAAATGTGGGCAACCTTGGGAACAATAGATCTCGGAACAAGCGGAGGAAGGAGGTTAAAGATAGTGGTTGGAAACCCATGGGCGGAAGAAGGGTAAGGGTACAAAACTCAAAGTGTTCAGTAGCCGAGAAGTTCAAACTAAACCGCATAATTTTGGGATTCATGTTTAGTCTGCGCTCTATTGTAGTTGGTATTAGCCAATTGTTAGTCGATAAGGCATAAAACACTTGTCATAAATCAAAGCTCAGAATAACGAAGAAAAATCAACTGAATCACCTATTAAGCGGTAGAACTACAACAGCTGCACATTGGTTTTTTGTTGTTCTTTTGAACTTTGACCTGTTTAAGAAAAGAAGAAGATTGCTGCACTGTTGTTTCTTCTTCCACCAAGAAAATTCCTGTGTTCTTTAGGTTGGTCTTAAGCTAAAAGAAGAAAAAAATGCATAGGGCAAGACAAAAAGAGAACTAAGCGTTGACTTCACTAATGTTTAGTTATGATTGCGAGAAATTGCGAGAAAACATGGAAAACACCTACTTAAGATTTAGCAGACCGCATTTCTGATAGTTTGACTGCGGTGTGACGTGTTTTTTTCAACCGTAGAAGTGGCATGGCAAACAAGAAGTTGTTTGTTACAAGCAAAAAATAGAGGTGCACGAAAAAGGTATCGTAAAATCCTTAGCGCAGATTCCTGACAAAAAGTTAATAACCGTTCATTTTTATGGTTAAAAGAAGGCTAAATTGAGCTTTTTGAGGCTTTAAAAAATGGCGGAAAATTACAGAAGCATGGACAATTTTAAAAAAGAAGGGGGGATAATTGACCGCAAAGATCAACTATTGGCGTCTTTTGGTGAATCGGAGCTTGATTTAGGTGTTTTCAGCAACTCCCAAAATGGCAATTCAGCACAAGAATTCCCTGATCAGAAACATAAGACGGGCTTGAGAGGGCCAGGTTATCGCAGAAAGCATGTTTATGTTAAAAGTATTGCAAAGTATCGGCAGGAACGTAAGCGTAGGAAACGGGTGTGTGAGCTTTCAAACTTAAGCCAATTGGAGATAGCTGAGCGATTGGGTGTTAGTGTTCGGACGGTTCAGCGTGATCAAGCCAAAATTAAGCCTTACCATCTGGGGCAGTTTAACCGGTTCTGCCGAGAACTGCGTGAAAAGGAAATGCGGGAGTATACTGAGACTTCTGAGTCATTGTCTTTGCCGCAGAGAGCTAAGTTATTGATGACGTTGCTGGATCGTCAAAGAAAAGAAGAGGAGGACCATAAGAGGTTTTTGCGAACATTTTTTATCGACATAGATTTGGATCGCTGTGCAGGTGACGGTTTTCCTGAAGCTAAGCCTTTCATTGCAAGCCACAAAGTGAATTTGAAAGCGGGGATCCAATTTGTTGTTGTTTTCCGAAAGAATGGACAAAAATTTTCCGTCAATGTTGGAAATTTGGCTCAAAGCAACAATACTTCTGAAAATCCGTACTAGACTGATTCCGCGATAAGAACCTTTTTGATAGTTGGATGAGGGGGGGCTTGTTTAGTGCAAAATAGTGCATAAGAGATGTGACGATTCTTCAAGCGCTTAACGGGTCGTCTCCGGCTGAAGTGGGAGGATCACAGCCAAAAACCTCAATCCACTTTGCCTTCGTCTCATCTGGCCATTTTACTTGATCAGCTTCAACATTAGGAACTAGATTGGGATAATTCTTCAGAATAACCTGGGCTTTTTCAATAGCCTTCATTGAAGCTGACTCTAGGGCTTCGTTGGATAAAGCAATTAACCGTGGTTTTAATTCGCCTTTCTCTTTGAACCTAAGCCAACTCGCCAAGTTGATAGCTTGTTCTGTAACTCTTTTTGTTTCTTCCTGAGATTCACCTATCCAATCCATTGTACACAGAAAGATCCTTAGACTGCGTGTGTCTAAACAGCCAGATTTCAAGGCGATTTCATTTAGCGTTGGTTCCCGGAAGCGCCTAAATTCGTATCTTAATTCTTCTATTGCTTTCTTGATTTTGGATGCTTGCTCTCTGAATTCAGAAATTCTGTTTTCCTCCTCTATTTTATGAAGGGATTTGCGCTTGAAGATTTCTGCGATCTCGGGATGCACTGTTCTCTCATCGTCTATTTTTTCAGATGATTTTTTCAAAGCAAACTCCGACCAATGGTCACACCAATAAATTTTGAAAGATTCAGGTACTGGGTATTCTATCCACATTTGCTGCTTTAGAGGTTTAATTGTTAGTTTCTCGTTGGGTTTGGAGATGAGGAGGTTTTTGATTTGTTTGTAGAGTATTCTTTTTTCGTGTAGGTCCCTCCATTTTACTTGGAGTTTTCCTGTTGGAGATAAAATGAAAACGGTTTGGCTGTCTTTGAAATGAAACCATAACAAGCCCTTCTTGGTTTGCTCAACTGTCACAAGTGTATTTTTCGCCAGGGCATCATATGAATCATGCCAGTCAGCATTGGTTTGGTAAACGACTTGTGAGGACATTTGACCACAAAATACCCCGTATCGGTACGACATTGTATTAAACATTCGACAAACGGATGTGTAAAAAATTGAAGCGCTATGATTGTAGGATTGCTTTAAGGTTAGAACAACTTGAAAAAGAGAAATTGGAGCAGCTTATTTTTGAGCGGAAGTTCAAAAACATTAGCCAGGCAATTAGGGTTGCCATAACCGAGTTCCTCACCAAACTCGAGGAGGCCTAAGCATTGACCAGCAAACAGGTCGAGTTTTTAGTAAAGATACGAGATGCTTGTCAAATGTTAGCTGACTCAGCAAACCAATACCTTGAGACATTTGCACCCCCAGAAACCAAAGAAAACAAGCCCTTAGCTGCGGTTCTTGAAATAAATTTTACCACGCTACGGTTTGAGGCTGTGCAGGGTGCTAAACTTGGCGATTACGAAATCGCTCATAAGACTGGTAACCTGGATGACAAGTGGCGATCAGCAAACAACATTTTGCGTAACAACAATGCAACAATCAAGGATCGCTACTACGGCGACGGCTACCAATACAGTTACTGGCTTTACGGAGAAGACAAGATCTACCGACAAAAAATCAAGCCCAAACCCACAAGCTAATCCGGAGGCTATACTTTTGAGAAAATACAAGACATGGGCTAACCTAAACGCTGAAGGCAAGAAAACATGGGGCGAAATATTCCCAGACGGCATAATTCCAATTCAAAGCATCATCCCACTACAAGCAACATTAGAAGGAGTTGACAAACCTGGACGCGTCTTTCTTGTTGACTGGAAAGAGCTCACTACTCAGCAGCAAGGGCAAGTTTTGAATAAAATATGCAAGTTAAGCGGCGCCACCAAAGAAGTAATCCTAACAGACATCCTAAAAATCGGTTTGCCACTGCGAGAAAAATATACCGACAGCTGCGGCACAAGCAGAATGGAACTTTTCCTCTGAAAGCTTGCCACCGAAAAAGGGACTGAAGAAGTTATGACACAGCTAAACATTTCACTGGAACACGCGAAGCTTCATCTTGCTATTCTGGGAAAACGGGAACTTTACCATTTGGTGGCTAAGAACCATCAAAGCGGAAAAGTAATAAACGCCTGGCTTAAAGAAAACCAAATCATCGCCTGGGCACTTGAAAAAAACAACGAAGGCCTCACATGCTGGGTTAGCCTAAACGACAAGGAAGACGCAAACGACAGCATTGAAGGAATCCGAGCGCTAAACGTTTTTTGGCTAGACATTGACTCCAAACGAAACGACAAAACAACTCCTGCAACAGAGGGGCAGCTAAAAGAGAGCCTTCAAAGAGCACAAAACCTAAAGAGCCTAATCGAAACTGAATGCCTTGCTGAAGGATTTTTGGCTTGCAGTGGTAATGGTTTTCACCTCTTCTTTCCCCTGCCAAGGTTTGAGCTTTTAGGCGAAGGCTTTAGACGAGAAATCAACCATAAAGTAAAATTGTTTGCCAAAAAAGCCTCCGCCAAAGTTAACGCACAAATCGACAGCACCTACGACATACGCCGAGTCACAACCTTGATCGGCTCGTTTAACCTAAAAATTGCCCAAGCGCCTTTGAAGACATGCTGGCGCCAAGACTTCTCCACAGGCCAGGTTGAGCAAGCAAGAAGCAAAAACAGAGCACTCCTGGAAACAATCCTGAATACGAAAGAAGAAAACCAAGAGCCATCAAATAGCCAAAGCCAAACAAACCATCCAGTACTTGACGAGCTGCTAATGGAGGATGCTAAGCTTTCTGACCTTTTTGGGGGTAATTGGCAAAAATACGGCTATAAGAGCAGAAGCGAAGCAGAGCAGGCTGTTGTTACAAAGCTGGTTTTGAAGGGGTTAAATGATTCCGAGATTGATGTGGCTATGCAAAGTTGTGGGATTGGGAAGTGGAGGGAAAAGGAGCAGAGCTACCGCGCTTTAAGCATCGAGCATGCAAGAAAACACGCCAAAACAAACAAACCCCCGATAAGCGATGGTTCAAGGCAGGAGCAAGAGACTAAAGATAAGGGTAAAGAGAAGCCAAAACTGCATAAAGCGTCAGGTTATGCTGAAGAGGGCTACTACGAGTCTATCTATTTTAGGTCTAAACCAGCTTTCCTAACCCTAAATGGGGGAGTTTTTAGAGTCTGTCAAGAAGTAACCGCGGAAAACGAAGCCTTTCTGCCAAAGGAGTATCCAAACGAGTTTCCCTATGAACCCTACAGCTTCTTTGAGGGGTCAGTGCCTAGTCGAGAGGAGTTGTTTTGGAAGGTCAGAGAAGAATTTAACTTGTTCTTGGATTTGGAGTCTATTTGGAAGGACTATCTTGCAGCGTTCACTTTGTTAAGTTACCTGCAGGAGAAAACCCGAACAGTTCCTTACGTCTATTTTGTTGGGGATAATGAAAGCGGGAAAACTGTCGCGCTAAATCTGCTTAACTGGCTATGCTATAGACCTATGCTAGGTGTCACGATTCCATCCGCTGATACTTACGGTTATTTGGATGAGTCTGAGGCGCCTGGCGTGATATTGGAAGATGAAGCCCAAGGCCTCTACAAAGACCTAGATAAAGCCAAGATCTACAAGGCAGGATACAAGCAAGGCGCCGTTGTCCCCCGAACAATGCTAACGCAAAATAAGCGCTTCATCAAATACTTCAGGGTTTTTTGCCTCAAAGCCTGTGCAGCAGAAGAAATGCCCCACGTTAAAGGACTCCTGGAACGCTTCATTTTCATACCGATGACAGAAGGCTATCCACGAAAGGACTGGGCAGATGTCAACAAGGAAGATGAGACAAGGCTTCGTGAGCTGCGAAATATGCTTTTAAAATGGCGTTTAGCTGCTCATGAATGGGAGTTACCTGAAGTTAAGTTGCCAGTTAAAGGCAGGTTGAAAGAGCTTTGGAAACCAATCATTCAGATTGTTTCAGGGTTAGCGGTTGAGAAGGACCTAAGAGCTCAGCTTGAGTATTTGCAGAAAGAGAGGCTAAGCGAGAAAACCAACACCTTAGAAGGACACATCGTCAAAGTAGTCTGTGAACTATACACTTCAGATGAACCTCTGATTTTCACTGATGTCTGGGATGCTTTAGTCAAAGATTTAGACGGAAAACTCGATGATAAGAAGCCTAACAAGGTGGATACTCCTGAGTTTGGGGAAGTGACTAAGCAGAAGATTGGTTATCGGCTGCGTGAAGTTTTAGGCGGGAAGAAGGCTAAGGCGGTTGGGCATGCTAATGATAGGGTTTATGTTTTTGATTCTGAGAAGCTTGGGCGTATTGCTAAAAAATATGGTTGTATTGTTGCGGATAAGCAGACAACAAAGACGAGTTCTGCAGGTGTCAGCGCATCAAAAGATGAAAGTCAAGTCGATGAAAATCGGTTGGTTTCTGAAAAAACCCCCAATTTAGGAAGTGAAGAAACGGGAAAACAGGTGCAGGCACCTGTGAAAGTTGTCCAGCTTGTCCACTCGTCCGCAAACTTGATCCTCGAAGACCTGATAGGCAAAACCAAATCAGTCGGCTTGTTGCCTCCACGTTTTGGAGTTGAAAACTGCGTAATCTGTGGAGTTAAATGCGAATCGTATTGGCAGTTTACGCTTTTTGATGAGTCTTGGGGTTTTCTCTGTGGACCATGTGGTCAGAAACTCTCCGACAAATTAAGCAGCCACGATTAGTGAGAGGTAAATGGGGTTGGCTGGACTTACACCCGAAGATGGCATTCTTGGCAACAAAACCAAAACTGAAGATAAACCGTCTTCCAAGGGAGATGTCGGGTCCAGCCCCCTATGCCCTAAATGCCGCTCAAGAAGAGTCTGGAGAGATGCCAAGCGCTATACTCCACAAGGATTTGAGATTCAAAGATGGTCT
>Ga0210092_1000058_pt1 | contig 9459 bp, 8 predicted proteins | sample WestPond_TuleB_D_FD_185585 | JGI IMG/M metagenome (GOLD analysis project Ga0210092, IMG submission 185585) | Wetland microbial communities from the San Francisco Bay, California, USA, that impact long-term carbon sequestration -... | ecosystem: Environmental > Aquatic > Marine > Wetlands ...
CCGCACGCCATAAACGGCCGGCCCGATTTCGATATTGCGACAGGTAATATCAAAGCATCCGGAAAAGACCAACCCGGCCCCGCCGCCTACGGCAGCGATCTTCCAGTTTTCCACTGTTATATTATGGGGATGATAGGTCGAACTGTCACCACTGCGACCCCACAGCGAGGTGTCGGCCCGCCCCCAGTGCACCATCAAGGCGCTCGACATACTGTCATGCGGCGGAATAGTTATATTCCTCAGCGTTATGTCATGGGAATCCCCGGTGATTATGATAATATCGCCATCACGACGATCCGCTGATGCCGTAACGCCATCGATTACGATATCATGAAACCCCTCCCCCGTGGCGTAATTGCCGATACAAATGGCCGTGCCGTAGCTGCCATCGGCATTATATGATCTTGCCCCGCCGGCATGGATGATCAGATTTTGGACTTTGGTGCCGCTCTGGAGACACAGTCCCCGCCGCCGCTCTTTCAGCTGAAAAAGGAGAGTCGCCCCGCGCCCGACCAGAGTCACGTTCTGTGGCAATGCCAATGAGTCGGTAAGAGAATAAGTCCGGCCGCTGTCGAGCAAAAAAGTGAATCCTTCGGGATATTGACGCGCCGTTGAATCAATGAGAGCGCGGAGCTTGAATGTGACATCCGTCTTGCCGTCACCGATAATACCATGGTCGGATGCAGAAATGATAATTCCCTGACAGTTTCCGAGACCGGCTGTCACCATCCAGATTACCATGAGAAACATGCCGCACCGACTGATCATGATCTGACCTATATTGAGGATCATTCCTATGCCAATACAAACGGCCGGGAACATTTGCCCCCGGCCGTATTATTATACAATCAAAATTCAGAATCTATCCGGCGATCAAAATCCATAAATTTCGCCGAACTTCGCCTTCATATAATCAATCAGCGGCTGATGCGACAGCGGCTGGCCGGTGACCTTCTGGCACAACCGTCCGGCCCGGTACCGCAGTCCCTGTTTATGGATCTTTTCACGGAGCCATTCCCGAAGTGTCAACAGGTCTCCCTTTTCGAGCCTGGCGGTCAGATCGGGAATCTCCTGTTTGATCTTGGCGAAAAACTGCGCCGCGTAGAGATTGCCCAGCGAATAAGTCGGGAAATAACCGATCAGCCCCGCCGACCAGTGGACATCCTGCAGGCAGCCGTTGGCGTCATGATCGACAGCGATACCGAAATATTTCTTGAAGCGGCTGTTCCATTCACCCGGAATATCGGCCGGCTTGAGTTGCCCGGTCATAAGGGCCCGCTCCAGTTCGAAGCGCAGCATGATATGCAGATTGTAAGTCACTTCATCGGCCTCTACCCGGATATATGACGGCGCCACATTATTGACGGCTTTGTAAAAGTCATCCAGCTCCACTCCGTCCAGAGAATCGCGGAAAATCCGTTTGGCCTGCGGGAAGAAATAAACCCAGAATGCTTTGGAACGCCCGACCATATTTTCCCACATCCGGGACTGCGATTCATGGATCCCCAGTGAGGCGGCATCGCCGGTCGCCAGTCCCAGATATTTCTCCCGTTCCAGCGCCATATCGTAAAGCGCATGACCGGCTTCATGAATGGTGCCGAATAGCGCATCATTAAGACGGCGCGGATTATACCGGGTCGTAATTCGGGTGTCGCCGGGGCCGATACCGATCGTCATCGGATGGACGGCGATATCGAGACGCCCATGGGTGAAATCGTACCCCATCGCCGCCGCGACCATCTCCCCGAAAACCTTCTGCCGTTCGACATCATACGGCCGTTCGACAATGGAAACATCCGGCTTCTTTTTCGAATTGTTGATTTTGGACAGGAGAGAAACCAGTTCTATACGCACTTTTTCGAATACAACGGCGATCTCCTCGACCGATGCCCCCGGCTCGTAATTGTCCAGAAGAGCGTTGTATGGCTCGCCGGTATACCCATAGGCGTCAGCTTTGCGACGACAGAGCGTCACGATCTTTTCCAGCCAGGGCTGGAATTTCTTGAAATCTGACGCTTTCCGGGCGGCGGCCCATTCATTGTGCGCCAGCACGGTCGTCTTGTTGAATTCTTCTACCAACTCTTTGGGCAGCTTGGTCTCTTTATCATAGTTATGGCGCAGTTCGCGAATATTGGCAGCGATAATAGAATCAGGGTCTTTGACCAGATCTGAGCCCTCTACGATCGCTATCAACTCCCCGACTTTCGGGTCGGTGAATTTGTCGTGAACCATCCCGGCGAGCATGCTCATCTGCTGCGCGCGGAAGGCGGCAGCCCCGGGCGGCATATAGGTTTGTTGATCCCACTCTAATACTGCCTGGGTGGATGCCAGCGTGGCCATTTCCCGGGCCCGCAAAGCCAGTTCATCGTAAGCATTTTGTGGTGTCATATAAGCTCCATATTTCGGCGGTCGGGATTATCAAACCCATTGATCTCCCCCGCCTCTTTATCCATTATCCTGATTTTCCATTTCAGTATCGGGGCTCGACGATGTGAGGCTAATTTCCTCGATCTCCCTGATTTTTTCAATGACCAGTATAGGGAGATCGAGCCAATCTGTCAATAACAGATGCCGTCCCGACATGGGGTCATCCTCCCGCTCCGGTATGGGCGCCGTCCCATATTTTAGACTATGGGGACGCTCCCTTACTTCCGCGGTAATACCATACCATTCATAAACATACAGAATATCTGAGTGACGGCATCCGCTTTGCCTTTCTGAGGGCAATGAGAAAAACCTGTCAATTGATGATTGGGGGGAATTGAGTATGCGGAAAGCTCGCCGCGAAAAAAGCGCGCTGCAACGGCTTCTCTATGGCATCAGTCATGTCCTTCTGGGCATCACCGTTGTCGTCATGGTGCTGACCCTCGCTCAGTGCACCATCAAGAAGCCGGAAGCTCCCAGCTGGCGCACCAATATGGTAGTCCCGCTTGCCAACAAGACCTGGGACATGAACGAACTCATTCGAAAAATCAACCAGGAAAACCTGTCGATCGACTCGGCGGGAAATCCGTATTTTTACTATTCTCACCTGCTCGATACGGTAACGGTCAACGGATCATTCTCCGTACCCACCGTTTCCCAGAGCGTGTCCGAATCGCTCGGCGTGGTAGAGTTGAATCCGGCCGTCGGCCAGGACGTCACCATCAATTTAGGCGATTATGTCTCGCTCCAGTCCGGGAACGTGCCGCCGGCCGCGTTTGATGTGTCTCAGGCGCTCCCGGCCCTTGCCGATTTTGTCACGGCCACGATCTCCAATGGCACGGTGGCGATTCATGTCGAAAATGATTTTGGTCTTGACCTCGATACCGTCCATGTCACAGTCACCGACGTTGTCAACAGCACCCAATTGGATTCCTATTCTATCCCCGGCGGTCTGCCGTCAGGTCAGGCCAACACCCATAATACCAATCTGGCCGGACGCACCATTTCCAATCAATTGTCGGTTCTGATTCACTGCCATACTCCGGGCGCAACCTCCTTCTCTCTCTCCGGAAAAACCATGACCTGCTCGGCAAGCATGCCGAATGGGATTGATGTCATAGCGGCCACAGCCAAAACGCCGGAAATTCAGAAATCATTCGATCAAGCTATCGATATCACCAGCGAACACCTTTTGCAGACGGCCGACATATCGGGCGGCCGCGTGGTTCTTGATCTTCAAAATCAGACCAATCTGGCGGCGAATCTGGTCATAACACTGCCGGATTTAAAAAACGGCGGGGATCCTCTGGTTGTGAATCAACCGGTCACGGCCGGGCAGACCCGTCAGTTTATTTATAATCTGACCGGTTACACTCTGGAGCCGTCGGATCAGACACTTCCCCAGTCACTGGCCATGCATGTCGATTTGGTGGTGGACTCGTCCGGCATTCCGGTCACTGTCCATGCCGGTGATAAGGTGCATGTTACGGCCAGCGTGGAAAATGTCAGCTTCGCCGACGTTCAGGGGATTATCGCCCCGACCACAGCCAGCTTCGCCAATATTCAGCAGGATATCGATATCCCCAAGGGGTTCGACAATGTTCAGCTTCCCGGAGCACAACTCAAACTTGACGTCAAAAACACTGTCAATATTCCGGGATCGTTTTCAATAGTCGTTTCCGGCAATAACGGTCAGCAGAAGACGATCACCGGCACCATCCAGCCGGGAACGCAAGAGTCGCCGGTCACGACCATTATCGTCGACAATGATCTCACCGCCTTCATGAACCCGGTTCCCAGTCAGATTACAGCCAATGGTAGCGCCACTTTCGGCGATGGCGTCACGACCGGATCGATCACGCCGACCGACTTTGTCATCGGCACCATAACGCTCAGTTCCCCCCTGCAGCTCATCATCGACTCGACCACTTTTGACGGCGGCGCGGAGGGAAACCATATCAATTTTGATACGGCCGCAGTCAACGGCCTGAAACTCGCGCAATTTCACGCGACTGTCACCAACCATCTCCCGATCGGAGTCTCCGCCGAATTTTTGATGAGCGGCGATTCAGCCACCCTGTACACCAATCCCGAGGTGCGCCTGGGACCGGTGGTCATCACCGCCGGAACGCTCAATCCCGACGGCACCGTGGCAGCGGCAACTATTTCGCAAAATGCAATCAGCATGGATTCTCTCATGGCCCGCGTGCTTTTGCATGACACCCTCTGGGTGGGAGAACTGATAACGCTGCAAAGCACCCAGGGATCACCGGTGCGCCTTTTGGCCACCGATTCCTTCTCGATCAGCGGCTATATCGATGTCGAATACAGTTTCGACCAATCAGTCTGGGGGACCAAATGAAGACCATCCATAGCACTCAAAATAGAAACGCCGGAGAAACTATGAAAGCCATCATCTTTATGGTGCTGCTTTGCGGACTTATCGCCGCGCTGCTTCTGGTTCCTTCCGCCGCGGCCACCGGGCTCACCAATGCCCGTGCCATGGGAATGGCCGGCGCCTATATGTCTTTGGCCAAGGGATATCAATGTCCCTCTTATAACCCGGCCAATCTCGGCTTTGCTTCACAGCATATGAACGGCTTTCAGTTGTTTGGAGTCGGCGTGTCGGTATCCAATAACAGCTTTTCGCTCAACGATTACAATTCCTATACCGGCGCCACCCTCGATGAAGCCGACAAAACCGAGCTTCTGGACAAAATCCCCTCCGATGGATTGAAATTATCCGCCGATGCCGAAGTCGGCGCATTGTCGATCGGCATGGGAAATATGGCCCTCTCCTTTTCCGGCATCGGGGCAGTTGAGGTCAATATGAGCCGCGACGTCGCGGAACTGCTGCTCAAAGGAAATACCCTGGCCGATACTATCAGCCTCGACGGCACCTATGCCGAGGGGTACGGGCTGGCGTCGGCCAATTTGTCCTACGGGCACGATATCTATAAAAATGTTGACCGCGAATTATCGGTCGGCACCACCGTGCGGTATCTGCACGGTTTCGGCTATGAAGAAGTGACCGAGCTTAACGGTCATGCCGTGACGCTGGCCACCGGGTTCAACGGGGCCGGCAGCATGATTTCGCGCACCGCTCTGGGCGGCGCCGGGTATGCCGTTGACCTCGGCGCAGCGCTCAAGCTCAGCAAAAGCTACACAATCGGAGCCACCTGGTCAAATTTTATGAGCCGGATATCGTGGAGCAAAGATACCAAGGAGCATCGCTACAGCTTCAGCTTCGATACCCTCACGGCTGCCAATATGGGCAAAGACTCGATCATCACCAAGCATGATACCACAGTCGATATCGCCGCGTTCACGACCCATCTCCCCTCGCTTCTGCGGCTCGGCCTGGCCAAGACGACCGGCCGGCTGCAATGGGCGGTTGATTGGGAGCAGGGTTTCAAAACCGGCGCCGCGACCAGTTCCCGGCCGCGCATCTCCACCGGCGCCGAACTGCGCTTTATCCCCTGCATCCCCCTTCGGGTCGGTTATGCCCTGGGCGGCAAGCAGGGAACGACCTATGCGGCCGGCACCGGTCTCGACTTCAAGTTCTTTTATATCGATCTGGCTGCAGCCAATTACAACGCCATCAGCGGCTCGGCCGGCAAGGGTCTCAACGTTGCCGTCGCCAGCGGCTTCCGATTCTAAAGGGAGGATATCATGACCTTTTTCAGGCGGACCATGTCGAAAATCTACCGGACATTATCGGTCAAGCTCATTGTGTCTCTTGTCGTCAGCGGGTCGGCGGCTGCGATGCCGCCGCACCCCGATATCGAAGCTAAAATCGACAGGGGCGAAATTCAGGCGCCGTTTGTGAACGCACAACACCAGATCGGCACCCCGGCCATGAAGATCAACGCCCCGGCCAGCGTCGCCAGTCCCAAAATAACCGGCACCTATAAAGCGCTCTGCATCCTGGCCGATTTTTCCGACAAACCGGCACAGGCCAATCCGTTCTCCTTCGATACCCTCATCTTCGCGGTCCGCTCCGGCACCGTCCATGATTATTATGACGAGGTCTCCTACGGTCAACTCGATATGGTGACCGTCAACCTCCCATCCGCTCTGGGCTGGAAACGGGCGCCGCAAACCTATGCTTATTATGTGAACAGCGCCTATGGTATCGATTCCCCCTACCCCCATAATTCGCAGAAACTGTGCGAGGATCTGGTCGATCTGGTCAACTCCGTGGTCGATTTCTCGCAGTACGATAATAACGGTGACGGGTATGTCGATGTCGTGATGATCGTACATGCCGGTCCCGGTGCGGAATTTACCGGCCAGACCACCGATATGTGGTCGCACAAATGGTCGATTACCCCCCGCTCCAAAGACGGCGTCTATATTTCCGATTATACGGTCATGCCGGAGTACTGGAGCTCTCCGGGCGATATGACCATCGGCGTCTTCTGTCATGAGCTGGGACACGCCCTGGGTCTTCCCGACCTGTATGACACCGACAACAGCTCCTACGGCACCGGCCGCTGGTCGCTCATGTCCACGGGCAGTTGGAATGGAAGCCTGGGATCATCCCCGTCGCACCCGGACGCCTGGTGCCGTTCGCAAGTCGGCTGGATGGCTCCGACCAATGTCGCGGTCAACCAAACCGGCGTCTCGATTCCGAATATTGAGACCACAGCCAGAGCCTATCGCCTCTGGTCATCAGGCGCTGCCGGCAACGAATATTTTCTCGCGGAGAATCGCCAGCAAACCGGCTACGACGCCGGGCTTCCCGGGTCTGGTCTTCTGATCTGGCATATCGATGAATCGAAAGGGAATAATGACTCCGAGTGGTATCCGGGGCACACGTCATCGGGCCACTACGAAGTCGCCCTGGAACAGGCTGATAACAACTTTCAACTTGAAAAACATACGTCACTGGGTGACGCTTCCGACCCCTTTCCGGGTTCAACCAATAACACGTCCTTTGCGCCGACCTCATCACCCAACTCCAACAGCTATGCCGACGCCGGAACTTTTGTCGCCGTCACCAATATCTCGGCCTCGGGGCCGACTATGACCGCCGATTTCGCCGTATCACTGTCGGCCGGGATCGACGATACCCATCCGGCCGCGTTGCCGCAGCTCGCGCTGGGGCAAAACTATCCCAACCCGTTCAACCCCTCGACCAAATTCAGCTTCTCCGTTCCCTCTACCCGTACGGTCGAAGTCAACGTCTATAACCTGTTGGGTGAGCGGGTCACACAATTGGCGGCAGGTGTCTATTCCGCCGGCAGCTATACCCTCACCTGGGATGGCACCGACACCAACGGGCAAAAAGTTTCAAGCGGCGTATATTTGTATGAACTCACGGCCGGCGATGAACACAAGGTCAAAGAAATGATTCTGCTGAAGTAACGGCAGCCAAGCCCCCCCTCACCGGCGCTCCTGACCCTTCAGGGCGCCACCTAACGACAAAAGCCTCCTGCCCCGCAGGAGGTTTTTGTCTAATCAGTGGTGCCGGCTGAAACGTCGATACCCGCGGGGAATTCGCGCCCGTGGGATTTTTTCTCCCGCTTGCGTTTCATGAAGCAGGCTTTGCACAGTTTGGGATCTTCCGTGTATCCCTTTTCTGCGAAGTACTCCTGGGCCTTGATGGTGAAAACGAACTCTTCACCGCAATCGGCACAAATCAGGATCTTGGTCTCAAATACAGTATCCATGACCCCCCTCTCGGGCCGAAACTGTTACATCCCTGTATGCGTTCGAGTCAGTCCTTTACGCAGGTAAAGGATTACCTTCTTGACGCCAGTATATAAATCAGTTAAAAGTCTTTGTCAAATAAAAAGTTCGGGCTTTTTGATGCGAGCAGCAAGTGGCCGGCCAGGGTCCCGACCCGGGATATTTGAATCACCTTATCGAATGATTTGCTATCGCCGCCCGGCACAGGGAGCCGGTCCCGCTTTGAATACAAAATTTATGAGGCGAACGGCATCAGCCACATTCAGGGAACCATCACAATTGACGTCGCCGGTTTGCCATACCGGCAACGGAGGTGGACCGTTCTTGAAAATCTTATTGATGATATATGTAATATCGCCCACATTGACCAGGCGATCATAGTTGGCGTCGCCGTACGGCAAGACGACCGTGCTGAGATAATAGGACAAATCCACCGGGGTCAGGGAGATCGCTGAGGGAATGGCCACGATCTGATCGTAATCTCCGATAAACGGAATGAAAATTTTCGAGGCGCCGTTATTGACGTTGAAGGTCGTGACGACCGAATCAAAAGATCCCCGCGACGCCACCACCGTGAGCGCCCATTCGGTAAGCTGGCGGCGCGTGGGAACTTCGTAGGTCATGTTATTTACTCAATGTAATTATCCGGAATCCACCCGCTGCGGCCATCGGCAGAAGAGCACCACAGCCAGCCGCTCTCTGCAAAATGGACGATCAGCTCATCGCCGACTTTCACATCAAGTTCGGCTGCGGAATAATCGCGGAGCAGAATGCCGGTATCTCCGCTGATTCTGATCCAGCTTTCGGGCGCCCAGCCGCTTTTGCCGTGCCGCGACGTACACCAAATCCAGCCGGGATTATTGGGATCGCGCTTGCCGAGCGTAACCTCTTCGCCCGCGCGCACGATGATCGGATCGGTGAATTTGGTTTGATGAGCGGTTATGACGCGAGTTGCTTGCATCATAAAGCCGGAAGCAGGTTGTTCGCCAACAAGAGGAGCAGCAGAACTCCGACTATAAAGCGATAAATGATGAACAGGTAGGTCGAGTGCTTTTTCAAGTAGCCGAGCAGAAACGCGATGGAGGCATAGCCGACAATGCCTGCGATCACAGTAGCAATGATTAAATTCAGTGCGCCGATTTGCAAAGACAATAGCGCATGGCGCTGTTCGATGAGTTCAAACATACCGGCGGCAACCGCCTGGTGGAGGTGGAACTGCCGGAAGATATCGCCGGGATTCTGGAGATCACCGGGGTGGTCGATTCGGCCGGTCGGGAATATGTCGCCCGCCATCAGGCCGGTCGCGATCCGAGCCATCGGTTTTATTCCCCCGAAGAACGG
>Ga0210092_1000060_pt1 | contig 9449 bp, 6 predicted proteins | sample WestPond_TuleB_D_FD_185585 | JGI IMG/M metagenome (GOLD analysis project Ga0210092, IMG submission 185585) | Wetland microbial communities from the San Francisco Bay, California, USA, that impact long-term carbon sequestration -... | ecosystem: Environmental > Aquatic > Marine > Wetlands ...
CCCGGTCCCGGTCACCTTCTTTTCGGTGACAAAAAAGCCGAAATCCCAGATCGATGAGACCGGAGACATGCGGCTTGACGTATCGACCGTGACATATTTGTGACTGCCATAGCCGATGACACCCATATTCTTCCACCCCCAGGTGACACTGTCCGGCGACCATATTTTGAATCCCAGACTCATCCCCAACCATTTGACATCGTTGACAATGCCGACATTGATGGCAAAGCTCTGGTCGGTCTGAATGGTGTCCCCCATGGAATTGGAAAGGTAAATGGTATTGGCCGCCTGTCCCAGGCCCGCCAAAACAAGAACAAGACAGAACGCGAATGTAATGCGTCTCATGACTTGTCCCTCCCGTATAAATGTTTTCGGTTTCGGCGCTATGCGCGCACCGATAATGATCAGCTTTAGAAAGCGGGTTGGAAAATGTATATAGTGCGAGGAGAGCCGGTCGCAGGATACAAAGTCCCGCTGACATATTACCTTACACCGCAATATAATGAATTGTTCCGATTATCCAAGAGTTTTTTGACAGGCAATGAACACCAGCGATATTTCCTTGCGTCTTTGGAGTCACCCTGCGTAAATAAGGAGTACATCAGCCCTGATTGTCACATTACGCTTTTTTGAATTGAGGAAAACTGTCTGATTTAACAAGCAAGGAATACCTGAATTATGGCGAAGAAAAAAGAGACCAGGATGTTGCCGCGGAGCAAAGGGAAACTCGGATATACTACCTCCAATGTTTTCCGGGCGCCGCTCAAAAAAGTCTGGGAGGCTGTCGTCGATCCCAAACATCTCAAGAAGTATTTTGTCGATGGCCAGGACGGGACATTCGGCCCCGGCCTCGAACCGGTGACCTGGACATGGAAAGAGTGGGGCGGTTGGACATTCTATCCGGTCAAATTCGAAAAGGAAAAAGAGATTGTCTTTTTGGCGCCGGACATGGATAATAAATGCCTGATGACCATCCGCTTCGAATTTCTGCGCAAGGACGGCAAAACGGTCTTCCGGGTTCATGAGATGGGTTACAAAGCAGGTCAGCTTAAGCAGGCGTTCATGATGTGCGAGGGGTGGACCGAATTCCACACCGGCCTCAAGGCGTATATCAAATTCGGGGCTGACCTGCGCAAGGCGTAGCGCCGCTTCGTCGATAGATTGCATCATTAATAAAGGTCGAGACCGGCATGGTCTCGACCCTATTTTTTGACCATATTGGGATTCGGATCACGACAAGGATTACGGCATTCACGGGCAACAATCCAATACCGGGGCCGGCCCGCTTTTAAAGATATAGTTGATATGGTAGACCGCATCTCCCACGTTGACTTTGGTGTCATGATTGGCGTCTCCCTTGCATAGGGGTGCCGGCGCCGCGCCACTTTTAAAGATATAATTGATGAGATAAACCGCATCCCCGACATTAAGCTTCTTGTCTTCGTTGGCATCACCGCACAGATACTGGCAGGCGTCACCCACGCCGTTTCCGTCAAAATCAATCTGACCAGGATTGGCTAAGGTCGGACAATTGTCGCAGGCATCGGCAATGCCGTCATGGTCGGTATCGACTTGTGACGGATTCGGCACGGTTATACAGTTGTCGCAGACATCCGGAATCCCATCACCGTCGGTATCCGGTCCGGGGCATTCGGCCACCGTAACGATCTGATTGGGCGATATGTTGGTAAGAACCGACACCTGTCCCGACGGCCAGTCCAGCACCAGCGAATCTATCTGGGCGGCGTCGCCCAGCCCGAAATGCCCTATTAAACTGCTGTGCCCAAGAAAGCTGTTCTGGGCAGAAATTTCTCGAAGTTGCCAATAGGTTTTCCCGAAAATTGTGGCCTTGACCCGCATCTTCACGCCGATACCCGCACGGTTCGCTTTCGTGCCGACCGGCTTGACTTCCAGCCAGCCGTTGGAACCAGCTGTTGTATTGTGCAGCAACGAACGGTCCCCGGTCGGTCCGGCCACCAGCAAATCCATCTTGCCGTCATTGTCATAATCGCCAGCGGCACAGCCCCAGGTCGAGACATTGTAATTATTTAACGGTGTGCCGATAATTTCGGTGAAGGTTCCGTCTCCGTTGTTCTGGAAATAGCTGTCGAAACTGTTGTCATTGGCCACAAAACAGTCAAGATCGCCGTCGTTATCAAAGTCAGCCCAAACCTGCCCGGTCGAGACTTTTGCTTCCGTCACGATCGGGTCGCCGGTAACCCGGACATACGTGCCACCATCGTTGCGATAAAGATTGTTGGGGCGAAGCGCCGGATTGGCGCCGCCCCAGTTGGTGCGAAATCCATCAAGATCACCGTCATTGTCATAATCAATCGTATTCCAGACCTGACCGTCAGCATTGTCTGTTGCCATCGGGCCGGTCGTGATGCGGACGAATCCTGCGGAGCCGGTTTCTTTCAGCATATTCCTATATATGTAATCTGTTCCACCCGAGGCGTTGGCAGGGCCGGTTCCGACGAAAAGGTCTAGGTCGCCGTCCTGATCGAAGTCGGTCCAGTTAGCCGACGTGTACGGGGCAAGTCCGGTGGAGACAACACCAGTATCAATTCGGGTGAATGTAAAATTGGGAGGCCCGTCATTATGGTAAAGCCGACTGGGACGGCTGGTCCCCAGTCTCATGAACCCATTGGGAAGAGTAATATACAGATCGACATAGCCGTCATTGTCATAATCGCCCCAGGCAGGGCTCCAGCCGGCCGATGCCACACTGGTGGCGAAATCTCCGGATGCTGCCGCGACAAAGACGCCATTATTATTGCGGTAAAGCGTCCCCTTTTCCCCAGCGACAAAGCAGTCGATCCAGCCGTCGTTGTCGTAGTCGGCAAAACTGACGCCGCGGTAGAAATTGGTGTCGGCGTCAAAGGCCGAGGACACCTTGGAAAAGGTGCCGTTCCCGTTGTTGTGGTAAAGATCACATCCTAAATGGGCAACCATAAAAGCATCCTGCCAGCCGTCATTGTCATAATCGACCCACGCACAGCCGACATATTGGGCGCCGGTGCTGTCGGCGTTAAAGGGTGCACTGATTTCCGGAACCAACTCAAACGTCTGGGCCAGGGCCGCGACCGGCACCATCGCAACCATCGTATAAAGTACGGCCGCCAAAAGCCATACCCGTCTCCGTTGAATACCTGCCATAGTAACCACCATTCTCCTGACGTTTCCACATGACTGCAAACCGGGAGCGGATAGAGTTCGCTCCAGTTTGTGTCCACGCCGGCACCCTCACCTTGCGGGTGCCGCATATATGGAAAACGCGAGATGGACCGGATTTGTCCGGGTTTCTTCGTGAATGGCACATCCGCATCGCGAACGGCACTCAAATGGACGGGGGAATTGACGGACTATCGGGACATGAGGTTTTTAAGAGCGTTGCGCCGCGCACGGCTCAGCCGCAGGCGTATGCCGGAATCCAGGGTCACCTGGCAAATCCCGAATCGTGCGGGAGAAATCCGTTGCACATGGGCCACGTTCACTATCGCGCCGCGATGAATCCGAACGAACTGCTCCGGCGGCAACGAGCTTTCCAATGATGTCAGCGATTCCGGCAGCAGGTGCCTGCCTCCGGCTGTATGTGCAATAACATAATGATCCGCCGCTTCCAGCCAGAGGATATCGGCCAGTTCAAGTCGGATAATCCGGTGGCGGTCCTTGACAAAAATTTGCTGTCGAAATTCCGACCTCCTTGCCTGACCTTGGGATGATTGTCGGTCGTATTGCCAGTCATGAAGCAGACTTTTGAGCCGCCGCTGTTGCGGGGCCTCAGAGCGATGGAGGAGGTGCTTGGCACGGGACAGCGCCAGGGCAAACCTGGCCTGTGAAAACGGCTTCAGCAAATAGTCCAGGGCATGCGCGTCGAATGCCTTTACCGCATACCTGTCAAAGGCTGTGACAAATATCACCGCCGGCATGACCGACGGGCCAACAGCCTGAATCACTGCAAAACCATCAATGACAGGTATCTGAATATCCAGAAAGACCAGATCGGGCCTTTCTTCCACTATCATGTCAACCGCCCGGCGGCCGTCGGCGCATTCGCCGATCACGCTTACCTCGGGATCATCCAGCAAAAGCCGTCTAAGCAGTCGACGGGCCGGAGCCTCATCATCCACAATCAATACTCCAAGAGGCCCTTTCTCCCCGATCATAGAGCCTCCGGATTAGTCAGTGGAATCTCCAGGTGCACCAGAGTGCCACCCCCCGCGCCTGCCGTGACTCGAAACAGGTACTGATCTCCGTAGAGAATCCGAAGCCGCTCCTCGGTCAGGCGGTATCCACGCCCGGAACTACCCATCTGATCGGCTGCCGTAGTCATAGCGACCCCGGCGTCCTCAATCTCCAGTACCAGCCGCTCCATCAAGATAAACGCGCGCAGCGAAATACACACCCGCCCGCTGGTGCGTTCCAGGACATGCTTGACCGAATTTTCCACCGATGGTTGCAGCACGAATGACGGAACCATGTGCATCTGTGTTACCGGGCTTATTTCAATGCACACGTCCAGCCGATCCCCGAACCGTGCTTTGACAAGATCCAGATAACGTTCCACCAGTTCGATTTCCTGGGCAAGCGTTACCAGGTCATGCTCACCCCTTTCCAGACTGAGCCGGAGCAGTTCACCCAACTTGGCGGTCAGATCGTAAGCTTTTGTGGATTCACCCTCAAGAATCGCCGAGGACACGGTGTTCAACGCGTTGAACAGAAAATGCGGCTGAATCTGCGCCCGCAAGGCCCGCAACTGGGCCAGGGCCAGCTGGGAACGAAGCTCCGAGGCTTGCATCTCTCTCTCGTGCCAGCGGCGGTAGTACCAAAGTCCCTGCTCCAACCCGACAGTTCCCCAAAAGGCCAGAAAATAATATGTGGAATGCTGAAAGAGGGAAAATCGCAACATCTGATCAAAATGCGCCAGGCGCGGAATCTGGATATTCATCGTCAAAAGCCAGGCGTAAATTGTCACATATGCCGCTGTAATCAATATGCTGCAGGCAAGCAGCAGCGAGATATTTTTTGGCCAGTTTATATATTGCGGTCGAAAGCGATGAGCGAGCCAGAGGATAACCGGAGTGGCTAGAAAACCCCATGTAAACCAGACCACATGCTTGATCAACACCAAACCCCACCAGGTCCAGGGATCCGGAGGAGGCGAGAAAAATTCCCAATGTATCGCGGATAGCCACGATATTGCCGACCAGAATCCGGCCACCGCCAGCCAGCGCCTGTTCCGGTTGGGTATGAGCTTGCGGAAAAGAGCAGTGGTCTCGGTATTGAAAATATTCATCGTCTGCAATGGCTTAACTTTAGCTCGGGCATTGCCAATCCAAAGACGGTTCCACCGACCTGGCGGGCGATGGAACATCCGGCGCTTGACGTGATGCAGGTGTCCTCATTGGTCATGATCTAACTGCCTTTGCCAATCATACGGATAGAACATGATCCTGTTGGTCGGTGTTTCCCGATTTGAAAGCTCAATTTTATTCAAGAACTGACTTACGGGAAGATATACGAGCCCGAGAGAGATGTTTGTTCTTGATTCTCAATCCCTGAAGACCGGTCACCCACGCGACAGCATAAAAGCGCCTCCCCGATGCGCATTGAAAGATTGGGACATAAATTGACCTCTGATTTTCAAACCCTTATTATTAGAGACCGCCTGCGGCGGGCAGGCTCACACTGTCCCGCTTGACCTCCCTCAGCAAGGCATTTAACAGTAATATCTGTTTTTTAGAGCCCTTTTTTAAAACATCCTGAATTTCGGTCTGATAGGCATTGACAAAAGAGGGATCATCGAACCAGGAGTCAAGACATTTAAACTTAGAAGATGTCAGCCCGGTTCCATCGGCGGAAAAGATGGGGCGGTAGGTGCGGCTGCGGCTGTCCCATAAAAAGTCAAGGGATGCGGTCCCGGATACGAACGAGATGTCGTCATGAGTTTCTTCGCTGGTACTGCTATCCTTAAGGTTCCCGGGCCAAAAATGGAACTTATATCGCAGGCTGATCTCATCTTTTCCATTATGCAGTGACTTCACTTTGGCAACTATCTCGCGGTTGAGTTGGGTCCAGCCGGTAAGATGCATTTCATGAACCGCAGAGAGACAATCATAAACTCGTCCATTAATCAACTTGAAAAATCTGAAGAGATCTCGATATATGCCGGAGCCATGATCGGTTACTTCATATGTATAGAATGTCCTGGTCGGGCCGTGGTTATCTAGTATATGGATTTCGGGGTCTTTATACGCGAAATCCATATCCCTTTCATAAATGATTCGCCAATTAGTTGAGAACGACTTGAGCACAAGAAGAACGTATCCCGTTGACATGCTGTAACCCGTAAGGCATAGAATTTCGGGAGTCACATCGGTGTCGAGATTGCTTACCATCACACGAAGATAGCCAAAATCCCACTCGGGCTTAACGGAATCACCGGGACGTATAATGTTGAAAAGCTCCCACATTATCTCTCCAGGTGAGTCCTTTGTCCTGAACCGTTTCAATTTATCGACGAGTTCAGCTGGAACCGGTATGTTTTGGGCGTAATTGTGGTTCTCAACCTCAGCGGTGTCGACAACTTTGAGCAGCTTGAACGGAGGTTTCAGCAGATCAATACGTCTTAGCAGCAACGTGTCTCCCCTGAATGAAGTCTGAGCGGAGTAATCATCTCCATAGTCGGGGTCTTGCCAATGAACTCTGATAGTATCGCCGTCGGTGAAATAGGTACCGTCGTAACTTTCTGGTCCTATTGGCTTCACGCCTTCGCTGGTGGAGTCAGTCCCGATTCGTTGAATGATGCGCCGGTACGTTCCATCGTTCCCAAATTGAATTTGGACATACTTTACGGATTTGTCTTCGGCGCTAAAATATGCTGATGAGACAAGATTCAGTATCTGCCAGGTACCGATCAGCGGAGTGACGGAATCCACGGTGACCAATGACTGGGCGCTCAACCCGGGGGTCGACAAAAGGCACAACAATGAGCAGACGCAAAAATAGAGCAAATTTATATTCATCCCCCGGCCGGGTGCACGGGACGTTCGTCCCGGACAATTATTCCGATATCGAATCTTGATCCTCAACCCCTGAACCCCGGTCGTCCACGCGACAGCATAAGTGTGCCTCCCCGGCACAAAGCGGAGGAGGTAGGATTCGAACCCACGGTACCTTGCGGTACAACGGTTTTCAAGACCGCCGCTTTCGACCACTCAGCCACTCCTCCGTATGACTTGGCAGGGGTAAAAATCGCATCTGGAGAGGCGATTGTCAAGAACGAATAACACGCCTCCCGCCTGGGGTCTCGCCGGCTCTCGTTTACAGTCAATCTGCACCCAAAGTGAAACCCTCCAGACAGCCAGTCGTATTATCACTGTAACAGATATCTGCTATTGTCAAAATATTTCGGGGAAGGACAAGGAGTATGATTTCTCGCGCTAAAACCTTCACCATCGCCGTTTTTCTTCTCCTCACTCTCGTCTCCCCCTCACACGCTCTTCAGAACCGTTATCCCGGAAAGCACTGGATGCAGTACGCCACTCCGGAGGAGGCCGGCTTTTCCGCCGAAAAACTGGTCAAAGCCCGCGCTTTCTATGATTCGACACAGGCCTCCGCCCTCTTTGTCGTCTATAAAGGGGCCGTGATCGCCGACTGGGGTGAAACCGCGCGGCGGTTTCGATGTCACAGCGCCCGCAAGAGCCTTATGAGCGGGATGTACGGCATTTATATCGACAACAGCACCATCGACACCAGCCTGACTCTGGAAAAATTGGGAATCGACGATTCTCCGTCGCCTCTGACCCCTCAGGAAAAGCAGGCCCGGATTGCCGACCTCCTGGCCGCCCGTTCCGGCATTTATCTCTTGGCGGCCTACGAACCGGCCTCCAATCCCAAGCCGCCCCGGGGCAGTTTCGCCCCCGGCACGAACTGGTGCTATAACAACTGGGACTTCAACACGCTCTTGACCATTTTCGAGCAGATTACCAAGACCAAATTTTTCGATGAATTCGACAAGCAGTTCGCCAAACCGCTTCAGATGGAAGATTACAGCCCTGAGAATGGCTATTATCACTTTGAACGGGACAAGTCGAGCCACCCGGCCTATCCGTTTCGGATGTCGGCCCGCGATATGGCCCGCTATGGCCTCCTTTATCTGGATCATGGGGCGTGGAACGGCAAACAGATTCTCTCCGAAAAATATGTCGCCCACAGCACCTCACGGATTTCGGAGGGGACCTGGACTGGCGCGTATGGATTCCTCTGGTGGCTTTATGATGCCGAGCCGTTCAAATCGCTGGGGATGTACTCCGCTCTGGGAGTGGGGGAACAGACAATCCATGTCATTCCCGGCGCCGACATGGTGTTTGTGCTGCGCACGGACACCTATTTGAATCGTTCGGTGACATCCAACGAGCATATGAAACTGGTGCGGCTGTTTCTGGATGCCATGACCGGCACAGCTAAAGCCAATCCACGCCTGATCGCTATACAAGAGCCGACTCCTCCCTATAAGACCATCGCCATGACTGACACCGAGATGCAATCGTATGCCAGTAATTACCAGCTCGACACCAATTGGGTGGTAAAAATCTATAAAAAGGACAACGGTCTCGTTATTGAAAACGGTGAGGGACCGGTGCCGATCGAAAAGGTGGGACCGGATCATTTTATCATCGAGGATTTCCTGACGCCTATCTATTTTACCGCTCAACCTGACGGCAACGGCAAAAAGTTGATCATGATGGATGCTCTGGCCAATGAGGCATTTAATCTATTAAACGCCGGCAAGCCTGACGAAGCTCTCAAAACCCTGGCCGCCGGCGAGAAATATTTCGCCGACGATGCCGGGTTGTATCAATACAAGGGAGATGCCTTTTACAGTCAGGCCGGGCCCCAGATGGACTCGGCTATCGAAAACTACGCCAAATCCTCACAATTGGACCGCGCGAAAACACTGGATCGATGCGCTCTCGCCTGGTGGCTGCCGATAGCGTCCAGCAAAATCTATCTGCCGGACACAACCGCCGACCATCTGAGGAGATTCGCCGGCAAGTATGGCACCCGGTCGATCGAGATGGACAACGGCCAGCTTTATTATTCCCGAGCCGGCCGGCCGGGACGCCCCAAATTGACACGGCTGACCGAATCGATCTTTGCTATCGAGGGGACTGATGCTTTCCGGATCATGTTCTGTACCGACGGTGATGGGAAAGTGTACAAATTGATCGGGATGTACGCTGATGGTCGCCGCGATGAAAATATGCGTGATCTATAACGCAGCCCTAACGTATCATATCAGGTCAAATGGCGGCTTGCTTCAGTCAGGCCGCCATTTCTTATTTCATTGGCGCCGAACTGCCGCCGTAGATTCCCAAATCGGACGGCGATCCATCATGATCAGTGATCTCTTTGTGGCCCGCGTCAATTGCGGGTGAACCGGA
>Ga0210092_1000061_pt1 | contig 9262 bp, 9 predicted proteins | sample WestPond_TuleB_D_FD_185585 | JGI IMG/M metagenome (GOLD analysis project Ga0210092, IMG submission 185585) | Wetland microbial communities from the San Francisco Bay, California, USA, that impact long-term carbon sequestration -... | ecosystem: Environmental > Aquatic > Marine > Wetlands ...
CTCTACCAGACACATTTGGGAACGCACAAGGAATGGAACAGCCAGTTCTGCCGGTATTATGAAAAACACTATGAGAACTGGGTCAACTCCAACAATCATCCCCCGATGTCGGTGGACATGATCGACCAGACGGTCATCCCCCGGCTGAAAAAAGGGGAGCAGGTCGTCTTTATCGTTATCGATTGTATGCGGATGGATCTCTGGATGCGGATCGAGCCGCTTCTGGCCGGTCTGTATCATATCGAGCACGAGTATTCTTATTCCATCATACCGTCGGCGACGCCGTTCTCCCGTAATGCCATCTTCAGCGGGCAATTCCCGATCGACGTGGCACGGGCATATCCCGATGACTGGAAAGCGTACCCCGATGATGAAGTTTCCCGTAACCGTCGCGAGGGGGACCTTCTCGAAAAGCAACTGGAGCGCAAAAAAGTGTCTGTTCAGGGCGGCACCAAGTATATCAAAGTGCTCAATGCCCAGGAAAGCGAGGGGCTGGCCAAGAAGGTGGAAAACTACCTTTCCTCGCAGCTGATCGCCGTGGTCATTAACTTCGTTGATGTTCTCACGCATGGCCGGTCCAGCGACATTCTGCTCAAAGAGATTGTCCCCGACGAGGCGGCGTTCCGGGCTCTGATGAAAACCTGGTTCGAGCATTCGACCCTCTATGACACGCTGCGGATGCTGGCCCGAAAAAATGTCACGGTGGTTATCACGTCCGATCATGGTTCCATCCTCTGTTCGCGCGGCACAATCGCTCACGGCAAACGGGATACCTCCACCAACCTGCGGTACAAATACGGCGACAGCCTCAACTGCAATCCCAAGGAAGCGTTGCTGGTGAAAAACCCGGACCGGTACCGTCTGCCGTCATTCACCCCGGCGACGACGTATATAGTTGCCCGCGAGGATTTCTATTTCGTCTATCCCAACCGGTATAACGAATTCCAGCGGCAGTTCCAGAACAGCTTCCAGCATGGCGGCATCACTATGGATGAGATCATCCTGCCGGTGGCAATTATGAAGCCGAAAGGGTAAGATGGAGCCGCTCCCGTTTGGAACGCCGTTGATAAGCCACTCACTTTCCGAAACCGAAAGTCTGGCGGCCCGGTTGTACGAGATGATCGCCCCCACGGCCGTGGTGGCATTGTACGGTCCCCTCGGCGCCGGAAAGACCGCTTTTGTCCGGGGCTTGGCGTTGGCGGCAGGGGTCAGCCGCGATGATGTCAGCTCGCCATCGTTTACGCTGATCAACGAATACCCCGGCGGGAAAACGCCGATCTACCATTTCGACCTGTACCGTTTGAAATCACCGGCGGAATTTTATGCGATCGGCGGCGACGAGTATCTGGCCCGCGACGGTATTATGATTATCGAATGGGCCGAAAACGGCGGCGGGTTTATCCCCCGTAATCGTTTTGAAGTCCATTTTGAAATCAAAGGGGAGAGCGAGCGGCAGATCACCCTTAGGCAAAGTCAACGATGATAATACTGGGAATCGATACCTCCACCGATCAACTGGGTCTGGGCTTGAGTGATGGCCAGAGCATCATGGCTGAAATCCATGACAGCTCCAGTCGGGAACATGCCTCTCAGATAATGGGGGGGATCGACCGTTTGCTGAAACAAACGGAAATCGATAAAGCGTCCATAACCGGTCTGGCGGTAGCTATCGGGCCGGGGTCATTTACGGGACTCCGGATCGGGCTGGCCGTGGCCAAAGGGATGGCGCTGGCGCTGAATCTGCCGATTATCGGGGTGTCCACTTATGAGGTTATGGCCGCCAGATTGCTTAAGGAATTCAAGTCGTTTTATCTGACCTCGCCGGTCCGGCGGGGGGAATATTATCTGGTTCATATCACAGGCGGGGCCGATATCCGTAAAAGCATTATCACAGTCACGGCCGAAAATTTTCCGCAGCAAGTCGGCTCGACGCCTGTCGGGTTGGTAGGGCGGGAACCGGATGGCTGGCAGGCTGTCCCGAAAACCGAAATTCCCCGCGACCGCTTAATAGTCTCCGGCGGCGAACTGGCACTATTGGGTGCAAATCTTCTCAATACCGGCCGGTCCGATGATCTGGCAACTCTGGAACCGTTGTATATAGTCGCCTCACAGGCTGAGATCAAGTATGGACAGAGATGACCTGATGATCCGGGAGATGGTCGCGTCCGACGTTCCCGAGGTTGTGAGAATCGAGAAAGAGTCGTTTTCCGATCCCTGGCCGGAGTCGCTTTTTTACGACGATGTCCGTTCCGGCGATAGTTATCCTCTTGTGGTACAAATAGATAATGAAATAATAGCTTTTGCCATCCTCTGGGTGGCGGTCGATGAGGGGCATATCACCAATATCGCGGTCAGCAAAAAGTATCAGCGAAAATCAGTTGCCCGGACGCTATTATCGTATATCTTACGGCTTGCGGCCGGAATGAAGCTGGCGCAGATTGTCCTGGAAGTGCGCGCCTCGAATGAACCGGCCATTTCACTTTATGAAAGTTTCGGCTTCGAGCCGCTGGCGATTCGGAAGAGGTATTACCAGCATCCGGTGGAAGACGCCCTGGTGATGCGCAAAGTGGTGGCGCCGGCGCACAATTGATGCGGTTATAAGGAAATTTGTAAACTATGCCGATGGATTGGTTTCGGAAATCGAAGGAAGGGCTGGTCAGCCAGGAAAAGAAGGATATTCCCGATGGTCTCTGGACCAAATGCAAGGGATGCGGGGAAGTCATCTATTCCCGGACTTTGCAGGAAAACCTCTGGGTCTGCCCCTCCTGCAACTACCATTTCCGAATCAACTCCGGCCAGATCATAGAACTGCTTTTGGACCCCGGACAATTCGAGGAGTTCGACGCCAATCTGTACTCGGCCGATCCTCTCCAGTTTCGTGACTCGAAAAAATATCCCGATCGAATCCGTGCGGCTCAGGAAAAGACCGGCATGAAAGACGGTGTCATCTGCGGCATCGGCGCTGTGGAAAAGATTCCGGTGTCATGTTCGATCATGGAATTTGACTTCATCGGCGGTTCCATGGGCTCGGTGGTCGGGGAAAAAGTGGCGCGCACAATCGAGCGGTCGATTGAACGGGAAATCCCGCTGGTGGTTATCTCCTGTTCCGGCGGCGCCCGGATGCAGGAGGGGATATTATCCCTGATGCAGATGGCGAAAACGTCGGCCCTGCTGGCGATTCTGGCCAAGCGGCGGATACCGTTTATATCGATTCTGACCGATCCGACGACAGCGGGCGTTATGGCCTCGTATGCGTCTCTCGGCGATGTCATTATCGCCGAGCCGAAAGCGCTTCTGGGATTTGCCGGTCAGCGGGTTATTCAGCAGACGATCGGGCAGGATCTGCCTCCCGGTTTTCAATCATCCGAATTTTTCATGGAACACGGCTTCCTGGATATGATCGTCGAGCGCAAGGATATGCGCCGGACCTTAAGCCTCTGCCTGCAGTATCTCTATAACAAGCCGGTCCCCGTCCGGTAATTTTTCAACACTATGGATAATCGCCGTTACGAAAAGGCGCTGGCCTATCTGTACAGCCGCCAGCATTTCGGCGTCAAGCTCGGGCTTGACAATATGCGCCGCTTATCCCGTCAATTAGGCGATCCCCATCAAAAATTCCCGACCGTGCATATTGCCGGGACCAACGGCAAGGGATCGACATCGAGTTTTATTGCAGCGATCCTGCAGGCGGCCGGTTATCGGGTCGGCCTTCTAACTTCGCCGCATATCGCAGATTTCCGGGAGCGAATTCGGGTTGATGGTGTCAAAATCGATAAGCAGGCGGTGGCGGAGTTTATCGAGACCTATAAACCGCTCATCGAAAAAACGAACGCCACTTTTTTCGAAGTCGCCACGGCGTTGACATTCTGGTATTTCGCCAGGAAAAATGTGGACTGGGGTGTGATAGAAGTCGGTCTGGGGGGACGGCTTGATGCCACCAATATTATCACCCCGCAGGTGTCGGTTATCACCAATATTGCGCTGGAACATACTGAAATTCTGGGCAATACGATCGGCAAAATCGCTTTCGAAAAGGGGGGGATTATCAAGCCGGGAGTGCCGCTTATCACCGGTGTTGTCGATGACGGCAACGACGCCGCCCGCTGTTTCATAAAGCTCTGCACCCAGCGGGGCGCCCCGGTTTATTTTCATCGGCCGAGCCAATTGGCTTCGTCTCTCAATGACGGTCATGAAGTTTTGACCATCAGGAAAGGTCTCTTCGCCGGGCTGTCCGCGCGGCTGTCTCTTCGCGGCGAGCATCAGATTCGCAATGGATTTTTGGCGGCGCGGGTTGCGGAGTACCTCTTGTCTCAGGGTGTCCGGATCACTCATTCGGCGCTGAGACAAGGTCTGGCTTCCAATTACTGGCCGGCGCGGTTTATGACTGTCCGAAAACGGCCGCTGGTTATTGTCGATGCGGCCCATAACCCGGCCGGGTTTGAGACTTTGGCCAAAGCGCTGCGCCGCTACTACCCCGGACGGAAATTCGACTTTCTCACCAGTCTCGTGGAGAAAAAGCGGGGAGACGAATGTCTGGAGATTATCGCGCCGCTGGCCCGGTCGATCTCAACGGCAACGATGGCAACAGAGCGGCATGATGATCCGTACCATTTGATATCACGCCTGAAACCGGGCCGGGACCATATCCGGGTCTATCCTGATCCCCGGCACGCGTATAAAGACCTTTTGGAAAACAGCGTCCCGTCCGATATATTGATTATCACCGGTTCGCATTTTCTCATAGGCGAATTGGCGCCACTTTTAAGGCGAGAGGGCTTTTGAGAAAGGAAGAAAAGGCTAAGGTTCGGTCGCAGCAGGCGGTCGCTCTTCTGGGTTCGGCCATCGATGTCAAAATCAGTGAACTGACCGAAACCAACCGCCAGCTAAAGCGCAAGATATTCGACCTCTATACTATTTTCGAAATCAGCCGCAATTTCAATTCGGTCCTCAATTATCAGACTCTGGTCGATTCCTTTCTTTTGACCTCGTTGGGACAGGTGGGGGCATCGTCCGCGGCGCTGTATCTTCCGCGCCCGGAAAATCCTCAGGCAATCCATAGAGCACAGTCCAAAGGGCTGCCACACGAAAACAGGTCTGTCAGTGATATTGACATCAACGGCCGTTTTGCCACCTTTTTGGCAGCAGTCGCCAAGCCGGTTAATATTGATGATCTGGCCGACCAGTATAACGGCAGCCGCGAATTCCAGACGCTGGCGGGATTCCCCAAAGGACTGATTATCCCCCTGATTTTCAAATCCCAACTGAGGGGATTTCTGGCCCTGGGGGGAAAAGTATCGGGAAGCCGTTTCGGCAGCGATGATCTGGAATTTTTGTCGGTTCTGGCCAATCAGTTTGTCGTGGCGCTGGAAAATGCCCGGCTGTATGAATCCGAGAAAAATGCCTTAAGCGAGCTGAAAAGTGCCCAGCGTCAACTGGTCATGACCGAAAAGCTGGCCGCTGTCGGAGAATTGTCGGCCAAAATCGCCCATGAGGTCAATAACCCGCTCAGCATCATCTCCAACTACCTGTTTCTGTGCAACCGGGCTCTGAATGATCCCAAGCAAGCCACGGCTCATCTGGAGGTCGCCCAGCAGGAGCTGGCCCGAATCGCCCGGATTGTCCGTCAACTGCTCGATTTCCATCGGCCGCAGAAAGCGGAAAAAGTGCCGATTAATATCAATGACATAGTAAACGACGTTCTGGGACTTATGAGCTGGCAGTTGCAGGAGCGCGCCATCGACATTGTGCAAAAAGTCGCCGAGCAGCTGCCGGTCGTGACCGGATCCCCGGAACAGTTGAAACAGGTGTTTTTGAATCTGGTGATTAACGCCAAGGACTTTATGCCGGACGGCGGAACGCTGACTATCGATATCAGTGGCAATGACAAATCGGTCCGGGTGGTATTCCAGGATACCGGCCCGGGGATCGCGGAGGAACATCTGTCACGGATTTTCGAACCGTTTTTTACAACCAAGGCTGATGCGTCCGGTACCGGCCTGGGACTTTCCGTCTGCTTCGGCATCATCAAAGATCATGGCGGCCGGATAGAAGCGTCCAACGCTCCCGGCGGCGGCGGACGGTTTGAGATTATCCTTCCGGCCACCTTTATCAACGCGGGTGAGGCATGTTAGAGACTGGTCTCAAGACTGAAAAAGAAGTGCGCGAGCGGATTCTGGTTATCGATGACGAGCGGCGCATCTGCGAATCGTTATCGGCGCTTTTGACCGGCTCCGGGTATGAGGTGGCCACCTTTCAGGACAGCGACAACGCGGCGCGGGAAATCCGCTCCGGTCAGTTTGACCTGATCATTTCCGATATCAAAATGCCCGGTATGACCGGAATTGACATATTGCGGCTGGCGCGCAAAGTAGATCCCAGCGCCCTGGTGATACTGATGACCGGGTATGGCTCTCTGGAAACGGCGGTGGGGGCGATCAATGAAGGGGCTTATGATTATCTGCTCAAGCCGGTGGAATTTCCGCAACTGGAACTGGTGGTCAAGCGTGGTTTGGAAAAAAGGCGTCTCGGCCGCGCCAAATCGTTTCTCCTCACCGAGCTGCAGCAGAAAAACCGGGAGCTGCAGGATCGTTTCCACGAAATCAACGCCATGTACGAAGCCGGGCGGCTTTTGGGGTCCACTACCAAGCTTCAGGATCTGCTTCAGACCATAATCGGGCTGGCCACCAAAGTGCTCTACGCCCGGATCGGCTCGATCATGCTGATCGACGACGATCGCGAATATCTGACTATCGCCGCCGCCATCGGGCTGGAAGATGAAATTATCCGTACCACCCGGCTTCCGATCGGAACCTCGATCGCGGGGTATGTGGCCCAGACCGGCGAACCGCTTTTTATCACCGACGTTGAAAAGGACGCCCGCTTCACCCGTGAAAACCGTGAGGAGCGGTACGGGCCGTCGTCGCTTTTGTCGGTGCCGCTCAAAGTCACCAGCCGGATAATCGGCGTCATCAATATCGCCCATAAAAGTTCCGGCGCCCAGTTCGGCGAGCATGACCTCAAACTTCTGACCACTTTCGCCGCCCAGGCGGCCGTGGCGATCGACAATGCCCGCGCGATGCATCAACTGAAACGGCGGGTCGCGGAGCTGTCGGCTCTCCAGGAGATCGCCGACGCCATGTCGCGGGCCGGATCGGTGCAGCATCTGCAGGAAATTATTTTCTGGGGTATCCGGTCGCTCATGCCGGCTGACCTGTCGCTCTGGTTTCGCTGGAGCGAAAAGGACAAAAGTCTTATCTTCGCGGGCGGGGCCGGCAATGCCGAGGTCAATCTGGAGCTGTCCATCAAAGCCACGCCGGATGACATCTCCTCGCCGGAGAAGGCGCAGGAGCTTATTCTACAAAATCTTCCCGCCGAGGAGGAATCCCATATCCCCCGCAGCACCTTCAAGACCTTTTTTATCCACGGCGACACCGGTCTGGCATATGTCTTTTGCCTGGCCGCCTCCGCTCCCGATTGCTGCAGCGCGGAGGATGCCAAGATCGCCGGGCTGATCGCCAGCCAGGCGGCCTCGATGTACGAACGGGAACGGGCCATTCTCAACGCCACCCGTCTTTTGACCATGGGGAACATGATCTCGGAAATCTCCCATGATATGCGAAAACCGCTGACCAGCATCCGCGGCTCGCTGCAGATTATGCGTCAGCGCTGGCCGGAGCTGGCCGAGGAGTCCGACCTGTTCAAGACTGCGGAAGAGGAGATCCATCGCCTCAATGAGCTGGTGCGGGAGCTGGTTGACTTTTCCAACCCCAACAAATATCAGACCGAACGGATCGACCTGGTTGCGGTGGTGGACCGCGCCTCCCAACTGGTGCGCCCCGATCTGGACAAAAACGGCATCACGGTGGTGCGGGAATTCGAAACGGAGCTGCCGGAGCTGTTTGTCAACAAGAACCAGATCATGGAAATGATTCTGAACCTGATGATGAACGCCATCGACGCCATCGGGCAGGGAGGGACCATCACGCTGCGCGCCGCCAAAAACGACTACGACAACCGCCGCATGGTCCGTCTCGACATCGCCGACACCGGCTGCGGCATCGACCCCAAGGACAAAGGGGCGATTTTCGACCGGTATTACACCACCAAGGAAACCGGCACCGGTCTGGGGCTGGCGGTGGTGGAACGGATCGTCTCGGCGCACAACGGCCGGATCGAGGTCCAGAGCGAGAAGAACGTCGGCACGACGTTCAGTATTTACCTGCCCCGCTGATCGGATCGACCATGCTGATTAATGACTTTGATCCGGGGATGTCGAATCCAGCGGAAATCCTGACATGCCGTCAAGGGGATCAATCCGAGGTAGAGCTACTGGGTTCCGAGTTCAAGATGCCCATCGAAATGATAAATACCCATTTACAAAGCCGGTACAAGCACATTACCTTGGATGAGAACTTGGGGTATGCTCGGTGCTAATGCAAGGAGGGCTTCATGAACGAGGAGGAAACAACCAATTTCAGCAGGCGTATGATCGCGGATTGGCCCAGGCGAGTATCGATGCCGTGGTGGCTTCAGGTCCTGGGCGTTCTTATTTTCATACCGAGCGCCGGCCTCTGTGGGCGGCTTGTCTGGGAGCAGACGTGGCTCACCTGGCACTATGGACCCCAGATGATCGGATTTGCTCTCATTCACGGTAATTTCGCATATCTTATACTTGCACCATTTCTGTTGCTTGTCTGGATAATAATGCTGGTCGGGATGGTGGTATATGGAATATGGCGCCGCCGACGAATTGCGTCTCTGGTATGGATCAATCTCATCATTTCATTGGCAATTATGGGCATCATGTTGATTCCATATGGCCTATGGCAACGAATGTTCATGGACAAGATCATAACCGGGCCGAAAGTCGGCGAATTCATGACCGAAGCTGCAGGCGGCGGGGATCTCGGAGTGATAAAGAGCCTGTTGTCACACGGTATATCCGTCGATGTGACAAATCGACACGATGGCCAGACTGGTCTCCACGCGGCAGCCGCAACGAATCGTGTGGATGTGGCGAGATTCCTGGTATCTCAAGGTGCTCAGATAGACGCGTTGGACAGATGTGGCGACTCGCCGTTGGAAAGAGCATACGAGCTTAATTCGGAGGGGACACGGAAATTTCTTGAATCGATAGGCGCTCACCGTATCCGAGGGAGTGATACACAGCGCAAAAAGGCCCTCGACGACGAGGTCCATGAGGATATTGAAGAAATGGATAGCCGGGAGAAATAGGACAAGACCCCCTGAGGCTTGACAATCT